>BNJU01002700.1_pt1 | contig 48078 bp, 67 predicted proteins | sample 8539281 | NCBI WGS metagenome assembly BNJU01 (sample SAMD00202456, study PRJDB9452) | human saliva metagenome | isolation source: human saliva | place: Japan
GTAAATAGAAGGCATGTAGACTCACAGGATAAGAGGGTTTTACAGCCTAAGAGAAATCAATCAGTAAGACCCTTACTGCCCTCATTGCGGTCAAGAGAATATAGTGAATTTTGGAGGCTCTATGTCAAATAACGTTGGTGATAATTTAAATCAATAAAATCTATTAAATTATCGCAGCAGCATCCATAGCAAAACTTATAGCTATGGATGTTGCTCCTTTTGATATCTTATATTTTTCCATTAGCATTATCCTGCCTTTAAAAATTCCTAAAAACTCCTATATCCGTAGGATACTCTTTTTAATTACCTTTATCTTGTTGTTTTTGCCCTCTACAATTGCATTCGTATAGTCATATTTGAGTGAATTTACCACATATTTTCTAAGCTTTTTATGGTTTTTATACTCTTCCTAAAAACATACGGTATTTTTATCAGTCCTAGTATTTAGAATATCTTCAAGCATAGCCACATCATTATTAGATTGTAAAGGTAAAATATAAATGAACAATTAGTGGAATATAATAATGTACAAATCAAGAAAAATATGATACTGTATTCGTGGAGGTAAATGCACATGAATACAGTACTATTAACCTCAACTAAAAATATTAAAAATGAGCGACATTAAACCAAATTTTTCAGAGCTTGCAAGGTTATATGAAATGGACCGAAGAACTATTATACTATGAAGGATATGAAGGAAAAACCTAAAAATAGATATAAAACTAGTAAATTAGACAAATATAAAAGAATTAATAGGTATCAAACTTGCAAATTAAGGGGTCAATGTCAGGTCTGTTTATGAATATTTAATATCTGAAATAGATTCTGACATTGGGACATACTCTAATTTCAATAAGTATGTTAAAAAGAAGGTTTGAAACCAAGTAAAACTCCCAAAGGGTTCCACGATATGAAACGTCACCTGGAATACAGGCTCAAGTTGATTGGAAAGAAGATATATCTATAAAAACAAATTCGAAAAATATTCACGTTTCACGTTTTAGCTACAAGTTAGGTTATTCAAGATATCCAGTCTTCATTTACAAGTCAAGTCGTACAAGAGAAGATGTAATTGACTGCCTTATTGCATCTTTAAAAATACTGGTGGCGTACCTAAGGAGATTCTTTTTGACAACATGTCGTCACTTGTAACTTTTAAAAGATGGGCATGCAACAATTAGTCCTAAAATACAGGCTTTTCGCCAAGGATTTTAACTTTAAAATCAAACGATGTAAGCCATATCATCCTTTTCACTATGGGTAAGGTTGAGCTGCAAATAAATTCATTGCTTGGATACTACCATATGAAGGCGAGTTTGAAACAGAAAAAGACCTAATTGAAATATTATCTGGTATAAAACAAGAAAGTATGCACTAGGGATTTTGACTATGAAACAGGACTTACACCAGTACTATTATTGCAAAAAGAAGCAGAGTACCCTACAACCACTGCCTGATATAAATATCGTGGAATCCTATACAGCAAAACTCGACGCACGACCGTCACAAAAGATTCCATGATTACCTATTTAGGGTTGCAAATACTCTGTCTCCACATCAATATATTGGTAAAACAGTTTGCCTATCTGTCACCAAAGATATGTTATACATATATTATAGCACAGATTTGCTAACCATGCACAGTATAAGTAACCGAAGGTTAAATTACAAAGAGGAACATTACAAGCAGCTACTCAAGTATTCTATCAAAAATGAAGATTCTATAGATGAGTTAGTTGAAACTACTTAAGGCAGATGGATGAATTTCTTTAAGGAGGAAAAATATGCATCATCATCAAAAATTATTAAATGGACTAGAAGAGATTGGTATAATATGTATTCAAGATCATATTGATACCTATATAGATCTCGTAAACCAGGGGAAAAATCCTTTGGAGAGGCTCTTGAAGAGCTTGTTGAGATCGAGCGTGTCTCACCGACAAGCGAAAAGGGACAGTATTAATTTACATATTGCTACATTTCCATTCCTAAAAACCATTGATGATTTTGACTTCGGATTCCAACCAGGAATCAATAAAAAGAAGTCTTAGAACTAAATAATCTAGGTTTTCTGGAAAAATATGAAAATATAATATTTGATTTGGTTCTAGTGAGTAGGAAAGACTCATTTAGCTACATCTCTTGGTATTAGCTGTACGAAAGCGAGATACCAAACATACTTTTATATCCTTTTGAACCTTAATCTCACAACTAAAAAGGCCTTAAATGAGAATAAGCTTGAATCACGATTAAAGTTTTTATGCCAAAATACAAGGTTTTAATTATAGATGAAATTGGATATATGCCAATTGATAAAGATGCTGCTAACATGTTTTTCAGCTAATCGCTAAAAGGTATGAAAAATACTACAATTGTGACAACAAATGTGCCATTTTCCAAATGGGGTGAGTTCTTTGGTTCTGTCGACTCTGGCCAATGCAGTTTTAGATGAGACTTTTTACACCATTCTAAAATTATATCAATAAAAGGCCCTCATATCGTCTTAAAGACAAGAGATCCTTCATTGATGATAAGAGAGTTGATGGATAGTTTGAGCCCAAATTGTACATTTTTATTTTTCCATTTTTGTACATTTAATATTGACATTTACATTAGATATACTTAATAGGAAGTTTTGATAAAAACTCATAGGCCTTTTTAAGTTGGGAAATTTTCCCAATATGTAGTCTAATATGTCAACTGAACTGAGTCATATTTTTAAAGTGTATGTTCTTGTAAAATATATACTGTTTAATTTCCCAGTTCTTTGTAAGTGGTATTTTTCCAGTATCTCTTCAGTATTTTTATACTCTTTAGACCTGGTATTAAGCTTCTTCATCTCGTTTATTTCTTAGCTTGTTTAACTCCCTTTGTCCAAGAGCGTACTATGTGGAATTTATCAACTACGATATTGGCATTTGGAAAGACCTCTTGGCAAGATCAATATATGTCCCTATACATGTCTGTAGTTGCATATTCAACCATCTTTCTTGCCTTTTAGTGGATAGGAGTTAAAATACTCAAAGAGGTATCTTGTTCTCATCTGCCAGGATATCAAAAACTATGACCGCCTTTCTAAATCGGTTAAATTCACACTCATAGACGCATCAACTGTATTTACTGACTCGAATTCGTCTATTGATAGAACTCTAGGTAGATAATTTTTCTTCCTCATATCTTCAGTTAAACGGAGTATTCTGGCAACACTAGTAGGAGATACACAGTGTTCTCTTGCAATCAGGTCCATTGACTTAGTCTCACATAGGGTTTAAAACTATAGACCTCTTAACATCATTCGATATTAGCACCCCTTATCTACGATAGGTGTTTTAGCTATAAATGTTGACTCGCAATGCTTATACAGAAAACTTCTGCTTTTTTAACCATCAATATCAAAGGTTTGTATTAACCCTATTAGTATTTTTACGGTCTGACTCCCATTTTTAGTTATGTCATAATTTTCATTGACTATACCACATTTAGGGCAGCAAGCTGGCCTATATGAAAGCTTTCCTAAGACTGTATATTCTATTCCCCTAATGTTTTCTTTTTCGTTACCTAAAATTACTAAATTTTTATCGTTAATTCCTAAGATTTCTGTTATACTAGCATTAGAACTCATATCATTTCTCCTTTTTAATTGTGGTGATTTAAATTATACGCGAGATTTGATGTGTGTTCCTATTTTTGCAAAATTTAGCGTTGGGAAGAATTTTCTCACCAACGCTAAATATTATACTAACTATTTGGAGGCTATAAAGCTAACTAGCTTTATGGTCTTTAATAGGATTCTTATATTCTTGCTAGGAGAGATTTATAAAAAGGTACTTGAAATTAGCTATCAATTCATATATCATATAGTTATAGATTTAAATGTTTAAAATTCGTATAGAGATATATTTTCTATCTTGGGAGTGTGGATGTAAATGGGATTAAGAAATAAGGTAATATTCCTCTTATAGTTGTACTAATAACTATATCATCTTCTTTTTGCGCTTATAGTAATACTCATATAAGCCAAGAGGACGAAAGAAAGATAATGGAAACTAGTGAAAGTTTTATAAAGACTGATTTTTTCTAGCCTGAGAGGTAGCAAATGATTTTTCAACTCTTGGAAATGATAAATCTCAATGAATACTCTGAGAGCCAGAAATGATATCAAGAGGGCCTATGCTGAGCTTATAAGGTCAGACTCTCAAACCGAGAAGCTAGACTATAAGTTTAAATTTATAGAGATTTCTAGGGTAGGAGCATGTCAAGGTGAGATTCTAGATACAAGTGAAATAGGATTAGACCCCAAGGAGGTTTCATATGCTGGTAAGAAGGTGAGTACCAGAGCAGTGGGACTAACCATTCTATCATTTATCTTGCAAGATAGGAGACCAGTACAAGGTTATGTCTGCTAGGATGGATACGGAAGCCGACCTTATTGATGATGAATTTAATGCCAATAAAGAACTAGGTTTTGAGAATGGCTTTTGCCGATAATGATAGCTGACTAGTAAAATCTAAAAAGATGTTGAAGGCTATGGAAGAGCGTAAAGGAAGGCTCTTGGACTATTATAAGAAAAAGGAATATAAATTAAAAAGGCGCAACACTCATTTTTCTTGCGAGAGTGTACGCCCTTTTTGTATCCAATTATCAACTATAAATGTATACTAAATGAAGTACATAGAACCTTCCAGCAGCCAACCTTTCGTTTAGGTTGATCACCTTTGAACTAGTATTCTTTATCTTTACAATCTTGCCCGGGGATACCTACGACTGTTGCCCCATTTGGCACATCGTGTAGGACTACGCTGTTGGCACCTGACCTTGACCTCGTCTCCAAGGGTCACGGACCTAATACCATGGCTCCTGAGCCTATTATAACGTCATTACCTACTGTAGGGTGCCTCTTGCCTGTGTGGTTGCCTGTACCACCTAGGTGACCCCCTGATGGATTGTAACCCCTATTGCCTACCTCTGCAGTTTCCTCAATTACAACACCCATACCATGGTCTATCATGATACTATGGCCTATAGTGGCTCCTGGGTGATTTCTATACCAGTTAGGAACCTAAATATCTGGGATACCAGCCTTGCTAGGAATTTTAAGCCCATATTGCTGAGGGCATGGGATATGCTGAAATGGCCTATTAGGGGCATGGACAGATGGATATAATAAATACCATCAGTCTATTCAAAAATTTTATCTTACCCCTGCTGGATGCAGGGTCATTAGCTATAATATAATCAATGTTCTATAAATTTCATCTACATCACCATCTCAATCTCAAACATAATAGTTGGCAACTTTTGATTAAAATATACCCATTGACATATACTTGTCCGCGCCATCTGGAGCAACTGTAACTACCTTCTACCTGGGAACTCTTTCGGCCAGCTTCTTGGCAGCGGCTATATTAGCTCCGGCAGATATACCTATAAAGGATACCCTCATCGTTGGCTACCCTGTCTTACCATCTCGAAGCTTCATCATCAGAAATTAAGATTAGGTCATCTACAATATCAGCAAAGTAGTTCTTTGGTATAAAGTTTAGCACTGATTCCCTGGATTTTATGTGGTCCAGCCTGGCCACCCTGAGATTAATGGAGAGGCTCTGGTTCAACACAGCATACCTTGACCTCAGGATTCTGGTCCTTTAGGTAAGACCCCTATACACTGAAACAGTACCACCAGTACCTATACCAGCCACAAATATGTCTACATCCTTTAACTCAGAGTATATCTCTGGTCCAGTTGTCTTGTAGTGGTAGTCAGGATTGTCTCTGTTGTCGAACTGGCTCTAGGACTTGTATTCACCAGTAGCCAAGAGTTCATTCATCTTGTCTATACTTCCCTGCATACCCTTGGCAGCCTCTGTCAATATCAACTCGGCACCGTAGGGCCTTGATTAGGCTTCTTCTTTCAACACTCATGGATTCAGGCATTATTATAGTTACCTGGTAGCCCCTGCTTTTACCAATCATTGCTGTGGCGATACCAGTGTTTCCACTAGTTGCTTCAACAATTCTATCGCCAGCCTTTTAGCAGGCCCTTTCTCCTGCCCCTGTATCATACCTAGGACTGCACGGTCCTTAATAGACCCTCCTGGATTCTTGTTTTCTAGCTTTACATATACGTTTTTATCTATCTTTTCCAAATTTACAAGTGGTGTATTTCCTATTAATTCTATTACGTTCTTTTTCATCTTCATTTCTCCTTATCTTATCTGTTGTTAGTGGTCATCGGGCTATAAGGCCCAAAGTATTCTGGCATAAATTATCACAAAAGATACCTAAACTCTTTGATCGTATAGGAATCTCTGCTACTCCTAGTGGTTACAAGAACAGCAACAACAGCAAGAGATGCCTCCAAACAGCAGTGAATATGAAATTTTTAGTCTGTATATTTTTCATTTGAACATCTCCTTTACCTTTTGGTAATCAATAAATAGAAATTTGATTTTCGAACTCTATTTTTAATAACCTATATTTTATTATCCTGAAATTAAAAGGGAATATACTTGCAATTTTAATTCCGATTAATTTACTAGGGATTAATAACTATTGTATACCAAGAGCCTGGCTTTGTCTATACCCCAAAAAGATAAAAAGATATTAATAAAAATATTCGAAAAAATTCTCTCTATCACTAGAAATTAATCTGATGATGGAGTATAATTGTTTTTAAAATATTAGAAAAAGAGGTGTTGTATATGGGATATATACCAACGACGATCAGGCCTTAGAGCTTTTTAAAGAAGTACAACAAGGAGGACTTTCATATACATCATGGCAAGACAGTGGGTGGTGTTATGAGGTACTTTGCGAACAAGTTTGATCCAGAAAGGGCAGACTTTTGGGAAGTAGTAGGTCTTTACACGATTTGGACTTTGAGTTGTACCCTGAAGAACATTGTGTCAAGCAGGTAGAACCTAATGAAGGCTGAGGGTCTTGACCAGTCCATTATAGATTCGACTATTAGTCATGGATATGGTCTCACAGGGGCTACAGTTAAGCCAGAGAGAGATATGGATATTATTTGCTACTGATGAACTTACAGGTATAGTTAGGGGCGGCTGCTTTGATGAGACCTTCCAAGAGCGTTTCCAGATATGGAGCTAAGGTCTTTGAAGAAAAATTTAAGGACAAGAAGTTTGCTGCTGGCTGCTCTAGAGATGTAATTAGGGCAGGGAGCGGAGAACCTTGGATGGGAACTAGACGACCTCTTGAATGAAACTCTTGAGGGCAATGAAGTGGCTTGGAAAGAAAATAAATAGGGGGAATATTTATGTCTGTAGAAAAGGTAAAAAGTATTTTGAACAGTTTGAGTATGAGTGATAGGGTATTGGAGTTTGACAGGTCTGAGTGAGACTGTAGATCTAGCTGCTCAGGCTGTTGGTTGCGAACCAAAAGCAGATAACCAAGACCATGTCCTTCTTAGTTGAAGATGAACCTATTTTTGATATGCCCTAGCAGGTGATGCTAGAATAGCTAATGCCAAGTACAAGCAAGAGTTTGGAACGAAGGCCAAGATGATTTCATTTGATGATGTTGAAGGACCTATAGGCCATCAGGTCGGGGGAGTATGTCCCTTTGCCATAAGGGAGGGGTCAAGGTCTACCTGGATGAATCTCTAAAGAGGTTTGAGACTGTATATCCTGCTGCAGGAAGTCGGAAACTCTGCCATAGAGATGACTATACCGGAGCTGGAAAAGTACTCAAATTACACAAAATGGATAGATATAGCTAAGGATTGGGAATAAGGCCGTTAGACTAGGGCAAAAATGAGGCTATAGAAAATTTGTATACGACAAGATAAGAGTGGGGACCATATAGAAATTAAGATAGGGTCTCCCTTTATGTTCGAATATACCTGATATAGATATTGACAGAGGATCATGGGCGTAGGGGAGATAACCTTTAACAAGCTAATACCTGGCAAGGAATATGATAAGAGGACCCTTAGGCATAGGGAGATAACTTAGATCTGATGGGACTGAAGACTTCTTCTTTTAGTCTATCATTATTGCTATTATCCACCATAGTCTGTATAATAATGGGTGGTGTAATTGTTGAAATATAGAAGTTTTAAAGGAGAAAAATATGTATTGCTGCAGACCAAGTGGAAAGAATATGAATTAATAGATTTAGGGTGGCGGAGAAAAGCTAGAACGATGGGGAGACTATGTCCTAGAAGGCCAGATCCCCAGGTAATATGGCCAATAGAGAGGGAGTGGTCCTATGGAAGAACCCCATGGCCACTACCACAGGAGCAATAGGGTGGTGGTAGCTGGGAGGTTAGATCGCAGACCAGTGGACTATCAACTATGGGCCACTAAAGTTTAAAATCAAGCCAACAGGCTTCAAGCATACTGGATTATTCCCTGAGCAGGCAGCTAATTGGGACTGGATGATGAGACAAGATATGGGACCGCCAAGAGGCCTATAAAGGTCCTAAACCTGTTGCCTATACCGGTGGTGCATCTGTGGCCTGCGCCTACATGGGTGCAGAAGTATGCCAGTCGATGCAGCCAAGAGTGTATGGTTAACTGGGCCAAGGAGAATATCGAGTTATCTGGACTCAAGGATAGGACCATTAGATTTATAGTAGATGATGTAGTCAAGTTTGTGGAAAGAGAGATCAGACGTGGCAACAAGTATGATGCCATTATAATGGACCCACCTTCTTATGGTAGGGGACCTAAGGGCGAGGTTTGGAAAAATTGAGGACAAGTTATTTGAATTTGTAGAGTCTGTGTATGCAGGTCTTATCAGACAAGCCCTCTTTCTTCCTGATTAACTCATATACTACGGGCTTTTCACCAGTGTTCTGGAAAATGTCTTAGAAACTACTATAGGCAAGAAGGTCAAGGGTGGAAAAGATATATGCCGTGGTCGACATACCAGCCTCAAGAAATGGTATGGTTCTACCTGTGTGGTATATTTGGTGAATGGGAAGAGATAGGGAAGCGATAAGATGGATTACAAAAGGTGTATATGAGGACAACCATCTCTTGGTGGTAGAGAGCCTGTAAACGTCCTTTCACAGGCTGACAATACACAAGATATAGATATGGTGTCTATGTGTAAGGCCCATGTAAAGGCAAAGTACAAGAAGCCAGGTAACGTCTATATAGGTCTAGTCCATAGGCTGGGATAGGCCAGTCGGAGGGGTTATGGTTTTGCCAAGACCTCAAAAGCGGCATCAAGGCTGTCAGACAGCAAGGAGGACAGGACTATGAAGAAGACCTACAGGACAGTGGTTGTGAGAAGTGTCAAAAAGAGGAGTTAGTGTGGATTACTTGTGCAAGAATACAAAAACCAATATGGTAAAGATTGTTGATAAGTCCAACAAGGATGGCAAGAGGGCCAGCTTATCCTATAAAAAGTTGGGGGAAACCTATTCTGATAAGGACATGCTAGATTGTTCCTTCTGAGGTAGACCTGCATACAGGCAGGCCCCACCAGATCAGGGTCCAGTTTTCTAGTCGTAACCACCCTCTTTACGGGGACCAGAGGTATTCTAAGTTCTCTAAGGGTTGGCCAGCAGATAGCCCTTTGGTCAGCCAGGATAGAGTTGGTCCATCCGACAACCAAGGAGTAATGGCCTTGAAGCTAAGATGCCAAATGCCTACCCCTGGAATATCTTTTAGGAGGCCAGTATGATTGATTACGGTGGTTTTTATATAGACAGGCCAGTAGGTAACAATGCCTTTTTCCTATGAAGAGGGACAATAAAAGAATATATGTACCAAGATTGATAGAGGCCAGGATAGACCAGGTAGAGCTTGGTGGACCGGCAGCCTTTATAGAGGTTGAAGACGGACAAGAGGAAGAAATGCTTTTGGCATGAAGAATATGTACCGTCTAGTGGATAAGAAATTATTGGAAGGGGCAAGGAGGTCTACCTCTTTGACAACCACAACCATGCCTTTTTCTTTTGGTGTCAGGCTCTAAAGAGGGGTTCGATGAAGAGGGGGCAGGTTCTCTCTGCATGTGGACCAGCACAAGGATACCAGGATACCTCCAGACTATGCTGTGGATATAGGAGACTTGGAGGGATGTGAAGAGGTATACCAATGAGGTCCTGAATGTGGGGTCTTTTATCAAGCCAGCCCCTACACCATGGTGTATTTTCAGACCTTATGATAGTGGATTCGACTTATTCTATGGCTATGGACTACCCTTCAGACTATGTTTTAGATATAGACCTAGACTTTTTCTCCAGGGATATGGATTATATAGGATTACGACCTAAAAATAGGCAGGGTCAAGGAATATATAGAGGGGCAGCCTAATTACAATCGCCAACTAGCCCCCTACTTTATCGAGCAGGACAAGGCCTAAAGGCACTTAGAGACCTCTTTGACTTATAAGTAGTATTACATAAGCTATATACTGCTAGTTCCAGCCTCCTATGTGAGTCTAGAAAAAGCAGGAAAATATGTTATTATAAGGGTATAACTATAAAATAATATGAAACAATATGAGGTAATTATGTTATTTCAAGAATGGAAAAATATTAGTGAAAAATCAGGCAAGTGAAGAGGCCGAGTAAAGTTCTGGGAAGAGTTTTTAGAGGGCTGAGACTATATATACAATGATATGTTAAACAACAAGACTCAGGTTGTAGCTGGAAAGGTATCAGACCTTGCGGAAAAAGTATAATACTAGCCCTGAACACTTAATGGGCTTTTTAGATGGTATAAATGAAGAATAGAAATGGCCCAGGACCCGGAAAAGATGAGGCAGATACTCAGATTAATATTAAGATAGACTGGGAAGCTATACTATAACATGGTAAATGTTGAGGCCCACTGGCTATATGGTCTAAAGGGTTGGAATGATATCCTAGATGAAAAAGACTGAAAAGCAGATTAGGAAGGACCACAACAGGTCAAAGATGGTTATCAATGATGACAGGTTGGAAGAAACCATGATCCATATCCATGTGGTAGATGGAAAGAAAGTACAAGAAGTGCTGCGGAAAGTAGACTATAGGCCTGTTTGACACACACATTACAGAAAATAAATTGACAAAGCATTTTCATGATGTAAAATATATGGTTATGTATGACCAAATCCTTGAAATATGCATAATAAGGCATAGACTGAAAGGATAGGTGATACTTTTGGCAACAACAGCTACATTAGATAATATCAGGCATACTCTTGAGAAGTATGTAGGCAGGAAGATTTTGCTAAAAAGGCAAACAAGGGCAGAAAAGCAAATAGTTACAAAACAGGGTATTTTGAGACTCTATACCCAAGTGTATTTGTAATCAAGTAGGTCATGGAGATGAAGGCTTTGAGAGGGTAGCATATAGCTACTCTGATTTATTGACTGAGCACAGTTAAGATAAAGGTTTTTAAAAATAAGGTAAGATTGAGATTAGAGATTGGGTATTATTGCAATCTCTTTTTAATAAAAATTTATATAGGGTGATGAATTTTTATATAGTCAGTCAAGGACAAGGGCCTATTTAAATTTTTAAAAGCATATCTAAAAGTAATATTTTTATGCTAGCTTTATATGATATAATAAGTAAAGCGAAAATAGTGCACATTGAATACAATAATAAGTAAAATATAAAATAGATAGGCCAGGCCTATTCGAGTGATGATATGGACAGTATAGACTGAGGCTATGGGTGAAAGTAAACCTATCTATAGACATAAAGGGTATGATTAGATGATGGCTACCATGATGTAGAAATGGTAATGCAGTCTGTAAATTTATCAGACAAGCTACTAATTAGGAAGTCTAGGGGAATTTTTCGATGAAGTGTTCCAACTCAGATGCTACCACTTGGAAAGAAAAATATAATATACAAGACTTGGATGCTTCATGAAAAAGAGATATAAGATAAATAGTGGAATAGAGGTCTTTCTAGAAAAGAACATTCCTATTGCTGCTGGTATGTAGAGTGCTAATTCTGCGGCTGTATTTGTTGGCGTAAACAAGCTATTTGAGCTAGGCCTAAGTGATGATGACCTGATAGACCTGTCTAAGGAATTAGAGGGTCAGATATAGCCTTTTTGTATGAAAGGGGGAACCTGTTGGCTACGGAGCAGGGGACTGACCTACTTGATGACCTTGATCTTGACCTAGAGGTCTTAGTATGTAGGCCAAATATTTTTGTATCTACTAAGAAGGTCTACAAGAAATTTGATACTATGTATGAAAGAAAGATAGAAATAGATAGGCCTGACAATGTGAGTTTGATTAAAGGCAATTAAGGATAAAAATATGGACCTTCGGTATCCAGTATGTGTAATGTGCTTGAACCAGTGACAAAAGAGTGGTGTTCAGATATAGGAAATATAGAAAATAATGCTTGAGGAGGCGCTGACAAGTCCATGATGAGTGGAAGTGGACCTACAGTCTTTGGCTTTTTAAGGATAAAAAGGCCAGAAAGTGTGCAAATATCCTGAAAGCAGTATTTACAGACCCACTTAACATCTATGTCCAAAAAGGGGGTAGAGATATATGGGAATAAATAAGTTAAACTTGGATGATTACAAGCCTCTAAGAGAGGTTGTTTTGAAAAGTATGAGAGAAGGCTATTATGAGGGTGTTCTAAAGCCAGGAGAAAGACTCATGGAGATCCAGCTATCAGAACAGTTGGGTGTGAGCAGGACCCCCTATAAGAGAGGCTATAAGAATGTTGGAGCTAGAAGGTCTGGTTGTTATGCTCCCAAGAAAGGGGGCCCTATGTAGCCAACATAAGCAAGAAGGACCTTATGGATATTCTAGAGGTAAGAGATTGGTTTAGAGGTCTGGCAGCCTACTGCGCTACAGACAGGATGACGAGAGGACCATATAAGGATGCTAGAAATCATATCAAAGGACCTTGAAGGGCTGTCTATAAGAATGATGTAGAGACCATGCTGGCCAAGGATGAGGAATTTCACACCATTATATTTGAAGCAACCGGCAACAAGAGGCTCATGAACTGATGATCAACATATGGGAGACGAGTCTATAGGTTCAGGCTCATGTATATGTCTGATTATAGCTCGACCGTAAACATAGTGGATGAGCACAAGAGAAGATAATAGAAGCTTTTAAGAAAGGAAGAGCTCATCTTGCAGAAAAACAGCTAAGGAGCATATAGAGTTGGCACAACAGTTTTATGATAGAAAAGCTAATGCAAGATGACAGGGGTGTGGTTTATGGATAATAGGGCGATAGGGTGTTTGACTCTGGTCTAGGAGTCTTACAGTCCTGAAGGAAATAAATAAATACTTACGCAAATGAGGATATTATATACTTTGGTGATACAACTAGGGTTCCTTATGGGTCCAGGTCTAAAGGAGACTATAATAAAGTATCCTTCCAGGCCATAAACTTTTTGGCAGAACAAAATGTAAAGGCCATTGTGAGTACATCAATACTGCCTCTGCAAGAGCTTTACTAGAAACAAGGGAAGAATATGATGTACCAATTATGGATTGTTATAGAGGCGGGGGCAGAACTGACCGTATATTCGACTAGAAACAAGGTTGTAGAGAGTAATAGGGACAACTGCAACAGTGAACTCCAGAGGCCTACAACAAGGCTATAAAGTCAAGGATAGATAGTATCAGGGTTATAGGTAAGGCTTGTCCTATATTTGTACCCCTAGTTGAAGAGGGCTGGTCAAATAAAGGAAATATCGGCTACACAGCCCATATGTACCTAGAGTTCTTTGGTGGAAAAGGCATGAGACTCTCTAGTGTTAGGATGTGCCCATTATCCAATCCTAAAGAGGACTATGGGAGGTTTGTGAGGCAGGGATGTGAAGTTGATGAAATCCAGCCAGGAAACAGCCCTAGACTTAAAAGGATGTCCTAGAGAAGAGGGATATGATGAATGATTCAGACCAGAAGGGTGCCTGTAAGTACTTCGTATCCGACATAAATGAACAATTCTCAAAAGGTAGCATCCGAATTTTTAAAGAAGAAGATAAAGAATGAGAACTTGAAGGTAGAAATACACAGGTACTAGCGGATGGAATGAGGTGAAAAATATGAAGGTAAAACTCAAGATAAAGACATCCCAATATTTGGACGGAAGTGATTTTTCAGACTATAGAATCCTATTACAAGGGTGAGCAAATAGAAAAGAATGGTAATATTTACATAACCTTTTTCGGAGTTTGATACATCCAAGGAGGGTCTAGCACCATAAAGATATCTGATGAGGAGGTTTTACTACTCAAGTCAGGAGACATCACTAGTAGGATGAAGTTCAGGGAGGATAGGGACTTTAGGTCCAGTACAGGACCTCATACGGTGTATTTGATATGGACCTACATACCTACAAGATATCAAAAAGGATATCAGACAAGGAGCTTAAGTTAAATTTGGACTATAAGATATCTATAAGGGGTCTTATGGATTCCAACAATAGGTTGGAAATGAAGGTAGTTCGGAGGTGTAGTATGGTATATGATGAGAATGAAACAAACTGTACTAGACCACCAGCTGATAGAAGATGGTGATGGCATAGTGGTAAGCCTGTCCGGTGGACCGGACTCGGTCTGTCTACTGCATACCCTATACAGGTTGTCCAAGGATTAAAAATCTATACAGTCCACCTAAATCATATGATCAGGGGGCTAGATGCTTTTTAGACTCTCTTTATGTGATGAAGCTATGTCAAGATCTGTATATTCCTTGCTTTATAAGGACCATTGATGTACCCAAGTACTGTCAGGAAAAATAAAGCTTGGTCTAGAGGATGGGGCAAGACGATTGAGATACCAAGTATTTTCTGAGGTGAAGACAGGCTTGGTGCCAATAAGATAGCCATTGGTCACAACAAGAATGACCAGGCGGAAACTATACTTATGAGAATAATGAGGAACAGGCCTTCAAGGTTTGAGGGGTATAGAATACAAGAGAAAGATGGGGTTATAAGGCCCATACTTGATGATTGATAGGGAGTCTATAGAAACCTATTGTATGGAACATAGCTCTTACCTAGAATAGACTCTAGCAACCTAGAACCAATATACTCAAGGAACAAGATAAGGCTAAAGATCACTGCCCTATATGAAATCCAGAATTCAACGACAATATTGTAGATAGTATAGTCAGGATGGGTGACAGCCTAAGGGTTGATAGTGACTATATAAATTCTCCAGGTAGATAAGATTGCTGAATATGCAGTCAAGACCTACAAGGATGGGTCCTATATTTTTGTCGATTACATAAGGATGCCCACCCGGCAATTAAAGACCAGGATAGTAATTAGGGCTATTAGGGAATCTACTCGGAAATGTGACCTCCATGAGCATATAGACGAGTTCTAGACCTGATGCCAGGAGAGAAGCGTTACAGAAGATATACCTACCAAGAGGCCTGCATGCCCTATAGGTTTGCTGACTATATACTTATGAGTCAGAAGGAGATAAAAAGTAGAGGATGTCAGAATACGACTACAAGATAAACCCCTAGCACAGACACAGTATATAGAAGAAATTGACCAGACTCTGAAGACTAGGTTGATAAGCCAGAATGATTTTGATAGAGCAACTTTAAGAGTGGTAAACAATACCTTGACTTTGACAAAAATAAAGGGTCATATAAGATTGAGAAAATCGTCGTCAAGGTGATAAAATAAAAGTGTTAGGTGGAGACTAAAAAGGTTAAAGACCTATTCATGAGGCCCTGAAGGTACCTAGAGGAAAGGTCTTTCGTGCCTTTTGTACAGTAAATAATGATACAGTTGTGTCCATTTATGGGTATAGGATAAATGTAGACTACAAGGTGAGATGATGATACAAAAGAGGATATTAGAGATATCAATCGACTCAGAAGTTGGCTTTGTAGAGGTAAGATTTGAAGAGCATTAGAGGGCAGGCCTGTACCTAGTACTCTTGCTGGTTATATTCTTTGGTGTTAGATACAGTGCAAAACCAGACAGTAGATGTCAAGACTATGGAATTTTCCAAGGTATATGAGGAGCTAAAAGCAGGTAATGTCAAAAAGCCTACATATAATTGATGATACTGGTATAGAAGGAACCCTGAAAAATTCAAGGTAAAGTTCAAGTCCTATATACCAAGTGAGGTTAGGGGTGAAAACCTATCTAAGGACCTGATTAAATGGCGTCCAGAAGAATAACCTGGTTCTTGAAGGGGTCCAAGCCGAAGACTCCTTGGATTGTAGAGATGATACCAACAATACTATTGTTGATATTTATGGCAGTAGCCTTTTCGTACTAATGAACCAGAGTCAAGGTGGCGGTGGGGAAGAATGATGAACTTCTCCAAGTCTAAAGGCTAAGCTTCACAAGGGTGATGAAAAGGTAAATGTAGTATTTGACGATGTAGCAGGACTAAATGAAGAAAAGGATGAATTGCAGGAAGTTGTAGACTTTTTGAAGAATCCAAAGAAGTATATGGACCTAGGAGCCAGAATACCTAAAGGGAATCTAATGAGTGGGACCTCCAGGAACAGGTAAGACCCTACCTGTCAAAGGCAGTTGCTGGTGAGGCTGGAGTGCCATTTTTCAGTATCAGTGGTTCAGACTTCGTTGAGATGTTTGTAGGAGTAGGTGCATCAAGAGTAAAGAGACCTATTTGAACAGGCCAAGAAGGGTCCCCAGCCATTGTGTTTATTGACGAAATAGACGCAGTTGGTAGAAAGAGAGAGCAGGTCTAGGGTGGAGCCATGACGAAAGAGAACAGACTCTAAACCAGCTACTAGTAGAGATGGATGGCTGGGATAAACCAGAGGTATAATTATTATGGCAGACTACAAATAGGCCAGACATACTGGACCCTGCATTACTTTAGACCAGGTAGGTTTTGATGAGACAGGTAGTAGTTGGTAGACCAGATGTTAAGGGTAGAGAGGCTATCTTTAGGGTTCACTCTAGAAAGAAGCCTTTAGCAGATGATGTAGAACCTAGCTGTTTTAGCTAAATTTACAGCAGGCTTCACACCAGCTGATATAGAAAATGTAATGAATGAAGCAGCTATTTTAACTGCTAGAAAAAGAGAAAATAAGATTTCCATGGAGACCATAGAAGAGGCCATCACTAAGACAGTTGTAGGTGTTGCCAAGAAGTCAAGGATAATTACTGAAAAGGAAAGAAACCTAACAGCCTACCACGAGGCAGGCCATGCTGTTTGTGCTCATGTTCTAGACTTGATGGACCCAGTCCACCAGGTTACTATCATACCTAGGGGTATGGCAGGTGGATTTACTATGCAGCTACCTACTGAGGACAAGTACTATGCCACAAAGGGAGAAATGCTACAGGAATTGATAGTACTATTGGGTGGTAGGGTCTCAGAGGAGATCAACCTAGATGATATATCAACGGGACATCAAATGACCTGGAGAGGGTAACTAGCCTGGCTAGGAGCATGGTAACTAAGTACGGTATGAGTAGCAAATTAGGTCCTTTGACATTTGATTCAAGTGATGAGGTCTTCTTAGGAAATAGCATAGGTCACTCAAGACAGTATTCTGAAGAGGTTGCATCTGAAATAGATGTGGAAGTAAGAAAGATTGTTGTGGATGCCTATGAAAAGACTGAGGAGATACTGAAGTCAAACCAGGATAGGCTGAGATTATATAGCTAAGGCCTTACTAGAGTATGAAACACTTAACGACAAGCAGTTTGAAGAGGCCTTTGAAATGAGATTGCCATTTGGTCAAAACGACAAGTCTAAAGAGGATAGCACTCCAGAAAAAATTGTCATTTCTGAAGATACTGGCAGTGAAAACAGGATGCCTGCTTCTCAAGACCTTGTAAGTGAAGATAGGATAGATGAAGAGTAAAATTTAAGACTAAAAATATTAGGGGCTGGCCTTTTACTAGCTCCCTTTTAAATTTGAAAATTCACACCTACTTTTCAACAAACGATATATTATAAGCCTGGGTATGCTATAATGTGGGTAGGGGTAACTACGAATTGATGTTTTTGAATGGGGGTTTGATTATTATGAGTAATAAGGCAAGAGTAAGCGAATTTTTAGGCAAGGCAGGAGTATATTATCTAACTACAGTAGATGGTAATAAGCCTAAGTGTGAGATCAATTGGTTTCCAGATGTTGGTTGATGATGAAATATATTTTTGTGTAGGAGATTTCAAGGAAGTTCTACAAACAGATGCAGGCTAATCCTTATGTAGAAATCTGTGCTACAATAGAAACTGATTTTATCCGTTACTTTGGTAAGGCAGTATTTGTTGAATCACAGACCCTAGAAGCCCAAGGCCTTTGAGTTCTACCAATGTTAAAGAAACTATACAATGAAAAGACAGGCTTTTAAGATGAAAATCTTCAAGCTAGAAGAAGCTGTTGCTGAGTTTGGGTCAATGATGAAGGTTGAAGAAAGAATAGAATTCTAAGAAACCAAATTTATTGATCTGGGGGACTAGAGTTTAAGAGCTCAAGTGTAAAAAGTAAACATAGACGATATAAATAAAACAGAGGTCCAGCATTCTCCTTTTTAGGCATAGAATACAACCTCTGTTTTTATTGATATTTAATAATAAAATTATAATAAAAATAATAATCGTTGTGATAAAAACATGATATTTGAAAGGGGTTATATGAGAGCTACTTTTATTCTATCGTTTATTATTATATTTTCAATATCAATTATAATTTTTGCATCGCCAACAGCTTTCAATAATAAAAATTAAAAAGTGAAGATAGCCATTTAAACTATATATAAGAATCTAGTCCCCTGATAGAAATCTCTCCAGTAAGATCTCTTCCAAAAATCCTAATTCATTTCTAACTATCAAATTACCGTATTCATCTATATTTTCGGCAAATACCTTGTCCTTTTGTCCATCCCTAATCAGGTAGATTTCTTACCAAGGACTGCTGACTTGTCCTTTAGTATCCCTAATATACTGGTATAGTCCCTCTTTTTGAAATCCTCATAAAGGTCTTCAAAAGTCTATAAAGAAGGTCCTTAGAAGGTCTAGGTCTCGAATTTGATAGCCCTCATTGGCAGGGATGTAGCAACAGTAGTTATGGACTCTTCAAAGGTCTTAGGGACCAATATTCACCCTATTCCAACTACTATATAGGAAATACTCTCTATCTCTGCCCTCATTTCTGTTAGGATGCCGGCTATCTTTCTCCCATTTAAAAACCAGGTCATTTGGCCATTTTATCTGGCAGGCTACACCCAACTTTTTCCAGGCTAGTAGCCAGGGCTGCCCCTGCTACCTGGGTAAGAAAGGATGCCCTACTAATAGGTATGGAAGGTTTAAGTATTGTTGAGAAGTAAACTCCCTGGTCATGAGTCGGATACCCAGATCTTGCCAGACCTACCCTTTCATGAGTTTGTTTCTTGGATACCACTACAGCTCCTTCAGGGCCTGGTTGGCTATAGTATTGGCATATATATTGGTGAGAGTCTATGGATTCAAAGTAGTGACCTCCTGGCCCCATGTGGGACGTCTTTAACTGGTGCTTTATCTCATAGGAGCTAAGCCCCATCTTTTCGATGTAGCCTGTATCCGTGTCCAGCCTTTGATTCTATGTCAAAACCCTCCATCTTTAGGGCCTTTATATGCTTTTCCAAACAGAGGCTCTTGATAGTCCTAATATATCTGACATATACTCTCCGGATATATACTTATCTGAATTATCTATTAGTATATTTATAACCTTTTCTCTGGTTTTTGTCATCGTGTCACCATCCTAATAAATTTTACTATTACATATATTATACTATCACAATCAGCACTTGATAAGGGCCTTTTGTACTAATAAAGTCATAAAATTAAGCATCTGACTAATATTATAATTAAAAATTTAGGGTTATAGGTAGTTAAAAAATTCTCTGTACCTTGGTGTATATTAATGATATAATAAAAACGTTATAAAGGCTAGTTTCAAGCCCTTGGCATTTGAATAAATGAGCGTAATATTTTTAACAATAAATAATAAAGGAATGGTAAATATATATGTTGTTGGTTTTTGATATAGGAAATACAAATATGGTATTAGGTGTATACGATGAAGAGAACCTAGTAAGAGACTGGAGAATAAATACAGACCTAAATAAGACTTCTGATGAGTATGGCGTACTGATTAAGAGTCTATTTGATGCAGTAATATTTCCCTAAGTGTAGTAGATGCGATTATAGTATCATCTGTTGTGCCTGCAGTAATGCACTCTTTGGAGAACTTCTGCAGGAAAGTACTGTAATATCAGTCCAATGGTTGTTGGACCTGGTATAAAGACTGGTTTAAATATAAAAGTATGAGGACCCTAAGATGGTCGGTGCAGATAGGATAGTAAATGCAGTTGCTGCCATATCTAAGTATAACTGCCCGGTTATAATCATAGATTTTGAACAGCAACTACCTATTGTGCTGTCTCAAAGAAGGGCAGTAGTATAGGTGGGAGCGATTTCTCCAGGCATGAAGATTTCTAGTGAGGGCTCTTTTTCAAAAAGGCATCCAAGCTTCTAGGGTGGAACTAGTGACTCCAGAGACAGTTATTTGTAAGGATACAGTATCAGCCATGCAGGCTGGTATAATATATGGCTATGCAGGCCAGGTTGATAGTAGGTCTGATGAAGAAGGAGCTGAAGATGAGGAAACACTTGTAATAGCAACTGGTGGTCTGGCTAATGTGATATCCCAGGAAACAAATGCTATAGATGTTATGAATCAAATCTAACCCTAGAAGGCCTAAGGATAATATACGAGAAGAATATATAGGAAGGATAAGATATATAGTTCTTTTATTTAGATAGGAGAAGTAATATAGTGAAATTTAGAGATTTTGAAGTTGAAAATGAAGTTTTTAGCACCAATGGCAGAGTAACAGACCTGCCATTTGAGATTAATATGCAAAGGAATAGGGCTGTGGGCTCCTATATACAGGAGATGATAAATGCCAAGGCCCTTTTGCTATGATGATAAAAATACGAAGAAGATGCTAATATCTTAGATGAAGAGCATCCGAGTGGCAGTCCAAATATTTGGAAGCGACCCAGAGTTTATGGGCAAGAGGCCCCAAATTTTAAATGACTACCGAATGAAATTTTGGATATAAATATGGGTTGTCCAGCACCTAAGGTAGTAAAAATGGTGATGGGTCTGCCCTTATGAGAAATCCCAAACTGGCAGGACAAGTCCTAGACCAGGTTGTGAAAAACTCAAAGAAGCCGGTTACCCTAAAGATACGTAAGGGCTGGGATGATAATTCTATAAATGCTCTAGAAATAGCCAAGATAGCAGAGGATTGTGGTATATGTGCCATTACAATACATGGCAGGACTAGGGAGCAGTATTATTCTGGTCAGGCGGACTGGGATATTATAGGGGAGGTAAAGTCTCAAATATCTATACCTGTTATAGGAAATGGGGATGTCACTAGTGTGGAGAATGCCATTAGAATCAAGGACCATACTGGCTGTGATGCCATTATGAGTTGGTAGGGGGCCAGGGCGACCTTGGATATTCAGAGGATTGACCACTATATGAAGACAGGCCAGCTACTGAGATCAACCTAGCAAGGATGAGAAGATAGATGTAGCTATCAAGCACATGGGTTTGGCTATAAAAGAGCATGGAGAATATGTGGCCGTAAGAGAGATGCGTAAGCATATAGGTTGGTACCTAAAGGGTATGAAGAACTCTGCCAGGTTTAGGGACCAGATAAATCATATGGAAAACTGCGAAAGAGGTAATGAGACCTTGAACCAGTATAGGAACTACTAGGGGAAAAAGATGAACAAGCTGATGGATTTTTGACCAGGCTATTGACCCTAATAAAAGATGGGGATACAGTAGCCTTTTTCTGGATTTATGCTGGCAACTGCTGCCAGAGAGATGATGGTAAAAATTGGACAGAGATACCTAAGTGAGGGTAGCCTAAAAACCTAACCCCTGTATCAGGGGGCTGGTCTGAGAAACAATAATGACCAGGGGATATGTGAGTTATCCTATCCAGGTCTGATAAAGAGGTATGTAACAGCCCACTTTGCCAATAACAGGCCAATGATAGATATGGTCTTGAGAAATGAGGTCGAGGCCTATAACTTTCCTCAGGGTGTAATTGCTCATCTATACAGGCAGGCTGCAGGTGGTAAGTTTTGAAATTACTAGGATAGGTCTGAAAACCTACTGTGATCCAAGGCTAAGGGTGGCAAGGTAAGTGATGCTGCCAAGGAAGACCTTGTGAGACCTTATAGAAATAGATGGAAAAGAATACTTGAAGTACAAGGTTCCTAGCTATGATATTGGTATTATCAGGGGAACCAGTGCTGATGAGTTCGGAAATATAAGTATGGAGGAGGAATCCTCAATTATAGACTCTTTAGATGTTGCAATGGCTGTAAAGGCCTCTGGTGGTAAGGTTATAGTCCAGGTGAAGAATGTAGTTTCTTCCCAGTCTATGAACAGGCAGGATGTGGTTATACCGGGTGTATTTGTAGATGCAATTGTCAAGTCTGAAGACCCTATAAACTTCACCGTCAGACACCAGGAGTATACTATGATCCTATAATAGCTGGTAGGTACAAGTCAAACAAGTACGGCTTTAAGCCCTAGACCTAAATGAGAGGAAGCTGATTGCAGGAGGGCAGTCCTAGAGCTAGAAGGATAATTCGGTAGTAAATCTTGGTATAGGGAATACCCGAGGAGGTATCTTCTGCTTGCAGCTGGAAGAGGCCTTGAAAATATAATACTTACAGTGAAGTGGTCTTATTGGAGGAATACCTCTAGGGTGGATCTAACTTTGGTTCGGCTGTGAGACTCATGGGCAGGTCTAGCAATGGCTAGTCAGTTTGATTTCTATAACAGTGGAGGTCTAAAGAAGACCTTCTTGGGCTTTGCCGAGATGGATCCACGTGGAAATATAAATGTAAGTAGGTTTGGTGACAGGATTGGTGGATGTGGAGGATTCATGGGCATTACCCAGTCTACTAAGGATATAGTCTTCTGTGGCACAATGACGGCAGAGGCCTGGTAACAGAGTTAGAGACGGTAAGCTGGTTATTGTCCAAGAAGGAAAAAGGAAGAAATTTAAAAAGACAATAGATGAGATAAACCTTTAGTGCAGAGGAGAGTTTTGAGAATGGTCAAAAATGTAATTTTTGTTACTGAAGATGTGTTTCATCATAGAGATAATGGAATAGAGCTTATAGAGATAGCACCTGGAGTAGATTTGAGACAGGACATATTGGGTCAGATGGACTTTGGGCCTATGATAGCAGAGGACCTAAAAAGTCATGGATTTGAGGATATGCCAAGAAGGCCTGACAGTGGGCATAAAATAAAAGTGGTTTAAAGATCAATATTATATTGTAATTAAATATAATAGTAGTAGAATTCAGTAAAGAGGTTAGGAGGTAGTTTTTATGGTTAAGGAAGTTTATAAGAATATATATACCTTTCAGGTGGTCTTGCCCAAGAGTCCCCTAAAAGGGCTACAAATATTTATATAATCAAGGATAGGGACAAGAACCTAGTCTTGGATGCGAGGTTACCATACAGGAGACCCTAGATTCTATGCTGCTAGAGTTTGGCAGACCTTGGTCTTGAAATGTCGGATACCGACCTCTTTATTAGCCATATGCATGCTAACCACTCTGGCCTGAGCATCAAACTTCAAGAGTGCTGGTTGTAAGGTCTATGCCAGTGCTGCCGATGGAAAGATAATCAATGATGCTGCCAATGGTAGCTACTGGCAGCTTTTATGTAGCTTCTAGACTACTTTGATGTGACTGGCGGTGAAAATAATGTTGAAGACCACGCAGGCTATTTATTCCAGGCACCCGATGGGGTAGAACATGGACATGAGTAGCACCAGGAGACATAATAAGAACGGGCGATATGAATTTGAGTAATGGACCTGAAAGGGGCACACACCGGGACATATAGGCCTGCTATGAAAAGAAGCACAAGATATTTTTCTGTGGTGATACAATCTTAGAGACGATTACTCCTAATATTACCTTCTGAGGGATTTGAAGAGGGATGCCTGAATACCTATATGAATACCCTGCTAGGGTTTAGAGAAGATGGATTTTTGACCATGTATTTTTCAACACATAGGGACCCGGTGTTAGACTATAAAGAGGATTGATGAGATTATAGACCACCATATCTCTTGAGGCTTCGGGAAATACTAGATGCCATGGAGCCTGGTGTAGAATATACTATCAGGGACCCTATCTCCTAGGATTACCTGAGAATCAAGAGCTGATTCTTGGATGATTTCCCACCAGCCCAGAAGTTCTTTGCATCCGGTGAGAACTATGGCCCATGTATTTCACATAGTAAGAAGGTCAGGTCCACATGGATGAAAAGGGAGGAGTCCTATATTTTTATCAAGTTAGACGATAAGTATGACCCTAGCTGGATAAAAAGGGTATAATGAGTAACTAGATTATTATTTGTTACATTATATTATAAATGAATAATAATCTACATAGTGAGAAAACCCTAGGTAAATAATGCTAAAATACGGTATGTAGTGAAACAAAAAGATAACTTTAGGAGAGGATTGGATATGGTTGGAAGGAATATCATGTTGGCTTGACGGTATCAGACTTGAGATAAATCAATTTGCCTTTTACAGAGACATACTTGGATTTAAAGTTTCAGGGAGAAATATTGATGGTTGGTGAAGCGACAGATAAGATATTTTTGTAAAAAGAAAATTGTAAGGCAGAGTTGCTTACCAAGTGCTTCTGAAAATATTCAAGCTCCACCTGTGGAACTGATTCAGTTTATAGATACTGAAATTAGAAAAATAGAAGCCAGATTTATTTGCCACATCTATTTCTGAATTATGTTTTTATACGAACGACATTGATTTAGTTTGAGAGACCTGATCAAGAATAATGTAGAATGTTTGTCTGAACCGCAATATTTTGATTTTGGCTCAGATGGATTTGGAAAAAGTAGAGCTTTGCACTAAAGATCCAGATGGGATTGTACTTGAAATGATGCAACCATTATAAATATTATACAAAGCAGTAAAAATAGGAGGTCAGATATGGACAGGAAATTTTTATGAAGGAAATGCTGACAAGACATCAAAATAAGGATATGAGATCCAGAAAAGAATGTGGGATATGAGGGCCGCTAGTTTCAAGTGAAGCAGTAAAATCGGACAAGTCGGGATTTGTAGATGAGTGGTAGTGAATAGGCTGGCAGAGGCCGGTATGCTAGAGGATTGCCAGCGTGCTTGATAGGTGGAGGTGAGCAGTGGGTATGCCATCCCTATGGCGAGACTAGCCCGTCGGTGACCATGACTGATATTTCTAAAAATATGCTGGACCTGGCAAGAGAGAATGCTAATAGTCAGGGAATAGCTAATATAAATTACGAAAAGATGGTATGGGAGACAGCAGACTTGGCCAAGATAGGTTGGGATGCTAAGTTTGACCTAGCCTTTGCATCAATGTGCCCAGCAGTTAGGACTCCACAAGGTCTCAAGAATATGGTATACTCATCAGGAGAGTACTGCCTGATAAACCAGTTTATAGAGGCAACAGATTCGCTGAGCGACTTTTTGATTGAGAGGTCAGGAGTCAAGAGAGAATATAATCCCCACAATGATAGGAATGCTGTCATGGCTAGCTTTAATCTTTTATGGATGGATGGCTATAGTCCAGAGATTTCCTACCTGACTAGGGAAGATAGGGATGTTCTGTCTGTTGAAGATATATTGAGGGCTATGTCTTTGTCTTTGAGGATATTAGGGAAAAAAACAGGGGCTCGAAGCTGAGGACTTGATCAGGGGAGCAAGGACTTATTGTCCTGAGAGTCAGGGTATAGAGGTTGCTAGCAAGACTGTGCTGGCTATGATTCTGTGGAAGGTATAAAAATACAAAGGCAACATCCATAGCTATAAGTTTGCATGGATGCTGCACTATAGTTTAATAATTTTGTTGATTTAAATTATCACCAACGTTATTTGACATAGAAGCCATTTTTAAGAGAGTATAGTAATACTACCTTTTAATTGTGCTATATTTTTGTTTAAATTATTTATTTTCTAGTAGGTCAGAATTCTTGGCTGGGGCCTGGACAGCATCCTGGCACTTGTCTGATTCTACTATTACAGAAATTGTAATTTCAGAAGTTGATATCATGTCTATGTTACTCCAGCTCCAGCTAGGCAGAGAACATCCTAGATGCTATATTTGTATGAGTCATCATACCAGCACCGACTATACTTACCTTAGCAAGCTTTATCAGTAATTACAACTGACCTGGGCCCCTTATTTCTCTTACAACCCCTTTCTAGGGCATCCTTGGCCTCTCTTGCTTCCTCTATTGAGCAAGTAAAGGCTATATCATTCATATTCTCTGTTTGAGCAGACTGGACTATCATCTGTATATTTATATCTAATTTTGATATTTCTCCAAATATCCTGGCTGCAATACCAGGCTTGTCAGGTACTCCAAAAACAACGACCTTGGCTACATTAAAGTCGTGGGCTATACCTGTAATTATTCCGTTATGTTCCATAGAAGCATCCTCCTTGACTACTGTTCCTAAATTATGGTTAAAGCTGACCTAACATGAATTGCTACTGTGAGTCTTTGCCAACTCAACAGAGCGGTGTTGTAATACTTGGCTCCTAAGATAGCAAGCTCTAGCATTTCGTCATAAGAAACGACCTTTAGCTTTTTAGCATTAGGCACTATCCTAGGGTCACATGAGTATACACCATCTACATCTGTGAAAAATATCACATAGGTCTGCATTCACTGCAGCGGCGATTGCTACTGCGGAGTATCTGATCCACCTCTACCAAGGGTTGTGACATCATAGTCGGCATTTTCGCCCTGAAGCCGGCTACTATAATAATATTATCTTCCTCTAGCTCCTTTTTAACCTGTCAGACTCACATTTTTATTCTGGCCTTGCTATGGTAGGCATCTGTCTAATACCTGCCCTGTGGGCCTGATAGGGAGATAGCCTTTTCTCCCATAGCTTGTATAGACATGGCCAAAAGTGACATGGATATCTGTTCGCCAGTAGACAAGAGTCTGTCCATTTCTCTTTTTGGAGGAACCTCGGATATTTCCTAGCCATTTGTATCAGCTTATCTGTAGTCTTACCCATAGCAGAACACAATTGCTATAACCCTTGTTGCCCCCTCTTGAGTTTCAACAATTCTCCTTGCAACATTTATGATTCTTTCCTTGTCCAGAAGAGAACTTCCTCCGTATTTTTGTACTATTAGTCCCATTTAGACCACCTCACAGACTGCACCTTTACTGCAAGGTGCTATTATTTTGCTAGCTCCACTAATTTCATACCTTTGGCTAATAGTTTCAAAGGCATCCTTAACACTCGGGGCAGAATCATGGTCACAATAGGCTATGATAGTCGAACCAGATCCACTCAAGGAAAAGGCAAAGGCTCCTGCATCTAGGGCAGCTGCCTTAAAGTCATCAAAGCTCTTGATAAGGCCCTTTCTGTATGGTTCGTGGAGCTTGTCGGCCATAGTTTTACCAATCAAGTCCTTGTTTCCAGTCATAAAGCCAGCTAGCATTAAACTCAGGTGACCGCTAGTGTGGACTGCATCTGCCATACTTATGGACTTTGGTAGGACAGACCTAGACATATTTGTAGATACCTCATAGTCAGGTATGAATAGGACACAAGTCATATCCTCAAATGGATGGATAGAGTGGTAGATGACCTGGTTATCATCAACCATAGCGAGATAGGGACAATATTTCCCATTAGGGGCTGGGGCTACATTGTCGGGATGTCCCTCTATTTGAGTTGCTAACATAAGGATCTGATCCTGGCCAGGTTTGGCATCCACTAGGTGGTTTGCCACAAGCAGGCCACCTACAATTGCTGATGCATCTTGACCCCATCCCCTAGCCAGGGGTATATCATTAATAATTTCAAACTATAACCCTTTGGGTATTTATTTACGTATTCAAATAGGTGGTTCATAGACCTTACAACTAGGTTATCTTCATGGTTCTGGCCACACATTTTTGACTTTCTAGTCCTCGATAAAAAGGGAAATCTTGTCATCTTCCTGGCACTGGAAAGTTGAATACTGTGATAGGGCCATGCCAACACATCGTAACCAGGTCCCATATTGGCTGTTGTTGCTGGTACTCTTACTCTAATCATAGGGACCACCCTAACCTTCTATCAGCTTTAGGACACTTTCCAGGTTGGCTGGAATAGATTGAGGCTTAACCGCCGATTCTGAGGCGAAAGTATCTGGATCGCTTTAGGCCATTACCTGTCCAATATACAAACCACCTTGGCACCCTTTTCTATATCTCCGTTTTTACAGACTGAATCACACCGGCAGGGATGCAGCTGAGGCAGGCTCTCAGAATGCACCCTCCTTGTTAGAAAGTACTTTGTAGGCTGCCAGTATTTCTTCATCTGTAACTGCCTTGATAGAATCCACCAGATTCATCTCTGGCTGCTAGGGCCTTATCCCAGGATGCTGGATTTCCAATTCTTATGGCTGTTGCCACAGTATCTGGATTTTTCAAATGGGTGACCCTTTACAATTGGAGAAGCCCCTTGGCCTGGTAGCCCTTCATCTAGGCAGCCTGTGAGACTTTCCTGCTGCCTTGTATTCATAAAGCCCTTCCAGTGAGGCAGTAATATGACCTGCATTTCCAACTGGTATAGCCAAGTAGTCTGGAGGCATCGCCTGGGTCATCTACTATTTCAAAAGGCACCTGTTTTTTGCCCCTCTATCCTATGGTTGGGAATTTACTAGAAGTAATAGGGTGGGATTCTGTAATCTCCTTTACTGAGGTTTAGGGCATCATCGAAGTTGCCCTGGATAGCTACTACCTGGGCACCATAGCTGTAGGGCCTGGGCTGGTTTACCCATGGCAATATATCCATCTGGTATTAGGACTAGAGTCCTTGGTCCATACCTTGCACTCATAGGCGACTGCCAGAAGCGGAAGTATTTCCTGTACTAGCACACATGATAGATGTCAGACCCTTCTTCTATGTGCCTTAGCGATTGCCATAAACATACCACGGTCTTTAAATGAACCTGTAGGATTTAGGGCCCTCGAACTTAAAAAGTAAAGGTCTATGTCCAGTTCCTTGCTTAGGGTTTTAAACTCTTGATTAGGGTGTGTTACCTCGTACAGAAACCATGATTGTATTTTCATTAACTGGTAAAAATTCCTTATATTGATTTTATTAATCCTTGCCATTTCATAATTAAAATCTCCTTTGTCTCTATATGTCTTCTTCTATTCTAATAACTGTTATCGAATTGCTGATATTTTCTAATTCATTTATTGCCTCTTTGAAGGCTTTTTTCTCACTCTTTCTGTCACAATTACAAATTGATCTCACGTTTACCAGGTTTTTGGCCTGAGATCAGTGCCTTCATACTTTTTATCTAAGTCATATTTCTAGGCTTCTATTGGTCTTGTTTATAGACCTTATCTTTAATCCTTTCTTATCAAAGCAGGTCTATTAGACCACCTGACCAAGCTTGTCATGGTCTGTAACTAGTCTGATATAGTGAGGCAAAGTCTGAGATCTTCTATATCTATAAGGGCCTTGTCTCCCATACTAGCATAGGCCAATTCTGGTCTTGTTTGAGATAAGATCTGCCTTACCGATTGCTACAATATCACTGACAATAGCTGAACCTGTTGGAGTTTCCTCCAGCTCCCCTACCATAGTACATTGTCTGGCCTAGAGTAGTCACCATACACATATACAGCATTGAATTCATACTGAACTCCTGCAAGAGGGTGATTTTCTATTAGGACTGGGTGAACTCTAGCAACAATACCTGAATCCTTATTTTCAGTGATAGCCAATAATTTAATTTTATAACCTAATTTCTTTGCTTGATTAATGTCTTCTAGAGATATATTTCTAATTCCTGATACGTATACCTGATCTGATTTTACAAGATTGTGAAAACCCAAAGGCTAGCAAGTATTGCACACTTCACTTGCTGCATCTAGGCCATCAAGGTCAGCACCTGGGTCCGCCTCTAAGTAACCTAGGGCTTTGGCGTCTTCTATGATTGATTCCAATGATAAACTTTCTATTTCCATTCGTGTGCAGAAATATTTGTTGAACCATTTACGATTCCATGATCTTGATTTCCGACAGCAAGAAGTTTTGTAGAGTTCTTAAAATAGAGTTCCCGGCAACTGCAGCTAAAAAGAAATAAACAATTGTTTTGTTTGGCAGTTCTGATAGTTCTTTGCCGTAGGGCGATTAAATCTTTATTTGCCGAAACAACGTGTTTTCATTTTTCAAGGCAGCTTCGATAATTTCCTTGGTTCTCTATTCCTCCCATTACTTCAACCACAATATCTATCTTTGGGTCTAGAAGAATGTCTTCGGGCCTGGAGGAAGTATGCTATTGGATGTATCAACTGAGCGGGTCTTCCGGTATCTCTGACACATATTTTACTTATCTGCGTGGTGCAGCCTAATTGACGCTCCAACAATTCACGGTTGGAGGTAAGTATCTCCACTGTTGAGGAGCCCACGGTCCCGGAGACCAAATAATCCTATCTGTACGTTTTCAAAATAAAATTCCTCCTTCTTATCAGCTAACTTGGCCACTCCTATACGCTCATTAATAAAATAAAAACTAGATTAGCTCTTACTTTATGTTAAAGATATTCTAACACTAAATAAGGAAAGATACAAGTCAAATCTTTCATTTGTTGTAAAATTACATTTTTAAACTTGTTTTTGCCTCTAGCATCTCTGCTATTTGTACAGCATACTGGCTGCTCCTTTTCTGATATTATCTGCTACACACCAGATGTAAAAGCTCCTATCCTGAAATATCCCTCCTAATCCTTCCAACATAGACCTCGTCGTGACCGCTTGCCTCTAATGGAGTAGGGTAGAGGTTTTCTCCTGGGTCATCATAGCAGGACTAGGCCTGGGAATTTTTCAGTATACTTTATTTCATCAACACTAGTATCCTTCTTAAATGTTACATTGATGTCTACTGAGTGTGAGTTTAGGACTGGTACACGAACACATGTAGCCGTGATTCTAACATCCCTCATCAAGGAGATTTCTTAGTCTCACCAATCATCTTCATCTCTTCCTTTATGTAGCCGTTGTCTCAAGAAGGCGTCTATATGGGGAAGAACATTACTGTAAATTGGATGAGGGTACCTTTGGCTCCTGGCCATCCTGACCATTTAAAAGGTCATCTATACCACCCTTGCCTGATCCTGAAACAGCCTGGTAGAGTCGTGTATGGGCTACGCGGTCTAGACCAAAGGCATCCGCTAGTGGCTTAAGTGGCACTACTGATTGGATAGTGGAGCAGTTTGGATTAGCTATAATCTTTCTCTTTAATAGGGCTCATGCACTCTGGAACTATAAGGTCTATATCTTCTTCCATCCTCCAAGCACTCGAATGTCAATCACTATGATTCCCTTAGATTCAGCGATAGGTGCAAACCTCACGAGAAGTATCCCCACCTGCAGAAAAGATTGCGTAATCGATTTCTTATCAGGAATCTTCTCAACTCCTCGACGATGACATCCTGTCCCCAAATTGAAGGACCTTTCCTGCTGACCTAGCTGATGCCATAAGGTGAGATCTTATCAACCTCTAGCTTGCTTTCACCAGTCTTTCAATCATCTTTGTGTCCTTACTAGCCTGTAGCTCCTACAATTAGAAATTAGCCATAATATAATTTCCTCCTTATGTAATTTATAAAAAGCAAGTGCAGTTAATCTGTCTTGCTTTGATTTACTAAATCGCATGTATGAATTCCTATAAAGTTTGTAGAATATTATAAGGCATATAAAAGCATTTGTAAATAGAAAAGTCTAAAAATGAATAAATATGTAAATTAGGTGCAAAATTTGATATATTATAGCTAGGGAGGTGGTATTTATGCACTATTCAAGAGAATATAAATCGCTCTTGGGAAGTATAACCCTAGTGTGCGATGACAATAAAGGACATATAGTTGGGCTATGGCTAGAAGGTCAGAAATACTATATGGATGGCCTGGATGCTAGCCAGGTTATCCCAAGTAAGTCGGAAAAAAGCGGTGAGGTTTCAAATTATAAGATGGATATACTGGACAAGGCTAACCATTGACTTGACAGGTATTTTTGCCGGTCAAAAATCCACCTATAGGGGGAGCTGAGTCTAAAGCCAGAGGGGACAGCCTTTAGGCAGGAGGTATGGTCAGTATTAATGAACATACCATATGGTCAGGTCACATCCTATACGAGTATAGCAAGACAGGTGGCTAAAAACCTAGGGAGGGAGTCTATGTCAGCCCAAGCTGTCGGAGAGCGGTAGGTCATAACTTATATCTATAATAATACCCTGTCATAGGGTCTTAGGACGTCATGGAGACCTGACAGGCTATGCAGGTGGTTTAGACAAGAAAATATGGCTCTTGAACCATGAGGGGAAGTGTCCGAAATACTAGCCTAGATTAAGGCTTGTATTATGTGATATTTAGAAAATTTTAAGATAGTAAAAATAGTTTTAAATGGTATAATATTTATGATGCATAATCTTATGTAGATAAAAATTTCAAATTGTTGGAGGTAAAGAAATATGAAGAAAATTATTGTACTAACCTTAAGTTTAATTTGCGCTGTCTCATTAGTGGCCTACCGAAGTAGCAACAAGGATAAAGATGGAGACAGGGTCGAGGTATACGATAAAAATCAGAAGATGATTTCTGAAATGACTAGTCAAAAGGATTTGAAATATATTTCAGAGCTTATTGCTAAGAGTACTGAGAGTATGAAATCTAAAGATTTCCAGCTTTTAGAGGTTCCAAAAGATGCAGTAGTTAGCGAGGGAGTACAGGGCTATTACTAAGGCTACTGATGGTAAAGACTTTGTAGTTAAGCTTTACTGTATATGAAAAACTATCCGTATATGACATTATCAGGTATCAAAGGAATTCCTGACTTTACATGGAAGCTAACTGATGAAGATTATGCAAAGCTAAAGGATATGAAATAAATAAGTCTAAAGAATATTTTTATTCATATAAGAGTAATGCCTAATAGAGTAAATTAATATAAATCGAGATAAGAGCAAGGAGTTACAAGACTTTGCTGTTCTTTTGTAGAATGAAAAACCCCCAGTTAGACTGGGGTTCCGTTTAGCTTTAGCGATGAGAAACTAGTAAAAAATCCTCCTTTGTGTATAATTAATCTGTGGTCTGGCAACTACAAATTAATATTAAAAGGCACAAAAGGAGGATTTAACTATGTCAAAAAGACATTCATAGTTTATCACACACAAGGTGGAATTGCAAATATCATGTGGTATTTGCACCAAAATATAGAAGAAAAAGTATTTTATGGGAGATTGGAAATAGGAGCCATACTCAGGAGTTATGTAATTGGAAAGGTGTATATAATACAAGCAGAGGTGTGTATAGATCATGTACATATGTTGATAGAAATACCACCCTAAAATGAGTGATATCAAGCTTTATGGGATTTCTAAAAGGTAAAAGCAGTATAATGATTTATGAAAAATGGGGCAACTTAAAATACAAATATAGAGGTCAGTCAGTTCTGGTGTAGGGGTTACTATGCTAGATACAGCAGGCTAAGAATGACAAGATAATAAAAAGGAATATATAGCAAAACAATTAAAAGAAGACGAATTAGGAGAACAACTAACATTTGATGTCAGTGACCCTTTTAAAGGGTAGCAGTTAAAATTTCTGCAAAGTCAGAGCTACAAAAATACCTTTTTGAGGTATTGCTATAAATAAGGCCTTAACGGTCGAAAATGAAGAACCACCAGCTAGGCTGGTGGATTTCTTTTTATGAATGGTGGAGAATTTCTAAGTAGAAAAATATTTTATAAATGGTATAATATTTTTAAAATATTTAAATATGAAAAATTATGATTTATCTATGAAGGAGCTAATATGAAAAATTTGATAGGCCTTATAAGTGATAAGCCTTGGATAGTAGTTGCATGCGATGACTATACTCTTCTTTGTAAGTCTCAGGACGATTGATATATCAGCAGTCTAGGCGAAGAAGGCCTTTAATATGATTAAGGATATGAGAAATAATAGGACTTATCCAAAGTACTACCCAGGATGGATAATGGATATGGTGATTTTTACGATGTTTCAGTTAGTATGGATAGTGAACATGGCACAGGGCAGCCCTTTTACTGAAGACCTACTGACTCCAGCCATACTCTACCTCCAGGAAAGTATGAGCTTAAGTTCTTCGTAAAAATCGCGTTCAGAGTCTCACTCATACCATAGCAAGAAGGGGCTTTTTATACGAAGTCATAGTGGAACCGTTTATTGATACGATGATCGTATTTGATAATGATACTTTAGCAGGTTGGCAAGAAGACTATAAGGAGGAAAATTAAAATGGATAAGCTAAGAATCAACTTTATCGATAACTGGGAAAAGAAAGACGTTAATTTAGAGGAGCTAGGCTAGCTCTAGAGGAGGGTAAATCGTCTGTTTATACTGATGCCAGTTTTAAAAGATTTCAAAGCAAGTGGAAGAAATCTATGGAGAGGGGGATTTCAAATCTCACCTGATTAAGGAGTTGGATGACGATGGTATTGCATGTGCATACTATGCTTATTCGATAACTGACGGTAATTGATGAAGAAACTTAGAGAGAATCAGAGAAATTTGATCACAGAACCTATCTTCAGGTGAGATGAGGGCCGATGATCCTTCTCAAAGCCGGATGAATGGTGGGATACACATCCATTACGCTCTATAAAGGCAGTTGAATCTGGTTCAGCAGACAGTCTACACTAGTTTTTATCAGCAGAGCTTTTATCCAAAGGGAATTGTACTTAGCACAAGAAGTGTCAAGGCAAAGCATGCAAAAATGAATTGGCTTGCTCAGCAGTTGCCTGGGTGTGAGGTAACTTGCTCAAGAAGGCATATATGAGTCTTCTTATTCATAATGACTTCTCTGTAAATCGCAAAATATGGTAAAATTAATATAATAGAAGTATTAAAGCAGTGAATGTAGAGGCTTGTCGCTTTTCCTTATTAAGCATTTATTTAAAACACCAATGGATGACAAATAGCCTCGTAAGAATTGATAGAGGGCTTTTTGTTTTATGAATATTTGCTAGCTGGAACATAGTTGATATAAAAAGCAAAAACAAATGTATTTTAACCACCCAATAAATGATCAGTCAAAATATCTATTAATTTTCTGATAAAATTGTAATTTATCTATAATTAAGTTAAAATAAATGAGTAGTATAAAGAATCACTTTAGACGATATTAGTAGGTCTTTTAATTACAGATACCTTATAATCGAAAAGCATAAGTAAAATGGAGGATATTTAATACGAACACTAATCAAAAAGGCAGTAAATGCTTTAAGAATCTTGTCAGCTGACCAGGTTCAAAAGGCCAATTCAGGACACCCAGGTTTGCCACTAGGTCAGCTCCTATAGCATACAGCTTGTGGGGCTAATATGAACCATAATCCAAAGAATCCAAATTGGGAAAAACAGGGATAGGTTTATTCTATCAGCAGGACATGGATCTTCATTACTATACCTCTACTCATATGTTTGGGTATGGACTAAGCTTAGAGGATTTAAGAGCTTTTAGACAGTTTTGGCACAGCCTTACTCCAGGACACCCAGAATACTGAAAGCATACGGCGTGAGTAGAATCCACTACAGGACCTCTAGGTGCAGGTGTATTCACAGCAGGTGGATGGCAATGGCAGAAGCACACTTTGGCTGCAAAGTTCAACAAGGATGGATATCCCATAGTTGACCACTATACATACGCCCCTAACTGGTGATGGATGTTTGATGGAGGGTGTAGCATACGAAGCCCCATCATTGGCTGGTACCTTTGAAATTAGATGCTAATTGTCCCTATACGATTCAACAGGATAACTATAGAAGGCGATACAGACCTGTTTCTCAGAAGATGAAGCACTGATTTGAGGCTTTTCAGCTACCAGGTACAGGTGGTTGAAGATGGAACAGGCTTAGATGCTGATGCAGCAATAGCTGACTAGTGCAGACAAGAAAGGCCATCATTGATAATATGCAAGACTCAGATTGGTTATGGTTGTCCTGCTAAGGTTGGTAAGGCATCTGCTCATGGAGAGCCACTAGGTGAAGATAATATAGTAGAGCTTAGAAAATTCCTAGGATGGAAAACCAGACAGCATTTGAAGTGGATGCGAAATCTGATGACCACTATAAGGCACTTGCAGAAGAAGGCGCTCAAGAAGGAAGAGGCTTTGGAAGGCTATGTTTGCTGAATATGCGACAAAGTATCCAGAAGATGAAAGGCTATGGATGAGTACTCAGCTAAGCCTGATGTTCAGAAGATAATAGATTCAGAAGAGTATTGGGCACATGAAGATAAGGCTATGGCTACAAGAGCTGTATCAGGGTGATATAATCAACAAGCTAAAAGGATGTATATCCTAACCTAGTAGGTGGATCAGCTGACCTTGCACCATCTAATAAGACTGGAAATGAAGGGTGAGGATACTTCAGCAACTCGATAGGAGCGGTAGAAATATCCATTTTGGTGTAAGAGAAATGGCTATGACAGCTATAACAAATGGTATCTACCTCACATGGTGGTTTAAATCCATATGCTACATTCTTTGTATTCTCTCGATTTCATGGAAACTCAATGATTAGGTTGTCATCTTTAATGGGACCACCAGTTACATTTGTGTTAACTCATGACTTATTGGGGTCGTGAAGATGGACCTACACACGAACCTATCGAACAGTTGGCTATGCTAAGGTCTATACCTAACCTAAACGTGTTAGACCATGACTATACAGAAACTGCAGTAGCATGGACTAGTGCAATAGGATCGAGGCTACCCAACTGCAATAGTACTTACAAGACAGAACCCGCCCCTGGCCAGAGGGTTCTTCTAAGGAAGCTTTCAAGGGTGGATACATATTAGCAGAAGCAACTAATAAGGATAAGATAGACCTGATTATAATGGCATCTGGATCAGAAGTCGAGCTAGCTCTTTGGGGCTAAGGAAGAGCAGAAAAGGAAGGCAAGTCAGCAAGAGTAGTATCTGTACCATGTATGGATATCTTTGAAACTCAGTCTCCAGAATACATTGAGGAAGTGCTTCCATCTGCTGTTAGGACCAGGTTGGCGGTTGAGGCATAGCAAACCCAATGCCACGGTACAAGCACATTGGCCTAGATGAGTGATGTAGTCAGCTATGAACTCATTTGGGAGGCATCTATGCTCCAGCCAAGGTATTGTTCGATCACTTTGGATTCACAGTAGCTAATGTAGTAGACAAGGCCAAGGGGCTCTAGGTTAAATAAGACATAAAATATCTAAATTGATAATATAAGACATATAATATGCAAAAATAAAGACTCCACATCCAAGAAAAATTAAACAGGAAATGCGGGGTCTGAGTCCCTATAAGGACTCCTAGAAAACTATCAAAATACGTATATATTATCATAAAATATAATTTATAATTCGTATAATTAAAAATAGAAAAAGAAAAACTTATTTTTGAGGCGAAAAACTTATAAAAAGTGTTGACGCTATATAGCAATTATGATATTATAATACTTGTCCTCGAGGGATGAGAAAGTTTAAAAGAAAGTTTGAAGCGACAATTTTTGTCGCTTTCAAGTTATCGTGGTTACTATAGCAAGGAGGATACACCTGTTTCCATTCCGAACACAGAAGTTAAGCTCCTCAGCGCTGAAGGTACGGTGGGGAAGCTGCCTGGGAGAACAGGACGCAGCCACGTTATTCCAAGGTAGCTCAATGGTGGAGCAAACGGCTGTTAACCGGTAGGCTGTGGGGTCTCGAGCCCCACCCCTGGAGCTTTCTACCCTGGCTCCTTGGTCAAGGGAATGAGACACCCGCCCTTCACGGCGGTAACAGGGGTTCGATTCCCTAGGAGTCATAATGTGGGAGCATAGCTCAGCTGGGAGAGCATCTGCCTTACAAGCAGGGGGTCACAGGTTCGAGCCCCTGTTACTCCCATCATTAACTCATGCTGGTGGCTCAACGGTAGAGCAGTTGACTTTGTAATCAGCAGGTTGTAGGTTCGATTCTCATCACCAGCTCCATTGGAATTAAATAGCCCGGGTCTATTAGCTCAGTCTGAGAGCACTTGACTTTTTAATCAAGGTGTCCCGAGTTCGAAATCTCGGATAGATCATGGAGAGGTGTCCGAGTGGTTAAGGAGCTGGTCTTGAAAACCAGTGATGTCGTGAGGCACCGTGGGTTCGAATCCCACCCTCTCCGCCACTTATAATTTTATTTTGGAGAAGTACTCAAGAGGCTCAAGAGGATCCTGCTAAGGGATTAGGCTGAGCAAAACTGGTGCGAGGGTTCGAATCCTCCTTCCGCCATAGGACGAGGTGTAGCGCAGTTTGGTAGCGCACGTGGTTTAGACCATGGGGCCGGGGTTCGAGTCCCTTCACCTCGACCATTTTTGAGAATATGTACTATTATATTGAGAAAAATAATGAACTTTGAAAATTGAAACAGCAGGTTAATTCAATGAGTCCTTTAGGACAATTGATTAATCGTTTAAAACCATGTAAGACAAACTTACTTGATTTAAAACCACAAACAAACCAAGCCAGATATTTTTAGAGATAACAATAGTCTGAGCACAGTAACAAATATGAGAGTTTGATCCTGGCTCAGATGAATCGCCTGACGGCGTGCTAACACATGCAAGTCGAGGAGTTTGCTCAGTATTGGTATTCTAAGACCAGAATGTTCAATACTGAGCAAAATCAAGCGGCGGACGGGTGAGTAACGTGTGGTGACCTATACACATGGATAACATACTGAAAAGCTTTATTAATACATGATAATATATATTTACGGCATCGCGATATATCAAAGTGTTAGCGGTATAGGATGGACCCGCGTCTGATTAGTCTAGTTGGTGAGATAACTGCCCACCAAGGCGACGATCAGTAGCCGACCTGAGAGGGTGATCGGCCACATTGGAACTGAGACACGGTCCAAACTCCTACGGGAGGCAGCAGTGGGGAATATTGCACAATGGGCGAAAGCCTGATGCAGCAACGCCGCGTGAACGATGAAGGTCTCGATCAAAAGTTCGTTGCGGGGGAAGATAATGACGGTACCTGTGAGGAAGCGCTAACTACGTGCCAGCACCGCGGGTAATACGTAGGGGCTAGCGTTATCCGGATTTACCGGGCGGAAAGCAGTGTAGTGGTCCTCAAGTCGGTGAGTCAGGCCACGGCTCAGCTGCAGTAAGCCGCCGAAACTGGAGGACTTGAGTGCAGGAGAGGAAAGTGGAATTCCCAGTGTAGCGGTGAAATGCGTAGATATTGGGAGGAACACCAGTAGCGAAGGCGGCTTTCTGGACTGCAACTGACACTGAGGCACGAAAGCGTGGGTAGCAAACAGGATTAGATACTGGTAGTCCACGCTGTAAACGATGAGTACTAGGTGTCAGTTGCCCCCTCGGTGCCGCAGCTAACGCATTGCTACTCCGCTCGAGTACGCACGCAAAGTGTGAAACTCAAAGGAATTGACGGGGACCCGCACAAGTAGTGAGCATGTGGTTTTAATTCGAAGCAACGCGAAGAACCCACTAAAGCTTTGACATCCTCGGACAGGTGCTTTAATCACACCCTTCCTTCGGGACTGAGGTGACAGGTGGCATGGTTGTCGTCAGCTCGTGTCGTGAGATGTTGGGTTAAGTCCCGCAACGAGCGCAACCCTTGTCTTTAGTTGCCAGCATTCAGTTGGGCACTCTAGAGAGACCGCCAGGAGAACCTGAGGAAGGTGGGATGACGTCAAATCGTCATGCCCCTTATGCTTAGGGCACACACGTGCTACAATGGGTGGTACAGAGGGTTGCCAAACCGTGAGGTGGAGCCAATCGCTTAAAAGCCATTCTCAGTTCGGATGTAGGCCGAAACTCGCCTACATGAAGCTGGAGTTACTAGTAATCGCAGATCAGAATGCTGCAGTGAATGCGTTCGGGTCTTGTACACACCGCCTCGGTCACACCACGGGAGTCGGAAAACGCCGATTATCCAACCGCAAGGAGGAAGTCGTCGAAGGTGGCGTCGATAACTGGGGGTGAGTCGTAACAAGGTAGCCGTATCGAAGGTGGGCTGATCACCTCTCTAAGGAGAATTACCTGCTGTTCAATTTTGAGGGTTCATTAGAAACTTCAATTAAATAGGTTACTTTAGGTCTCGTTAGAGACTGAGAAAGTACATAAATGGGGTGTAGCTCAGTTGGGAGAGCACTTGCCTTGCAAGCAAGGGTCAGGAGTTCGACTCTCCTCATCTCCACCATTATTAATATTAAATTGCTAATATTAAATTAATATGTGAGTATTTTTGATGGACCCTATACAAAGGGATTCAAAAATACCAGATTGTACTTGAAAACTGAATACTAGTGATAATTATACAATGACATCTGCTTAATATCCTAACGGATATAAACAAAATGAGAAAACTCATTAAAACAACCAATTATTCTTTAACAGTCTAGAAATAGACTATAGAAAAATCTCAATTAATAACTTAAAGGTCAAGTTATTAAGGGTGTAGGGCGGATGCCTTGGCACCAGGAGCCGATGAAAGACGTGATAAGTCATGATAAGCTTCGGGGAGTGGCACATACACTTTGATCCGGAGATTTCGAATGAGGAAAACCTGACTTGGAGTAATGTCCAAGTATCCATAGGTGAACACATACCTATGGAGGAGAATCAGGAACTGAAACATCTAAGTACCTGAAGGAAGAGAAAGAATTGATTCCGCTAGTAGCGACGAGCGAGCGGAAGAGCCCAAACCAAGTCAGTTTACTGATTTGGGTTGCGGACATATCTTAAGGAAAAGGTTATTATGGTAGAATAGGTCTGGAAAAGATCAACCACAGAGGTAAAAAGTCCCGTATACAAAGCCAAGAAAAGTTCTTGATATGATCCAGAGTACCACGAGACACGTGAGACCGCTGGGGAAGCAGGGGGACCACCCCAGGCTAAAAATACTACCCTAGTGACCGATAGCGAATAGTACCGTGAGGGAAAGGTGAAAAGAACCCCGGGAGGAGTGAAATAGAACCTGAAACCCCACACTTACAAGCTGTGGAGCGCATTATTCGCTGACCGCGTATTTGTCAGAACGGGCCAACGAGTTACGTTGTGTGGCAGGTTAAGCACTTAAGGTGTGGAGCCGAAGCGAAAAGCGAGTCTTAACTGGGCGCCATAGATACATGACGTAGACCTGAAAACCGCGACCTACCCATGAGCAGGATGAAGCGAAAGTAAAATTTTCGTGAGGGTCCGAACCCACGTACGTTGAAAAAGTGCGGGGATGACTTGTGGGTAGCGGTAGAAATTCCAATCGAGCTCGGAGATAGCTGGTTCTCCCCGAAATAGCTTTAGGGCTAGCCTTGAATTTAGAGATGTGGAGGTAGAGCACTGAATGTCCTAGGGGGTATTGCACCTACCGAAGACTATCAAACTCCAGAATGCCATTATCTTTTGTTCAGGAGTCAGACTATGGGTGATAAGGTTCATAGTCGAAAGGGAAGTGCCCAGACCGTCAGCTAAGGTCCCTAATGTATGTTAGTGGTAAAGGATGTGGGATTGCACAGACAACCAGGATGTTGGCTTAGAAGCAGCCACTCATTTAAAGAGTGCGTAATAGCTCACTGGTCGAGTGATCCTGCGCCGAAGATTTCCGGGGCTCAAACATACTACCGAAGCTACGGCATCATATGATGATGGGTAGGGGGAGCTTCCCATGCAGGCTGAAGCGATACCGTAAGGAGTCGTGACAGTATGGGAGAAGAATGTTGGCATGAGTAGCGAGATGAGGGTGAGAATCCCTCAGGCCGTAAAACCCAAGGTGGGGAAGGTTCCTGCCTCCCTGGGTTAGTCGACCCTAAGCTCAGGCCGAAAGGCGTAGCGATGGATAACAGGTTGAGATTCCGTACTACCGATAATCGTTTGAGAGAAGGGATGACACAGTAGGATAAGCTGAGCACACTGTTGGTTATGTGTGTCTAAGCGTTGAGGCAGACTAGATAGGCAAATCCGTTTAGTTAATGCTGGGGCGCGATGGGGAGCGAAACTGAGTAGCGAAGCAGCTGATTTCACACTGTCGAGAAAAGTCTCTATCGAGATTAAAGGTACCCGTACCGCAAACCAGCACAGGTGGGTGAGGAGTATCCTAAGGCTCAGCGAGAGAACTGTTGTTATGAACTCGGCAAAATGACCCCGTAACTTAGGGGATAAGGGTGCCCCAGACAATGGGCCGCAGAGAATTGGCCCAAGCGACCGTTTTACCAAAACACAGGTTTCTAGCCAAGTCGAAGACGATGTACAGGAGCTGACGCCGCCCGGTGCTGGAAGGTTATGACTGTCAGAGCAATCGAGCAGTGATCTTAAGCCCCAGTAAACGGCAGCCGTAACTATAACGGTCCTACAGGGTGGCGAAATTCCTTGTCGGTAAGTTCCGACCCGCACGAAAGGCGTAACGATTTGGGCACTGTCTCACAGCAGACCGGGAGTGTAACCTGGTGAAGATGCTGTCACCTGCGCAGGACGAAAGACCCTGAGCTTTACTGCGAGCTTGACACACTGGTACTACACAGGATAGGTGGGAGACTAGAAATCAGGGCGTCGAGTTTTGAGGGTCACCCCTGGGATACCACCCTTGTGGTATTGGGACCTAACCATGAGCCATGAATCTGGTCTTAGGGACACTGTCTGGTGGAGCAGTTTGATGAGGGCGGTCACTCCCGAAAAGGTCAACGGAGGCGCTCAGGTTCCCTCAGTACGGTCGGAAATCATTTTCGAAGAGTGTAAAGGCAAAGGAGCTTGATTGCAAGACATACAGGTCGAGCAAGGTAGAAATCACGGACTTAGTGATCCGGTGGTTCTGAGTGGAAGGGCCATCGCTCAACGGATAAAAAGCTACCCCTGGGGATAACAGGCTTATCTCCCCAAGAGTCCACATCGACGGGGAGGTTTTGGCACCTCGATGTCGGCTCATCGCTGTCCTAGGAAGCTGAGTTGGTCCCAAAGCTGCTGTTCGCCCATTAAAGTGGTACGCGAGCTGGGTTCAGAAAGCGTGAAGACAGTTCGGTCCCCTATCCGTCGCAGGCGTGTGAAATTTGAGAAGATCTGTCCTAGTACGAGGACCGGGATGGACATACTCTGGTGTACCAGTTGTTCTGCCAAGGGCATGGCTGGGTAGCTATGTATGGAAGGGATAAGCGCTGAAGCGATCTAAGCGCGAAGCCAACTTCAAGATAAGATTTCCCACCGCAAGGTTAAGATCCCAGGAAGACTACCTGGGTTGATGGGTCAGAGGTGTAAGTGCAGCAATGTATGTACTTACTGATACTAATAGATCGAGGACTTGACCAAGGATATCATTGATATCACTAGAATTCAGTTTTGAGCACATCTCAACTTTTATATTCCATAAGGAATATAGAGTTTTATAGTTACATATTTGATGTAATACCTGTTCCAAGGTAGCTCAATCGGTGGAGCAACCGGCTGTTAACTGCGGTGGTGGGTTCGAGCCCCACCCTGAGCCATTGAATGTCGCGGGTGGAGCAGTTGCAGCTCGTCGGGCTCATAACCCCGAAGGTCGAAGGTTCAAGTCCTTCTCCGCAACCATTATATTTTGTTACCATGGCCCTTGGTCAAGCGAGTTAAGACACCGCCCTTTCACGGCGGTAACAGGGGTCTGATTCCCCTAGGAGTCATAATGGAGTATAGCTCAGCTGGGAGAGCATCTGCCTCTACAGCGGGGGTCACAGGTTCGAGCCCCGTTACTCCCACCATTAATGCGGCCTGGTAGTTCAGTTGGTTAGAATGCCAGCCATGTCACGCTGGAGGTCGAGGGTTCGAGCCCTTCCAGGTCGCCATTTAATCAATATGCGGGAATAGTTCAGCGGTAGAGCGCGACCTGCCCAAGGTCGAAGTCGCGAGTCTGAATCTCGTTTCCTCGCTCCAATTTTATGGGTGCATGGCTCAGCTGGATAGAGCAACGCCCTTCTATGCGTGTCGGTTCGAATCCCTGTGCGCTCATTCAAACTCTTTTATCGTAATGATGGAGAGTTTTATAAAATAAATAAATTATCCTGATTTTTATGGTAAAAGTATACTTAGGAAAGTAGGTGGAAGATGTGTTATCGTTTGATTTGATTTTAATAATCAATTGATCTATAGGATAAGTATAAATGATGTAGTAGATATATTGATAGTAGCCTATCTATTTTATAAGATATTGAGATTTATAAAGGATACCCAGTGCTGAGCAGCTATTTAAGGAGTAATAATACTACTAGTTGCAACCCAGGTCAGTGGTATGCTGAAGCTACACACACCTTTATTGGATACTTGTAAAGATATTGGAGGTGGGTTTATATTGCCATTTATTATATTCCAACCAGAGTTATACAGGCTTGGAGCACCTAGCAGGAATACAAACCCATAGGTTTGGTACGCAAGCCAAGAGCGCCTATGAGCTGAATGTAGAAGGTGATTTCTGAGATGCTTACAGTATACGATATGGCAGGAAGGAAGATAGGGCCCTATTAGTATTAGAGGAAGACTAAGCTAAATGAATTGTCGAAACAGGCACTGAGATAGATGCCAAAATAACTAAGCAGATTCTATGTAATATATTTATTCCAAATACGCTACTTCATGATGGGGCAGTGATAATTAGGGATGGGAAAATTAAGTCAGCCGCATGTTTTTGCCACTAACCCAGAGGAAAGACCTTTAGTAAGGATTTGGGAACAAGGCATAGGGCAGGTATAGGTATAAGTGAAATATCAGATTCCTTGATCCTGATAGTCTCAGAGGAAACCGGTCATGTATCTATTGCTAGGTCAGGAAAAGATATATAGGGATGTCAGCAAGGAAAGGCTGGCAAACATATTAAAGAACTTTTATAAGAACAATTCAGAAGAAAGGAAAAGGCTTTAGGGTCTTGTAAAAGATAATAAGATAGTTAGGGGGTGCTGAATTTGAGTAAATTTAGGGCAAAAATAAGGGGAAACATCAAACTCAAAGATTATATCAGTATTAGCGCACTTGCACTCTGGTTATATTGCGTTTTGCTGTAGTAGATCCAGATGAGAAGAAGGGTAATAGTTGGTATACCTATAACTATAAATAAGATAAATCAGATAGAAAATGAGGGTTTTGTAGTATACCCAAAGGCGGATTTTTAAGACAGATATTACACTAGAAGGTAAGTTGTCAGAGCTACACCAACTAAGGATAACATAGACATTTATGGAGAAATCAATAATCCTGTTGAAGGAGTAATGTTGTAAGCCTGAGGACTAATATATATCCAATCAGGGTGTCTAGGAGACCTAAAGGATTCTTCTATAGTAGTTAACCTTGAAAAAGAGGATAAAAAGCAAGTTGATGTAAGGGTTAACCAAAGGAAGTCTCAAAGGATGAGGTTATAAATACTAGAACAAACTATAAAAAGTGTGTATGGGGCTATGTCCCTAGTTGAGAAGGTGGACTATGTTGGTCTGAGACTTAGATACTGATAAAGCTTGATACTGAATCTGGCTTTGCTTTTTAATATGAAGTTCAGGCAAAAAGCCTATGATAAAAGGGAAATATCCTAGATTTGGATATAAATGTATAACAGTGTCTGAGAGTTTAGCAAACAAAAGTATAGAATTGAGAATCGATTACGATGGGAGTCTATACGACCCCGATTCCTATGCTATTTCTCCAGAAAAATAGCTATTGTCGAAGTAGAACTTTAAAATATAGACTACATTAAAACAAAAAGCTGACAGATGATAATTTTGGAGATTTTCTGAATAAAAAGTAGAAATTGCTTTTACCAGAAGGTATAAAGCTATGAAAAATACTGAAATACTATTAATTAAGAAATAGAAAACAGTGATTATTACTTGATAATTTATGAGAATATCCTTATTTTTAAGTTGATAAAAATATAATTATATTATATTATTTAATATAATTTCGTTGAAAATACAAATGGATAAATATTTGGAATATTTTAATTAAAATTATAAAAGTAAAGTAAAATATGGGATTTGCTTAATCATATTAAAAATTAACAAAATTGTTAATTTAATATTATTACAAGTTCCTTATTTTAGTTATAGAAGATATATATAGGAAAAGACTAATTAGCAATCTTACCTATTACCAGTTGGAAAACTTGTTGGATAATGTTTTCAAGATATAAAAAGTATATTTCCGACGTGCAAAATGATTAGCAATAATAAAAAGTTTGCTAAATATGAAGGATTTTATTCATTTTTATTAATTTATAACTAGTAATATGAATTTGTCGATAATTGAGGAAAACCTCTCTAGGATCACACATTTAGAATCTTAAAAGGAGCCTTTGAGAAAAGTTTTATTAGGATTAGATGGTGCTATTATTGTGAGTGGTCTCTAGGATTAATTGCTAGGTTTAGCAATAAAAATTTTCGAGTTAGAGTTAAATAGGAGGATACAATGAAGCGAAGTTTCACAGAATTTTAACTATCAACCCGAGGTTCTACGTCGACTAAGATTGCCGTATGATGACGACAAAGAGGTTTTTGAAAAGACTCTTAGACATTCATCAGAAGAAATAGGCCAATTCGAAAATATCTCCTGATCAGTTCAACTTCAGAAAGGATGTTATAGAGGGAGAACTTTGTGCTGCAGATATCAAGCTAGAAGAGCTTGATTGCGTAGGGTAGAGGTGGTCTGCTTAAGCCAATAAAGGTGGTACATAGTGTGACTGAAAGTATGCTGAGACCTTAGAGTGAGTTTCAGGACAGCATGCATCAAATCTCGGCGAATGTATTGCAAACGAATTCTCAAAGGAATTAGATATACATGCATTTATAGTTGACCCAGTTGTGGTTGGATGAAATATCTGAGTCTAGCTAGAATATCTGGTACAGCTAGCATAGAAAGAAAGAGCATATTCCATGCTCCCTTTAACCAGAAGGCTATAGGTAGAGATTTGTGAAATAGGTAAGAAGTGATGAAGACTTAACTTGATAATAGCTCGCATGGGTGGAGTATATCAGTTGGTGCTCATAGCAAGGGAGCAGTAGTTGATGTTGCTAATGCTCTAGATGGTGAAGGTCCATGCTCACCTGAAAGAAGTGGTGGAGTCCCAGTTGGTTCAGTGATAGACTTATGCTTCAGTGGCAACTATACAGCATATGATATAAGGAAGATGATAACTGGTAACGGTGGTCTTGTTTCTTACTTAAACACGAAAATGATGCTAGAGAGAGTAGAAGCTATGATAGAAAAGGGTGACAAGAAGGCTGAATTAGTATAGTGAAGCAATGGCTTACCAGGTAGCTAAGGAAATCGGTAGCTGACACGGCAGTACTTTCAGGAAAGGTAGAGACGGAATTCTATTAACTGGTGGTATAGCATACTCTAAGAGCTTTACAAAGATGATAACTGATAGGTTGGATTCATATCTGAGGTTAAGATATACCCAGAGTGAAGACGAAATGATAGCCCTCGCTCTAGGTGGATTAAGAGTTCTAAAGGGAGAAGAAAAAGGCTCAGAATTACGACGAGCAGTAATTGAAAGTCTTTTGAATATTTGTCATAGATTGTGAGGCCTTGCCTATCTGGAGATTGAGTATTTGGACAAAAGGAGAAGCAACAATGGAGAAAAACAAAGAGAATCAGAATAATAACAGGCCACTATGGAAGTGGAAAAGAGGAGGTTACTAGTAAATTAGGCATTACAGTTGAGGAAAGAAGTTGAAGGTCCGCTTTCAATTTCTGGACCTTGATGTTGCCAACGTATACTTTAGGTCTAGAGGGAAGAAGGAGTTCCTTGAGGAAAACGGAATCCACCTTATATCTAGCTCCAGTAGATGCACCGACGTTGGATATACATGGCGCTTTCGGGAAATACATACACCATTATTAAAACCAGGAACACAATAATATAATTGACCTTGGTGGCGATAAGGTTATGCAACTATTGCAAGATATAGAAATATGATTAAAGATGACGATTACGATATGTTCTTCGTTGTCAACGCGCAAACAGGGAAAAACACAGAATGCAGAAGAAGTAATGAAATGTAATACGTGAAA
>BNJU01001458.1_pt1 | contig 48064 bp, 73 predicted proteins | sample 8539281 | NCBI WGS metagenome assembly BNJU01 (sample SAMD00202456, study PRJDB9452) | human saliva metagenome | isolation source: human saliva | place: Japan
GAACCTCCCACGACTAAAGTCACAGGGTTCTAAAAATCTTTAAAAAAATATTTAAAAATTTTTCTAAGAAGTTTGATAGCTTTATACTACCCTTATTCTTTTTAGGTGTGTTCAGCTCACCTCTATTGTATAGGATACTTAAATCCACAACTTTACTTTTTCTTAATATATTTAATGCTCCATTACAATCTGCATTTATAAGTTTTACCTGCACTTGTTTGATATAGTCCTCTTTTTATTCTTTTTTTCCACTGAATATATATTCTTGTAGATTTTTCTTTATCATATATTGGAATCTCATCTCCATCAAAGAAACTTGCTTTTTGATGTATAACTTTCTTCTTGTAGTTTAAATTCTATTCCATATAGTTTACATAGATATATTAATTTATCTCTTAATTTTTCCATATGGTATATTTACAAAGTTTTGATTATTTATGCTTCCTATATTTGAATTTCTTTGAAAATCTTCATTATATCCCTAGAACTAGTTTTTCCTATATCATTATTAAGACAATAATTTATTATTATTCTTGCTACTTTTGAAAGATAATCTTCTATACGATTATTTCTCTTTCTAGCTATTCTCTTTTGCCTTAATGTTATATGCTCTATCTTTTGCTTATCTTTTAATGCTTTGTAATTTTGCATTTGTCTTGTTATAGTATTGATTTATTGATTTTAATTTTTCTACCATCTATTATGAATGATGCTCCAGCATCTAGTAACACAAGTACATAGATTATTTATACCTAAATCAATTCCTAGTGCATTGTTTTTATTTAATTCCCTTTGAACTTCTTCTACCTCATAAATATATTGAATTTCAAAGTACCTAGAATGTTGTTTTGGGTATTATCCTAATCTCTTTTATCTTCTTGCCTTTTTAATACTGGTGGTAGTTTTACTGCGATTTCCTATGTGTCTTTCTAAATGAATTTGAATAAGGAACTATCAGCATATCATCTTTTAATCTTACAAAACCTATAACAAGAGTTGTAAAACCATCTTTAGCAAGATATTTAGGTAATTTTATATCTTTAAAAATTATATTGATCATTTTTAGCAAGTTTTTAAAAGTCCAAAAAAATGATTTGAAACTTCCGTCTACTTCTTTTTAGAATTTGTTGAGCCATATTAGAATTTAACTTTCTTATAGTTCTCACTGTTTTTAAGCATTTTATAGTTTTTCGTTATAACTTAAATACTTTTTTTCTTATTAAAATAATACTGTCTAATATTATATATTGCTTCATTAGTTAAAGTTCTTAGCTATATGAGATAAATATTTTAAATTTCCTAAACTCCTTTTTACTAAGATGTTTTTACTTGTTGTTTTAATGTTAAATACATATATAATCACCTCCTTTTCATCAGAGATATTATACCATGTATTCTACATTTTCATCTATTGAAAAAGTAATATTTTTTTATTTATTTTTTTAAATATTTTTTAAAGTTTTTTTAAAAACCCCACAACAGTGGGAAGCGTCGTTCACATAAATACGCTACCATTTATGCAGTTCTCTTATGAACTTCTTGTTATCTCTAACAAGCACAGACTATATCTTATCCATATCCTATTTCAAGGACTTAGGCGAAACCACTTCCAATACCAATCGCTTGTATTGTACTCCCCTCACGAGGGATAGTCGTTGAACTTTCCTTTTCAGGCTTAGCTGCTGATTGTCTATTATTATAATGTTTAGGATTTAACCTTGCACCATCTAGTATATTTTTTCTGCTTTCGCTACCTTCACACTTATTCCATATTCTCACTTAAGTATTATGTTGTGGTTATACTAGCTTTAAGAGTTCCCAGCAGTTCAGTTTCTTTGTTGCACGGTTTTGTTCCGTGTCTACATACAAGTTTCCCTATATGCTTACTAAAATTTTCGTGCAATTCATCTCACGACTAAAGTTGCGAGTGTTTTTGCACTATTTAATAAAGCAGTTCCACAATCTGTTCAAGGCTCATTCCACCTTCTAAAAGTTCAGTAATTGTTCTAATTTGCTGCAATTTATTTTCCAATTTGTCAATAAATCCATCTTCCACTCCTGGCAACAGCTGGATTAAATAACCGCCAGCCCTTTTCACTTCGCCATTTTCATCCAATTTCACTCCTAGTGCAACAACGGATTTTATTTGTTCAGACAAAAGAAAATAATGGGCGACAATATCAGCAATATCCTCTTCATTTATTTGAGTAACACCAGAAAATGGATCACGTAACCCCAAGTCCTTTATAACCTGCATTGTTCCATTTCCAATAAATCTTATTTGCCCAGTTTCATCCTTTATAAAATTACCATTTTCATCCACAATCTGATGAAATTTTTCTTCAGGATTTGCAATATAACCTTTTACTTCTCCATTCATATTCCCAGTTGCAAGCATATTTCCATAAGGCCCGTCCCCGTTAATTCTAACCGACACCAAATCCTTTTCATTTTTCAGATCTTTCCCCATCATAGCAGTCGCAGTCAGCAATTTTCCAAAAACCGTAGTTGCTATCGGATCAAGATCGTGTATTTTTTTTGCTTCCCTCACGATTTCTGTCGTATCACAAACAAAAAATCTTGCACATTTGCTTGTTCCTCTAATTATTTTTGATTTTTCCATATTTTTTACATCCCTCTTCTATTTTAACACTACGTTATAGTATTAATTTTTATCAATTTGATTTTAAATAAATTTAATTATACTTTCAAAAATCATATTACTAGAATATCATATTCTATACAAAAAAACAAGGCAATTCATTTTTTTACTTTTTTTACTTTTTCTAAAACTTTTATCAAAAAAATCTATGAAAATTAAAAAAATATGTTATACTAAATAAAGGAAAGTATAATTCAAATATGTTTATACTTTTTTTATTTAATTACTAAAAATTATATCGGATCTTTTAAAATTTAATATACTGCAAAAAAATTAAAAAAAGGAAGAGAGGTTTAATATGGAAAAAAATCTAAAAATAACGGCAATGTTATCTGTATTATTAGTTTCAGCTCCAACTACAGCTAAAAAAATTACAACATCAAATTTACGCGATAATACAATGAGATCAACTGCAGTTGAAGTTGATGGAACAAATGTAGATGACCTGGAAATATCAAAAAGCGAAAATGATCCTGATGTTGTTGTGTTGGATACAAGTAAACTAAAATTTGACTTTAATAGTGCCACAATAAAGGATGAATATAATCCTGTGTTGAAAAAAATTGAAAGATTATATTGAATCTAAAGATTGTAAAATTTCAATTACTGGATACACTGATTCTAAAGGAACTAAAGAATATAACAGAGAATTGTCTTTAAGAAGAGCTGAAAGTGTTGAAGAAAAAAATTAATTGATCTCGGACTTCCTCCTGAAAAAAATTATTGAAACAAAAAGAAATGGAGATAAAAACCCAGTTGCTTCAAATGATACAGAAGAAGGAAGGTCAGCAAATAGACGTATTGAAATCAAAATTTATAAATTAATATTTATACAATTTCAGATTGTGCCAGAATATCATTTAAAACAGTGGTAGCTGGCATTTTTTTATTTTTTTGTTATCTATATCAATTTTTTTCTTTAAAAAAATTAAATATTTTTTTGAAGTTAATGCTAAAATCCTTTGAAAAAAATAGAAATTATATTTTTTTAAATAGAATTTAATAAAAAAAGGATTAAAATCCCTTGATAAATATAATATTTAAATCTATAACCCAGCTCCAAATTCAAATCCTTTTCCAGAATAATTAAACTGTACATTCTTCTCTGGGAATGGAGTTACTCCAAATTTTAATGAAACTACTGGATAATATCCTAACTTTTTACTATTAGGCTTATCCCATTTCATTCCTGCTCCAACCTCCCATTCAACATTTTCAAATCTATGTGATAATGTTGCCATTCCTAAAGTCAGCTTATTAATCTTTTTTGCATACCATGAACTTTCATAGATTTCAGGATCAGATAATTTTGATGCTCCATTTTGTACATATTGGATTTTTCCTCCAACCCACCATGGTTTATCAGGATCTCTTGAAAACATGTATTTCCCTTCGACCTCATGTTTTCTAAAGTCAAACGTACTATTACGTGTTGGATTTCTTCGATATATTCTATCTGGTCTTTCCATTATAAAAGCATATCTCACAAACATTTTTTTCCAAATATCCCGCTTCAACTTTAAATGTTAAATCATTAATTTTTACTAAATCCACTCATTCCACTAGGATTAGATGCATCAGATCCATCTATTTGCATATCCATTCCAATTTGAAAATATTTTTTTATGACTTCTCAAATTTTTGAAGTTTTGAATTAAAATCATTTAAACTAAATTTATTTTTGACGATAATTTTCCTCCTCCACATAACTTTTTATATGCTTCCTCTTCTTCACTACTTAAAAAAATAGTCTATTATCACTATTTACTAAAATATTATTTATTGTAGATTTATTGGCATTATTAATGGAAAAATTCCTGTGTATTTGAATTTTTTTACCATATTTACATCTTTAATTTGATTTTTCTGTTACTATAATTTCATTTTCTCTGTCTTTCTCATTTTTTATTCATATCAGCAGCATATCTAGGCTTAGCATTATTTTTCATATTTATACAAAAATCCAATTGTAGTATAGTCATTTCCACGTATATATCTATCATCTGAGGTAATAGTCGGAGTATTGTTCAAATCCTATATTTTTTTACCAAACCCAATATTTACTCTAAAATAATGGTCTGATTCAAATTTTTTTATCTTTCATTTTTTTGAAGTATCATAAACAAATCCCAATTTATGGTAATTTGTCTTTAATTTTAATGCTGGATATCCAAATGTTGCAACATTTCCATAAATATCATTTGCTTTTATTTAATGTATTTGTATATTCAAATCCCCATTCATTAAAAATTTACTCCAAAAACTTCTTTCCTTTAAAGATTCCTTATATACTCTCTGATTCCATCCAAGACTAGTATTATAAGGAAATAACTCTTTATTTCTATCAGAAAATCTATAAAAAAATTATCTCCAGCATCTGATATATATCCATATTGAACTTCTCTATTAAAGTTTCTTTCTGATTTAAAATGCTTAAATTCATATTCATCATTATTTTTCAAAATCAACACTTACAAATCTCTTATTTGCAATATCAGCCTTTAAATAATTTCTAACATATCTATTTTTTTAACCAATTATCTTTTAAAATGCCTGTCGTCCCTCATTGTCAAATTATAATTAAATGTTACATTCCCTATATGATAATTAAAATCATTATTAAGTCCAAGTGCATTTGTTGGAACTTCTACAATGTCATATTTCCCATAATTTGCACTTCTAGCAACTATACGTTGAAAATTAATTGTTGCATCATTTGTAACTTTTTATATCGTATTTATTATTATTTCTAGATGTATTGTCAAAAAAATTGTTGTAAAAAGTCTTGTATCTAATGTAAAAATTCTCATTGATGGACTTTGTTTTTATAGTATTTCCACTTGCGTCTCTTGCCACTTTGTATCCTGTTTTTTTGAATCTAGATCTTCTACTTTACGTCCATTTCTAAATTCAGGTACAGGTAAACTACTATAATCACGATTTTTCAAATGCTAAGTTATATCCAACAAACAGAATCCCTTAATGGAATATCAATTCTTTCATTACCCATATTAAATTTTTTTGTGACCTATATTTTTTTCATAAATAATTTTTCTTAGGGACGTCGTATTATTTCACTATCTTGATATACTTTATAAATACGGCTTTCATCAATCGTTGCAGGATTTAAAAAAATAATGAATTATAATTTTCATTATCACGTGTATAGTCGTATTCATATTCTTTTTTTCTTATATCAACCTGTTTTACTTGTGCCCCAAAAATAAAGAGTATTTGTAAAGTTTTGATATCCAGTACGAGGTTGGTATCCAAAAAAATCATCTCTTCTAAATGGATAGTAATTTCCAAATGTCAATCCCCATTCATTTCTTTTTATCATAAGCAACATTTTTGAACCCAATGAATAGTTTTTGTCATCACCGCGGTCACGCATTCCCAAAAGTTCACCATATTCATCCTTATCTGAATTAAGATAATCAAATTTTTATTTTTTGGACCTCTAAAATTAATTCCATAATTTCTTTTTCTTCTATATGAATTTAAATCTCCAACATATCCAGGATTAATGTCACTAAAATCCTCATTATCCACTGTTATTTCTGCATCTTTATTTCCATTTGTATATTTTTATACTCTTATACAAATCAACATCAGTTCTTCGTGGATCAAGATCATCATCTTCCATAATTTTGTCATTTATATCTGTTAATGCCTTTAATGCCTTCTTATCTTGTGTCCAATAATATTTAATATTCAATTCTCCATTTTGACCAAGTTCCTGATTGATGTTCATATCCCAAAATCCAATATGTCCATACCTATCTACAAATGCAGTATAATCATCCTTTAATTTTGTACCATCAACTGCATACATTAAATTAGTTGTAATATTTTTGATAATTTAAGTTCCAAATTCCATAACCTGCATCATAAAATTTTTCTATCTTCTTTAGCTTTTTTTGGGTACATTTATAACTTTATGATTCCATTTGAAATCCCATTCCTTCTTATCATTTCCGATTGGAATTACAACCCTATTTACAAATATATTTCCAAAATTATTTCCCCAAAAGGAATAGTCATTTGAAATTTTTAAAGCTAATTTTTGCTTCGTACTTAATTCAAAATCAACAAATCCTTGTGCAAGCGGACCCAAATCATAGTCAAATCCCATAATTCCAAAAAGTCCTCTATCACTATCCATCCCAACATAAGGAAACAACGTAGCCCTTTGCGTTGATGGTTTTAACGAAGTCACATAATACGGAAATTTAAACCAGGTTTTTCCACCTGCCAAAAGTCTAATATTTCTTGCAACAACTTTTTTATTTGGATAAATTTCCAGCTCGTCTGCACTTATTTTATAACTTGGATTTTCATAAGGACTTGTAGTAAACCATCCATTTTTTATAAAAATTGATTCATTTCCCAAACTTAGCGCTTCTTCACCACCATAACGTAATTTCAAATTAGCATCATAACTTTCTGAATTAAATATTTTTGCCAGCTTTGTATCCATATCAAAAGATAAAGTTATCAGCCTTTATAATTTGAGAACCTTGAGAAAATTCAACGTTTCCAGAACCTGAAAGAATATTTTTTTATTAGCAATTTTTTTAATTTGTCAGCATTTATCGTATAATCTTCATATTTTACAGTAACGTTACCTTCTGTTTCTATTTCTTCCGTTTCCAGATTTATTCTAGACTTTTCTGTTTCCAAATCTATTACTTCCCTCAGCAGCATTCAGCTTGCCACAAAGTATGATATAAAACAGCAAAATAAACAATACTTTATATTTTCTTTCATCCTTTTCATTTCTTCAACCTTTTATTTTTTATTATATAATACCTTATCAATCACTAAAATTATATCACACCTCTATGTTTTGAACCTGCCCCAATTAAATCACAACTTTTTTAAGCCCCTTTTTATTTTTCTAGACATTCTCAATTTCCTTACTGTTCCAGTTCAAAAATCATCCGTATTTGACATACTTAATTATTGTTTTTATTATATCATAAGTGACCAAATGTTTCAAATTTTTTTGTCTTTGAAGACAGAGTAAAAAAATGTAGCAATACTAAAAAAATAGCATTTAAAGAAAAAAACTGTTTCAAGCCATCGTTACATAGCCAAAACAGTTTTTTTATAAAATTAAATATTTTTTTATTAATTATTTTTCATCATCTTTTTTTCTTTCTGTTAAAGTTTTATTTTTCTATTTTTTTACTTTTCATCTGCAGCTTTATTCGCTTTTATTTTTTTATAATTTTTCTTTTTGCAAAAGAAAACTCTTCAGGAATTTCAGTATTATATTCTACATTTAAATAAATTATTGAAACTATTATTACTTGAAACAAATTGACAGCCGAACTTATAAGCGCTCCTATAATAGTTCCTACAGTTCCAAAAAAATCCAAATACAACTCCTAATACAAATCCTGAAACAAAGCAAGACAATTACAGGTAAAAACATTCTCATTCTATCATTTTTACAAAGGAAAAGATTATATTTAAATGTTTCACCAATACTTCCATTTCTAGACATGTATGCAGGTATAAAATATAATATAAATAGCAGCACAACAATAAAGACCACTATAAGAATAATAATTGGAATGATTATGGCTGCTAAAATTCCAATTCCTCCTCCGCCATACAATGTCATCCCTATTATTCCACTTATATACGGAAGCATAAGAAGGCCTACCAAAAGTCCTGCCAACAAACTAATTCCAAGCAACACAAATGATTTTTACAGTTGCATCACCTGTTTCATATCTTTTCCTTCAATTTTTAAAAAAATAACTTTTCTATAAAAAAACCATATTCTAATCAACATAGCAAATGATACCAAAGTTCCAATGATATTTCTTAATAGCACTGAAATCAATGATAAAAAAACATAATAATCATTATATCTTTATTATCATCTCTAATCATTTTCATTAAAAAGTTTATACGCTTCCTCAAAATATTGAGATAAACTTAACTTTTCACTTTTTAATAATTTTTCTTAATCCATTCATTTTTATCTCCTTTCATTAATTTAATTTATAGTTTTTAACGCTAAAATTCTAACATTTTTTTCTAAATATATCAAGAATTTTTTTAATTATATTCTGAAGATTTCTTAATATCAAATTACTAAAAATCAAATATACTAAAATCCATTTGAAAAAAATAGAAAATATATTTTATTTATTTTTCTAGTGAGGAATCTTACATAGTTTACTAATTTACTGGTTTTTTTAATTTAGTTTCCCATTCTTTAACTTCATTAGGAAAGTAATCTAAAAATTTATCAACTTTTTCCCTTTAATATCAATACTTAATATTTTATCATTCTCTCTTAATGTTCTTAATAGCCTCAAATCATCACGATTTTTTTGTTCCACCGATAATTGTATGCTTTCCATTTAGTTCTTTTATTGGTCTCATGGTAATAAAAAAATTGACTACTATTGGTATTTGGACCTGAATTTGACATTGCCAACATTCCTTCCACATCAAAAAGTTAGCCATTTTTTTAAATTCATCTGGAACAACATATCCCGTTGTACCAGTTCCATCTCCGACAGGATCTCCTCCTTGAATAAGTCCATTTGGAACAACTCTAAAAAAAGGTAATCCATTATAAAAAAATCATTTTTTTGCCAAAAAAATACAAAAATTTGCAACATTTTTTTGGAGCTGCTTCAGGATATAAAAAGGTAATATTTCCTTGTGTAGTTTTTCATCACAGCTTCCATTTGAAAAATCTTTCATTATTTTTTTCAAACTCTTTATCTTTTTTTCACTTGCTTACTCTTATTTTTCTTTAGCACTTATAGTGCTGACTAGCAAAAATCATTAAAATACTAACCAATATTGCTATTTTTCTTCATTGTTTTTCCTCACTTTTTTTCTTTTTAAATTACACTGACATTTCAATTATCTATTTTATATTTGTAATAGAAATCTTATTTATTTCATAACAAGGGGAACTCCCCTTGCCACAAAAGTATTTTCAAAATTCATATAATTATCAGAAAAGCTAATATGTCCTTTTTTATATTTTATAGTTTCTTCAACTTCAATTTTATTATTAAAGTCAAATTCCAAAAATTCTAAAGTTAATTTCCTCAACATCCAGATTATATTTTTAAAAAGCTCCTTTTTCCTCCATAATATTATCGTAAATGACAAGGACGGAAAACTGGTTTCCAAATCCGTCAACTAGCTCCAATGTGTTAATTACTCTATTTTTTCATATTAAAGGCATTTCTTATTATTTCATTCGCTTCCCTTTTATTTCTAGACTGTTTATAAAAGCTCAGAAATTATCATAGGCAGTTTTACCGCAAATAAAAATTTTTCAGCTCTTCCCTTTTTTTAATTTTATTATTGCCATTTTTTTAAAATCCTTATTTTTTTATTTTTTTGTAATATTATCCTTGAATTGCTTTTTGTCAATGGCGGAATAATTTGTTTCTTTCTTGAAACTACACCCTTCAAAGTTACTAAATTACTGTCAACTTTTTCTCCAAATGCTTTTTCAATAACATCATTTCCATTTCCAGAAACTAATGCTGTAGAATCATTTGTTAAAATATTTGTAATTGCAAGCATAAAGAATTTTTAGCCCTTCTTTTTGCAATAATATTATCAATTTCAGCCAATAATTTTTCTTTTCTTTCTAAAACTTCCGCTTCATTTACAGTATTGACTTGTGCTACACCAATTTTTTCACCATCAATTTCAAATATTTTCATGTCCATATTAAGAAGTTCTGCTTCAGATTTATCTCCAAGCGCAGTTCCAGCCTTTAACATTTCAAGTCCATATTCCTTCAAATCTACTCCAGCAATTTCAGCCAATTCCTTTCCAGCCTTTGCGTCACATTGTGTACAAGTTGGAGATTTAAACAATAATGTATCTGAAATAATTGCGCTTAACATAAGTCCAGCAGTTTCTTTACTTGGTGCAAGACCATTTTCCTTGAATAATTTTAAAATAATAGTCGCAGTACATCCAACAGGCTCTACTCTTGCATACAATGGCTCATCTACATTGAAATTTGAAATTCTGTGATGATCAATCAATTCCAAAACTTTTGCTTCTTCAAATCCATCAGCAGTTTGAGTTCTTTCATTATGATCTACTAAAATAATTTTCCTTTCCAGCCACATTTTCCACCAATTCAGGCTTTTTCAACTTTAAAAATAGTTCAAGGCATACTTAGTTTCTTCATTAACTTCTCCAAGTCTTACAGCCTTTACATCTTTTCCCAATTTATTTTTTAGTTCCGCATAAGCAATTGCCGAACAAATTGTATCTGTATCTGGATTTTTGTGTCCAAAAACTAATATTGACATATTTTTTCCTCCTAAATTTTAATCATTTTATATTATTATAACCTATTAATCTTATTTTTTTGAAATAGAAAAAGCCATTTTTTTGAAAAAAAACTTAAAATAAATGTTTTGAAACACGGGATCAAAACTCCTTGCTAATTTAGTTCATCAAATACTCTTAATAATTTATTCTTAAACTTCCAGCAATTTTACTTCGATTTCATAATCCTCTGAAACTTTTTCCCCTTAAAAATATTCTTATATTCCTCAATTTGCTCCTGATATTCTTTTTTCGTTTCAGGCTCAAATCCAGTCTTATAATCATAAATATAGATTTTTCCTGTTATTCTCATCAATATTTATTCTGTCAATAATATGCTTCTTCCCTTCAGAATCATAAACTTCAAATTCATTATAAACTTTATATTTCTTATCATAAATATTGATATTTTTTTCAATAAATTTATCCATTCTGACAATCAATTCTTCCACAATTTTTTTCCCCAGCATATTCCCATATCGGCTCAAAAGTGCAGATTTTGCTATCTTTTTCTCATTTTTCCAAATCATTTAAAATATGCTCAAAATAATAGTGCATTGCAAGACCTTTTTACGCTTAAACTCATTTTCCAACGTATTTGAAGATTTTTTTCCATTCTTAATTTATCATCGTTAAAATATGTTTTTAAATAAACTATCGCTAATTTTTACATCTGAAGTATCTGTTGTTTCTTCTGGAATTTCTGATTCTACAATTTGACCCGTTTCATATTCATTTTTCATTTTTTTATAAACATCAATCATTCTCTTTTGCCAAAGGATCTGCATATTCACCTTTTATTAGTAATTTCAGCATCAAAAAGCAATATCAAATTTTTTTCTTAGCACTGAGTCAACGCAACATAATCATTATTAATTTCTTCCATTTCTTCTTTTTTTGAATATTTTTTTATCTATTAATTTTTCTTAAGTCATTTCCAATCATCTTTTTTTATCATAACCCTGAAAATAATAGCATAAATTTTTTTCACATCATTAAATTTTTTTCATCAAAATCTAAATAGCTTTTTTTAAATTGCTCTTGTCAGTATTTCCTTTATTCGATTTACGTTTATAATAAAATACTGTGTCAAATTCCAATCCCTTCGAAGCATGAATCGTCATCAAAGTTTATCGCATTAACATCCCTACTGCTAACCTGTCTCAAATTTTTCCTTTTTCTTCCTCAATAAACGTAATAAATTCGTACAAATTATTATATTTTTTTCAAAATATTAAAAAAATATAAAAAAATATTCTTCAAGTCACTGTTTGTCGAATAATATTTTGTTATCTCAAAATTTTTCTACAAGTTTTCTCGAAAAAAATTTTTCATTTTCATATTTATTATTCAAATCTTTCGACAATCTTTTCAATTCCCTAACTTTCTCAAGAATTTCCTCAAAAAAATCAAATTATTTCTCTCTAAAACATTAATTTCTTTATATTTCAAAAAGTTCTTCTTTTACATTTTCATCCTTTTGCATATCAATAAATTCTTTAAAACTAATTGCTTTTTGAATCTTTATTATCATTTTTTGCTTTTTATTAGTCTCTTTTAGAACTCTCTATTTTTTTGATATCCATTAATAAATCTCATAATCTCATTTTTTTATTCTCAAGCAAATATTTCACATGACTATTCAATCCACCAATTAAATCACTTCTCATAAATTCCAACAAATATTTGAAATTACCAAATGCAAAAAATTTAATTAACTGATACATTGGAACAATCGGTTTGTACTCTAAAATTGTCGTTTTACTTTCAAGCGTGTACGGAATTTTTCGCTTCATTCAGTAATTCCGCAATCTCCTTTCAAATGTGGATTTGTACGGCAGATAATTGCACTTTTTCCTAAATTTTTCACTTGACCATTTTCTATCATTTCAACAATTTTCGTATAAATTTTCGGTGTTTTTTCTTCTGTATTTCGAATAAAATATCCAAAATATCCTTTCTGATACTCTTCGTCATCTCTATAACCTGAATCAACATAATTCCATTTTTGTATCATAACCATTAAAAGATTTTATTAACATTTTTCAATAATAGCCTTATAACTTCTATACGATTTATCCAAATTTCTGAACATTTCCTTCAATCATCGTTTCTAATTTTTCAAATAATTCCTTTTTCACCACCACGCCAGTTATAAATACTCTGTTTCTCATCACCAACGCAAATAATATTTTCCGAAGTATTCATCAGCAATTTCAAAATTTTTCCACTGTAAAACACTCGTATCTTGGAACTCGTCAATCATAATCGTGTCTATTTTTTTCCACCAATCAACTCAAGAAATTCTTCTGTAACTCTATCATTTTCCACAAATTTTAAATCTTTATTGAAAAATAAATTCGTATGTATACACTAAAAATATCGTTGTGAGTAAGTCTTTTTGAAGAAATTTTTTTATTTTTTTAGCAATATCAAATATTTTTTTGAGCTATATTTTTTTAATTTTTTTATCTAATGGTAAAAACTTTTTCAATGAAAACATATTCTGATAACTTTTCTTTTTAGCTCTTGAGACTTTGTTTCCAATTCTTCCCTGACATCTTTATTTTTTTCCCCTTTAGTTTGAGTTCCATTCCAAAGTTTCTTTTCAAAAAAACAAATCAATTTCAGGAACGATTAACTCCAATTTCTCTTTTCATTTTTTTGATTTTTCATTTTTACTTTCATCCTTCGACAGATCGCTATACTTTTCCATAAATATTATGAAATGCTTTTCGTCAAAACATCTGTAACATTTTTTTATTTTTTTCATTAGCAACTTCCTCAATCTTTTCAAATATTCCATCAATTCATCTATAAATTTGTAAGACACCTTCTTAACTTCCGACATTTTTAAAACCTTTAGTCAATACAAACTTCGGACGCATATCCAATATTTCCTTAATAATTTCCATATACCTTTTAATATTCTTCTTCTCTTTTTTTCTCATCAAAAATGAATTTAAAATCTTCAAAAATTATTTTTCATTTTCAATTATTTTTAATCAAAAATTTTTGAATAAAATTCATCAGTTTCCTCATCTAAAGTTTCGTAATTATAAATATTAAAATATGGTGCAATCGCATTTTTTTAAAGATTTTTATTTGTAAATCCGTCAATTGTAGAAATTCTAATATCCTCTTTATTTCTTATCATCTCAAAATAAATATTTTTGCAATTCCTTTTTTTATTCAAATCATCAAATTTATAAATTTCTTTTTAAATTTTTTTCTCTAATTCTGCTCCATTTCCTTCATCGAAAAGCAATTTGATGTAAAAAAATCATAAATTCTCTCTTTAATTTCAGCAGTCGCCTTTTTTGTAAAATGTCATTACAACTATATTTTTATAATTAACACCTCTTATTAAATTAGCTATGAATTCTAGCGATAATCTATATGTTTTTCCCCGTTCCTGCACTAGCCTTTCAAAATTATATTATTCTTCTTCATCGCCTAATTCATCCTCCCTCTACAAATATTTTTTTATACTCTTTGTAAAAAAATAATTTTTTTGGATCTTTAAAATTTTTTTCTTAGATCTTTACCATTTAAATTTCTTCCTAAATCATAAAATTGAGAATTTCGATAGTTACTAACCACCTCTTCAACAGCCTTTTTTTAGTCAATATTTTTGTCCTCACTTCTATTATCCGGCACTAATTTACCTTCCCAAGTGTCAACAACAATCTTCTCAACATTTTTCTTTGCCATCATTCTCCAACATTATCGAATAATAATCCAACTGTTCCATCGCTTTATAAACCTTATCATTTTTTTATAACTATTGTAACTATCCTTTCAATTTTTCCAGACTTATAATCAAATAAATAATCCTTGTCACTCGTTCTTATATGTAAATCCGTAACTCCCATTGATAAACACATTTTCAAACAATTCTTTTTTTCCGAAGACAATTTTATTCTCTCCTCAAAAATGAATTTCAATATCTTTTTCTGCTTCCAATTTTTCAATCAATTCCTTAAAATATTTCTCTGCCGAATTTAAAATTTCTTCAAACGAAACTTTTCTATAAAATTCCAAATATTCCTTAGGAACCTTATAATCAAATGAATTTAGCACTTTTTTTCAAAATTTCTGATAATTGATTTCGATCAATTTTCATAAGTTTTATTCTCCAAAAGCAACCTTATTTTTCCATTACAACCTTTTTCATAAAAAGCATGAATTATAGTTCCAAAAAAATCTTAACGTTTATTTCATCTTCGATTTCTTCGACTTCCTGCTCACCAATCGCCTTTTTCCAAATAATATCCATACTCAAAATCTCTCATTTTCTCAAACGAATAATATCCCAAACTCAATTTTTTTCATTTTTTTATTCTCTCAAGATTTTTTTCTCCAACTTTCGATGGAATAAACTCTCAATTTCCTTTTTCTCCCATTTCTCTTTTCTATCCTTCAAGAAATATTTTTTTACAAAATAAAAGCTCTTCCGCTTCACTTATTTCACCTTTTCGTAACTTCAATTCCATACTTCAACTTCAATTCTTCAATAACACTCGCTGAATCAATATTCTTCTTCAAATCCTTGACATACGCCAAATACACATTTTTTTCGCCGCAAGAATATTTTTGATAAATTTTAAACAATTCAATTAATTTTTTTATCATCACTTGTTGAAGTCCGATATAAAAAGTCTATAAAAATCAAAATAAACTTTTATTATGTTGATTATCACTAATTCAACTTTCTGTTTCATAAAGTTCTTGTCGAATAAAATTGACAAGTTTTTCTAACTCTCCACAGACTTAAATTTCCGTATATCGAACGGTATTTTTATACATTGTTATTATAATTTGCTTAAATTAATACTTGCATTGTAATCTCTATCTATTTCAAGATCACAGCAATCACATTTATAAATTCTATCTTTCAATGTTAAATCTTTTTTTATATTTCCACAGTTAGAACATTTTTTTACTACTTGGAAAAAAATGTATCTACTAACTATAAATTTAATATTTCTTAATTTACATTTATATTCAAGTTGTCTTCTAAATTCATAAAATCCACTTTCAGATATTGCTTTTTGATAATCTTTTTGTTCTTAAGCATATTAGAAACTCTTAAATACTCCACAACTATTTTACTTGGCTTGGTTTTTACCAAATGTGAAGTTGCTTTGATGTATATGATTATTTCTGATATTTTTTTGTCTTCTAAACAATCGGTGAAGCTGTTTTAAAACTTTAATTCTATTAAAACTATTTTTTTAAACACTTTGTAAGTTTTTCTTTGGTATCTTTTTTATTTTTCTTGTAAAGTTTTTTTCATTGTCAAAGTCTTATTTATATTTGGTATGATTTCATTTTGTGATGTTACTGCAAAATGCTTTATTCCTAAATCAATTCCAAGTGTAAAATCATTTAATTGCTCTTTTATACACTCTGTTTCAATAGAAAATGTTAGATACCAATATTTATTGTCATATACAATATACGGATTATAATATTGTTTGGCTTCAGGTAATGGTTCGCTAGTTCTTATTTCTCCTAATTTTTCAGCTTTAAATCCTAAATTTGTTTTTTTCAAGCTCTCATAATTCACATAGAAACGGTCATTTTTGAATTTCTTTTTAAATTTAGGTTTTCCTCTTAATTTTTTTGAAATAATCGGAGTATGCTTTCCCACAGTTTTTTATTGCCTGTTTAGGGATATTAGCACTAACTTCTTTTAACCAGCTGTAATTGTCCTGCTTTTTTAACTGCGTAACATATTTTCGCACATCACTCTCTTTAATAAACTTTTGGGAACTATTATTTAAACTAATCATTAGATTATAAGAAAATCTTGCAACACCTGCACATTTTCTAAATAATATTTCTAGTTCAGGAGTTGTTTTTATTCTGATTTTTTTACCTATCAGCATTTTTCTTTTATGCTCTTTATCAAATTAATTGTTTTCTTGCTTCTTGCTCCATACAGTCTGTTTGCAAAAACAGTTATAATTTGTATTAAATCTTCTGTTAGTTCCTGTTCCTTAGAAATAGTAGAATTATCTACTATTTCTATTTTTAGTATCATTAAGTTTACAAATGTATTCAATTAAATCATAGCCAAATCTTATAAGTCTGTCTTTATATAAGACAATTATTCTGTCAACTTCTCCACATTCAACTAAATTTATCATTTTTTAAAAAGACCTTCTTTTTTTATAATTTATTCCACTTCCAATATCAGTTATTATTTCAAAAAGAATATCCTTTGCTATAAGCATATTGCTTTTAGATTATCAATTTGTCTATTTAAATCATCTTTTTGATTCTTAGTAGACACTCTTGCATATAATATATTTTTTTCTTTATTTTATTAACATTTTTGATATTTCTAAATTTATTTAGTAAATCTTCGGAATAGTATCTATATCCATTTTCTGTAACATAAGTAGGTTTTAATTTTCCTTCCTTATCCCAGTTTCTTAGAGTTTGAATACTTACTCCTAAAGATTTTTGCAAATTTTTCCTATACTTAACATCTTTTATCACTCCTTGATATTAGCATAGCATAACAATATACAAAAATCAACATTTTTCTTGTTTATTTTATATTTTTATTATAGACTTTTTATGCATTCACCTTGATGCGCAACTATCAAAGCAGTCTTTCCATTGCTGGTAGACTTCTAATATTTTTCATATTAGCGTAGACTATTTGTTCAACCTTAAAAAAATTAAGGCTGTGAATATTTTTTTCTTCTGTCATTGATATAAAAGCCGTGTCAATATATCTGCTTACAGTTTTACTTTCCTAGTTTTTTTCTAGTTATCTTTTTTTAAAAGGGTGGCTCAACCACCTAGTCGTTGAACCTTCATCATAACTTAACCAGCTTTTAGATGATTGGTAACTAAACACCCATTGTAATAGTTAAACACTATGTTATTGATTTTTTTATATTTAACGTAACCTTAGGACTATATAAATAATCAGATGTCACATCTCAATAACTGATTAAATATATAGCTTTTATTTCACCATAGTTCATATTTAGATATTTTTTTCTGCTTTCGCAACATTCACACTTACCGTTTCCAGTTATGTTGTAGTTATCTAATTCTTTAGGGTTTCCTAGTTTTAAATTCAAGCTATCTCAGCATTACTACTGAAATAGGGGTTTTCTATACAATTATTAATATATTTTTTTGTTTTTTTATATATTTTTTTAATAACAGTTATCTATCCCATTTTTGCACGCTGAACTTTTTGAGAATAAAAAAATTATGAATTTTTTTACTTTTTGAAATGAATCCTGTAAATTCAAAAATAATTATATTTTTCCTTCGTATTTTTCAGAAATATTTTCAAATGAATTTATCGAAAAGCTGTCTTCAGACTCATCTTCAGCACTATCTTCCAAAGTCAATCCAATCGACTTTTTTATCCAAATATTTCAAAAATAATTTCAACAAATTAGCCGAAACATTCTCATTAAAAAAACTTATCCCACAGATTATCAAAACTAAAATCTTCAAAGCACAACCATTTCTGACAAAAGCCTCAAAATATTTGTCTTTTACATTCTTGTCCTGTTTCACTTTCTTTTCATTGTCCAAATAAATTTTTTTCCAAATAATCGCTGTATTCCTTCAATGTCGTATACCCATAAATCTCTTCCAACTCTTCAACAAATTTAATAATTTTACAAACAGCTGTCATTCTTTGCTTGTAAATTTCCTTAAATTTTTTTCCTTTTGGTTCTCTTTTTCTAATTTTTTTCTAAAAACTTCTTGATTTATTCGCTCCAATTCCTCTTTTTGAAATGTACTTATAATCCTTTGAAACCAAATCTTGAAAAAAATATAATAACTTTCCTTCAAGTCAAAAAAATTTCCAATAAATCATTTTGATTTATAAGCATCATAAAAATCTTTCACTCGAAATAAAAGTAATTTCTCCTTATCTTTCCTATCAATTTCCTTCACATTATCTAACAAATTGTAAATCAAATTCAAGATCCGATAAATTTTCGTATCCTTCATTGTTATTTCCAAATTTGAAGAAATCTTTTTCTGTCTCAAAAAGTTGATAATCACTTTTTTTGCCTCTTCAGCATTTTTCCTGTGCCTCAAAAATCCGATAATTTTCTTTCAAATCATCATTTTTCCTTGCTCACTTTTTCTATTCTCTTTCTCAACTTCCTCCAACTTTCTAACTAGCTCCCAACAATTCTCCAAATTTACTACTAAATTCATGAATTTCCACATTTATATTCTTTTTTTATCAAAAATTTCCTTCGCTGGCAATGAAAAAAATTTTTCAGATATTTTTCAATTCTTTTTTTCATTAAAATCATTTTTCTGATAATTGCAAGATATTTTTCCACAATCAGACCTTTTTTTCCTCAAATTTTTTTCCACAATTTCCTTTTTCAAACGGAGAAAAATCTCACTTTATTCACAAAATAAATTTTTTTGTATCTTTTTCAAAAAAATTATCTGAAATATTTTTCCACATTTCTAAGCATATATGGCAAAAATCAGTCCTTTTAACTGACAAGTTTCTTTTACCTTTTCATCCACCATTTTCAGCGTTTCAAACAATTCTTCCTGCCATTTTTCCAACTCAACTTTTTCCAAATCAATCTTATATTCTTGCAATTCCGCAAACAAGTTGTAATAATTATAGGCAATGTCGATAATATCGTAATAACTCGACACCTCCAACTTTTTTTCAACTTCTCGTTCAACGAATTGTAAAAATAATACAACCTGCTTTTTCCTCTTTCACAACAATTTTTGTCTGTCACAAACAAATTTTTCATAAAAAGTCATAATTATTCATCATCTTAAAAATTCTGAAAAATCCCTAATTCCCTCTGCATTTCCTCATCTCGTAAAAAAATTCCCTTTTAATCTCAAAAAAATGAAGCCGAATTTTTCAAACACAAAAAGAACATCTTCATTTTTTTCCTAAATTCTTCAAATAATATCTCTTTTAAATTAGATCCAATTTCTTTATAACTAATTTTCATAATATTCTTCCCTCCTTAATGTTAAAAATTTTTCTTTTTAAATTTTAATTCTATAATCAAATTAAAATTGTCGTGATTTTTTTGGAACAAAATTGACTGTTTGAACTTTTTCCAAACTTTTTAATTATAATCAATTTAAAAATTTTAAAAAAATTCTTATTAAAAAGCGAGTTTCAATTTTATTTCAAAAAAAACGCTTAGACAAGTGGGGATTCTTTTTTTCTCAAATCCTAGATTTATATAATTTTTTTATCGGTTTTTACTACTTTAAACGGGTTTGAGTATATTATAACATTTTTTTCTAAAAAAACTGAAAAAAATCACAGCCAATATTCTTAACTGTGATTCTAATATCTTTACAAAAAAATCAAAAAAACTTACTTTTTTTAAAATTTCTATTCAAAAATTATTTATCTTACAATTTGGAATAAAAATTGCAACGACTAGAAATAATGTCGCAACAATTTCTGTAAATTTTTTTCGATTCCTTCTTTTTCTTCATCCAAAATATTAGCAGAACTTTTTTGCTAAACCTTGGCTTCTGTCTGGCTGTAGTAAAATTACGCTTATCATGATGATTGATAAAATTACTAAAAGCTATAATTAATAAATTTTCTAACACTTTATTAGTTCCTCCTATAATTTTAAAAAAACAAGAGAATAGCTAATTATTTTTTTATTTTTCAAAACAATTATTTAGCTGCTGCATCTCCAGCTTTTATTATTACAGCGAATTTTTCAGGAATTAAACTTGCTCCTCCTACTAATCCACCGTCAATGTCTGTTTGTGCAATTAAGTCAGCTGCATTTCCATCGTTCATTGAACCACCGTATTGAACTGTTACATTTTCTGCAACTTCTTTTCCGTATAAGTCAGTCAATAATCCTCTGATGAATGCGTGAACTTCTTGAGCTTGTGCAGGAGTGGCAGTTTTACCTGTTCCAATTGCCCATACTGGTTCATAAGCAAGTACAACATTTGCCATTTGTTCAGCTGTAACGTCTTTTAATCCACCAACAATTTGAGTTTTTACAACGTCGTTAGTTGTTCCAGCTTCTCTTTGTTCTAATTTTTCTCCAATACATAAAATTGGTTTTAAGTCGTGAGCTAATGCTGATTTTACTTTTTCATTGATAATTTCATCATTTTCATGGTAATATTCTCTTCTTTCAGAATGTCCTAAAATTACATATTCCACACCTAAATCTTTTAACATTAATGGTGAAACTTCTCCAGTATATGCTCCACTTTCTTTAGCGTTCATATTTTCAGCGGCAATTTTAATGTTGCTTCCTGCAGTTTCTCTAGTTGCTGTTTCCAATGCAGTAAAAGGTGCTCCAATTATAATTCCTGCATTTTTAACATCTGCTACTAAAGGTTTCAATTCATTAAAGAATTTTGCTGCTTCTTTCGCAGTTTTGTTCATTTTCCAGTTTCCAGCTACTATTACTTTTCTCATAGTTTTTTCCTCCATTATTTATTTAATACATTTTTCTTTTATTTTATTTTTACCATATATTACTTTTTTTATCAATGCTGATACATCGAATTTTTTTCTTGAATATTTTTATACTATTTCCCATTTAAATAGCAGGCTTACAAGAATCCAAAAAAACTCTTAATAGCAAATAATATAAAATATAACTTCTGTCTTTAAACCGGAGTTTAAATTAATTTATATAATCCAAAAAAATCAAAAGTCTTCACTTATTTGATCATATTTTTTTATCTTTTTCCAAGAATATCTGCAAATTCCTTAAAATCTTCGCCAGTTTTTTCTCAAATACTCCTCATTTCCTATAACTTCTTCTATTTTTTTCAGAAATTCCATCCCACGATTTGTAAATGTCAGGTATTATTTTTCAGACCTTCTTCAGTTATTTTCGTAATTGAATTTTTTCCAGACTTTTTCCCTTTTCACATATCCTTTGGAAATTAATTTATCCACAAAGCGTGTAACTGTCGATGGAGCTATTGCCAATGTTTCAGATATTTGATTTACTGTAAGCCCATTCTCTTCTTCCTTCAATATAATCATCAAAAATCCGTGCGTTGGATAAATATCTATCTTTTTCAAATGATTCTTCCGCTATTTTATTAACTATTCTAAACATTTTTTTGAAATTGAAAAAAATAAATACATTTTTTTGAATTTCCATTTTTCCCTTTATTATCCATAAATTTTCACTCCCTTTTTCTCATTTTCTATTTTTTTATTTAATTTGTTATCTACAGTATATTTTTTTCCCAAAAAAACAGGAAAGTTAATTTAATAATGATATATGCAGGAATTGCAATAAATGCTCCTCCAATTCCAAATAAAGCTCCTCCAATAAGAACTACCAGAAGCGTCGTAATTGGATGCATTTCCACAGATTTTCCAGTAAGCCACGGTTTTACAATATTTGCTTCTATTGTTTGTACAATTGTAATTAGCACTACAATAAAAATCACTAGTTTAAATGATTTTGTAAAAGCATAAAGTATGGCTGGAATCAGTCCAATAAACGGACCAATAAACGGAATCACATTCCCAAAACCTATAATTACTGAAAAAGCATACTGTAATCCATTTTCAAGAAATAAAATATTATAAATGATACAACTCCAACTATCATACTGTCAAGCGCTGTTACAAGAATATATTTCCCAATTGTTTCATCCATATTTTTTTATAAGAACAATCAAGTCTTCCCTATCCATATTCTGCAATGCTCTTTTAACTCCATTTTCCATGTTATCATAACTAAAAATAAGCATTATTGTAAAAAAATAGGAGTCATAAACAGCAGACTGAATGTACTGCTTATCAGCGAAAAACTTGAACTTAATACTTTTATGACATTGGATACAATTATATCCTTAGAACTCATCAGAGAACTTTTTAAGGTCAATATTATTACTTTTAAGAAATCCAAAAAAATTATTTTTGAAGCTTTTTCCTGATTTTTTTAGCAAAAAAATCAATAAGACTCGATACCTGCTTTGTAAATATCGGCACAATTGTCAAAACAATGTAAAGAAAAAAATCACAAAAAAATATGGTCAGTACAAGTAAAAATTGCAAATGTACGATTTAATTTAATTCTTTTTTTCTTCTTGCTCTGTGAAATCTCATTAAACAACTCTATTTTTTTCTTTTTTTCTGAATCGCTTATATTCATCTTTTTCCACTTTTTTTCCAGCTCATCAAGTTTACCATTTTTTTAAAAAAAACTGTCATTTTTTGTCCTTTTTCACTTATCATGTCAATAAAAGGCATAAGGCAATATACAATAATAAATGACAAAATAAACGGAAAAAAATCGTGCTTGTGACAAGCTTTTATCTGTTTTGCAAAATTATCATAAACTCTAAAAAAATAACAAAAAGTGCCAAAAAGTGCCAATACCGTTACAATTAAAAATATTTCTTAATTTTTAACAGCTTTTTCCTCATTGTAAAATTTCATTCACTTTTTCCTTTCTATAACACCAGTTTCTAAAATATAGAAAATTTTTTTAAAACTCATATTTAAGATCATCGATAAATATTTAGTAAACAATATATTTTATCCCGTTACTAAATCTAACTAAAAGATAAAATTACCACTTTTTTTAATAAATTAGACAGAAATTCTAAATTTATAAACTTATCCAAAAAGACTTTTCACTTTTTTTATTAAATACAATATCAATTGGACATCCTTCAAATCCAAAATATTCCCTCAATTTATTTTCAATATATCTTTGGTATGAAAAGTGTATCAATTCTGGATTGTTTGCAAAGAATACAAATTTTGGCGGTGCTTGGCTTACTTGCGTTGCATAATTTATTTTTACTGCTCGCCCTTTTCTCGTAGGAACTGGATTTTGCGCTATTATTTCTGACAAAATCTGATTCAAAAGACCAGTAGTTATCTTTTTATGATATTCCTCATTAATAAACCTAGCCTGCTCCAAAATATTTAAAGTTCTTTTTCCAGTCAATGCCGAAATTGTAACAATCGGCGCATAATCCAAGAATGCCAGATCAGCCTTCACAAGCTCAGTAAATTCCTTTACGCTATTATTATCCTTTTCAATTAAATCCCATTTATTTATGGCAATAATAATCGGCTTTCTTTCCTCGTAAATCATTCCAGCAATTCTCTTATCCTGATCTGTCAAAAGTTCTGTCGCATCCAGCATAAGCACACATACATCCGCCCTTTTTATAGATTTCATTGCACGTAATACACTGTAATACTCAATATCATCTTCCACTTTTGACTTTCTACGGATTCCCGCTGTATCAATTAAAGTATAAGTTTCACCGTCATATTTCAAGCTGGAATCAATCGTATCCCTTGTTGTCCCTGCAATATCACTTACAATAGAACGCTCTTCATTCAAAAGTTTATTTACAAGCGAAGATTTCCCGGCATTCGGTCTTCCCAAAATAGCAATACTAAGTCCATCTTCAGTTTGCTTTTATCTTTTTATCCTCAAATTTTTTTCAATTACAGCATCCAGCAAATCTCCCAAGTTTGTCTTATGCTCTCCGGAAATTCCAATAACTTCCTCAAATCCCAGTCCATAAAACTCAAAAATATTTTCCTGATCACGCATATAATTATCAATTTTATTTACAGCTACAACAACTTTTTTATCCTGCTTTCTAAGTACAGTTGCTACATCTTCATCAAGTCCAGTAATCCCAGCCTTTCCATCAACTAAAAATATAATTACATCCGCTTCATCAATTGCAACTTGTGCCTGCTGCTTAATTTTCCCCATCATAAAATCCTCAGTTCGTGGCTCAAGCCCACCAGTATCCACCAGTATAAATTCTTTCCCTGCTCCATTCCATCTCACGATACAGCCTATCTCTAGTAACTCCAGGCTCATCCTTCACAATTGACAGCCTGTCCCCCACTAATTTATTAAATAACGTTGATTTCCCCACATTGGGCCTACCAACAATTGCTACCGTATGTTTCATTTTTCCCTCCATTTTTTTATTTTTTTATAATTTTATAATAAAAAAATATATTATTTAAACAAAAAAATCGCATTAAATCAGTTCAATTTCAAACAAATTCATTTATATTTCAAATTAAATTTGAATATACAATATATTTTTATCATATTTTTTTACATTTTTTATTAGTCTTTTTTTATAATATTACGAAAAAAATATCTACAAAATAAATAGAAATTGCCAAAATCAACTAAAAGAAGTGGAAAAAGATATTGAAAAAGTCTTTAGAAAAAGAATAAATAAAATATTGATTATAATACTAAATCCCATTTAAAAAAACAGAAATTATATTTTTATATTACTGGCAAAAAGGCTTGCCCTCTTATAAAAAAATTCATAATTAATCCGTTATTTAAATGGGAAATAGTATAAAGTATTATTTAATTAAAATCCAAAAATAATTTCTAAAAATTACATATTTTTCAAAACTAATTCTACGATATTTTCAGCTCTTAATCCATAATTTGTAAGCATAGTTTCTCCATCTGCACTTTGTCCAAAAATATCTTGTATTCCATGTTTTATCACTTTTGTGGGATGAACTTCAGATAAATATTCTGAAACTGCGCTTCCCAATCCTCCAATTACCGAATGTTCTTCACTTGTTACAATAAATTTACATTCTTTCGCAGCTTTTAAAACAGTTTCTGTATCTAGCGGCTTTATTGTTGAAACATTGATTACTCTTGCTTTTATTCCTTTTTCTTCCAATAGTTTTTCAGCTTTTAAAGCCTCTGAAACCATAAGTCCTGTAGCTAATATTGCTACATCATCACCTTGCGTCAAAGTTACGGCTTTTCCTATTTCAAATGTATAATCTTCATCGAATAATACTGGAATATTCAATCTTCCAAGTCTTACATAGACAGGCCCTTCATATTCAGCCGCTGCAAAAATCATTTTTTTCTGTTTCAACTGCATCTGCTGGCGATAATACAACCATTCCTGGAATTGCACGCATTAAAGCCACATCTTCAACTGATTGGTGCGAACCTCCATCTTCTCCTAGCGAAACTCCTGCATGAGTTGGACAGATTTTTACATTTAAATGTGGATATGCAACCGAATTTCTGATTTGATCAAAGGCACGTCCTGCCGCAAAATGTGCAAATGTCGAAGCAAATGGTATTTTTCCAGTTGTTGCGATTCCCGCTGCAGTTGCAATCATATCAGCTTCAGCAATTCCAACGTTTATATGTCTTTCTGGAAATTCCTTCTGAAAATATGCAGTCATTGTCGATTTTGACAAATCAGCTTCCAGAACCACTACATCTTTATTTATTTTCCCCAATTTAACCAATGTTTCCCCGTAAGCTACTCTAGTTGATTTTTTTTCCATTCTCATATTCTCCTATTTTTTTATTTTTGGTTGTTTTTAAAGTTTATAAGATCCGATTAACGCAATACTTTTAAATTTTTTTATATTCACATATTGAATCAAAAAAATTATAACTTTAAATATTCATATTCTTTATTACAAACCTTAAATTTTAATTTCCTTCAGCACCAGTCTTTCAGCTTAATTCTTCCATCGCTTTTTTATATTCTTCCTCATTCGGAGCAGCTCCGTGAAATCCTGCATTATTTTCCATAAATGAAACGCCTTTACCTTTTACAGTATTTGCAACGATAACTGTCGGCTGCCCCTTAACTGTTCTCGCTGTATCAAGGGCATTTATGATTTCTTCATAATTATGTCCGTCAATTTCAATTACATTCCAGTTAAATGCCTTAAATTTTTCTCCGACTGGAGCAACATCCATTACATCCGAAACTTTTCCATCAATTTGCAAATTATTATAATCAACTATCGCAACTAAATTATCAAGTTTATAATGCGCAGCTGTCATTACAGCTTCCCAAACTTGTCCTTCCTGCAATTCTCCATCTCCCAAAATCGCATAAACTCTATAGTCATTTTTATAAATTTTTCGCACTCAAAGCCATTCCATTTGCAGCAGAAAGCCCTTGCCCAAGTGAACCAGTTGACATTTCAACTCCAGCCAATTTTTTCATATCAGGATGTCCTTGAAGCGGAGAATGCCATTTTCTCAACGTTGGGATAAGATCTCTTCCTTCTTTTCCTAAAAACCCTTTTTCAATTAAAGCCGCATAAAGTGCAGGAGCTGCATGCCCTTTACTAAGCACAAGCCTGTCACGGTTTTCCATTTCTGGATTTTCTGGGTCAACATTCATTTCCTTCCAGTAAAGCACAGCCAAAATATCGGCAATCGAAAGCGAACCACCTGGATGCCCTGACTTTGCCCCATAAATCATTTCAATAATGTCTTTTCTCAATATTTTTGCCTTTTTTTGCAAATCTTCAATTTTCATAAAAACCTCCGTTATCATATTTATATTGATTATTAATTTTTTTGATTTTATTATTAAAAACAACCATAAACTCGATTTTTTTAAAAAGAACTTCTACTATCGTAATTTTTCAATATTTCTTATTCTAATCTTCCTTTTTCAAATTATAAAAAAACAAAGAAACACCAAATAATGCCAATGCCACAACAAGCGTTACCTTAACTCCCAGTTCAGTTGCACCCTTTACACCATTTTGAACATTTTTGATTTCCAGCAACTAGCAAAGTTGACTGAACAACCTGCTGAACTAGAAATGCCAATTTTAAAAACATTCCCTGTATTCCAAACATAAATCCTTCCAAACTTACTTTTTTTGTTTCTGACAGCTTTGCAGAAATTTCACTAAGCATTGCCTGCGGGAAAAATAAACGCTGCACCACTTAATCCTGTTCCACAAATCACAAAAAGCAAATATGCAAAAATCGAATTATTTTTTTATTAATAAACAGCAGTCCAAAAGTACCTATTATCAAAAGCATCATATCCACAATCAATATTTTTCTTATACGAATATTTTTTTCCCAAACTTGTTTGTAATTGGAAAAACAGCCCCAGCCATTCCAAATAGCACAACTGATATTACAGTCAAATACTTTATGTCCTTTTGCATTACAGCACTTAAATAATATGTCAAATCCCCACGAAGTATGTTAAATCCACAAAAGAAAAAGAAATATCCTAAAAAATACAAAATAATTTCCTTATCTTTCAAATGTGAAATTGATTTCATAAATCCAAGTGACTCAGTTTTAGGACGATTTTGTGTAAGCTGTTTCTCCTTTAGAAAAAATACGCACGCATAAATCCCCAAAACTGACAATATCGTAATCAAAATTACTGTTTTACGTATTCCAACTTCTGTATTCAGCACTCCATTTACCATACCTAATTTTGAAATCAAAATACCTGGCAATACCATCGCAATTCCAGTAAATATAAGCCTAAAAGTCGACTGCATTGTGGAAAGATTAAGCCTCTCCTCCTTATTTGAAGCCAAGTCTGGAATTAAAGCGTTATACGGAGCTGCAACTAGAGTATAAGCTGTAAAATACAGTCCTCCAACGATTGACAAATAAATAAGTGTCGCCAGCTGCGAACTTTTAACTGGATAAAAATACATAATCGTAAGAATCCCAAGCGGCAATCCTCCAATTAGCATAAATATTGACCTTTTTCCAAAACGAGATTTGGAATTATCTGATAAAAATCCTACTACAGGATCTGAGATTGCATCAATAATCCTCGCAAAAATAAAAGCCAAAACCAAATATTGCGGCTTTAACAACGGAACTAGATTTTTCTCCGTTTCAGGCGGTAAATAATAATACGACAGCCATTGATTATAGATCTGGTCAATCATAAAATATGAAACACCAAGCCCGTAAATTATATAACTTTTCTTCGTTAATCTTGAATTCATTAATTTTTTTACCTTTCTACTTTTAATTTATATTAATTTACCAAAAAAATTCCTTTACTGCCTCGGCATATTCATCCTTACAATCAGGATCAGCATAAATTCTAGTATGTGAACCCTTTTTCAAAAAAACTTTTAATCTAATATGTTCATTTTGCGCCAATTCATTATATTCTTCCATAAGCATTCCGTAAGTTGTCGCTTTGTCATTTTTAGACTGAATAATTAAAGTCGGTATTCTTTTTAGCAAATACGACAGCTTCAATTTATCAAGATGACTTCCAACTCTAAAATTAAAGATTCTCACAATAACGCTTACAATAAATTTTGGAACACGACGTTTTTTGGCATCTTCCTTGATTCTCTTTCTTATATTTGAAATTGAACTGTCCAATATTAATTTCTCAATAACTATCCCTTTTTTTCTGAGTGCCTTTACATACATTTTAGAAGCAATGGCAGATCCCATTCCCCCTTGTGAAAACCCATACAACGTAAAATTATTCTTTCCAAATCTTTCTTTTAACATTTCCATCGTATGAAAAATATCCTGCCCAAAGCAATATCCCATCTTAGTTCTAGCCACATCAGACTTCCCAGAATTTCTCAAATCTGGAATAAAAAAATTATACTCCTTATCAAGCCCAATATCCTTAAACATCCCCAAATACTGCAATGCCGCCAGTCTATTCACACCACGTCCATGAGAAATAATCATAGTCTTCGTAGCATCCTTATTTTCAATAAGCCATCCATAAAGCTGAATTTTCCCCGATTTATACTCAATTTCCTTAAAATTGTAACCATAATCATAAGGATTTGCCTTATTATTCTCAATATTATACTTCTGTCTTAACTTTTTACTATTATACACCTCTTCAAATGTAATTCTCGGATACTTCTCAATTTGATTAATAAAATACCTTATTGACAAATACGCAATCACAAAGAAAAATATCATAAACAGCACATTAACTGCTATTAACAACTCCGTTCCCATAATTCACTCCCATTCTACTTTTAATTTTTTTAGATATTTATAAAAGTTTATAAAAATCTCATCAAACAATATTTTTTTCACTTTTTTTATTAATTTTTAACAGGGAATCTTAACCCCTTACTGTTATAAATATTACTGTTGCTTAATTTTTTTAAAGATTTTACTTTTACAATTGACTATATTTTTAATTATTTAAATAAACAATTGGATTTAATTTTTTTCTTTTTTTCTCCAAAAAAATAATTCTTTTAACAGAAATCCATTTTTTTCAATTTTTTATTTTTTTCAAAAAAATTTTTCTTGAATTTTAAAAATTTTTTTATATTTTCTTTTTTTCTATATTTTTCTGAATTTTCCCATATTTCCATTATTTTTCAAAAACTTTCCAAATTTTTTTCTATATCCTTTCCAATTTACAAAAAAATATTTTTTTCTCAAAACCATTTTTTTCCCTCAATATCTTCAAAAATTATTATTTTTCTCGAATTTTTTTCAAATATTCCTGTCCCTTTTTATCAAATCCCAAAATTCTGACATAATTTATCTCAAAATCCATCATTTCAGCCTTTATATTTAGCAAAATATTTAAAAATAATCCGCTCCACACGCCTGTTTGACAAGTTTCTTGACTTCGTATTTTTCCAAAAATTCCTATAATTTTTTTGAAATTACTGCCCCCTATATATTCTAGCATAAATTTCACAATTAATGTCATAAATTTCCATTATTTTTTTCTTTTTCAGTCAAAATCTTATATTTTACGATTTTTAAAGATTTCTTCCTTTAGTTTTTTTGAAAATTAATTCCATTTTTTTATTTTGAAATTCTAAATTTTTCAAGAATTATTTCAAAAAGATTTTTTTGGCACAAATTTCTGAATTTTTTTCCAGTTTTTTTCAAAAATAAGTTTTTTTGATTTTTAAATTTTTTATCGCTACAAAATTCTTCCAAAAATTTTTTTCCAGTTCATTCCGCAAAAAAACGAAGCACTGGCAAACTCCTCCCTCTTTTTCAACTTTTTTTCTTCATTATATTCTGAAATTTCCCTTTTTACAATAAACGGCTTTATTCCAAGATTACTTTTTCTCAATCTCACGCATATATTCCAAAGCCAAAATATTATTCGACTTCACAATTCCATCCAACTCATATTCCTTCAATGCTAATCTTTGAGAAGTGCTGTAACTATTGCCTTTTTTTCATATATCCCATAAGTTTGTCCTTATAATCCTGCCTTTTTCTGCAAATCAAGCACCTTTTTGCAAAAACCTCAATATTTTTCCTCCTCTGCTCCAAAAACCTGAATATCCATTCCCAAATAATCCAAAAATTCGTGTCGCTATCTTTGAAAAAAATCTCAGCATTTTTGAATCGAATAGTAAAGTGGAAGTTCTGCAACTAAATTAACACCACACTCTAAATTAACCTGCGTTTTTTTCCCATTTATCCAAAAAAACGAAATTTCTCCCCGCTGAACAAAAATCTCCCACTTACTACAACAGCAATAAAGACATCTTTACCAAATATTTCCCTAATTTTCCTGATTTGATGCAAATGACCATTGTGAAATGGATTGTATTCAGCAACAATTCCTATTTTTTTAACAATTTTTTTCTCCTAAAAAAACTTTTTCTTATTGCTACACATATTATATCATATATCCAATTAATTTTTTTATAAGTTTTTTTAATTTCTTCGCAAAAATTTCTTATTAAACAAATTTAATAAAATTATCAATATTTTTTTATTCTTTTATTTATTTTTACTGTTATTCTATTCATTTTTTTAAAATACTTTTGATTAACAAAATAAAAAAATATTTAATTGTAAAAATTACAAAAACATTATATAATTAAAATAACATGTGTTGTATAACTAAATTTTTCTTGTATCAAAATAATCAAATATAGGCGATTGCAAAGTAAAAAGCGGTAAAGATTGAATAACAGCAATATTTATTATCACAAAGAGGCAAGATCCTTATCAAGGAGTGGAGAATAACAAGAAAAATCAAGCATAAGAATACTATGTTTATCGGATTTTTTTAAACTTTTACAAATGACTAAAATAAATAATAAAGGAGGTTTTATGTTTGAAAAAAATTTCGCTAAAAAAACTCTCAAAGGTTGTACAGTCGAGTTATATCAAATCTTTTTGAGCAAATAGCAAAAAAAGATTACTTTGGTACTTTTTTTCTAAAAATAAATTTTTTTAAATATTGAAAACGTTGCTTTTATTATATAAAAAAAATAAAAATATTGTTATTAGCAAAAAGCGATGGATTTCTAAAGGCTTTGGATAAATACATTTCCAATTCAGGCATTGACTTATCCTTTTTGGAAAATGTCGATTTAAAAAAAGCTCGTTGAAAAAAATTTGAGAGGCTTTTGTGCCAATGGATATAAAAAAATTTTATTGAAAAATGATATTAGAGATAAAAATAATTGAAAGAATAAAAAAATATTAGAGATTTTACAAAAACTATATTTATTTTTTTCTATATTCTTTTTAAATTATACTTCAATAAGTTCAAACACAAAAAAATTTGCAGAGCTCCTCCATACGATTTTTTTATTAAAAACAGCTACTAATAAAAAAATAAAAAAACTGGAGGGAATCAAAGTGAATAAAATGTCAGAAATAAAAAAAGAAAATTCTGTAAATTTAAATGAAGAAAAAAATAAATGAAAATAAAAAAATCGAATTAAAGGGAATTAAAATAGGAAAAATATTTTATTGAAAAACCAATTGTTCAAGGTGGAATGGGAGTTGAATCAGCTGGGACAGACTTGCTGGAAATGTAGCAAAAAATGGATGTCTTGGAACAATAAGCGCCATCTGCACTGGATATTACCAAAATATGAAAGTTTGTAAAAAAGGCTGTAAAAGGACGTCCTCTTGGAACAGAAAATGCCTATAATCGTGAAGCGCTTTTTGAAATATTTAAAAATGCAAGAAAAATTTGCGGAGACAGACCGCTTGCCTGCAACATTCTTCATGCAATAAATGATTATGCAAGAGTTGTAAATGATGCGCTTGAGGCTGGAGCAAATATTATTGTTACAGGAGCTGGACTTCCGCTGGAACTTCCAAAGCTTGTAAAAGATTATCCAGACGTGGAGATTGTTCCGATAGTTTCATCAGCCAGAGCATTAAAAATAATTTGTAAAAAATGGAAGGCTGCTGGAAAAATGCCAGGGGCAGTAATTGTAGAAGGTCCAAAAAGTGGAGGACACCAAGGCGCAAAATATGAAGAGTTATTCACTCCTGAACATCAGCTGGAAGCAATCTTGCCTCCAATAAAGGAAGAACGTGATAAATGGGGAGATTTTCCTATTATTGCAGCAGGTGGAATATGGGACAATAATGATATAAAAAATATTATGGCTCTTGGAGCAGATGCCGTTCAAATGGGAACAAGATTTATCGGTACTTACGAATGTGATGCAAGCGATGTGCTAAAACAGGTATTGCTTGATGCAAAGGAAGAAGACATTGTAATCGTAAGTTCTCCAGTGGGTTATCCTGGACGTGCAGTAAAAACAAATTTAATCAAAACATTAAAACCTGGTGAGAAAAAAATTCAATGTATAAGCAACTGTGTATTTCCTTGTGAACGTGGAAAAAGGAGCAAATAGAGTGGGATACTGTATTGCCAACAGTTTAGGAGATGCTTATCTAGGTAGACTTCAAAGTGGATTATTTTTCTCAGGAGCTAATGGATGGAGACTAAAGGAACTTGTGCATGTAAAAGATCTGATAGATGAACTTATGACAACAAATTAATATTCTGATAATATAGTTCAAGAACGAGGGGTAAAAAAACCCCTTGTTTTTCTACTTGTTTGATAAAAATTTACTTTAAATCTAAACTTTTTTTAAAATTAAAAAAATCTTGTCTTATTAAATGAATTTACCAAAAAAATAAAAATTTTTAAAATTAAAAAAATTAACAAATAAAAAAATGGAGATAAAAAAATGGTTAGAAGAATAAGTTTTTAGACGAATAGCAAACATTCTTTTCAGCAAAAAAATATTGATGAAGAGGAAAAAAACTATAAAAATACAAATAAAGAACGTCAACCAATGAAACCAATGACAAAAAAAATACCAAAAATAAAAGAAATTGCAGATCCTAATCTTTTTACATACCTCTTTCACAACATATAGGAAATCCAGCTATTCCAACAGTGGAAATTGGAGATCGTGTAAAAAAATATGAAAAAAATAGGAGAAATTTCAGGAGATATTTCAGCTAACATTCATTCGCCAGTTTCTGGAGATGTTGTCGATGTCGTCGATCATCTTATGGCAAATGGAAAAAAAAGTCAAAACAATTATTATTGTAAACGATTTTTCAAAAATACAGAAGAAACTCTAACAAAAAAAGAGAACTGCGTGATTTAAGACTGATAAAAAAAGAAGAAATTCTCAAAATAATCAAAGAAGCAGGAATAGTTGGACTTGGAGGAGCACAATTTCCTACACACGTAAAATATGACATAAAATTTAAAAAAAGTAGAAACTCTTATAATAAATGGTGCCGAATGTGAGCCATATTTGACTTCTGACTATTTTTGTTATGAAAAAAATTTTACAAAAAGAAATTTTTCCATGGTTTAAAAAGTTATACAAAAATTATTAAATCCAAAAAGAAATTGTAATTGGAATAGAAGAAGAAAATAAAGAATTAACTGAAATATTTGAAAAAAATAAAAGAAGAGGAAAAATTTGAAATAAAAATAAAATTACTTCCTACAATTTATCCACAAGGAAGTGAACTACAACTAATAAATACTATTACGCAAAAAAAAGTTAAAAAGGGAGAATTGCCCCTTGAACAAGGTGTAATTGTAAGTAATGTAAGCACAGTTAAAAGCAATTTACGATGCTTTTTTTGAAGGAAAACCGCTTATTGAAAGAATTGTGACAATTTCTGGTGAAAAAGCAAAAAAATATCGGAAATTATAAATTAAAATTTGGAACTCCTCTTTATTATATTGTAAATGAATTAAAAATTACAAACGAAGATAAAGTAATTTTTTTGGCGGACCAATGATGGGAACAGAAGTTTTTGATTCTAGAATACCAACAGTAAAAGGAACTTCTGGAATATTATTTTTAGACACGGAAGAAATTGAACGTAAAAACTGCATTTCTTGCGGATATTGTGTAGAAGCCTGCCCAATGAATCTAATGCCTTTTGAATTTGCAGATTATTATAAAAAAATGGGAAATACGAAAAAAATGATAACAGCTAATATTCAAAACTGTATTGACTGTGGAGCTTGTGAATTTGTGTGCCCTTCAAGAGTTCCTTTGATGGAAAGCATAAAAACTGGAAAAATTAATTTTTGTCAGAATTGGAGGTAAAAAAATAATGAAAAAAATAACGAGAAATCATTAATGGAGGAAATATTAGACAGAAAAAAAGATAATGGTAAAAATAGACTTTTAGACAATGATGACACACTTTTTAGATTCTACAGTTCACAATCTTCCAAAAACTGAACAATTAAAAAAAGAATTATTCTCAAGATTCTGAAATAAGCAGAACCAACAGTAAAATAAAAAAATTTAAGTAATTTGAATACAACTGAAAAATTAAAGAAAAAGAAAAGAAAAAAAGAAAACAGAATTACTAAAAAAAGATAAAATTGATATAAAAAAATATTTTTCTAAAAATGAAGTTCCAGAAAGTGATGAAGAAATTAAAAAGAAAAAAATAATAAAAAAAAATTTTTTTTAAAAAAAGAAAATTACAAAAACTATCTTTTACTCCATATATTAGAACTGAAATTGACGTAAGAAACATTATGAAAGATGTAATTATATCATTATTTCCGGCTATCATCGCCTCAGCTTTAGTTTACGGAACAAGAGCGCTTCTTTTGATAGCGTTTTCCGTTTTATCCGCTGTTGTAACTGAAAAACTTTTTTCAAAATATTTCCTGAATGACAATAATTCTGTTCATGACTTATCAGCAGTTATAACAGGTATCCTTCTGGCTATGACACTTGCCCCGTTGACTCCATTGCCCATCGTTATTTTTGGAGCCTGCATGGCAGTCATTTTCGGAAAATTGATTTATGGAGGAATTGGAAAAAATATTTTTAATCCTGCTGTAATAGGTCGGGAATTTATGACTGTATTTTTTTCATCTGCAATGTCTTCTGGAACAATCTGGTTCAGTCAAGAATTATTGCAGTCATCTGGAATAAAATTTTTTACAGGATTTAATAATTCTATGTTTTCAAACTATCTAGACGGATTACTATTAACACCCTCAGGATCTGTTGGATCTTATTCGGCATTTGCCTTAATTTTAGGAGGATTATATCTGCTGCTAAAAAATCGTATTTCATGGCATATTCCAGTAAGCCTGTTTGTAACATTTTTTCTAGTTACAATATTTCTAAAAAGCAATGTTTCAACTGGCGGATTATTACTAACAGGAATCTTTATGGCAACAGATATGCCAACAAGCCCATCATCTGCACCAGGAAAAATATACTACGGAATAATGTTAGGACTTGTAATTGGACTTTTATCAATGCTTGGAATAAAAAATGAAATATTATCTTATGTTCTGTTAATATTAAATCCTTTTGCACGAATTATAAACAAAGTTTTTTTCGACCTGCAGTATTTGGTTACGATGTAAAGGAAGAAATGTTAAGAAAATCTGGAAAAAAATGATTTTACTTACTCTTGGAATTTTTTTGCTTTTTGCAATTATTTTTTTACTGGATTCCATAAGATAGGAGCTATGCCATATCTAGTATATCTTTATATTCTAATATCCACATTAAATTTAATTTCAGAAAAAATAAAAATAAAAATAATCCATAAAAAAATCTAAAAAAATGCAATATAAACTCCAGTCATTTACTTTCTAAAAATATTGCAACTCTTTTAAATGAGCAATTTAGATTGACTGATATAAACTAATGTTAAAAATTATTTTAAAAATATTTTTTTAGTTAAAGATTTTGATAAAAATTAAAAAAAAATGGCTGTCTCATAAAAAGTTAATTTATGAAATACAGCCTTTTTTTAATGCTCCTATTTTTTTATCAATGTAACACTAACTTCAGAATCCTCCAAAGCAACACCATTAATAAAATTTACTCCATCAAAATGCAAAATATCTCCTGGAACTAAAATATGTTTTTTTCAGTTTCATTTAAAAAAATATTTCCATTTTTTCCCTTCAAAACTGTAAAAAAATAATTTCTTCATTTTCATGATTATGTTTAGCAATTTTTTTCATCTTTTTTTCAAAACTTTTTTTACCAATTTAAAATTTTTCCTTTGTTAAATAGCAATCCAGCTTCATTTTTTTACATTCCCAAGCATTTTTTTATTCACCTTCTATTTTTCTATTTATTTATTTTTTCGTTTTTATACAAATCTTCTAATAATTCATCATTATTTTTTTATATTTTTTTATAAGTTCAATTAAATTTCTTGTTCCTTCAACTTCAGACATTTCACTTAATTCTCTTCGCAATTTCCATATTTTTTCCAAATTCTTCCTTGGAATTAAAAGCTCCTCACGTCTTGTTCCACTTTTTAACACGTCAATCGCTGGAAATATTCTCAACTGCTCAAGCGTTCTGCTTAAAATGATTTCCATATTTCCTGTCCCTTTAAATTCCTCAAAAATCACTTCATCCATTCTGCTTCCAGTTTCAACAAGAGCCGTCGCAATAATTGTTAAACTTCCACCATTTTTTATATTTCTTGCAGCTCCTAAAAATCTCTTTTGGATAATAAAGCGCATTTGGGTCAATTCCACCTGAAATTAACTTCCCGCTTGATGGAATAGTAATGTTATACGAACGTGCAAGCCTTGTCAAGCTGTCCATCAGAATTAAAATATCTTTTCCACGTTCCACTTGTCTTTTTGCCATCTGAAGCACATTTTCCGTAACTTCCGTATGCACTCTTGGATCTTCATCAAAAGTCGCCGAATAAACTTCCGCATCCTTCACATTTTCCTTAATATCCGTAACTTCCTCAGGCCGTTCATCAATTAGCAGTATCCAGACATCAATTTCTGGATTATATTTTATAACATCATTTGCAAGTGTTGAAAGAAGCACAGTTTTCCCAGCCTTTGGCGGAGCAACTATAAGCCCTCTCTGCCCCTTTCCCAATAGGCGAAACAAGGTCTATAATTCTAGATGAAATTTCTCCGCCTCCCAAATTTAACTTTTCATCTGGATAAGATGGCACTAAATCATCAAAATACGGACGTTCCAGCGATTTTTCAGGCAAATCCCCATTTACAAGCAAAACCTTCAAAATCCCATAATTTTTCTCTGTTCCAATCGGAATTCTTAATTCCCCAAATACAATATCTTCATTTCTTAACAAAAATCTCTTTATTTGAGAAATCGACACATATACATCAGGTCCAATTGACGTATTTCTCAAAAAAATCCATAATTTCCATCACCTATTACATCCAGTTTCCCAAATCCATAGGTTTTCCTCTTTCCTCACCTTTTTTTAATTAAAATAGCATTTATAAGTTCAAGTTTTGACATTCCTGAAAAAAACCTTCAATTTTATATTCTTTTGCCATTCTTTTTCAATTTAGTTACATTTTCAGAAAGAATATCCTTTATCATTTTTTTCTTCATAATTTGAATTTTTCAAAGGCAGTTTTTTTACTTGAATCTTCTTCATCATGTTTTTTTGCTTTTTTTCTTCAGCTAATTCTGTATTTTTCCAATGATTTATCTACCTCAACTTTTTCTTGGCCGTCCTCTTCTAGGTTTTTAGCGTTTCTGCCTGCTCTTCCAGTAACTTTTCAGCCTCAATTTCCTTTTTCTTTTTTTATCATCTATTTCCTCCACCAGCTCTCCATATAATGTCCATGTTTTTAGCATCATAAATTCTTGTATTTACAAATTTTCCCTTCAAATCCTTTCTATCGCTTTTTAAATAAAAACTATTTTTATGCGTAGAACTTCTTCCAGTCAACATTTCAGGATTCTTTTTACTAGGTCCTTCAACTAAAACTTTTACAATTTTCCCTAAATATTTTTTTGACTTTCTTCCTTTGCCTTCATATTTTTGTAGTCTCATAAGCTGCTGCAATCTTTCATTTTTAGTATGCTCATCAACTTGCCCTTCCATTATAGCTGCAGGAGTCCCGCTTCTCTTAGAATACATAAACATAAATGCATTTTCAAATCCAACTTCATTTACAACATCCATCGTATCTTGAAAGTCTTCATCTGTTTCTCCTGGAAATCCTACAATAATATCAGTTGTAAGTCCAATATCAGGCACTTTTTCCTTAATTTTCCTAGCAAGCGCAATAAATTCCTCCTTTGTATATCCTCTGTTCATTGCATTCAAAATTTTTGTAGATCCTGATTGTAATGGCAGATGTAACATTCTAGCTATTTTAGGATTTCTTGCAATCGTATCGATTACTTCATCGGTAAAGTCCTTTGGATGTGGTGACACATATTTTATCCAGAAATCCCCTTCCACATTTGCACTTTGCTCCAAAAAGTTCAGCAAAATTATCTTGCCCGTTTGCAAAAATCACTTCCGTATGAATTTACATTTTGCCCCAAAAACAATATTTCCTTATATCCTTTTTTAGTATACTGCTCAACATCCCTCACAACTTCATTAAGCGGCACAGAACGCTCCATTCCACGCACATAAGGCACAATACAGAAAGTACAGTAGTTATTACATCCATAAGTTATCGAAATAGAAGCCACAATATCATCTCCAAAGTCCGCATCCACTCTAGTCGGTAATTCATCTTCATCTTCCACCATGACAATATGTGTTTCTTCCCCAGACTCAATTCTTTCCAGAAGATCAGGAATTCTCCCAATATTCTGATTTCCAAGCACCAAGTCAACATAAGGCGTCTTTTTAATAAACTCATCTCTCACTTCTTGAGCTAAACACCCCGTAACTCCAATAATCATTTTCCCATCTTTTTCTTCCTTAATTCTCTTCAAATCTCCAAGTTTTCCATACACCTTGACAGCAGCGCCTTCTCTAACCGTACAAGTATTCAAAAATACCAAATCTGTATTTTCAATATCTTCAGTCATACTGTATCCCATTGTCTGCAACATCTGTTTCATTTTTGCACTTTCATTTACGTTCATCTGACAACCATAAGTTATTATTGTCGCTCTTTTTTCCACTTTTTTTCCTCCAAATTTTTAGTTCTTTTTTTAGTTTTTTTCTGATTTTTTTCTGAATAGCTTTTTGAATTGCCGCAAATATGATATATCTTCCCACTTAAATAGCTTTTCCAATACTATCCAAGCCAAAAATCTATATTTTTCAAGTCTATTTTTCTCTTGTCATAATGGTATCATTTTTATTTTTAGAATTTCAAGAAATTTTTTATTATTAGTTTCCTTTAATATTCTAAATAATAAAGAATTTTACGAATTATTTTAGTAAAACTATTTGCAAAATTTAATTTAGAAATAAAAGTTTCGACACATTTGTTAATAAGTCAACCATTTAATATTCTCTTTTTTTAATATAATAATAAATAAAAAAACACTCTAAGAGTGTAGAGTGTAATTCATTATGAAAAAAATTTAATTATATTATTGGTGCCCGAGGCCGGAGTCGAACCGGCACGATATAAAAATCGACGGATTTTTGAGTCCGTTGCGTCTACCAATTTCACCACTCGGGCAAATTTTTCAAATTACTTAATTAGTATAATATTTTTTTAAGATTTGTCAACCCATTTTAAAAATTTTTTTGATATTTTTTTGTATAGATGTCAAACATTTGTTACAAAAAAATATTAATCTGAATTTGTGAACTCCTTTCCGTTGTCTGTCTGAATCTTCTTTACAACAAATCCCAGCTCCTTTTCCAAGACCTCAAGAAATTTTTGAGGTCTGATAGGTACTTTTTCTCATCCACTATAAATTTATATAATTTTTTAATTTAAATATATTAAATAAAATAAACAAAAAAAGAGATGAAAAACTCTCTCATCCCTTTTTTTATATCTTTTATATTTTTTTAATTAATTTAAACTAAACAAATTATTTAACAGTTAATCCTACTTTTAACTCCTGCTCTTAATTCATTAGTTTCTGTTGTATTTTCTACCAGCTTTAACTTTTTTTCAGTATATTTATTAACTGGACTATATCTTAAACTTGGGTTAATTGAAATTGTTCCAACTGAAGTATCAATATCAGCTTTATATCCAACTCCTGTCCAAACTGTAAATTCATTTGTATATCCATCAGTTGCTGTATGTTTTTGTCCATTCATTTTCAGGTCTAATATATCCGTAGAATCCTCCAAGTGAAGGTGTATTATAGTTTAAACCTACTGTATAGTCTAATTTAACATTTGATTTGTTATCTTTTTCCACTAGCATCTCTTAAATAGTGATCTAATTCTACATCATAACTAAATTTTTCCAAATCCAGTTTCTGCAATTTTACCATCTGTTGCTAATATTACATTAGCTCCCCAACCACGGTTTGCATTAGTTGGTCCTGCAGCTCTATAATATCTACTATCTTGGTCAGCATTTCCATTTTGCATAAAGTAAACTGCTTCTGTAGTTGTTTTTAATATTTTGTCCTAATACATTCATTGAGAAAGTTGGTCCAAAAATAAAAATTCATTTGATTCTCCAACTGATTGTGCATGTTTTTTTACCTACTTTATTTGTCCAGTGTCTAATTCCCAATTTAGTATTTGTATCTAAATTTCCTAATTTAACATTTTTAGACAAACTTCCATCAACTAAATCAGTAGATTTTTTTATTATTAGTTTTCTTTCCATTTTCAAATGCTGTATCTGCATCGTGTTTATAGTAAAGATTAGCGTCTAAATCTCCTTCATCTTTCAATCTTAAATTTGTTTCAAATTCAGTTCTTGCTCTTTACTCCTGTTACATTTTTTTCTTAAATCCTGCATTTCCTATTCCATTAGCTTTACTTCCAGTTTGATCAGTAAATTTTCCTCGGTAATCTTGATTAAATTGAATATCCTTTATAGTATCTTGATCAGCAGAGGCAATTCCAGAAATTGATAAAACTAGTGCTAATATTCCTAATACTTTTTTTCATTGTTCTTTCCTCCTAAAAATAATTTTAACAAATATATATTCTTAACAATTCACGCTTAATTCTATCATAATAATATAAATTTGTAAAGTTTTTTTAAAAAAACAATAGCACCATCAATAAATTTATAAATATTTTTTTATAATTTAAATTAAGTGCTATTTTTTTAATTATAATCTAAGTTGTAAAATTCTACTTAAATATTTTTTTCCATATTTTAAGAAATTTACTGTTTAAAAACTATTTAGTAATAGTTGCAACTACTCCTGAAGCTACTGTTCTTCCACCTTCTCTTATCGCAAATCTTAATCCTTCTTCCATTGCAATTGGGTGAATCAATTCTACTGTCATTTCTATGTTATCTCCAGGCATTACCATTTCTACACCTTCTGGTAAGTTTACTTCTCCTGTAATATCAGTTGTTCTGAAATAGAATTGTGGTTTGTATCCTGTAAAGAATGGAGTATGTCTTCCTCCTTCATCTTTTGTCAATACATATACTTCTGATTTAAATCCTGTATGTGGAGTAATTGTTCCTGGTTTTGCTAACACTTGTCCTCTTTCCACTTCTTCTTTCTTAGTTCCTCTTAACAATGCTCCTATATTATCTCCAGCTTGTCCTGAATCCAATAATTTTCTGAACATTTCTACTCCTGTTACTGTTGTTTTTGAAGTTGGTTTAATTCCTACGATTTCTACTTCTTCCCCAACTTTTACTACTCCTCTTTCTACTCTTCCTGTTACAACTGTTCCTCTTCCTGTAATTGTGAATACATCTTCAATTGGCATAAGGAATGGTTGGTCAATTGGTCTTTCTGGTGTTGGAATATATTCATCCACTGCATCCATCAATTCTACAATTGCATCTATCCATTTTTGTTCTCCATTTAATGCTCCTAATGAAGATCCTTTGATTACTGGTACGTCATCTCCTGGGAATCCGTACTCGTTTAATAATTCTCTTACTTCCATTTCTACTAATTCTAATAATTCTTCATCGTCTACCATATCTACTTTATTCAAGTATACTACGATGTAAGGTACTCCTACTTGTCTTGCTAGCAAGATGTGTTCTCTTGTTTGAGGCATTGGACCATCTGCTGCTGATACTACTAAGATAGCTCCATCCATTTGAGCCGCTCCTGTAATCATATTTTTTACATAGTCAGCATGTCCTGGACAGTCTACGTGAGCGTAGTGTCTTTTTTCTGTTTCATACTCAATGTGAGCTGTGTTAATTGTAATTCCTCTTTCTCTTTCTTCAGGAGCTTGGTCAATGTTTTCAAAATCAACTTTTTCAGCTAACCCTTTTTCAGCTAATACTTTTGAAATTGCTGCTGTTGTTGTTGTTTTACCGTGGTCAACGTGACCGATTGTTCCTATGTTTACGTGTGGTTTACTTCTCTCGAATTTAGCTTTTTGCCATTTTTAATTTTTCCTCCATTTTATATTATTTTTTTGTTTTTTTATTAATGTATTTTTTTATCATTTTTTTATTATAACATATTTAAAAAAATAATTGCAACTATGAAAAAAATTCACGACAAACGCATGAATATTTTTAAACTATTTCTTTGTATTTAACCAATCTTTTTTTACATTAACATTTCTATATATCAAAAAAATAATTTTAAATATCTCCTTACATCTAGCGATATAATATATCTTTTTATCCTTCTACTAAATTTCTTTCTGAACGGCAGTTCTTCCAGTATTGATATCGCTAATTTTCTTAGAATATTTAAATTTCTAGCCGCATTTTTTTGTTTAATGTCTTATTTGCATCTTCTCTAAATGTTACATCCAATATCCAATGATAACTTTCTATTGCCCAATGTCCTCTTACCGCTCTTACAAATTCTTCCACTCCCCTGTTATATTCGTTATGTAATACCTTTTCTGTTCTTGCTTTTTTCCATTTTCTTCTGTTGTTAAAATTGATGCACCTATCCCCTTTACTTCTTTCCATTCCTTGTTTCTTTTGATAAACCATTCTATTTCTTCAGTATAGTAATATTCTCTCGTTTCCAGCCGTCCTCTTTGCTTTTCTGTTTTCCTACTGTACATCCCTTCGCCCTTTAATTTTTTCCTGAATCCCTTGTCAGCAAAGTAATCTTCTATATCTTCCTTTAAAGCCTTCTGGTTCCCTTTTACCTGAAGACAGAAATATCCCTTCTTCTTTCTTATCTTTTTTATGATTTCTTTCTGGGTTCCTATCGCATCTTTAGAAAAAAAACAGGAAGAGCTATTAAAAGAAGAAGTAGTACAAGATAATGCAATTTCAATGTAAACTATTCCAGAACAGACAGATAATACAAAAACAGAAGTTCAATAAAAAAACCTAAAAATAGCAATAACAATACAAAACCATTAAGAAATAATAAAAAAATTCATCTCATAAAAAAACAAACTAATGAAATAAATAGGAATGGAATAGAAAAAGCAATTTTAGTTATTGTATCATTTTTTTCTCACTATGTTAATTTAGATAGTGAGTTTTTTTCTTGTAAGAGCCGATTTAAGAGTTTATTTTTTTGTTATTCAAGGGAAATATCAAAAATAAGTTTAAACGTTCTCTATGGGGCTTATACAGAGTTATCCGAGATTGTATTTTTTTGACATAGTCTGTGAGATAAAAGGCCCAGTATTTTTGCAAAAGCTATCCCTATAAGTATGGCACTATTTTTCTTGATTCTAATTAGTGTGGCTTTTGAAATACAAATAATTTTTTTCGAGAAAATTAGCAACCATTAATTTAATTTGTATAAATTGTTGTAAAAAAATTATGAAATTAAAAATCTCGACTTCTATATTTTTTTATTATACAATTATATTGCAGATAGGAGACTAGACTGTATATCTGTGTAACTGAATGAAAGTTTAAGTGTTATGTAAGAATACCAGCAACAGAGCCACTATTATAGTGGTATTTTTTTAATAAAAGGAGTGATTTTTTTATGGCTACAATAAGTTTTTTTAGAACACCAGAATTTAAGACAGATAAAGAAATTGATGGTTTAATAAAAAGCCTTTAGAGAATGATAGAAAGCCTAATTTAACAGATGTAAAAAAATAAGAACAATTACTGATGAAAAAGGAAATAAAGGAATTATTGGGGTTAAATGATGGAAAAGATAACGTTGAGTGAATTGTTAAAATATGATACAGAGGAAAAATATAAAAAAATAAATTTTTAAATAATTTTAAAAAGTTTAGAAAACAATGATATAGAAAAATTTTTTTACATAACCGAGCAATTGAATTTGAGAAAAAAATCTGTTTCAACAACTCATTTAGTATTTAACAATAAAAAAATTAGTTGGTTATTTATCGTTGTCAAATAAAAAGTTTAATTTTATCCAAAGAACGATTTGAAAAAAATTAAGTAATAGCCGAAAGAAAAAAATTAATGCAAAGTGGATAAATACTTGAAAATGGACATTTAGCTGTAAATAGTTACTTAATTGGACAATTAGGAAAGAACTATAATTTAGCAAAAGAAGAACAAATAAAAGGAAAAGACTTGCTCTCATTTGGATTCAATTTATTGCTGGAAGTAAAAAAAATAATGACGGCACGTTATGTTTTGGCTAGAATGTGAAAATTCTGAAAAAAACTTATAAATTTTTTTATAGAACGTTTGGATTTGAAAAAAAGTAGATGATTTTTATTTCTGAAGATGGATTTGTTGTTATGATAATGAAGTTGGATGAAAAATAAATACTACTGATTATTATATGGTAATGTTTTTTTATAAAATATTCAAAGGTGTGATTTTTTTATGCCAACGGTTAGTACAAGTATAAAAATAGATGCCAAAACAAAGAAAGAAGCACAAGAATTATTTAAAGATATGGGAATGAGTTTAACTACAGCAATAAATATATTCTTGAAACAGGCAGTAAGAGATCAGAGAATACCTTTTTATGTTGGAGAGCCAAAATATAAGGAAGAAGTTTATCAAGCTATGAAAGATGTAGAACAAGGTAAGAATTTGAGCAAGTCTTATCATAGTGCTAGAGAAATGATAGAGAATATTTTGAAATTTGAGAAAAAAATAGCAACTATTAATTTAACCTGTTTATCAATTGTTAAAAAAATTTTTAAATTTTTTTGTTGTAAAAAAGTACAACAAATAATGTATAATTAAATTGCAGATAGGAGACTAGACTGTATATCTGTGTAACTGAATGAAAGTTTAAGCGTTATGTAAGAACGCCAGCCACAGAGCCACTATTATAGTGGTGTTTTTTTATACATAATTTTTTTAGATAAATTAATACAGATAAAAGGAAGATAATATATAAAGAATACTATATAAATAATAATATGAAAGAAAGGAGTACATTTATGGTTTATATTAATGATAAAGAAGTATCTAAAAAGGAACTGAACAGGATAAGCAAAAAGAATAGTTGAAAATGCTGAAACTATTGAGGATTTGCAGAAATTATCAGATTTTTAGGGCTGAACACTCAAAAAAATAATAAAAAAAGTTTTGTATGGAGCTTGAGAAGTATTATAAATAACAAGAAAATAAAATTACCGAATAATAGAAATTCAATAATTATTTCTCAAAGATTAAAAAGGTTGCCATCAATAATAGGGAAACTTAAAAGATTTCCAGAACTACGATTGGGAAGAATGCAGGACTTGGCAGGAGCAAGAATAATATTGCCTAATATAAAGGATACAGAGGAAATGGCAAATTACTTAAAAAAATAAAGTTTATAAACAAAAAGACAAGAATAATTTTTTTATTTATTAGGGAAAAAAATTATATCTTAGAGCCAAAGGAGGACAGCTACAGGTCAATATATCAGATATTTAAGTATCAAGGGAAAAAAAGGAAAAGAGACTTGAAGGGTATCAGATAGAATTGCAGATAAGAACGAAGTTACAGCACCAATGGGCTACTTCAGTTGAAATAATAGACAGCATAAAACAACAATCTTTAAAGACAGGTGGGGAGACATTTATTATAGGGAATTTTTTTAAATTATCAAGTAAACTGATAGAATACATTGAATTGAACAAAGATATTTCAGAAATTTCAAAAAGAACTGGATAAGTTGAGAGAATTAAACAAGGAATTTAATATACTGAAAACTTTAAGCAATTTACGAGTTATAACCAAACGGCTTGAGGAAATCACAGGAGAAGGCTATTTGATATTGATATTGGATTATAAGGGCAATAGCATAAGATATATTCAAGTACCTGAAGAAAACATAAGCCGAGATTATTTGATGTATGAACGTGAATACAAAGAGGACACAAATAACGTTGTATCAGTATCGGTTGAGAACTTAAAGAACTTACGGAAAGCGTACCCAAATTATTTCCTAGACGCAAGAGAATTTGTTACAACAATAGGTAAATATATAAATACAGAGGAATAATTTTTATTGCTTGACTTTATTTCTTTTTATAGTCTACAATGTAAATATTAAAGGAGAGTGATATTATGTCAGTAATTTCAATTAGATTCAATAGTGAAGAAGAAAATGTTATTAAAAATTATGCAAAAAGCAAAAAGGCTTTTTCTATTTCTCAATTAATAAAAAGAAACTTTGATGGAAAAAAATAGAGGAAGAATATGATTTAGAAATTTGTAAAGAATATTTAAAAAGCAAAAGAGAAAGGGACTTTAGTTACAATTCCATTTGAGGAGGCAATAAAAAGAATGGGATTTAGAATAGAAATTTCTGAAAAAAATTGAATAAGAAAAATCAAGAAAATGGATAAGAATATTCAAAAAAATGCTATATTCTTATATCGTTAAAAAAATTTAAAAGATACCGATAATCCACGAAAGAATGGAAAGGCTCTAAAAAGGAAATTTAAAGGGGCTTTGGAGATATAGAGTAATGGATTATAGATTAATTGTGGATATTCAAGATGATAAATTGGTTATAATCGCAATTGATTTTTGCACATAGAAGAGAAATTTATAAATAAATATTTAATCACGGTTACTAATTTAGCTGTGATTTTTTTCTTATTGGTTAAATAGTAATTGATTTTTTTAAATATTTTGATGTATAATATACATATATTATAAATTTTAAGGAGTGATAGAAATGAGTGCAACAACTATAAATATAGATGATAACACTAAAAAGAAGCTCAAGAATTATTCAAGGACTTAGGAATGAACTTGACTACTGC
>BNJU01005339.1_pt1 | contig 48033 bp, 55 predicted proteins | sample 8539281 | NCBI WGS metagenome assembly BNJU01 (sample SAMD00202456, study PRJDB9452) | human saliva metagenome | isolation source: human saliva | place: Japan
AAATACAGCAAATTAATAGAGAAATTATCCCATAAATATTTACTAAAAATTACACAAAGTAATGATCCGATAAGGAAAAAAATCCATCTAAGCCTAAATATATCCAGAAACTTTGTAAATGTGATTTGTCTTTAGTTTTGATGTATTTAACTAAGTTGTCCATTCCGCTTCGCAGATTTCCTGTACACATTGTAGTGGCTCCTGCGAGACCTCTGATTTTTCTGAAGCCTTGGTATTGAATAGCGGCGATGAAGGACATGATTATGTTTACGATAATGTTCCAGTTTCCGCTTGGTATGAAAGAAATAAAAGACATTACTATAACCTGATAGATTATTACGATTTGCTGCCATCTGAAAATCTTATGCTTTTCAAATTTTGTCTTTATAAGTTCAGTAAATAATATTCCAAGTGCAAAAAATAAAATTGGCATAAAGTAATCAAAGGATTTTTCCCATTCTCTTTTTCCTAAATTTATTGCAAGGTAGACAATGTTTCCAGTTTGTGCATTAGCAAGCACTTTTCCACGTGTAATGAACGTGTATGCATCCATAAATCCTCCAACCATACACAGCATCATTCCTAATCGAAATGTTTCTGGAGGATATTCTTCTCCGTTAAATAAAAATTTTTTTAATTCTTTTTACTCATAAAAAAATCTGATCCTTTCTTTTTGTTTTCTTTTTTTGTCTTCAAATTAATTATTATTTTTTTCTAAAAATATCAAATTTATACCCAACACCCCAAATTGTCTTAATATTCCATTTTTTTATGCTCATAGTTGTCTAATTTTTGCACGAAGCCTTTTTTTATATGCGTATCAACAGTACGGCTTTTCTCCAAAATAATCAAATCCCCAAATTAAGTCTAACAAATTCTCCCTTGTAAAAAAACTTTATTCTGATTTGTTGCAAGAGTCCATAAAATTTCAATTTCTTTTTTTGTCAATGAAATTATTTCATCATTTACCTTTTACTGTAAAATTATTTAAATCAATTTCAAGATTGTCAAAAGTAAAGATTTTTTCACTTTCATCATTTTTTTAGGCATTATTCTACGTAAAATTGCATTTATTCTGGCAATTATTTCTCCTGGCGAGAATGGTTTTACAATATAGTCATCTGCCCCAATTTCAAGCCCCATTATTTTTTCGTAATCTTCTCCACGTGCTGTAATCATTATAATTGGAACATTTGAAAATTTTCTCGTTTCACGGCACACATCAAATCCATCTTTTTTCGGCATCATTACATCCAGCAAAACTATATCAAACTTATTTTTCTCGATTTCCTTTAACGCTTCTTCTCCATCAAAAACAGTACTTACAGTAAAATTATGCAGTATTCTGAAAGTATTGACACAATTTGCTTATTATCATCTGCAATCAGTACTTTATACATATTTTCCTCACTTCTTTTCAAAACTAATATAATAAAATTTTATCATAAATTTCCTTAAAATATAAACATTAATTTTTTTATGTTATAGTAAAACTGAACTCAAAAAAACTATGACTATTTTTACTTAAATACTAAGTTTGTATAATCTTTAATAGTTTAATTTTTGAATAGGTCTGAGTGTATGTTTAAATATTCAATTTCTTTAAAAAAATTAAGTTGAAAAAAATAATTGAATAAAATATTTTAGTATTTAGACTAGACTTAAACCAGTCTTTTTTTATAATATAACAAATAAAAAAAGGAGAAAAGGAGGGAAAAAAATGAAAGAAATTATAAAAAGTTTTACAAGTTTTGTATAAAATTATTGTTTCTTATATTATTTCTACAAAAAGTAAAAACTTATGCGAAATGAAAAATAAATATTTGAAAAATGATGTTCGTTTAAAGAAGTTTAAATTTATGATGTTAAAAAAATAGAAAAATGAAATAAAGGAAATTAAGAAAAAGTTTGTGAAGAAAAATAAGACTAAGAAAAAAATTTAAAAAAAGCTTTTATTACAAGCGAAAAAAATATTTGAAAATAAAAAAATAATCAAATTAAAAATAATGGATTTTTTTCCCAATTCTTTTTGGAAATCACGGTTTATGTAATGTTGATATTGACTTCTTTAAATATCGCCTGGCAAATTAAAGTTTTGGATTATCACATTTATTTATTGATTTTTTTGTGAGCTGGATAACATTTGTCATAGTTTGGATGAGTTTGGTTTTTATAAGATGGGCAAGTCTATTTTTGGGTGCAGATGACGAAAAAGTTTTATATTGGTGCTTTTTATTTGCATATTAAATGGGATAAAATTATAATTGGGATAATTTTTGCTGTTTTTTTGGCAAATCTTACTTTTCAGAATTATACAAAAAGCTTTTTGGAGAAAAAAATCAGAGTTTTTTTAATTTTGGAAAGCGATGATGTGGATGATATGGATTTGTTAAAAAAATTCAACTATTGAAATTTTGAATGAAAATTATCACTTTAAATGGTCGGTTGATAAAAAAATGGGAAAAATTATTGATTCGAGAAATAAAATAGAAGGAAATTATAGAGTTGAAAATTTGTTAGTCAAGGAAAATAGCAGTCTTATGCTTTTATTATGAAAAAAATAGAAGTAATTTTGAAGAAGAAAATGGAAATTTGAATTCACAAAAGGGTGAATATGTTGATTTAAAAAAATAATGTTGTGAAAAATTTTTTTCCAAAAAAATAAAATTTATAGCGGAAATATTATTTCAGGAAAAGTTATAAAACTTTCAAATGGAATTTATTTTACCGTTAAACAGTAGTTATCGGTATTTTCAAAAAGATAAAGGGAAAGAAATTTTTCATTGTGGATAAAAAAATTGAAAAATAAAAACAGATTAATTATGTGATGTTTTTGATTTCTGTAATTTTTATGTTACTTTTTGACTTTAAAAAAATAGATATTTTGAGCTGGAATTTATTACAAAAAGAAAAAAATTATGTATAAAAATTTTGCAAAGAGAAAAAAATATTCTTTTGAAATAAGAAAACTTGTACTTTCAATATTAAAAAAATAATCCGTATGGCAACTGCAATTTATATCCCTGTGCAAGTTTATTTGCTAAGAAATATCGTTTTTAGCCTTTTTTTGGAAAAAAAGTTTGTACAAAATCAACAAAAACATAAATTTATTATTTTCATTATTATTTTTCACAAACTTTTCTTTTGACAATTTTAATATTTTTATGGCTTGAGAAAACTTTATAAAAATTTTTGAGAGTTATTGCAAAAATAATTTATGAAGAAGGAAGCAATGATTTAAGAGATTTGATTGAAGATGAGAAAAATAAAATAAATTAGTGAGTAAGTTATAAAAGATCACGACACTTTTTGCATTGTAGAAAAATCTAAAATGATGGGAGTATTTTTAATTTGACTAATATTAATAAAGAAAAAGGACTGGAAATATTTAATCAAAATATTAAAGAAATTAGTTTTTTAGAAAAGGAAATAATAAAAATGGAGAAAAATAGTCTTGAAGAATTGGAAAATTTGATGTGGAAAAAAATATAAAAACAAATAAGTTTTTTCAAACAATTACAAAAAGGAATTTTTAAAAATGATGATGAAAGAATAGAGTATATAAAAACAGAGTTGGAAAAAGCATATAATGAAAAAAATGGACACAGCGTATATATTTTAATTTTAGCAATTTACATGTTCGAATTATACAGTGAAAAATTTGTTGATATTTTATGCAAATTAACAAAAGAAGAATGGCATGGAAAACACGAAGATATAGTGTTTTATCTCCAGCAACTAGAATTACCTTCTACGATAGATTGCATTTATGAATTAGCAATTTCAAATTTTGAAAAATATCGTTGGGATGATAATTTCGCATTAGTGAGAAAATGTTGCTTTGCTTTAGGAGACATAAACACTCCTAAGGCGAAAGAAAAACTGGAACTATTGTTGCAAAGTGATGAAGAAATGATAAGAGAACATGCAATGGAGCAGTTGAAGAGATGTGATTTTACAAATAAGGATGTTGAATGAAAAGATTAATTATGAAATCCCACATCTTAAAATCTTTAGTCAATTGTGGTATAATAATTTATAAAATAAAATTGACGATATTAATTTAAGAAAGGAAAAAAATATGATAGCTGCCTTAAAAGGAATGAAAGATAGATATTCTGACGATGTAAAAAAATACGATGCGATTGTAGATGCTTCAAAAAAAGTTTTTGGAAAATATGGATTTGAGCGAATAATTACGCCGATTTTAGAGGAAACGGAGCTTTTTAGAAGAGGTGTTGGAGATGAAACTGATGTTGTTTCAAAAGAAATGTATGATTTTAAGGATAAGGGAGAAAGAGATGTTACAATGCGTCCAGAAGGAACTGCGGGAGTTGTGAGAGCGTATCTTGAAGCTGGATTTCATAAGTCTTCTCCAATAGTGAAATGGTTTTACAATGGTCCAATGTACAGATACGAAGCACCACAAAAAGGGAGAATGAGAGAATTTCATCAAACTGGAGTGGAAATGTTTGGTGTGAGAAGTGCTTATTTAGATGCAGAAATTATTAAAATGGGTTGTGATTTTCTTGAAGAACTTGGAATTACTGGCTTAGTTGTGGAGATTAACAGCTTTAGGGAAATGTTGAGTCGAGAAAAAAATATATTGAAGATTTGAAAAAATTTATGTTTGAAAGACTTGATAAATTGAGTGAAGATTCGCAAAAAAGATATGAGAAAAATCCTTTGAGAGCTTTGGATTCTAAGGATAAAGGTGATCAGGAAGAGTTTAAAAATGCACCAAAACTTTACGATTATTTGATGAAGAAAGTAAAAAAATATTTTTGAAGATACTAAAAAAAATATTTGGAATTGTTAGGGCGTGAATTATGTCGTGAAATGATAAATTAGTTAGAGGGACTTGATTATTATTCGGACACGGTTTTTGAAATTAAATCGAGTAAATTGGGGTCACAAGCGACAGTTCTAGCGGGTGGACGATATGACAGATTGCTTGAAATATTAGGAAATGCGAAAGTTCCTGGAATTGGATTTGCCGCTGGAATGGAAAGAATTGCGATGTTAATGGATGATTCTATAATTTCTGAAAATGAAGAAAAAATTTATGTAATTTATTTCGATGACACAAAAAGAATATTTTTGTGAAAAACAGTAAATGAACTTAGAAAAAATGGCATTAAAGTAAACTTTGACTATAACGCAAAAAGTTTTGGAGCACAAATGAAAAAGGCAAACCGTGAAAATGCTGAATATGTGTTGATTTTAGGGGAAGAAGAGCGAGATGAAAATGTGATTACGGTTAAGAAATTTAGTACTGGGGAGCAGAAAAAATATGGATTTCGAGGAAATTTTGGAAATTTTGAAAATAAGAAAAATTTAAAGGAGTGATGAAGATGAAAAAAAAAGATATTTTTTTTACAGACGTTATTTTTGATTAGTTCATTAAGTTTATATTCTGAAAAATTGTTATAAACCTGCTGGACATTATTTGCTGATGTTAGATTACCAGTATATGCAATGCAAATAAGCAAATGGGAAATGGTGATATTTACACGCTTATATCATATGATTTAGATTTAAAGAGTACAAAAATATGAATTCAGAAAAGGCAGTAGAAAAAAAATGTTAAAAAAAGATGTGTATGATAAATATAAAAAGCAGGAGTCTCTGAAAAATAAAAATGTCCCTAGAACCAGTAATTTTGAATGATCATGAAAAGGAATGCAGTTTGTATTGACAGAATTTCAAAGGGAAATCAATGATTAAAAATGGTGTTATTGTGAAAAAGACAAAAGCTTTTATGAAATAACTGTTGAAGGATTACCCAAAGATGTGATAGAAAATGCAAAAGAGTTGTGGAAAAAAAGTTGGAATGAAAATAAAATAATATAAATTGTAAAAAAATAGATTGTATTAAATTTATTTTATAGAAAAAAAAATATAAAATCATTAAATATAAAAGAAAGGATAAAAAAATGTATAGAGATTATAAATTAAATGAATTAAGAATGGAAAAATATTAGCGAAGAAGTGACTTTGTCAGGATGGATTTCTAAAGTTAGAGATTTGGGGACACTTTTGTGTTTATTGATTTGAGGGATAGATATGGGAGTTACTCAAATTTTTGTTGAATGAGGAAGTTTCTGGGAGTGAACTTTTTGAGGAAGCTAAAAAATATAAGAATGAATGGGTTTTGAAGGTTACAGGAGTTGTGGCTGAGAGAAGTAGTAAAAATAAAAAAATATTCCAACTGGGGATATTGAAATTGAAGCGAAAAAAATTGAGGTTTTAAGCCGTGCAGAAACAGTTACCGTTTGAAATTAGTGAAACTGGGAATCTTAGCGAAAATATGAGATTGACTTATAGATATTTGGATATTAGAAGACCGAAAATGTTGAATAATATTATTAAAAGAAACGATATGCTGTTTTCGATTAGAAAATTTATGAATGAAAATGGATTTTTAGATGTTGATACTCCGATTTTTGGCAAAAAGCGACACCTGAAGGTGCGAGAGATTTTATCGTGCCAAGTAGAACTAACAAAGGTGATTTTTATGCATTGCCACAATCACCACAATTGTTTAAGCAAATACTTATGGTTTCTGGGAATTGACAAATATTATCAATTGGCAAAATGTTTTAGAGATGAAGATTTGAGAGCGGACAGACAGCCTGAATTTACTCAATTAGATGTGGAAATGTCGTTTGTTGAGCAAGAAGATGTGATTTCAATGGCTGAAGAATTGACAAAGACAGTATTTAAAGATGTTACAGGAATTGAAATTACTGAAAAATTTCCAAGAATGAGTTACGATGATGCGATGAATTTTTATGGTTCAGATAAGCCAGATTTGAGATTTGATATGAAATTGATTGATTTGTCTGAAGAAACTGCTGATTGTGGATTTGGCGTTTTTGAAAATGCGTTGAAAGATGGTGGGAAATGTAAAAGCAATTGTTGCACCAAATGCGGAAAAATTCTCGAGAAAATACATTAAAGATTTGGAAGATTATGTGAAAACATACTTTAAAGCAAAAGGTTTGGCGTATATTAAAATGAATGAAAATGGAGAGATAAATTCTCCAATTGCGAAATTCTTCTCAGAAGAAAAATTGACACAAATTATTGAAAAATTGGGAATTAAAAATAATGAAGTTGCGTTAATTTTGGCTGATAAATATAAAGTTGTGCATGATGGATTGGGAGCGTTGAGATTGAAACTGGGAGAAGAGTTGGAATTAATTGACAAAAATGCGTTTAAATTCTTATGGGTAGTTGATTTTCCTATGTTTGAATGGAGTGAAGAAGAAAATAGATATAAAGCGCAACACCATCCGTTTACTTCGATTAAGGAAGAAGATAGAAAATATCTTGATACGAATGAACTTGCAAAAATTAAGACAGATTCATATGATATTGTCTTAAATGGTTATGAAATCGGTGGAGGAAGTATCAGAATTCACGATGAAGATTTACAAGCGAAAGTTTTTGAAAAATTAGGATTTAGTCAAGAAGAATTGGAAGACAAATTTGGATTCTTCTTGGAAGTGTTGAAATATGGGGTTCCGCCACATGGAGGACTTGCTTACGGAATTGATAGATGGCTTATGGCAATGTTGAAGGAAGATTCAATAAAAAGAAGTAATTCCATTCCCTAAAACTAATAAAGGACAAGACTTGATGACTGGAGCACCTGCGGGAATTGAAGAACAAGTTCTTGAAGATGATTTGAGATTGAAATTATTGGAAGTTGAAAAAGAAGATTAATAAAGTCTCCCACTTTATAGGAGTGGGAGCAATTTTACTCAAAAATTAAGAGGTGACTTTATTTAAAATGATTTTAGTATTTGGAACAAAAAGAAAATTTAAAAATTTAGGAGCATTGGAAAACTGCTATTGTTCAAGATGTAATAACACATCTGACTGGAATTTTATTAAATAGTGCAAGAACACTCGCAACGCAAGGAATGAGATGAATTGCACGAAAATTTTAGTAAGCATATAGGGAAACTTGTATGTAGACACGGAGCAAAACCGTGCAACAAAGAAACTGAACTGCTGGGAACTCTTAAAGCTAGTATAACCACAACATAATACCTTTCGTTAAAATATGGTATAGGTGTGAAGGTAGCGAAAGCAGAAAAAATATACTAGATGGTGCAAGGTTAAATCCTAAACATTATGATAATAGACAATCAGCAGCTAATCCTGAAAAGGAAAGTTCAACGACTATCTCTCGTGAGGGGAGTACAATACAAGCGACTGGTATTGGAAGTGGTTTCGCCTAAGTCCTTGAAATAGGATATGGATAAGATATAGTCTGTGCTTGTTAGAGATAACAAGAAGTTCATAACTCCTAATTTATGGAGTATATGCATGAGAACTGCATAAGTAGTAGCGAACTTATGTGAACGACGCTTCCCTGCTGTTGTGGGGTTTTTAAAAACTTTAAAAAAATATTTAAAAAAATATTACTTTTTGACAGATAAAATGTAGAATATACGGTATAATATCTCTGATGAAAAGGAGGTGATTATATATGTATTTAACATTAAAACAACAGGTAAAAACATCTTAGTAAAAAGAATTTAGAAATTTTAAAATATTTGTGCCATATAGCTAAAGAAATTTAAAAATCAAGCTATATATAATGTTAGACAATACTATTTTTGAAAATAAAAAGTATTTGAGTTATAACGAAAACTATAATATACTTAAAAAAATAGTGAGAACTATAAGAAGTTAAATTCTAATATGGCTCAACAAATTCTAAAAAGAAGTAGACGAAAGTTTTCAAATCATTTTTTGGACTTTTTAAAACTTGCTAAGAATGGTCAATATGATAATAAAAATAAAATTACCTAAATATCTTGCTAAAGGATGGATTTACAACTCTTGTTATAGGTTTTGTAAGATTAAAAGATGATATGCTGATTAGTTCCTTATTCAAATTCATTTAGAAAGACACATGAGGAAATCGCAATAAAACATGTAACAACACATCTGACTGGAATTTTATTAAATAGTGCAAGAATACTCGCAACTTTAGTCGAGATGAATTGCACTGAAAATTTTAGTAAGCATATAGGGAAACTTAGTATGTAGACACGGATCAAAACCGTGCAACAAAGAAACTGAACTGCTGGGAACTCTTAAAGCTAGTATAACTCACAACATAATACCTTCGTTCAAATATGGTATAAGTGTGAAGGTAGCGAAAGCAGAAAAAATATACTAGATGGTGCAAGGTTAAATCCTAAACATTATGATAATAGACAATCAGCAGCTAAGCCTGAAAAGGAAAGTTCAACGACTATCCTCGTGAGGGGAGTACAATACAAGCGACTGGTATTGGAAGTGGTTTCGCCTAAGTCCTTGAAATAGGATATGGATAAGATATAGTCTGTGCTTGTTAGAGATAACAAGAAGTTCATACTAATCTCCTTAATTTATTAAGGAGTATATATGCCATGAGAACTGCATAAGTAGTAGCGTACTTATGTGAACGACGCTTCCCGCTGTTGTGGGGTTTTAAAAACTTTAAAAATATTTAAAAAATATTACTTTTTAATAGATAAAATGTAGAATATACGGTATAATATCTCTGATGAAAAGGAGGTGATTATATATGTATCTAACATTAAAAACAGCAGGTAAAACATCTTAGTAAAAAGAGTTTAGAATTTAAAATATTTATCTCATATAGCCAAGAACTTAAACTAATGAAGCTATGTATAATATTAGACAATACTATTTTTAATAAGAAAAAGTATTTGAGTTATAACGAAAACTATAAAATACTTAAAAATAGTGAGAACTATAAAAGTTAAATTCTAATATGGCTCAACAAATTCTAAAAAGAAGTAGATGAAGTTTTCAAATCATTTTTGGACTTTTAAAACTTGCTAAGAATGGTCAATATGATAATAAAAAATAAAAATTACCTAAATATCTTGCTAAAGATGGATTTACAACTCTTGTTATAGGTTTTTGTAAGATTAAAAGATGATATGCTGATAGTTCCTTATTCAAATTCGTTTAAGAAAAACTCATCAGGAAGTTAAAATTTAGTTGCCACCAGTATTAAAAAAACAAGAAGATAAAAGAAATTAGAATAATACCAAAACAATATTCTAGGTACTTTGAAATTCAGTATACTTTACGAAGTAAAAGAAGTTCAAAGGGAATTAAATAGAGAAAAATGCACTAGGAATAGATTTAGGTATAGATAATTTTTGTACTTGTGTAACTAACAATGGAGCATCATTCATAATAGATGGTAGAAAATTAAAATCAATAAATCAATACTATAATAAGATAAATGCAAAATTGCAAAGCATTAAAGATAAGCAAAAGATTGAGCGAACGACATTAAGACAAAAGCGAATAGCCAGAAAGAGAAATAATCGTATAGAAGATTATCTTTCAAAAGCAGCAAAAAAATAATAAATTATTGTCTTAATAATGATATAGGAAAAATGGTTCTAGGATATAATGAAGATTTTTCAAAGAAATTCAAATATAGGAAGTATAAATAATCAGAATTTTGTAAATATACCATATGGAAAAATTAAGAGATAAATTAATATATCTATGTAAACTATATGGAATAGAATTTAAACTGCAAGAAGAAAGTTATACATCAAAAGCAAGTTTCTTTGATGGAGATGAAATTCAATATATGATAAAGAAAATCACAAGAATATATATTCAGTGGAAAAAGAATAAAAAGAGGACTATATCAAACAAGTACAGGTAAACTTATAAATGCAGATTGTAATGGAGCATTAAATATTCTAAGAAAAAGTAAAGTTGTGGACTTAAGTGTCCTATACAATAGAGGTGAGCTGAACACGCCTAAAAGAATAAGGGTAGTGTAAAGCTATCAAACTTCTTAGAAAATTTTTGAATAATTTTAAAGATTTTAGAACCTTGCGACTTTAGTCGTGGGAGGTTCAGGGAATATCGTGACTGGTTTACTTTGTTTTGGATACCAGTTTTTCCGATAAGTGGTAGAAAAGAATATCTGGAATGTCCGATTTGTCGTCAGGTTTATGATGTGCCTAAGGATTAGTTGTTTGAATTAATGAGTTAAAAAAAATAAAAATTAGAAGATATTTTTTTGTTTTTAGATTAAAAGTGTGAGGAAATAAATGATTTATTTTATTGGAGGGAAAAAAACAGAGGGAATTTAAGTATTTTGAGATTTTTTGGAAAAAAATACGGAAAGAAAATGTGGGGATTAGTGAGAGTTTTTTGATGTGGATCTAAAGGAAAATGAGCAGTTTTTGGAGAAAATTAATATTAATTCGATATTTTCAAGTCAGGAACTGGTTGTGTTAAAAAGGGCAGAAAAACTGAAAAATATTGAGGAAATCTTGAAATACATAGCAAATCTTGAGATAGTAAATAAGGAAATTATTATTGATTATGACAAGGAAGATGGGAAATTTGGGGCAAAGTTAAAAAAGTTGCTGGATGAGCTGGAAAAAAATAGGAAAATGAAAGTCTTTTTGTTTCAGAAGGAGACTGAAGAGGAAATACGGGCCTATATTGTGAATGAACTGGGAATAAATGGCAGGGATCTGGCATTGCTTCTGGAGATGATTGGAAATAATCCGTTTAAAGTTAGAAATGAAGTGGAGAAAATTAAGATTTTTTTGAATGGAGAGAAATTTGATATTGAAAAAATAAAAAATGTTGTGTCGGTTGAAAAGGAATATCGGATTTATGAGATGACACGGAATATTTTGTTGAATAAGCCAGCGGATGTAATGAGATATTTGGAGCAGAAGAAGGAATATATGGGAATTTTGTATTCTCTTTACAGTGAACTTGAAACGATGTATAAAATAAGTTCGTTAAAAAAACGTGGGAGAAAATTTAGCAGAAATTATAATGCTTTCAAAATGGAATTTGAAGAAATAAAGGAAGTCTTTAAATCCAATAACCGAATTCCAAATTCTATGTGATTTTTAAAAAGCTGGAACTTGAGCAAAAATTATACAAATTTAAATTTAAAAAAATTAGTTTTTAGATGCTGGGAAATTGAGAGAGATAAAAGACTGGGTAAAATTGAGATGGAAACTGGAGTTGAAATATGATAATGGAGATTTGTCTTATTTAGAAAAAAATAATCTGAGAAATCGTAAAATATGGATAAATATAAACATTGAACCAAAGATGTTTAAATAATTGATTTATAATTAGATTGCTTAAAAGCTACTTTTAACTGCAACTCTATGAAAAGTATGATAGAATCTCAACAAAAATTAAAGAATATGAATAAAATTTAAAAGCAAACAGAAAAGAGGTGTATTTCAGTGGGAATATTAAAAATATGGGATATGCTGCCAGAAGGACGTCCAGTTTGTGTGCCTAAGCCTGAAGCTGTGGGGAGTAAAACAGGAGGAAGATAAAGGAAAGAGATAAGAATTTAAAGAAAAAAAGATGATGTGGAAAAAGTAAAAGAAATAAAATTTATTGTGAAATTAAGTTTTAATATAAAACTGATTATTGTTAGAAAATAATGGAAGAGGGTGCATTTAGACGCCTCTTTTTATTTTTACTTTCATGGATTGTTTATTGCCGCAAAACCTTATCTTGTAGTAAGGGTTTGAAAAATTTAGAAACATAAAGCAGAAATATACAATTATAAAGAAATGTGATATAATAAAAATATATAGTAAGTTAAATTTTATGAGCACAAACAAATGTAAAAACATTTAAAAGCAAGGATAATTTATGTTTTAAAAAGTAGTTCAAAATTTTAGTATAGTTCAGTTAATTGAAAATAATCCAACTTTAGAGTTCTGAAAAAGGAAAAATTCAAAAATAAGATATGTAAAATAATAGAAGTGGGAAGGAACTATGAAAACATTATTTAAGAAAAAGATAACGGAAAAATCTCTTGGATTTTTGAGGAATATGAGACTACTGAGATTGTAGTATCAAAAGATAAAAATAATAAAAAAAGAAAAATTTTGTGTATATAGAACCATATATTGAATACCATAAGAATAAAGGTAAATTTATTCTTTTATATCAAGAAAATGGAGAAATTATACAAAAATATAATATGAGTGATATTGAGGAATAAAAATTCTTAGGAAATACAAGTGCTCACTATGGGAATTTTAGAACAATTTAATTTAAAAACTTTTTAGAACAGGAATTAATAAACTCTAGAAAAGAAGGTTGGTATACTCGAAATAAATATTTAAAACATTATATTATTTTTGAGGATACTCATATGAATTTTAAGTAAAAAAATATAAATACGAGAGCAAGTAAAAATCAACGAAAATAAAAATACTATATACCATTGAAAGAAAAATTGAAATTAGAGATACTACTTATAAAGAGAGTACATATCAGAGTTTTCAAATATATGAAAATATGATTCCACTGGTATTTTTAGACAATTAGATTTGTGGGAATAGAAACCATACATTTTAAAGAAGGAAAGTATTATGAAGATTTTATACGTTATACGAGAATATATTTTTATTTAATGAAAATATAAAATTATCATAGAATATAAATCTTTAGAAGATGAAAACTCTTATTTTAAAAAGAAAATACAGAGATGGATTAGAAAATATAAAAAGAATATTTTTCTTTAGAAAAATGAAAATTCAGAATTTTTAGAAACTGTTATAATGAAACTGGATTCTTTTGAAAATATGAGAAGATTTCACAAAAAGGTTATACCTATATTGCGTAGATGACTATATATTAGAACTAGTCGTTGAAAAATCTTTTATCCTAAGATTAAAGTGACTAATTTGAAGGTAAAGAAAGGAATAAGAATTTAAAGAAAAAAAGATGATGTGGAAAAAAAGAAAAAAATTTAAAAAGGACTGTCCAGTTTAGAAGTAAAACAATATTTAGAATATATGGAAAGAAGCCGTGGAGGGAAAAAAAATAATGATAATATATTGTTTATTTTTTTACAGTAGTATTTTTTTACAAATTATTTTTAAATGGAAAGTCGCCATAGAATCTAAATTTAAAAAAATTATAGTTCTTTTGATGAATTATTTTTCTATATTGTTAATAATAATTTCATGCTATATTTTATATATCTGGACATTATTTTACGTGTCTATTGGAATAAAAAAAGTTTAGAAAAATTCAGTTTATTACATTTTATATTCGATAGCATTAATATTAATAATAATATTTTATGGATTAAAAATTATCATTCTGAGAAAAGAAAATAGTAATATTAAAGTTCCAGTTCTTTTTGATTTCAACTGTTATTGAATTAATAATTATGATATTAATTGGAGTAGATGCTTTTTAAAAAAACAAAAAAAATCATAAGGGTGGAAAATACTATTTGAGGTATTCTGAACCGTATTGGAGTGTACCCAAAATCTTGGACAAATAATTTGAAAACTTGTTTTCTATTTATTAAAACTTAGTTTAAGAAAAAGTAATTTGAAAAAAAGTACATAGATGAATTTAAAATGTTAATTTTAGAATTATTAGAAGAAGGAAAAATAGAAATTATAAAAAAACAAAAGCTATATTTTTAAAATAATCGTTGTTGTAAAAGACAGCGGTTATTTTTTTAATATTACATATAATTTGAATTTTTAAAAACAACTTTTTACCCAATAAATTTTATAAAAATAGTAAATTTATAATAATCCCAGTTAAAAAAAGTAGTAATAAAATTTTTAAAACAAACTTGACGGTGGTAAGATTAAGTTGTATAATCTTTACAGTGATAAGATAATAAAAGTTAAGGGAATTTAAATATGGAAAAAAATCTAAAAAAAAAGCTACCATCATGGAAATTTACGAGAAGAATTGATTGAAAAAGGGGATAGAGTTAATAAATGAAGTAGGAGAAGAAAAATTATCTTTAAGAAAAGTGGCTAAAAATGTGTGGAGTAAGTAATGCGGCACCATATACATACTTTAAGAAAAAAAGTGATTTGCTTTTACGCAATGAGCGATTATATATGGGAGAATATTGGCGGCGGAACTTGATAGAACAAGGAAAAAAATATGAAAATCAAGAGAATTTACTGGTAAAATTAGGAAAAAAACATACGTTATGTTTTTTTGTGAGAATCATAGATATTATCATTTTATGATTTCAAGAAAAAAATATGAAAAATAGATTTATTTTCAAAGTTTTTCAGAAAATAGAAAATAATAACGAAAAAAAGCCTTTTAGTATATTAAAAAAATCGAGGCGATAAAAATACTTGAAAAAAATGGGAGTGCCAAATCAGGCTATGCAAGATAAAATTATAGCAATGTGGGCATTAGTACAGGGATTAGTAACAATAATGATTATGAATGATATAACATATTCTGAAATTTGGGAAGAAAAAAATAGAAGAGATAATAAAATCAGTTTGTATAGTAAAGTAATATTAAAATGAAATTTTTAAAGTTGTTATGCTATATGAGTTTAAATCTTAAATAAGGTGAGAAATATGGAATTGGTTATACATGATTTAAATAATGAAAAAAATTGAAAAAAATTTGAAGTGGAAAAATTGAAAAAGAAAAAAAATTATAGATAAAATAAAAAGAAAGTATAAATAAAAAGAAAATAATAGTGATGAAGATATGTTTATAATTTGTGATAATAATAAAATTAAAAAGTTTGCATGGGGTGCTTTGAATGCTGGATTAAAATTCCTGGGAAATGTAAAATTAGGGATGGATATGAAAATTTAGCAAAAATTATATTCAAAGGCAGACAAAGTTGTGATTATAAGTCAATGTGTCTATGGTTCTTATAGTCCGTTTGTAAAAAAATGTGCTGGATAGGACAATTCCATATTTGTTACCATTTTTTTAAATTTAAGAATAAGGAAATGCATCATGTCGCGCGAAATAAATCGAGATTTGATTTAAATGTATATTTTTATGGGAAAAAAATTTGACACAAAGTGAAAAAAATGGCGGCTAAAAGAAATAGTAAAGGCTAATAGTGTGAATTTAAATCTAAAAAAATTTTTAAGGTTTCTTTTTTTAGAAGATCAGGGAGAATGATGGAATATGAAAATTACTGTAATAAATGGAAGTCCAAAAAGCAGTTAAAAGTAATTCTGAAATATTAGGAAATTATCTTTTATCCTTAATTAAAGAGAAGGAAATAAAAAAATATTATTCAATTTCTTTTTAAGTTAAATGATAAAATTAAAAATGAAATCTATAATAGCGATGTTTTAATATTTCTTTTTCCTTTATATGTTGATGGAATTCCATCAATCTATTAAAATTACTTGTAGAATTTGAGAAGGAAAAAAAGTTATAAAGTCTGGAAGTAAAATTTATTGTGTGGTTAATAATGGATTTTATGAAGGAAAAACAAAATCATTTAGCAATTCTGCAGATGAAGAACTGGTGCGAGAAGGTTCAGGCAAAAATGGGGGCAAGGAGTTGGCGTGGGGGCAGGAGAATTGTTGCCATATTTGAAAAAAATGTAAATTGGGGAAAAGGGCCTCTGAAAAAAATTTAGGTGAAGCATTAGAAAAAGTTTTTCTGACAATATTTTTAAATTTGAAAAGTGATGAAGATATTTATATAAATCCAAACTGGTTAAAAGGTTTATATTTTTTTCAGGGATCGATTTCATGGGTTTTTAAAAAGCGAGAAAAAAAATAATTTGCGAGTAAAGGGAACTTTTTAGAAAAAAATGATTAAAATTGCATAATATAGTTGTTCAAAAAAATTATATGTATAGTAAAACTGCCTTAAAACTGAACTCAAAAAGTTATAACTATTTTTACTCAAACTCTAGTTTTTATATAATTTTTTTAACAATTATATTTAGTATATAATAAAAAGACTACCTTAAAAAATAGGGATAGTCTTTTTTATTAATCTTAAAAAATTTTTTTAAAATCAATCAGTGGCAAAAAAATTAATTTGCCAATGAATTAACTTTTCAATGTAAGTCTTGATTTTTTTCTTGATGCGGCGTTTTTCTTGATAACACCTTTTGTTACAGACTTTTATCTAATTCTTTGTATGCTGCGCTTAATGCTGATTTAAACACGTCGACATTTTTAAACTTCAACAGCGGCAAGCACTTTTTTTAACGAAAGTTCTAGTTCTGCTTCTGATGAAACTTTGGTTTCTAGCTGCATTTCTTTCACCAATGAAAACTCTTTTTTTAGATGCTTTTGAGTGTGCCATTTATGCTTCTCCTTTCAATGATTTCTCTTTATTTAATAAAATGCCACATAATTTAAATATGTGCAAACTACATAATATATTATCATTTTTTTCAATAAAAATCAAGTCGTTTTCATTAGAATACAAAATAATTTTTTTATTTTTTTATTCGTTTTAACAAGATGATAATGTAAAAAAATATAAAAAAATAAAACACATAATTTCTTGAAAATTTGTGAAAAAAAATTAGTATAATAAATGTAGTAAGTTAGCAAGTGAAATTTAATATATTAATTTGAAAGGACAATTAAGATGAAAAAAAGACCTGTAGTTTTAGTAATTTTTAGATGGTTGGGGAATGAATCACCACGATGATCAAGTTAATGGGATTAAAAATGGCAAAACCATTAAATTTTTGAGAGATATAAAAAAGAATATCCTTTTACAGAACTTCGTGCTGATGGAGGACATGTTGGACTTCCAGATGGACAATTTGGAAACTCTGAAGTTGGACATACAAATATTGGAGCAGGAAGAACAGTTTTTCAAATGCTTCCAAAAATTTCAAAAGCAATTAACGATGGTTCAATTTTTAGAAAACGAAGTTTTTAGCAAATGTGATGGACACAACTAAAAAAATAATGGTAAAAGCTCTTCATATTTTAGGACTTGCATCTGATGGTGGAGTTCACTGCCACATTGACCATATTATTGGATTAGTTGACATGGCGGTAAAAAGGGACTTACAGAAGTTTATGTTCACCCTATTACAGATGGAAGGGATACAGCGCCTGAAAGCGGAGTAAATTATTTGGCTCAGTTGCAAGAAGGCTTGGATAAAATTGGCGTTGGAAAAATCGCAACTATAATTGGAAGATATTATGGAATGGACAGAGATAACAACTGGGACAGAGAAAAAAATTAAACTTTATGATGCGTTGACTAGCGGAGATGGAGAAGTTTACCCAACTGCTGATGAAGCAATCAAAGCATCTTATGCAAAAGGTGTAACTGATGAATTTGTAGTTCCTGTTAAAATTGGTTCAAAAGACAATGGATTAATCAAAGATGGAGATGGAGTAATTTTTGCAAACTTCAGACCAGATAGAGCAAGACAGACTTTACAAGAATGTTTGTTGATCCAGAATTTAAAGGATTTGACAGAAAAGTTTATCCTAAAGTAAACTTTGTTACAATGGCTCAATATGATGCGTCATTTGATTCGCCAATCGCTTTCCCACCTGAAAAAATAGTAAACTGCTTTGGGGAAGTTGTTTCAAAAGCTGGATTAATTCAAGTAAGAACAGCAGAAACTGAAAAATATGCTCATGTTACATTCTTCTTCAACGGTGGAAAAGAAGAACCTTATCCAGGAGAAATCAGATTGCTTTCTGATTCACCAAAAGTTGCAACTTATGACTTGCAGCCAGAAATGAGCGCTTACAAAGTAAAAGACAGATTAATCGAAGAATTAAATACAGGAAAAGTTGACACAGTTATCTTAAACTTTGCAAATCCTGACATGGTTGGACATACAGGAAATGTACAGGCAGTAATTGAAAGACATCGTCAGGCTGTGGATAATTGCTTAGGACAAATTGTAAGAAAAGTGCTAGAAATGGACGGAGCATTATTTATAACTGCAGATCACGGAAATGCTGATTTATTAGTAAATCCAGAAACAGGAGAACCTCATACAGCTCACACTGTAAACCCTGTTCCATTCATCTTCATTTCAAACGACATGAAAGATGCTAAATTAAGAAAAAGGTGGAAAAATTAGGCGATATTGCACCTACAATGTTAGAACTTTTAGGATTGGAAAAAAACCTGCTGAAATGGATGGAAGCAGTTTGATAGAAAAAAATAATTTTCTCATATTTTTGATTAAATCTCGCTCATAAAATCTCTCTAAATAATATATTTGGAGGGATTTTTTTATTAATTTATAATTAAAAAAATAATGCAATTAATAAATAAGGCTTAATAAAATATTATAAATAAATATATTGTAATGAAAATAAAAAAATGATATAATGTAATAAGTTCAGATTAAAAAGTATATTCAAATTGTAATTTATAAAAAAATAATAAAAAAATATGGAGTTTTGCAGGTTGATTATGGTTTTTATGAGATAAGTTTTGTTATAGAAATTAAAATATTATGAATAAAAAAATTAAAAATTATAAAAAAATAAAAAAAGGAGAAGTTTATGAGTAACAATTTAAGACAGGCAAAAAAAGATCTAAAAGCATTTGCCAAAAGAGCAAAAGATGTAAAATATACAGAATCATTGCTGTTTTCATACTTGATAACGGGAATGATAACTTTTTCAATTGGGTTAAATACATCTTCAAACGTGCTTTATGAGCGATTAAATAAAGAGCTGGTAATGTCGGCAGATAAGACACGTACTGCGATTAAGAAAAAGAAAAAGGCAAACGAAGAGGCGATAGAAGACTTGAACTTGGAATTAATCCAGTTAATGGAACAAGGAGATCAGGTCGTAAAATCTCCATGGCAATCATGGCAATTCGGTGCCAATACCTTTATATCAAGCAATAACGGCACTTATAAAGGAAGAGGCGACAAAGCCGAGAAATATTCGTTTAACAGCATTTATAACCGTGGAAACTGGGCAGATACTGGAATTTTGTCAAACAGAAGAAAAAGTTACATGACTTCTTCACTTAGCACTTCCACAATAGGAAAGCAGTCTTACGGATTAGCTTCATTGCTTCATGTTCAAGAGCCTGAAGTGGAAATCCAGATAATGGCAAACGTACGTCCAAAATCAGTATCAAAAGAGGAAATTGCAATAAATCCAAAAATTGATATGCCAAGGGAAGTAGTGCGTCCGAATATTAATTTGAAGGTGACTGAGCCAATAACAGCACCGACAATACTAATTCCGACACTAAAAGCTATAAACATAAACGTACCAGACACACCAAACCCAGGTAAAGTGTCGAAAGTAGAAGCACCTTCAATTTCAATAACGTTGGCAGCACCAACAATAGGAGTGAGTATAACTCCGCCATCTCCAGAGTTGACAATTGATTCACCAACTCCAAGTGTTAATACATTGACGATTACACCTCCGAAAGTTTCAGAAGTTAGTGAAATAAAAGTAACTAAACCAGATAGCGTAACAGTTAATACTCCAACATTTGAAGCAATAGTTCCTGTTGATTTTTCAATCGGAACAGCACAATTAAGTCATACTCATAATTTTCAAAGTGACAATCCAAATTCACCATCTAAATATAATTTAGCTTCTGGTACTCAAATTAACGTTAATAATGATGTAAATGTAAGACGTGAGTATGTTTCAACTTGGGGATACGTATCTAATCTTAAAGATGTTAATCTTAATATAAATGTAAATGCTTCTAACAATAGAGACTTTTTGATATAGATGAAGGTGTAGATGATTCAAAGTTAGATCCGTTTACATTTACTGGAACGATAAATTTAAATAAGAGTCAAAAATGTTGGAATAGATGTTCAGGGACTCATACTCCATATTCAGGACAGAGTATAAATAGTTCTTTTAACACAATAGATAAAGTTGCAAAATATAAGAATTATAAATAAAGGGACTATAATTGGAAAGGCTAAAAGATGGAGTAACTACAATTGAAAAATCAAGTTGGTTTTGGTTTTAATAATTATGATACATCAAGTAACAATACAAGAAATGAATTACAAAAATCATGGAACTGTAACGTTAAACTCAATTAAAAAGTGCAGGTATGCAGACTTGAGACCAGAAAAATGCTAAAAGGTGAAGGTAATACTAACCAAAAAAACGTGGACTGAATATGATGGCAGGGATAAATGAAAAAAAGGTAAAATAGAATTAAATGGATATGGAAAGCTATGGTTTGACAACTGTAAAAATAATAATCAATCAAATGATGTTATCTATAATACATATTCTGCTAGTGGTGATTCTGGTACAGTAGTTACAAAAAGGTGGTAAATTTGCAAGTACAAAAGATTCAAATTATATGAGTAAAATGGAAAATCAAGGAACAATAGATATAAATAGTGACTCTTCAATAGGAATTGGATTGCTTCATAGTATACAGGGTGTTTATAATAGTGGAACAATAAATATTGGAAAGAAAGATCCAACAAATGAAGTTAATAGTGATAGTGCTTCTGGTGTATCAAATAAAGTAGATGGAGCCGTTGGGGTTTATGCAGAAACTCAGACAACACCAGTAGATATCAATGAATATGATGATTATGCAAGAAAGAATGATACCGGAAAGAGGGTTGGAACTTATGGAATTGATTTGGGTGGAAATGTTAATATTGGACAGTATGCGACAAAAAGTGCTGGAGCTAGAATCCAAAAAGAAGGATCGGTAACTGTAAAAGGAAATATTACAATAGAAGATGGAGCTGAACAAAACTATGGTGCTGTAGTTGAAGGAGAAGACTATACAAGAACTGCTAGAACCGGTGGAGCGGGAACAGTACAAAATAAAATTGGACGAATTGATGTTACAAGTACAGGGAATATAACTGTAAAAGGAAACAATTCGCTTGGATATGTTCTACTCAAAGGAGCAGGTTCGAATGCAGGGAGTATAACTATAAATTCAGATAATTCATTAGGATTTTATGGAAATAAAGGACAATTTGACAATTCAGGAAATATAACAACTACCGGGGAAGGAAGTCATGCTGTTGTTTTACAGAATAAAGGAAGCGGAGCAACAGGTGCAGCAAAAACTTTAACATTTGATAATACAGGAAATATAACTGCAAATACAGCTGGAACAGTTGGAATTTATGCTCAGGATGGTTCGCAATTTTCTCATACTGGAAGTGGAAAGAAAATAACAGCAGGAGCTGGAGCTGTTGGAATTTATACTATTGGTTCAGGAACAAGTGGGACTGTCTCATCTGAAATTGAAGTTCAAGGCTCTACTTCTGATAAAACAGGTATTGGAGTATATTCTGATGGTAAATCTGTAACAACATTTAATACTGGTGCAAAATTAGTTTTAGGAGAAGGAACAGTTGGACTTTATTCTGCTAAAAATAATAATTTTGAAACTACATTTGTAACAAATGGCTTAAAAACAGAAATTGGTAAAAAATCTGTGCTTGCTTATTTTGGAAATACAGGAAATCAAACAGATGATACTGTGAATATAACTAACAGTACGTTAGCAAATTTGAGTATTGAAAAAATGGGAGAAAAATCTGCTCTATTTTATGGTGCAGGTGGAAGTACAGTAAATATTGCTGATAATATAACGATTGCGGGAACAGCTAGTTCAACTATTGATGATTCGGCTCAAGTCTTGGTAACGGATGGAGGAAATGCGAATATTAATTCTGGAAAAACTTTGACTTCTAAGTTAAAAACAACAATTTCAGGATTAAATGGAGCAACTGTAACAAATGAAGGTACGCTTGCATTGACTGGAAAAGATGGAGCTGTAGGGATTTATTCAAATGCTTCTACAGTAAAAAATAAAAAGATAATAACAACTGCTAATGAAGGTTCAGTTGCAATTTATGGAAAAGCGGGCTCAACATTAACAAATGAAGGTACTAATGGGGAAATAACAACTTCTGGAAATTCATCAGTTGGAATGCTTTCAGACAACAGTACAGTTACAAATGAATCAGGTGGAAAAATAACAACTTCTGGAACTGGATCAGCAGGAATTTATGGTACAAATAATTCGACAATCAAAAATACAGGAGCTATAACTACTGAAAAGACAGGATCAGCAGGAATTTATGCAAATGAAAGTAATGCTACAAATGAATCAGGTGGAACAATAACTTCTAAGAAAGGTAGTTCGGCAGGTATTTACGCAACTTCAAAGACTGCTAAAAATATTAAAAATGAAGGTACAATTGAAGTTGGATTAGCAACAGCTCCATCAGAAACTCAAGGAGTTGGAATTTATGCAGAATTAACTAGTGGAAGTGGAGTATTGGATATATCTAATTCCAAAAAAATATAAATATTCATATACAAAATTCTATAGGTATTTATGCTAAAAAAATGGTACAGGGTCAAATTCAAATGTTACTGTTAAAAAAATACAGGAAATATAACTTCTGATTCCACGTCAGATGGAATAATAGGAATAATGGCTAATAAAGCGAAAGTTGATAATAATAAAACAACAGGGGTAATAACACTTGCTGGAAAAAGTTCAGTAGGAGTTTATGGTATAAATGAATCTGAAATTGAAAATAGTGGAAGTATTTTAATTACAAACACAGATAATGATTCAAAATCAGTTGGAATTTTAGCAGATAAAGTGACTGCTACTAATAAAGGAACAATTAAAGTTGATGGTGGAAAATCAGCAGGAATGCTTGGATTAAATGGAGCAACTATTACAAATGATGCTACAACTGGAGTAATTACGATAACTGGAGATGCTTCAGCAGGAATGTATGTAGAAAATTCATTGCCTTCAAATGCTGGAACTATTAATGTTGAAAGTAATAAATCAGCCGGAATTTTTGCTAAAATTACAGATGCTGTAACTCGTAATATTGAAAATACAGGGACTATTAAATTAGGAGGAACTGCTAAAACTGAATCAGTTGGAATGTATGCTGAAATTGGAAGTACAGCGACTGGAACTACAACATTGGATAATAAGAATCAGATAACTGTGGAGCAGGAAAAATCAGTTGGAATGTTTGTAAAAAATGGAACTAATGATAGAACTAAAGGAAAAGCTCTAAATAATGCTACAACAGGTAAAATTGATTTGAATGTAAAAGAGACAGTAGGAATTTACGCATATAATGCTGATGGAGTAAATGATAATGTGATAAATGTTACAAAAGAAAATTCAGCAGGGATGTATGGAAGTACAGATTCTCATATAACTAATAATAAAGAAATAAATGTATCACATGAAAACTCAGCTGGAATGTATGCTTTAGATTCAAATGCTACAAATGCAGCAACTGGAACAATAACATTGACAGGTTCTGCTACAGCAACTAGTGGTTCGGCAGGGATGTATGGGAAATTGACTAGCAATGTTACAAAAGTAGATTATACAATACTAAATCAAGGTCAAATACAGCTTACATCTGTTACGAAAAATGTTGGGATTTATGGAACAACAGGAGCAAGTGTAACTAAAAAATTGACTTTACAAAATGAGAAGGAAATAAATATTGCTAGTGGAAGCAAACAGTCAGTAGGGATTTTTGCAAAAAATGATGTTTCAAATGATAAGGATAAATTAGTGGCAATTAATACATCTAGTGGAACAATTGTTGCAGATTCAGAAAAGTCAATTGGAATTTCGGCAGAGAAAGGTACAGTTGACAATAGCGGAACAATTACGATGAAAAAGGCAGAATCAGCAGGAATTTATGGTAAATCTGGATCTAAAGTCACTAATAATCTTAAAATAGAAATGAAAGAAAATCAATCAGCAGGAATTTATCTTGAAAATAGTGATGCAGAAAATGCAACAAATGGAACAATTACTGTAGATAAGGGAGCTTCAGCAGGAATTTACGGTAAATTTACAAGTGATGCAACTGCTGATAATACGATAGTAAATAATGGTAAAATTACTTTGACTGCCACAGGTGGAGAAGAAAAGAGTGCAGGAATTTATGGAGAACGTGATGCAACTGCCACTAAAAAATTGACAATAACTAATAATAAAGAAATTGAAGTCAATATGAATAAGTCTGTTGGAATATATGCTCTTAATGAAGGAACAAAAAAATAGAGATGATTTAGTTGCAGAAAATACTGGAAGTGCTGGAGAAATTAAAGTAAATTCTGAAGATTCTGTTGGAATGCTTGCAAGCAATTCAGTAGCAAATAATAAAAAGAAAATAACAGTAAATAATAAAAAAATCGACAGGAATGTATGGAGAAAATGGCTCGTTGGTAACTAATACAGATACTGGAGAAATTGAGATTACAGCTGCTGGTGAAAAAGGAATGGGAATTTATGCAACAGGAGAAAATACAACTACAGGAAAAGTTACAGAAGGTGTAAATGATGGAACTATTAATATAAATGGTAAAGAAGGCATAGGAATGCTTGCGACTGCTAAAGGTAAAGTAACAAATAATAATAAGATTAATGGTTCCAGTTCAGTTGAAGGTATAATCGGAATGTATGGTTCAGATGATAAAACTAAAATTGAAAAATGCAAGTACAGGAAAAAAAATTGAGCTAGGTGGTAAAAAAATCAACTGGAATGTTTGCTAAAGATGATGCTGTTGCAGAAAAATTCTGGAAATATAAAATTAACTTCTGATTCTAAAAAAATTCAGTTGGAATGTTTGGATCATCAAGTGGAGCTGGTAAAAAAATTAATTTGACAAATAAAAAAATATTATTGATGTAGAATCTGAAAGTTCTACTGGAATGTTTACAAAAAAATTCTGGAAATTTAACAGATTCAATTATAAAGAATGAAGGAACTATAAATCAAAAAGGCAAAAAAATACAGTTGGAATTTATACACCAAAATCTGATATTCAAAAAAAGTTGGAAAAAAATAAACTTGACTGATGATGCTGAGTCTTCTGTTGCTGTATATTTATCAAATACTGCAAAAAGCAGATACTTCGACAGGAGAAATTGATTTAAATAATAAATCTCAAAATCAGGTTGCTTACTATATAAAAGGTACTTCTGCTGAACCAACTGGAGCATTGTATGGTGGAAATATTGGTAAAGTAAAAGGATATGGAGTTGGAGTTTATCTTGATGGAGGAACATTGGATGCCAATAGTTCTGAATTAGATTATACTACTAATGCTGCAAGTGGATTTAATGGAAATGGGATAATTGGGCTTTTGATGAAAAATGATGCTGATATTTCTGCTTATAATAAAAACATAAAAGTTGGAGATTCTGCTGAATTGCCGGGTAAAAGTAAATTTTATGCAATTGGAATTTATGCTGATGCTCAAGGAAGTTCTACAACTCCAAAAACAATAGCAACTAGTATAACAACTGGAAAAGATGGGGTTGGATTATTTGCTGAAAATAGCAGCCATATAAAATATATAGGAATTATGAATATTGGTGCTAATAAAGTAGCTGGAACTGGTATTTATGTTGGAAATGGTGGAACAGGGGCACCTAATCCATCAACAGTAACTGTAGGAAGTGGGGCTCACATTAAAAGAGGGAGAAAATGGAGTAGGTGTCATAGTTACAAGTAAAGCAACAGCTGATTTTGAAACTGGGTCAAAAATTGAGTTTAAAGGAGCTGGAGTAGGTGTTTTTGGACAAAAAGGTGCGATTATAAATAATGCTTCAAATATAAATCTAATTACAAACGGAAATTCTGTAGAAAGAACTAGAATAACAGAAGGAAGTTCGATAACTCCTAGTGATTTAACTATCGCAATGGAAGAGCAATGGAAACTGGAAATATACTTTCTCACGTTATAAATGGAGAAGCTATTATAAATAAAGGTGTTACAGTTGAAGCAAAACCATCAACACAAAATATAATTGGGCTTATGGCAGATGGTAACAAAGATCCTCATCCAACTCGTACTACAGTATGGACAGAACCGCTTGGATATGAAGCTGAAAATAATGGGAAACTTGATTTATCAAATGCAACTAAGAGTACTGCTATGTATCTTGATTCTTCGAGAGGAATTAATAAAGGAGAGATTATTGTAGGAAATAGTTCTACTGGAATTTATGGAATTTATGATAAGGATATATCGGTTTACAGTGTGGCACCAGCAGAAACTGTAAATACAGGGACAATTACAACGACAGCAGGATCTAAGATAAAGATTGGAAATGAGTCATCGGCTATTTACTCAATTGGATTTGACAAAGTTGAAAATAAAGGAATCATAACTGGTGGAGATAAGTCAGTTGGAATTTATGCAAAAAATACAGCAGCAAGCAGCAAAAATATAAATGTGGCAAATGAAGGAGATATTACATTAGGAAAAGGTTCTGCGGGAATTTATATCGCACCTGAAACTTCAAATAATCCAAATGCAACGGTTACAAATAGTGGAAATATTGTGATCGGAGATTCAGCGTTAGATGCTAGCGGAAATGTTGATTCTACTTCTGTTGGAATATTTGTAAAAAATAAAACGAATTTGACTACTACTGGAGATGTAACTGTTGGAAATAGAGGGTTTGCGCTTTATGGAAATGATTCAACATTGACAGTAAATGGTGGAAATTATAACTTTGCAAATAGTGGAAGCTTGGCATATTTGGAAAATAATGCTGTGTTAAATTATAATAATACTGGAACATTGACAACTTCTTCAGAGCCAATGTTATACATTATTAACAGTAAAGCTCATATGAATAATAATGATATTGTAGTGTCTGCAGGTGGAACTGGAGTTTATATGAATGGAACATCTACATTCAGCGGATGGAATAATATGACATTGAATAATGGTTCTACTGGAATTTATGTGGATAAATCTAGCGCTGTAATAGATGGTAACAAGATAACAGGTGTATCTAATAAGGCGAAAGGGATTGTTGCGATAGATTCTAATGTTACAAATAAAGCGAATATGGAATTTAGCAGTGATGATTCAATTGGAATTTTCTCTCAAAATAAATCAGGTGCAGCAAAAGCGATTGTAAATAGCGGAAATATTGATATTACTGGAAAACGTTCAATTGCGGCATATTTGGAAGGGACATCGGATCAGACATTTGAAAATAGTGGAATAATAAATGTTGATAGAACTGCAACTTCTGTTAAAAATGATTCTACAGTTGGAATTTATGCTCAAAACAGCTCAACAATTAATGTTAAGAATAGTGGAACAATTAATGTTGGAGAGTCTTCATTTGGAATTTATTCACTTAGTGAAAATGGAAAAGTGGAAACTGCAGGAAGTTCTGTGATTAATGTTGCAGATAAGGCAATCGGAATTTATAAAAAAGGTGGAGTTGCTAATGTTGGCGGTGTAATTAATGTTGCTAACCATACTGCTACGGATGCAAATAGTGAGCCTGTGGGAGTTTATGGATCTAATGGAATTACAATTACAGACACTACTTCAAGCTTTAATGTTGGAGATAAGTCTTATGGTGTAATTTTGGCAAATCCAGGATTGAGCAAGACAAATGTTTATTCAAATTCATCTTCATCAAATGTGAATTTAGGAAATGAATCAACATTCATTTATACAGAAGGTTCATCGAAAGTTACAAATAATGCGACAATTACATCTGGAACAAATGGTAAGATTATTGCCATTTACGGAAAAGATGGAGCAGATATTGTAAATAATGGAATAATTGACTTGTCACATGGAACTGGAAATCAAGGTATTCTTGTTACAGGGGCCTCTAATGCAGTAAACAGGGGAGTAATTAAAATTGGAAAGACAGACAAGTCTGATCCGAATAATATAATTTATGGAATTGGAATGGCAGCTGTAGGCGGAGCAAATATTTCAAATGAAAGGGATATTTATGTAACAGAAAACTTGGGTATCGGAATGTATGGAGATGACAGGGGAACAACATTGAGAAACTCTGGAAACATTTACTTGGATTCATCAAATGCATCAGCTTCTAATAAAGTTCAGACAATGATGGGAGTATTTGTAAATAATGGAGCAAAATTTGTAAATACAGGTAATATTACTACAACAGGTTCTTATCACGGAAATGACAACGTTCAGGGACTTGTAGGAGTTGCTGTATTAAATGGAAGTACACTTGAAAATTACGGTAAAATAGATATTGATGCAGACAGCAGCTATGGTGTGTTAATTAAAGGGACTTCAAGTAATAAATCTATAATCAAGAACTATGGAGAAATCAATATAAGTGGACTGAAATCTTATGGAGTCAGATATGATGCAGATTCTCAAGGAGTGTCAGGCGACTTGCCGATAGGAACTGATGCAACTCCAGGAAATGTATTGCCGGCATTGAGTTCAGGAAATGGAAGAATTGCTTCTGCAAATGGGGCACAGGATTATTATGCTCCAAAAGATCCAAGCAAAACCCTTGGAGGAGTAGGAATTGTTCAGCTGCCAAACGGAAGATTGGCAATCCAAAGAAATGGAGTAATATTAAATGACAGCCAAGTTCAAACAATAAATTATTCTGCACCTAATGTAAACTATGCATTCTCGAACTTTGGAGTTTATGTGGATACATTGGGAAGAACACGTCCAATTAACGTAAATGGAGCAACTTCACTTGGAATTAACAGTGATTTATTAATCGGAACAGAATTTTCAGTGCTTACAAATTCTAAGAATGTAATTATTGGAAAACAAATATTGCAGCCGTTCCTGAATCAGATAAATGCTGGAATATTCAACTTTACTCCATATTCTGCTTCGTTAACTTGGATGGCAACGCCTGAAGTAGATCCGGCAACACAGCAGATTACACGTGTTCTTATGACAAAGATTCCTTATACGGCATTTGTTTTGCCAACCTCAAATGAATTTAACTTTACTGACGGACTGGAACAAAGATATGATGTAAATAGCCTTGACTCAAGGGAAAAAACATTATTTAACAAGTTGAATACTATTGGAAATAGTGAAGAAACTTTACTTGTTCAAGCAATTGATGAAATGATGGGACATCAATATGCAAATGTTCAGCAAAAGAATTTTTTTGAAACTGGTAATTTATTAAATAAAGAATTTGGATATTTGAGAAACGAATGGGAAACAAAATCTAAAGATTCAAACAAAATAAAAGTATTTGGAATGAAAGGCAACTACAAGACAGATACTGCTGGAATCATTGATTATACAAATAAAGCTTATGGATTTGTATATTTAAATGAAAATGAAACTATAAAACTGGGAGAATCTTCAGGATGGTATGCAGGAGCAGTTAAGAACAAATTTGACTTTAGCGACATAGGAGGTTCAAAAGAGGAACAAACTATGGTAAAAGCTGGAGTGTATAAATCAAAACCGCTTGGAAGAGATCATAATAACGGTCTAAATTGGACTGTTGCGGCTGAAGGATTTGTAGGAACTGGTGATATGGATAGAAAATTCCTTGTTGTTGATGATATATTTGAAGCGAAGTCACAATACCGTACATACGGACTTGGACTTAGAAACGAGCTTAGAAAGAATGTCAGAACAAGTGAAAGAACAAGCATTTCACCTTATGGAAGCTTGCAGAATGGAATATGGAAGATTTGGCGGAATAAAAGAAGACAACGGACAAATGCGTCTTGAAGTTAAGTCAAATGACTATTATTCTATAAAGCCTGAAGTTGGAGTAGAATTTAAATACAGACAGCCAATGGCAGTCAGAACAACTTTCATTGCAAAATTAGGACTTGCTTATGAAAATGAACTTGGAAAAGTTGGAGATGTAAATAATAAGGCAAGAGTTCGTTATACAACGGCTGACTGGTTTAATATAAGAGGTGAAAAGGATGACAGACGTGGAAACGGAAAAGTTGATTTGAACCTTGGAATTGAAAACACAAGATTTGGCGTAACTGTAAATGCAGGCTATGATACAAAAGGTGAAAATGTAAGAGGTGGAATCGGATTTAGAGCGATTTACTAATTTTGATTATTATTTAACTGTATTTTATTTAAGAAGGGGGTTTTTCCCCTTTCTTTTTTTGTTTTATACTATTTAATATTTAAATAGCAGATTCGTTATGAATTTCTTTAAAAAAAATTAAGTATTGTTGCTAGAAAATAAATAAAACATAATATACTCAAACCTATTCAAAAATTAAACTATTAAAAGATCATATAAATTCAGGGTTCGAGTAAAATAGTCATAATTTTTTTAAGTTTAGTTTTTAAAAGCAGTTTTACTATATTAAATAATAAAAAAATTTTTAGTATGGGAAAAAAAGCCTTTAAATATATTTGTTATATTAGGGTGATTTTTTTAGAAAATAATGTGATATACTAAATTGAAGAATATTAAATAAGTTATTATATTTTTTTATTTAATAAAATATAAATAATAGCAAAAAACAATTAAATAAAATCTTGTTTATTTTTTTAAACGGATTTGATATAAAAATAGTTTTACTGTAAGATGGAGGCACATAAAAAAATGACTGAAGAAATGATAAAGAATCTTGTCGAATCTGCTAAAAATGGAATATGTTCGCAATGAGATTCGATATCTTTTGAACGGATCGATAGAAAAAAAGTCGTAAATATTCACAAGAGATTTACACTATATTAATGATCTTGAGATGAAGGAATTTATGGAAAAGGATGAATTTTTTGGAAAGTGAAGCAGGAGAAAATAATTATTAGATATTTTTAAATATATGTATGAACATTTTTCCTGATGAATTAAGTTACCAGTTTACAAATTTTTCCATTAAAATACAAAAATTTATAAAAATTTTAGGCTTTTTCCTGTGAATTTGTAAAAGAGATTTTGAAAATAATTCAGAAATTAAAAAGCAAGGAAATTTTTTTGGAATAACTGTAAATATTTTTCTTGATTATTTTTGGAGATTTGGCAGATGAATATATTCAAAATTATAAAATGTATTCAAATAACTTTTTGATGAAATTAGGGAGTATTAATAATCGTTAAAAAAATGTTGAGGCTATAAATAAGGGTGAAGAAAAAAAGCGAAGAGGAAATAGAAGCGCTGGATAATATTTTTTTACAGGCTATATTGCGAGTAAAATTAATAAAACTGGCATAAATGAAATTTTTTTGAGAAATATTTGGATAGCGGAAATTTCAGAAGACATTTTTGAAAGTGTGGAAATGCTTGAATTTGGAGAAGCGAGAAAAATATCTTGAAAAAAAGATTTTTATGAGATTATAATAGAAAATAGCAAAATTTCAGATGTTATTACTGAAGGAATCAAATTATTTGTCATGTTTTTCAGGGATAGAATTTTTCACCGACAAATAATAATTACAGCTATCGTAATAGAATGTTCAGAAAAAAATAACGGAAAATTTTTGAGAAATATGATTTTTTTCTCAAGGACAGAAAAATTTATCTTCTTGTAAATTATGGATCTAATACTGTTTTTGAAAATCTTAGAAATTCTGAGATAATGTATAAGTTGTTTCAAGATACAATTAAGGAGAATTTAGAGAATACAAAGGAAATTTTTATATTATAATTTAAATGAAAACAGATTGGAATATTCGTTTTTATTACATTTTTTTCATAGAGAAAAACTTGATTGGTGAAGATGAGAAAAAAATGAATTGCTAAGAAAATCTGAAAATATACTGGTTAACCGTCTGAAAAAGACTGTTTGAAATGAAAAGCATGGGAATGGAATCCACTAAGTTTCAGAAACTTGGATTTTTTTACAAAAAAATGATATTAATTGGGAGGACATTTCTGTAAGTTGCCAAGGAAACAAGGCGGCAATTATTTTTAAATAAAAAGAGCAAAATAATATTTTTCACTTTTTAAAAATATTCAAATATGTATCAAAAAGATTTTTTTCAGTTTTTGACAAGATGTGTGAAAAAGAGTAAATATATTTAAGGATATTTTTTTATTAAATATAGCATAGTTTATGGAATGAATGATCTAAAAACAAGTAATGGATGAATTGTGGGTTTACAATTTGCCAATCAAACTTTTATTAATGAAAAAAATATTTTGAATATATTGAGAAAACAGGGGATAATAATGAAAATAATAAAATTTGGATTGAATTTTTTTACATGAACATGAAAAAGAATTGTATGAAAAGTTTTTAAAAAAATGATGAGATACCAGGCAAGATTATTGAAAAAGTATGTAAATATTCTATATTCAGAGAATAACGGGTTTGATTATGCGCAGTTGCCTGAGTTATTGATGAAGTCTGATAAAACTGTAAGAGATAAAATTAAAAGAAATCTTGAAAAAAATCAAATGGATAATGAAGAAGTGAGACTTAAAATAGAAAAAAATTTCTAAAAAGTCAAATTGACTCTGTTGAGCATGTTGCCAGTAATCTTATTAAGCACTGGAAAAAAATATTAAGGCTCAGGAGGGAATAGAAGGTCTTGAAGATGCAAAGGACATTATTAAGTATGCAGATAGTCTGTGTCTTGAAAAACATGAGGAAAATGCAGTATTTAGTACAGAAGTTGACTATAACTCGATAAGAGTGAAGGATGAAGACAGGAGAATGCCATCTAGCTTGATGAAGTATTATATTTCAGAATACATATTGTCAAAGGATATAAAAAGCCTCGATATTTGCAATAAAATTGAGGAAGTGGCGCAAAAAGGAAGATTTAAGAAAATTTATAGAAAAAAAATATTTGAAAGATGGAAGGTTCATAAATTTAATCCTAAGTATAAAAATCTTTTTGTACCGTTAATAAGAACTGCGAGCCTGGAACAGATATATGAGATGATAAATATAGTTGATATGCTTGTAAGCGAGTATAATAAAATTGCGCTTGCCGCTTATGGAATAAGAGTTTTGACCTTGCGAAAGGAAGTTAAGGAAATAGGGATACTTCTAAACGGGTTTAGTTTAAATTATAAGGACAAGAGAATTAGAATTGCCGCAGATGAGGCGTTAGGCATGATTGCAGAAAGAAGGATTTCAGAGATGAACTAAATGATATTTTAGTTCCAGATTTTTAGCTTTGGAATGGACAGGACAAAAAAATTTTTTTAATTATGGGGAAAAAGAAAATAAAGGCAGTGCTTGAAATTGAAGAGGAGCCTCAAAAAAATTCTTCTCTGTGATGAAGCCAGGGAGAACTATGAGAAGTTTTCCAAGAACAAATAAAAAAGAAACAGCAGCAATGGTGAACTTGAAAAAAATGTAAGAAAGAGTTAAAATATATAAAGAAACAATTAAGGGTAATATCATTAGTTCAAAAATGACAGTTTACTAAAATCTTTTTTACTCAAAGAAGATAGGGAAACTGAAAAAAATGGCAGGAAGTCTTTGTAAAAAAATCCTGTTATGCAGAAATATGCAATACTGCTTATCTGGAAGGAAATTGACAGTGAGAATAAAATAATAAATACATTTAGATATACGGAAAACGGAACTTTTGAGACAATTAACGGAAAAAGAATATAAATTAAGCGAAGGCACTTATGTAAATCTTTTATATTTTTCCTGAAATACCTGATGATGAACAGGAATACTGGAAAAAAATATTTTTAAGAAGAATAAATATTCTCAGCCAATAAAACAAGTAGACATGCCAGTTTGTAAATTGACGGAAAAAAATCAGGAAAATATAGAAATTATAGATTATAATGGAAAGGAATTCAGCATAAAAGAATTACGAAAACAAAATTTAAAACTGAACTTTGAAATGAGCTATGGAAATGATGGATTAATATATGGAACTCATTATTATGATAAAAAAATGCAAATATAAAAAAATTGTTATTATGACAGATTCATTTTTTCCAAAAGAATATGCAAAAAAATATCAAAGATAGACAAGATATTATTTTTTAAAAGTAATGTTTCAATTCAATATGAGAATATTTCAGAAGGTATTCAAAAATCAGAGCATAGAACCTTTAAAAATTAAAGGAAATTCCTGATTGTATATTAAGTTTAGCATGTTATATGGCTGAAATTCTATAATTCAGATTAAAAAAAGTATTAAGGAGAAAATTGACTAATAAAAAAAGATAATATTATTTTTTTAGGAGCAGTTTCATTAGTTGCTTTTGAAATTATAGACAATTTATAGATAATAATAAAAGGTAAAAACTACGGTAGAGGGAAAGGCTAGTGAAAAAAAGCCACTTCGTCAGCAGGCAGAAATTCAAAAGAAGGTAAAGCGAGTGAAAAGGCGACATCATCTAAAGGAGGAAAAACTGTCGAAAAAACTGTTCCGCCAGTTAAAAATAATCAAAATAAGGCAAATCCTGAAGATAAGAAACCAGTGGCAGAAGCAAAAATCTGTTCAGCAGACAAATAAGCCAGTAAATAATGCACCGCAAAAAAACTTTCAAATGAAACAGGAAATAAAAAGGCTGACAATAGTCAGAATAAAAAAATAATCCTGAAAATACAAAAAAATACAGCAAAATGAAGAAGGGCAACTGAAGATTGATAAAAATAAAGATGTTGAAAGTCAGTTTAAATTAAATACGCCAAATAAAGGTAAAGAAAGTGAAAATACTAGTTCATCAAGTGGAAAAATAGGTAAAAAAATATGATGTATAAGGTTCAAGTGCGTTTTTATTTCATTCAGATATAAAAAAATAAAAAAATACCTGAAAATTTATGATGATTCAGTTTTTGATGATTTGTTTGGAATTTTAGAAGAGGTGAATAAAAGGTATAATTCCTACTCAGAAAATTCATATATTGATAAAATTAATAAAAATAGCGGGTATTTTGTAAAAGTTGATATTGAAACTGTTGAGATTTTAAGAAAAAGTTATTCATTTGTCAAAAAAATTATTGGTGGAGAATATGATATTACAATAATGCCTCTCATAAGACTTTGGGGATTTTATAAACAAAATCCCGTTTTGCCATGTTTTGAAAAAATAAAAAAAGTAAAAAGACTTGTGGATTATAAGAAAATTATTATTGACAAAAAGAGAAATCGTGTAAAAATTGGGAAAAAAATCAGGAAATTATAACTGGCTCATTTATAAAAAGCTATGCAATTGAAAAAAATGGTTGAGAAATGAAAAATTGGGATAAAGGGACGCAATTGTAAAATGCTGGCGGGAGCAGTATTATTGCTATTGATGAATGGGGAATTATCGCTGAAAATCCTGAAGATGAAAAAGAGGTATTGAGAAATATAAATGGAATGCCTGTTAGAATAACGAAATATGAATATTCTGGAAATGGAGATAATGACTTGTTTGAAATAAAAATAAAAAAATATGAGTTATTCGACTTCCAATCAGAAAAAAACACATATCTTATAATAAATAATGAAAAAAATATGGGCATATAATAAGCCCCAAAACAGGTTTTTCCATCTCAAAATAAGCAAGTTGGAGTAATTACAGAAAATGCCTTTTTTTGGTGATATTATTTCAACAGGACTATATAACCAGACTCCCTTAAATTTTGTGAAATTATGGGAAAATTGTCTTGCGAAAATGGAGATTTCAGGATTTTTTTGATTGATAAGTCTGGGAAAATATATTATTTTAATATGGAAAAAAATATTTTTTTATTAAAATTTTTTTAGATTTTTGGAAAAGTATTAAAAATTTTTGTTGGAAAGGAGAAAAATAAATTGGCAAAGGATATTTTACATGAATTAAGGGATATAAATTCATTGAAATCACGAAGAAATAATGTAGTACTGATATTCCTGTGCTTTGTTGTGGGGATTTTTTCTGGGATTATCGTTGGAAGTTATACGTTAATATTAAAAAAATGACAATTTTTAGAGAGTTTTTTCACTACAAATTTGGGATTTTTCTAAAATAATTATCGGAATAACAGTTTTTTATATTATTGGGACTGGCTATACAGTTTATGCTTTCTAAATATCCGTTAATTAGTGGAGTAGGGATTCCGCAAGTTAGCAGGCTGCTTACGAAAAAAAGTAAAGTTTAAAATGGCTTGGAGAGTTAATTACAAAATTTGTGGGGAATATTGGCGATTAGGGGCTGGAATGTCAATGGGACGTGAAGGGCCTTCAGTACATTGGGGACTTTTAGTTGGATCTGGAATAAAGAAGAACTACAAGGCGTTCAGAAGTGGAGGAAAAAAATATCTTGTAACTTGTGGGGCAAGCGCTGGTATTTCTTCGACATTTAATGCTCCACTTGCAGGAGTTATATTTTTCACTTGAGAAATCCATAAATTCTTTTCTCCGCTGCTGTTAATTTGCGTTATGGTGGCAAGCGGTACCTCTAACTTTGTTTCTAGAATGATTTTAGGGTTCACATCGTCTTTTCAATACAATTTCATATTGCCAAAAGATATTCCATATTACGTAATTGCACTTGTGACAGTTGTTTTTTTGCATTGTAATTACAATTACTGGAAGAGCATTCAGTATCTTTTACTGCTTATTCAAAAATATTATAGGAAAATAAATTTGAATAATTATGTGAAAATGTCAATATTTATGGTAATAGCGTATATTGTAGCATGTATTTTTCAGTGATATTACAGGCGGTGGACATGAGACATGTGAGGAAATGTTTGGGAAAAAAATGTGATGTTAAAAACAATTATTGTAATTTTAATATTAAAATTCTTTTACACAATGCTTTGCTATGCAACGAAAGCGCTCAGGAGAATTTTTCTTCCAATGCTTGTAATAGGGGCTTTGACTGGAAAAAGTCTATGGCAAGTGTTAAATCACTATTTTTTTCAATTCCAAATGAAATAATTGTGCATTTTATGCTGCTTGGAATAGCTGCTTATTTTACGGCAGTTGTTAGAACTCCAATTACTGGAATTACATTGATTTTTGGAAATGACGGGCAATTTTTTTCATATTTGTATATGTTAATAGTTGTTTTGTACAATAACACATTTTACAGAACTATTAAAAAATGGAGCCAATTTATGAAAGGCTTTATTTGAATATGTTTCAAAAAGCAGATTTTGGAAGAAAACGAAGAAAATGAAAAAAATCCAAAAAAACATGTCAAAAAGATTGGAAATATTGGAAAAATGGTGGAAAAATAAAAAAATTTGGAATTGGTGTAAGACCAGATGTAAAGGATAAGATTGTAACACTTTTTAATTCCAGTAGGAGCAAATTCTGAATTTGACAATAAATTAGTAAAGGATCTTAAATTACCAGAAAATTTATTAATTGTGAGTGTGCGTAAGTCTGGAAAAGATACTATTGCACGTGGAGATACTCCAATTCAAAGTGGAAATCAGGCATAATTATAACGGATTATGAAACTGCCCGTAAATATGCTGGAGGATGCGGGAAAGAGGAATGAAAATTATTGAATAGTTTTTAAAAATGTAATAGTGAGAAAAAAAGTCAGGTTTGTGATAAAATATGTATATAATTTGTAAAAAAATATAAATAAAAAAATATCTAAAAATTTTTAAAATTTAGAAATTTAAACAGGAGGATATAAATAAAATGTCAAATGAATTAAGTAAAAACATATTCACCAACAGAAATAGAAGACAAATGGTACAAAATTTGGGAAGAAAAAGGATATTTTTAACGCACAGCATAATAGCGAAAAAAACCAGGATATTCGATTGCTATTCCGCCACCAAATGTAACTGGGATTTTTGCATATGGGACATATGTTGAATAATGCGATTCAAGATGCAATTATTAGATATAAAAGAATGAGTGGATTTGAAACACTTTGGATTCCTGGGATGGATCATGCTGGGATTGCGACTCAAAATAAAGTCGAGAGAATGTTAAAAGAAGAAGGAACTTCAAAAGAAGAAATTGGATACGATGAATTTTTGAGAAGAACTTGGGAATGGAAAGAAAAACATGGTGGATTAATCACTAAACAGTTGAGAAAATTGGGAGTTTCGCTTGACTGGGATAGAGAAAGATTTACGATGGATGAAGGTCTTTCAAGAGCTGTAAAAGAAGTTTTCATAAAATTGTATAATGATGGTTTAATTTATAGAGGAGAGTACATTGTAAACTGGTGTCCTCATGATAAAACAGCTTTGGCTGATGATGAAGTTAATCACATTGATAAAAAAGGGAAAATTTGGGAAATCAAATATAGAATAAAAGATACTGATGATTATGTTATTATTGCGACAACAAGACCTGAAACAATGTTAGGAGATACAGGGGTTGCAGTAAATCAAATGATGACAGATACAAACATTTAATTGGTAAAAAGTTATTTTACCGTTGATGAATAGAGAAATTCCAGTTGTTGCAGATGAATATGTAGATATGGAATTCGGTACAGGGGTAGTAAAAAAATGACACCTTCACGATCCTAACGACTTTTGAAGTAGCAAAAAGAACTGGACTTGAATTTATAAACATTTTTTTACTGAAGATGCACGTAAATTCAAATGGTGGAAAAATACGAAGGATTAGAAAGATTTGCGGCTAGAAAAAGCGATTTTTGGCTGATTTAGAAGGCTGAAGGATTACTAGTTGGGACAAAAGAACACAATCATGCTGTGGGACATTGTTACAGATGTGATTCTATTATTGAGCCAAGAGTTTCAACTCAATGGTTTGTAAAAATGGAACCACTTGCAAAAAGAGCATTGGAAGTTGTAAAAAATGGACAAATTCAAATTACTCCAAAAAGATGGGAAAAAGTTTATTACAACTGGCTTGAAAATATAAGAGACTGGACTATTTCTAGACAAATTTGGTGGGGACACAGAATTCCTGCGTACTATGCTGAGGATGGAACGGTATTCGTTGCTAGAAATATGGAAGAGGCAAAAGCTCAAGCGAAAGAAAAATTTGGAAAAGATGTTTCATTAAGAGAGGAAAAAGATGTGTTGGATACTTGGTTTTCATCAGCATTGTGGCCTTTCTCGACATTAGGTTGGCCTGACAAAACTCCAGATTTAGAAAAATTCTTCCCGACAAATGCATTGGTAACAGGGGCAGATATTCTATTTTTCTGGGTAGCAAGAATGGTTATGATGAGTTTGTATATTAATGATGAAATTCCATTTAGTTATGTATATTTGCACGGAATTATTAGAGATGAATTAGGTAGAAAAATGTCGAAATCATTAGGAAATTCACCTGATCCATTGGATTTAATTGCAAAAATATGGAGCAGATGCGATAAGATTCAGTTTCTTGTATAATACTTCGCAAGGACAAGATATTCATTTTCTGAAAAAAATTATTAGAAATGGGTTCTACATTTGCAAATAAAAGTTTGGAATGCTTCAAGATTTGTATTATCTAATTTGGAAGACTTTGATGCAAAATGCAGTTATTGATGAGGAAGGAATTTAAAGGTAGAAGATAGATGGATTTTTATCTAAATTGCAAACAGACTCAAGACAAATTAACGAATATATGAATAAATATGAATTGGATTCAGCAGCAAAAGTTGCTTATGAATTTTTTTCAGAGAAATTTCTGTGACTGGTATGTGGAAAGTGCGAAAACTAGAGTTTATGGACAAGAAGGTTCAGATAAAACTGTGGCACAATATGTGTTGAAAACAGTTCTTGATAAAGGATTGAGAATGCTTCATCCATTTATGCCGTTTATAACTGAAGAAATTTGGCAAAAATTAGGATTAGACGAAGAAACAATTATGTTATCAGAATTCCCAACAGAAAACAAAAAATATGTTGATTTGGCAGGTGAAAAAGAATTTGATTACTTGAAAGAAATCGTTAATGCGATTAGAAATATTAGAGGGAAGCAAATGTTTCACCAGCGAAGAAAAATCAAGTAATCTTCAAAAATCGTAAATGATGGAGAAAAAGAAATTTTAGAACATAATGCGAAAATATTAGATAAATTAGCAAATGTTGAAAAATATGAATTTAATACAGAAATTCCTGCATTAGTTGGATTCAAATTAGTTGAAACAACAGAAATTTACGTTCCACTTGCTGATTTAATTGACAAAGAAAAAGAAATCATAAAACTTGAAAAAGACATTCAAAAAAACACAAAAAGAATTAGACAGAGTTTTAGGAAAAATTATCAAATGAAAAATTCTTGTCTAAAAAGCACCAAAAGAGGTTATCGACAAAGAAAATGGCATAAAGAAAGAATTAGAAAACAAAATTGCTAAATTTAAAGAATCTATTAAATTGTATCAAGGATAATTTATTAAAGATAATTGTAGATGTTTAAGAGATAACGATAAATATTGATTAGGAGGTCATCTTGTAAGTGAAAATAAATTTTTTTAAACTTATGAGATGAGCTTTTTTGAAAAATAATACTTGCAAGAAAGTTAATAAAATTATAAAATATGAAGGGTAGCAACAAAAAAATAAATAAATTAAAGGAGTTGGTATGAAGAAGTTAATTTTTGGTAATTTTGATGCTATTTTTCGTTGACTTCGTGCATAACCGGAGGAATTGGGATTGGAAGCGATGGAAGAAAGTTAGAGGGAATATTGGGTGTCTACAGGTGGATTAATTCGAGGTGGAATCAGGAATTGATACGGATGGTAGACTTTCTGGAGGAATTGGATTTTAATTATTTGATTTAATTAAAAAAATAAAAAAATGAAAGGAAGATAGATTATGATTATTATTGCAATATTGATGTTGTTGGCTTTGACATCATGTTTAAGTGCTGGAATTGGAGTAGGAACTGGAGGAATCCACGGAGGAATCGGAATCGGATTTTAGTGAAAAATAAAATTGGGAGGAAGAAATTATGGGAGCGTTGTTTTGGGCGATTTTGTCAGGAATAATGGCAATTCTGGAAATAATTATTCCAGGAGCTTGTGACAATTTGGTTTGCACTTTCAGCTTTGATTGTAATGTTTCTTTCAAATTTTATTGGAGATTCGTTGACTCAGTTTTTAATATTTGCTGTGCTTTCAATAATTTTCTTGATTTTTACACGTCCAGTTTTGAGAAAATATATTGAATTACAGAGGAAAACGAATTTTGATTCAAGTATGAAGGGAATGGATGTAAAAGTTGAAAAGAGTAGTTGACACTAGAAAAAAACTGAAAAAGGAATATGAAGTGAAATTTAAAGGATCCATTTGGACTGGAGTAAGCAGGAAATGCTGTCAAGTGGAGAAGTTGTAAAAATTAAAAGATTTAGAGGGAATAAAAATTATTTTAGAAAAGAATAAGTAACTATAAAAAAATAAAAATAGGAGGTAGAATTATGTGGGCTTTGCCAATAGTAGTAATTCTTATTGTAATTACATTAATTTATATTTTTAAAATCAATAAAAATCGTGCCTGAATCACGTGTGCTTATTGTAGAAAAATTGGGAAAATACGATAGATCTTTAAGTTCAGGACTTAGTTTTCTGAATCCGTTTTTTGACAGAGTTGCAAGAAGCGTATCACTAAAGGAACAAGTTGTGGATTTTCCGCCTCAGCCAGTTATTACAAAAAGACAATGCGACAATGCAAATTGATACAGTTGTTTATTTTCAAATTACTGATCCAAAATTGTATACTTATGGAGTGGAAAGACCGCTTTCTGCGATTGAAAATTTGACTGCTACAACTTTGAGAAATATTATCGGAGATATGACAGTTGATCAGACATTGACTTCAAGAGATATTATTAATACAAAAATGCGACAGGAATTAGATGATGCAACAGATCCTTGGGGAATAAAAAGTAAATCGTGTGGAATTAAAAAGTATTTTGCCACCAGCCGATATTCGTGTTGCGATGGAAAAAGGAAAATGAAAGCCGAAAAGAGAAAAGAAATTATATTTTTGGAAGCTGAGGCTAAAAGAGAAGCGGCAATATTGGTTGCTGAAGGAGAAAAAGCAGGCTGCAATTTTGAGAGCGGAAGCCAAGAAGAGCAACAGATAAAAAGAGGCAGAAGGGGAAGCAGAAAGCTATTTTGTCAGTTCAAAGGGCAAAAGCAGGAAGCATTGAGATTGTTAAATGAAGCATCACCAAATGAAAAAGTTTTATCTTTAAGAGGATTGGAAGCGTTTGAAAAAAAGTTGCCGATGGAAAAAGCTACAAAGATTATTATACCAAGTAATATGCAAAATTGTAGAAGTATTGCGACAGCGTTTTTCTGAATTGACTAAAAATGATAACGAGATTAAAAAAATAGATTGAATGGGACTGAGTGAACTACTCAGTCTTTTTATAAATATTTAAATACTGACTATAAAAAGTTTATTAAAAAAAGTAGAAAAAAATACAATTAATAGGTGTATAATAATGTAAAATAAAAATTGAAAGGGATGAAAATGATGGATAAAAAAATTGGGTTAGTTCTGGAAGGTGGAGGAATGAGAGGAATCTTTACAGCAGGAGTTTTTAGATTTTTTTCTGGAAAAATATTGAAGTAGATAATCTAATTGGAGTGTCATTTGGAGCGGCATTGGAGTGCAAAGCTATGTTTTCAAAAGCAGTATAAAAAGAGGGTTTGATGCAATCGCTGATCATATAAATAAAAGAGAATATGCAAGTTTTTATAATTTACTAAAGACGGGAGATTTTTTTGAGGAGCAGTATGCCTATCACGATATTCCTGAAAAATATAATCCGTTTGATAATGAAACTTTTAAAAATAGTAAAACGGAATTTCAAGCAGTTATTACAAACTGCGAAACTGGAGAGGCAGAATATCCCGTGGTTAAAGATGCAATAAAAGAAATTGATACTTTAAGAGCATCGGCTTCACTTCCGTTTTTATCTAGATTTGTTAAATTAAATGGAAAAAATTACTTGGATGGAGGAGTTTCTGACCCGATTCCTTTGGATTATTCAATAAAAAAGGGGAATGTGAAAAATATCGTTGTACTGACACGAGATAAGAATTATCGTAAAAAAACAAAAGTGAGATTAGGAACAATTTCAGCAATTAGATATAAAAAAATATCCTAGATTTGTAGAACTTATGAAAAACTAGATATAGTCGATATAATGCAACTTTGGATCACATTTACGATTTAGAAAAAAAGGAGAAATTTTTGTGATTCAGCCATCAGTTCCGCTGACTTTGGGAAGAATTGAGAAAAATAGAGATAAGTTACAGAAAGTTTATAACATTGGGTATGAAACAGCAAAAAAATTATGAAAAAAATTGAAAAAAATATTTAGAAAAGTAATTTTTAAGAATATTTCTAATAAAAATAAACCTGTTCGATAATTATATAAATTTAATAAAATAAATGTCCTGAAGCAAGAGATTTTGACTTCTTTTACGAATAAAAAGAAACTTAGGCTGTTGAACAATCTAATATGAGACTGTAAATTTATAAATGATAATAAAAAAACAAGAAGGGAGGAAAAGTGAAAAATGAAAAAAATCTGGTATGAGTTAGATGCCTTTTGCAAAAACGTATTCTTCAATAATTAGTGAAGGAGAACGACATGTTTCAGGCTTTCAGCATTGTTTTCTGAAAAATATTGATTTGAAAGTATTGAGGGATGTGGCGGTTTTACTTGAAAAAAAGTATCCGTTTTATAATTCTGAATTGAAAAAGGGGATTTTTTGGAATTATTTACAGCAGAAAAAAAGACACATTTTATGATCGAAGAGAAAAAAACTTATCCTTGTACGGATATACAAAAGGATAATCCGTTGCGAATTATTTATTTTAATAATAAATTGTCAATAGAAATTGCACATTTTTTTAACAGATGGAAAGAGGGTGCGATGCTATTTTTTTCAAGATTTAATTGAAGAATATCTGGAAGAAGTATTTTTTTCTGAAAAGAAGCAGGAACAGGAATTTTTGAAAATGTAGATATTATTATTGAAAATAAGGGAAAAAAATAAAGATGAAGATAAAATTAAAATAAAAGATAAAGATTTGATAAAAGATAAAAATAATTGATTTTTCCGAAAATAAATGGTAAAGTTAAAAATTTTTGAGAATAAGAGTTTTTAGAAAATAAAAAGATTTTTAGAAAAGAATGAAGAAATATTTGGAAATGATGATGAGGAAAAATGGTGCAAAGGAAAGTAAATATGTTGACCTTTATGAAAAATATATGCGGAAGGTAAGTAAGGAAACTACGATAAAGTCTGCATTTCATTTACCAATGAAAATATTGGAGAAGGGGCAGTATCATATTACGACTGGTGAGATTTCTGCTGATGATTTGAAAATAGAAAGCAAAAAGCATAAAACTACAATTGGAAAATATCTGCTTGCAGTTTATTTTAAAGTTTTGCTGGATAGGTATTCAAGTGCAAAAAATCTGATTGTTATTGGAGTTCCTGTTGATTTGCGAAGAATTTTTGAGGAAAAGACGTATAGGAATTTTTTTATGAATATAACTCCAAGTGTGGATGCCAGTCTTGGGGCATATTCCCTCTCTGAAATTATCGCTTATCTGGATAATTATTTTGCCTTAAAAATTACAAAAAAGGAATTTTACAAAAGTATTTATAAAGCAATGAATCCGATGAGAAATATAGTTATAAAAGTCCGTTCCATATTTGGTAAAAGCGGATATTTTTTCCCATTTATATTTGATTATTATGGAGAACGTGGCTACACAACAGGATTTTTCCAATTTGGGAGTTTTTAAAATTGAGAAAAAAAGTACGAAAAAAATATTTAAAAAGGATTCAGATTTTTTTGCCGCCACCAAGCAAAAGGTGCAAAATTAAGATGGGAGTTATAAGCGATAGTAAAAAGTTTATATAAATTTTGGAAATTTAACTGCAGATTATGATATTGAAAGAGATTTTTGTTTATTTACGAAAAAAAGAGGATAAGATCTAAAATAATTACTAACTATTTTTTTAAAAATTAAGAAAATATTGTTAAAAATGATAAAGAGGAAATGAAAAAAATGTATTGCGTAAAATGTGGAGTAGAGTTGGAAGATGGAGTGAAAAGATGTCCGCTATGTGAAACAGCTGTTCCTGAAATAAAGGGAATGGAAGAGGAATTTGCAAAGGAATATCCGATTGTCAATATAAATTTGTATGAAATGAAGATGAAAAAAGTGAAAAAAGCTGTATTTATGTCATTTTTTACAATTTCAATTATTTCAATATTAGAAGTTTTTTTTCAAAATTTGATAATGTATGGGAAACTGGAATGGGGATATTATGCGATTCCATCTATTTTAGTCTTTGATTTGGGATTATTCGTATTTTTAGATTCCTATAGAATGAGAACAAATTTATTTTTGATATTGACTGGTCTTACGGCTTTTTTCCTTTTGCTTGATTTTGGAGATAAAAAATTGACTTGGAGTATTGGACGTGGAATTCCTATTGTTGTTGCATTTTATCTCATTAGCCTTGTTTTTTCGTATGTCTGGGATAAGCATAAAAATGATCAGTTAAAAAAATATTGAATTTTTTTATTTTTTTGTTGGAATATTTCTTCTAGTTTTAGAATTAATCATAAGCAAAAAGATGACATGGAGCATATTTTTCTTCGATTCCGTTATTTATTTTTAAGCATAATGTTACGATATGCCTATAAATCCTATAAAGAAGAGTTTAAGCGAAGGTTGCACAGATAACAAATATCGCTTATTTAGGCATATTTATATAAATTGTAAAACTATTAAAATTATAATTGATTTAATATTAAAAACAAAGTAATCTGTAGTATACTCATATTGAAAATTTGAGAGATGAAAAAGATCAAAAATTTCAAAAAAATAAATATAAAAGATTGAAGAAAAAGAGAGTGATTATTATGAGATCTACAAAAAAATGATTCTAGCAACTTTAATTGGAGTATTGGCTATCGGTTCTATTGGTTATTCAGGTGTGTCAAGAACTTCTAGAAAAAAAGCTGCAAATAAAACAGCAGTAACTTCTAAAAATTTAACAAGAAAAATTTAGTTTGCAGCAGCAGAAACGTAACAGTAGAAAAATCTTTCAACAAATAAAGTTAGATTGACAGATGACAGCGGAAAAAGTTTACAATTTAAAATTGACAAGATCTGCTAGTGGAGAGTTATATTCAGGTAACGGGTTTCTATTCAAATAAAAGGAAATGATGCCGTATTTACAGCAAGCGGAAATGATGAAAAGCTGTAATTTAACAAGCAATTCAAATTCAAATAACGAAAACTCAAATAAAACTGTAAGTGGAAATTTATTAAGAAAATTCAGTTGTGACGGTTACCAAGATATAACAGTAGAAAATCTTTCAACAGATAAAGTAAAATTAGTGATGGTTATGGAAGCATCTATAATTTAAATTCTACATCAGTTTGCAAGTGGAGAAAAATATTCTGATGGAAATATTTCAATTCACATGAAAGGAAACGATGCTGTTTACACAGAAAATGGAAAAAAAGACAAAAAGCTGTACTTTGAAAAGTACTGGTCACGGTTCTATTGAAGAATAATAGATTCGTTTAGAAAATTGTATTTAAAAATTTGAAAAACAAAAATTTTTGAAACAAAGAATTTTATGTTCTTGTAAAAATTCTAATTATTGAAAAAAATTTAATATAAAAAATTTGTTTATGTAATTTTTATTAATTATGCCAGGATACTTGTGACTTTAGTCATGAGATGAATAGCATATTTTTTGATTTATAAAAAAACTTGAAATAGTAAATGTACATGGTATCATAAAAGTAGTAAAATAAAACTTTTTAAAAGTTGGATGGAAATAACAGAAAATAGAATACAAAGAGATTTGTATTCAGCATTTTTAATGAAAAATATAAAAGAAAAATTGAGAAGAAGCAGATATAGAAAAAGTTTAAAAAGGAGTTTATAATAATGAAATGTAAAAATTTTTTTCTGTATTGGATATAAAAAAATGATGAAAAAAATTGTGGAAAATATGTTTTTACTTATGAAAAAAATCATTATGAAAAAATATGAAAAAGATAAATTTTTAAAAAGATTTGTATGATAAAAATAATGTTTTTTTGTTATTTGAAAATAATGAATTAAAGGGTTTTTCTACAATAAAAATGGAGTTAAATATTGAGAACGAAAAAAGAGACTGTTAATGGAAAAAAATAGTCGGTTTTTCTGGGGATACAATTATCGAAAAGGATTTTCTTGGGGAATCGAATTTCAGAAGGAATGGATAAAATATTGCCTTCTGGAAAGTGGAAAAAATATGAAAAAAATGGGGTAAAAAAACTTACTGGTTTCTGATTTCTAAAGGGATAAAGACATATATGTATCTTCAACATACTTTAAAAAAATTTTTGTCCTAAGGCGGATTATACTGAAAATGAGATGGAGAAAAAATAAAAGATATTTATGCTGAAAAAAATATACGGAAATAGATATAATAAGGAAAAATGGAATTGTAAAAAAATGATGGAACAAATGATTTTTTTACAGGGAAAATATCGTTGTACTTTCGGAAAAAGCAGTTAAAAAAATAAAAATGTGCAGTTTTTTAGAGAAAAATCCTAACTATCAGAAAGGTGATGAACTGGTA
>BNJU01003713.1_pt1 | contig 48020 bp, 75 predicted proteins | sample 8539281 | NCBI WGS metagenome assembly BNJU01 (sample SAMD00202456, study PRJDB9452) | human saliva metagenome | isolation source: human saliva | place: Japan
CAGTTACGTATTGTTTTCATCAAGGATGGCATCCTTCCCTGAGACTCAGGTAGCTTATACAGCGGTACGGTCGGTCAGACCGGTGCTGCCTGCTACGCCTGGAGATCACACCGTCCAGGAAGTTCTCGCGTTAATATCGAAGTAAGGCTTCCGCCCTTACTCGACTCCTCTGGAAGGGAGACCCCTGATAAGGCAATCCTATCCTGGGGTCCCCTTCCTTTACCCACACTCTGGAGGAGGGAGAGAAGCACGCCACACAGCGAGAGGCAGAAGTTCACTGCACTTCTCGAGTGGGGTCGACTCACACCTTTAGAAGCCTTTCTCCTGAAGGCTGTGGCACTGCCTCCGAAGAGCCCATGCACCTACGGTAGGTCGTCGAAAACCTACTGTAGGTCGTCTCGATGACTACTTGCAGGTCGGTCGACCGACCTACCAGGGGTTCTTTGCCCTCCTGCGACAACCAAAAGGGCTGCAGATCCTGGCTCCACAAGGGTGAAGTCAGCACTCTGAACAGGAGCACCTGGAGCACCACTTTTCCTGCCCTTCCCCTCCCTCAGAAGCCTCCTCACGACCTGACACACTCAGTTTGAACCAGAGGTCGAGCTAATGTCGTATCTTTATATAATAATTAATAATGAATTTGCCTTAGAGGCCCTGGTGGAAGATCTCCAGAGCGAGCTCAAGGCCCCAGACAAGTAGATGAAAGATATTCATGTTGATCCGCCTACAGCCCCTCATTGGCACCTTGAGCCTGCTGGTGTCTTCAACATCCTCAGTTTCGCTTGAATCTAGTGGCCTTCTCCTCGTGATGCCGATCCTCAACATCCCCTTCCAGATCGAGGAGTGGGTCACGACCATATCCCTTTAGTCTGCCTGACCTCACTTCTCGGCAGGGTTGGTCGATATCGAGACAACTTCATTACCTGTTCCAGGCATGATCGAGGACGAAGGAGCATCCTTCGCTGATCATCCCTCGGCATCCACTTAGTCTGATGACCCACCGAAGGTCGAGCTACTTACCTCGGAGGCTTCTTCCTCATCCCTATCCGTACGGGCGTCGTATTTTAGATTCATAACCAACTGAAACTGCAAGATCCTGGGTTCCTCCCGCTTCTTCAGCGAAGAGCGCAAGGGCGATGTACTGGCACGTATCACGGCGATGTCATGAGGTGAGAACTCTGTAATGAGTTCGCTCGACCTCCGCTGAAGAACCCATCCTCATCTTCGTCTACCTGGGGTCGATGCTCCTGATCAGCTGGCAGCTCACGATCTTGTCCTCCCAGTACCGCCTCTGGCGGGCCTTCATCATGGGGCGGGGGGCAAGAGCCCCGCGCACCAGCCCGAGGCACAGAACCAGTGGGTCAGCTCATTAGCCAAGTCGAGGAGACCCGGGGCTTCTGCATCGTCGCGCTTCACCGCCGAAGAAGTCTGCCTATTGCGCGCTTCGCCCATCGAACAGGGAGATCACACCGTCGCGGTGTGAGTCGCCGACAGCCCTAGCTCATCCTGCAGAGCGAACCTCAGGCACCACCACCACAGCCATCGTCCTCTGCATGGGGGCTCGCCAATCTCAATCAGGAGAGGCATCACGCTCGACCTTCATCTACCATCTGGTGATCTCACAGCCTGATCAATCCACCGAAGGAGCTCAGCATGGCGCCTACGCGATCCGTAGAGGTGGTTGGCCTCGATGGAGCGTGTCGATCGCATCCTTCAGGCCGAGAGTACCATCGTCGACCCAGCGCAGCCTAAACCCATCAGCTTCCGCTGATTCGATCGCCTGGAGCACGTATCCTTCCGCTACGCCGACGAGTGGCGCTGAGGGATGTGAACTCACGATCCTGCAGACCGTCGCCTGGTCGGACATCAGCCTGGGAAGACCACGCTGCAGGACCCCTATCCTCGCTTCTACGATGTCGTCGAGGGACGCATCACCATCGACGGACGCAGGATATCCGTGAGGTGTTCCGACCCACGCCGGTCGGCGGGCAACGCCAACCAAGAGCCGATCCTCTTCAATGCCCGGTCTTCGACAACATTTCGGTGTCGATGGCGCTGACGCCGAGGCTGTCCGCCGTGCTGCTGAGGTAGCTCGCGCCGACGAGTTCATCCAGGAGATGCCCATGGCTACCAGTCGAATATCGGAGACCGAGGATGTACCGGGAGGTCAGCGTCATGACTATCGATCGCCCGTGGTCTTCAAGAACCCCGAGCACTATCCTCGATCAGAAGGACACTGAAGAGCGAACGTCTCGTGCAGAATGCCTTGATCACCCTATGTCAGCCGCACGACCATCGTCATCGCTCAACGCCTCCTCCTAATGATCATCCACGCCACGTGATCTGTCGTCGATGGTATGCATTGCCTGAGCAGGGTACCCACGAGGAGCTCCTGTTCTCGGCGGACACTACGCCGGGCTCCATGCTATCCAGATGAAGGCTTAGTAGAGCTCCTTCCCCTCCCTGCAGCCCTCCCATGTTTTCACAGACTGCATGAGCACACCTTCCGCAGTGCTCTAGAGCTAGCTACTGAGCATGCACAGGAGCTGGGGCGAGCCGAACCCACCCCTGACCTCCTGCTGTGGGGCATCCCCAAGGAAGGGCATGAGCGATCACCTTCCTCACGAATAGACACCAACCCCGAACTACTGCAGGATCTGAGGAGCATCTGGGTCCGTCCGAAGTGGGCGGACAGAGGGGCACTACCACAAGTATTGATGCACACAGGTCTTGTGCACGGGCAGCCTGTATCTCTTCCTTCGTCGGGCCCAGCCATCAGTCCCTGTAGCATCCTATAGTCTCATCTTCAGTCCACTCCTCCTCTCTCACCTTCCCTCCTGGACATGGTCAGGAGTACAGGATGATGAGATCAAGTACGTAGGCCGCCCATAGATGGACCGCCCGTGGAGGGCTTTCCTCCGGCTCGCCCCGCAAGAGCGCCTGCAGGTACGTCGGGCATGTCCAGCTCAACGGTGAGACTTCGTCCCCACTGCAGCCTTCAGGGAAGGACGGGCGCTGGCATCCTCGACGAAGAGTTACTCAATCAGCCCGCCGACCCATCGGTGCAGACAAGATGCTGGAGGATCCTTCAAGGGCAAGGCAAGCAAGTGGGCTTCCTCACGGGAGTCTGGACAAGAGCTATCGACGATCGAGGGCCCGAGTAGTCAGGTGCCACCATGTACATCTATGATGAGGAGATAGCATTCTCCAGATCCTGCTCGTGGAAGATGCCACCGCCATCAGTGAAGCAATACAGGAAGTGAGCTTATCCTAGCACTCAGTCAGTTTCTAGAGTGAGGCCTGCTGAGACCAGCCCAGGCAGCTGCGCTATCCTGACCAAGTCCTCCCTTGCACGGCTACACGAATTCCTCTGCTCAACCTCACCCGACCGCTAGTCCCGGGCCAGAGGATGGGCGGAGTGAGCACCTACACCTCTTCGAGCACCAGATACACCCCTCCTCTATCTCGAAGACATCCATATACCAGATTCAACTGCAGGGTAAGGACGTCCGATCCTCACTTCTCGGGCCCTGAGCAGCGTGGACCCAGGCACCGCATGACCACCCTCGGGCCACACACAGGCACTGAGCGGAGCGAAGGCGTAGCTCGCCTGTCGTGAGAGATATACACCTGAGCCCCTCTGGCGCACGTCTCGACAGGCCGTCAAAGATATTTACCGGTTTCACCTGGCAAGACTTCGCTGAATGATCAGCCAGCTGATACCCAGAGACCCCGCCCTTCGTTCCTGTCGGAGTCTCACGGAAGAAGCCTGACGTCGGTCGCCCCTTCTACGGCAAGAATATCGTCGTGGCGCGGACCCAAGCAGACACCTTGAAGGGTCCTCCTGCCCATCAACATACCCTCGGACCCAGAAGACGCACCAGCTGGCTGCCCACAGCACTGGCCCCGCGCCTGTTAGACGCATCATCACCAGATCACGCTGTCGATACCCATATCAAAGCATATGAAGCGTGCACGTCTCGGCCTATGAGATAACCACAGCACCCATCGCTTTCCTTTCTCATTCACTGGAAGTAGACTTATCTAGCTAAGGCATCTACAAGGAGCTCTTCGCAGTGGAATACTGACATGAGCAATCGAGCAGTCACTGCCCGACGACGCCCACAGAATTTCAAGGAAGGAGGGAACTCACTGAGCCGGTTCGTACGTGTCACCCGCCTTGTCCTGCTGGATGAGATTTGCGCACATCCCGATATTCATAATATATTACCCAGTCCTCGATGACGCCAATTCACCGATACCGAAGGGCGCATGGTCGACTTCCGCAATATTGATCATCAGCACCCATAAATGTAGGCTCGCAGCTAAGGCATCTGCTCACAGGGCTTCTGGCTTGGAGCGGCGATGAGTCGGTGCGACGGGAGGGTATTGTCCGTAAGGCGCCGAGCGGGACCTTCAGTCCAGAGTCTTGACGACTAGATGAGACCTGTCGCTTCGAGGCAGTCCCAGTGACGAATCACCACAGTGACTACTGAGCTGGAGCTAGTCCCATCGCCGAGCGCCTGTCCAGCTCGCCTACCAGCTCGTCATCTCCGACGAGTACAGCGCCACTGCTCGATGAGAGCCACCACGATAAACATCGACGCCGTCAGCAACCGCCGAGGCGCGGTGAGCTGATCCTGACGGATAGCACGCCCGGTAGACTCTGAAGTCACGCCCAGCAACGCACCACCCAGTGTATCCGAGGCCTCCATCCACTAAGAGCAGAGCCACCATGACTCGCCCCGTGATCACCGGGAAGAGCTCCAGGACGCACCAGCCGATCCGGCGCCGACGTGAAGCCTTCGCCACTGTCGCAATGACTCTACTCCAGTGGATCACGTGATACGTTTGGATGGTCTATATCCACGAGGAGGTGGACGACTTGGTGCAAACAAGCCTTTATCAAAGCGTGGAAGCGATCGGAGATTCAGAGGTATAGCTTAAGGTATCCACCTGGCTTCCCATTGCATCGCATCACAAGCACTGAACTTCCTCAAGAAGCGTCGTCACGAAGAGGAGCACCTCCTCACCGTCCGACGAGAGGGCGATTCGCTCTATCTTTCTGGAGCGCCTTACGGATGAGTACTTGGATGCCGATGCCGCTGAGGTGCGCCTGTACATAAAGGACCTCAGTCTACCACCCAAGCAGTAGCGGCCCTTCGCTTGCGCTTACTACGATGAATTGCCTACGACCAGATGGCTGCACTCACTGGCACCTGAGGGCCCGCTGAAAGCCTCCAACATCATGCAGGAAGAGTCAATGATTCTCCACAGAGAGAAACAAACCTCGCCCAAGGAATGTCTCAGTGTTGAAGTCTGATCACCGGACTTCCCCATGATATGAATAAGCAACCGAATTCCATCAGTCAGAAGAGAGCAAAGGCACTACGGTGTCCCTCCGGGTACTCTGAGACTCTGGAGGATCGCATCATGGCATGATCCTCAGTCTCTCTCAAGCCTGAGGAAGCGCCCCTGTGCCAAGCCCAAGCTTCCTGGACACGCCTACGGCCCACGTTCATCTGCGGCGATGTTCGTCCATGACCCATCTCCGAGCCTGTCCCTGACCTTGACTGGCTGCCTGATTGACCAGGCTGCTCACTGACCTCAGAGACCCTGATAGCAGGCTGGGTTCTTGTCCTGAAGCTTGCACTGAGGCCTGACACTCATAGTATCAAGATGAGTAGCTCAATACAGATATAAGCATGAGACGTATCACCCAGCCCCTGTGGCCTCTTGGTCTCTGGGCTCTGTCCTCGCACTGAGCTGTACAGCAAAGGAAGGTAGAACCTGAGATCAGCCTCCACAATAGCCAAACTGCCAGTCGCCTCTCGACAGCCGGCCACATGAAGGAAGCCTCTGGCTGCTCGGCCATCCGGGCCACTAGATGGGACGTGATTCAACCACAGGCACTCTTACAGCTCTAAGAGCTACACCGTCTTCGTAATAAAGAGTTGCTACGCAGGGAGCTGAGATCGAAAGACTACCGCTGATGCAGACAAGCGGACGTATAGGAAGCACCTTTATGATGCCCTCCACATGGTGCAGCATACATGTCAGGCACCCACTGAGTACATGCAGGAGCTTAAGCACCTACAAGGTGACCTCAAGGCCAATGAGAAGACCCACATACCTTCTCCTGTCCGAAGCATCGTCTGGATTACCTATCGGCCCCGCCTTTCCACGGCTTGACTCAAGATGGTAATGATGTACGCGTCGCTTCCAGCGGGGCAAGTGTTGCTACATGTTAACAGTCCCACGGCTTCAGCATGCTTCTGATAGGTATCCCAGATGTCAACTTTGGTCGTCCCCATGGAGGCGCTCTATGCTACGACGAGTGCCCCTGAAGTTTCAAGAAGGCTCAGGGTGACCGGCTCATAAGCTCTCGGCACTATCTGCCCAGCCTCGCGGACTCAAGATCAATGGCGTCTCTTCGTCACCCTCCTCGCAAACGCCACCGGATCTTAAGGCCTTCCTCACCTACGGCACAGCATCCAGCTCAAGATTACGCCTGATGCGCCCCTCCTCGGGAGAGATCGCCGCCGAGCCTGCTGGTGGTAACCACTGTGGTAATGCCCACCTGGTACCACGCTGGCGGAAGGCTAGTCCTTCAACTTCATCCACGACCAACGCCACGACTGCTGAACAACGGCGGGAAGATCATCAGCGAAAGCGCCGTCACAGCTCAGACCCAGCCTATGTGCCTGGTCAGAAGCGTATCTACCGCTTCGCCTCTACTGCAGAGGGGCTCATTTCATATCTCCAGTGACAACGGTCGCTCAGAGCCCGCCTCACGGCATTCTCAGGTCTCAGCACGACCTGACTTCCCCGCAGGCTATCCACTGCAGGCCTCCCCAGACGGAGGAGATTGATTCTACCTGCTCGTGGAGCAAGTCGAGTGGCGAGTCAGCCAAGCTCTTCGTAGGAAGTTCGGCGGCTGGAAGACCATCGAAGACTAACCCATCCCCAGCGATCCCTCGGTCTGATAAGTGAGACAGCCCCTCCCAGGCGTTACGCTTCCTCAGCTCATCTCGGCCACTGAGAGCCGAAGCGCAGAAGTCGGTATGAGTTCGGCGCCTCGCTGGCGTCGAACTACTACATCGGCGACCTGGGACGACAGGGGATCATCGCACCACAAAAGCCTAGGCATTATGTTAGAATTGAGATTTATCTCATCTCTGCTGGACACTGAGTAGCGAACTAGAATGCGGGCTAAGGGATCAGGTAATTTCGCTTCGAATACCCTATCCATTTGGATTTTACGTACATTGAGCCTAGTCAACATTGACGGATATCGCCTGAGTACTTACTCTTCCCGCCGATAGGGAGCGCCACCTGGGTACGAGATCCTGGACACCCTTCATCGCGTGCCTGACTTGCAGTAAGGAGTGAGCGGACCTGTTGCCAGCTCATCCCTGGCGTATACGTCGTCTGGACACAGGCTAAGCCCTGCTGGCTCTATCGGCGAGCTGGACACTACGCCGTACCTTCACCGATCGTCCGAGGGATTGGCCCGCCTTCGATACAACCTCTGACTGATCAGCGAGGGAGCATTACACCACGACAGCTACGGCATATCCATCGATTCACCATATTTCAGCGCCCCGACAGCGCTACAGCTGTAACTGGTGACAGGCAGGTTTGCATAGGCTATGCCCCATACATACCCTAAATAGTATAAGAAAGAAAACGTGTCATCGACGACGCCTTCAATTTGCTGACCTGTCGCCCGAGCTCCGAACACCCGAGCACGTGGCGATCATCATGGATGGGAACGGGCGCTACAAAGCAACGGGCTTCCGCAACGGATGGACACATCCAGGACAGAAGCCCAGGAGACGCCACGTGCGGCGAGCCGAATTCACATACACTTCCTCACCGTGTATGCCTTTAGTTCGAGAACTGGTCCGCCTCGCAGAGAAGTCAAGCGCTGATGAGCTCTATTCGCGATCCAACGAGACCCTGAGTCTACAAGCAGGACGTACGGATACGAGCCATCGGCGATATCGCTAGACTCCCAGAGAATGCCCAGCAGCACTCCGTGAGAGCATAGAAGACCCGAGACAATAAGTGGACTCCAGTCTCAATATCGCCCTGAGCTACTCCTTCAGACGAGTTACCCGAGCTACACATCGTGGCGGAAGAAGAAGTAGCTTCAGGTAAACTCTCTGATGAGCTTAATGAAGAGGTCATCCACGTCATCTAGACACCGCCGATTTCCTGATCCAGACCTCCTGATACGTAACAGGGTGGGGGGGAGGAGCGCATCAGCAACTCTCCTGGGCAAGCCGCATATGCCGAGCTATTCTTCTCTCCAGTCTACTGGCCTGACCTTGGACGAGAGGCGCTACTGATGCTATCAAGGCCTACACCGCACGCGCGAACGGCGCCTGGCAAGCAAGCGAACAACACAGCTGGAGGACCAACGTCCCCGACCAGCACGACGACACAGACCCTATGCAGAGAATCCTAGCACCCTACCACTTTACTCACCCTTTGTAAGCTCAGCAGAGTATGTCATACACCCGATGCTCCTGTAGACTCATCAAGACGAGCGTGAGCCTGTAGTCATCGCCCCTGACTCGTGGCTTGCGAGCATCCCACCACCAAGACGATCGCCGAGGTGAAGATCACGGATCGACCAGCTATACCATCATGTCCTGGAGAAGCTCGACTCAACGAAGGAGATGACACAGATCCCCGGGCCTGTGCTGACTTCGGCGGTAACCGCCTGCGTCGGGCTACTTCTCCAATGTTCGGTCCCGTTCTGGGCATGTCGTACAAAGTGTACCCAGAGACGTTCCCTGATCGAACGTCCGCCTCTCCGAAGCAACGCGTTCACCGGCGTCTGGCGGGCGATCGAGAGCCGAGAAACGTACCGGTCTGGAGTAGCGGATCGCTGATCCGCCCAATACACTTGATCGTGCACGCCAGCTCGCTTCAAGAAGCGTTTAGCCGACGAGAAGGCTTCCGACATGAAGATGACCATCTGTGAGACCGAAGCTCCAGGGACAGCCTGGCTATGTCAACCTGACCGATATCGATCGTGCGGCAAGACGAAGGTGCGTAATATCTTCTTCGAGGGAATAGCTCGCTCACCGACTACCAGCTACGCACATGGCCAGCAAGACGAATGAAGGCCTCGGTCGTGGACGTGCGCTCTGCCCTGCTGAAGATCTTCACAAAGAAGTTCACGACGCCGATTATAAGGAAGACCTCCAGAATATCACTGCCGATACCAGGCGGGATACCGTGATGCGGGAGCTCGTCTCGACAGTATCGTGCCCGTACCAGGTACGCAGATATCTATCTGAAGCTCAATGAAGGTGAAGTACTACATCAAGGGCATGCGTTTCGTCGGGAACACCAGTACCCGCCTCCGATCCTCTCAGCGGGTACTGCCAGTGTCCGTCCGGGCGACGTCTACGACCAGAAGCGTCTAGAGAGTCGCCTGACCACCGACGAAAGATGCTGTGAGCAACCTCTACTACAGCAACGGCTATATCTTCGCTGGTACGGACCTGATGGAGACCAATATTCAGGGCGGACCTGCGTCCCTCTGAGGCATGCGCATCATCGGAAGGGCCCCGAGCGCCACCATCGACAAGGTCATGATCCGTGGTAACGATATCGTCTACGAGGATGTGGTACGTCGTGAGCCTCTACACCAAGCCAGGTGCTCTTCAGTCAGGAGGATCTGATGAACTCCTTCGTATCTCAACCAGCTTGGACGCTTCGACGCTGAGAGTTCATATCCCAAGCCTGTGCCTAGTCCTCAGAGTGGGACTGTGGATATCGAGGCGACCGACGCCGAAGAGTAATGACCAGCTCAACCTCTATTGGTTGGAGGCCAGACGGGCTGATCGTAACCATCGACGCATCACGAACTTCTCCATCCAACTCTTCCGCCCGGGAGTATGTATAAGGGCATCATCCTGGTTGCGGTGATGGTCGAAGCTTCCTCGATCAATGGTGGACGAACGTTCACAATACAACCAGATCAGTGTATCTCAGTGACCCCTGGTTCGGTGGTAAGCGCCTTGAACCTTCTTTCTCGGTAAGTGCCTCACCACGCATGACGCCATCGACCAGCGCTAATATTCAGGCAGGCTCGCAACTACGGCCTGGGCTACTATAATCCTTACTATGGCGGTTACGGATACGGGGCTACGGTAGCTATGGCAACTACTACGATCAGGGCGGGACAGGACGCCTTCGCTCTATGAAGATTCGTACGATGCCGACAAGTCTTGTTACTGATAGTAAGGAGTATCGCCAACGGACGCCGTCTCAACTGGCCCGGATAACCGGTTCCAGCTCACCGTCACTCAACTTCACCCATCATCGTCTCAAATAACTGGACGTACAATACATTTGAGAACTCACCGGGTGCGCCATTTATTATCAACCTTGAGCTGCGCATCGACCGCAACTCACGGACAATCCTGCTCACACACGTCGGATTTGACTTCTCCTTCTGTGCCCCACGCCTCCCTATTCACTTCGACAAGCGATCATTCCGATCCTCACTTCCCATAGCAGACCGCTACCGATTCATCGAGTATCAAGGCGGAAGTACTCAGGGCCCTTCCATCGATGAACCCACGGTGAAGCGTGTACGCTGCGCCCGCGGCCCGTGTCGAAGGGGATCAATAGCTACAACAAGTACAAGTTCACCCGGCACGTATTATATGGGGATGATGTCTGGCCCATCTGGCAACCATATGAATGAGACCATCGGCCCGAGAGGCTACAAGAACGGCCGATCGCTGGAGCAACCACACTGCGCTTTTACCCCACATGAAGGCTTCTCTTGAGCTCGCCACCCGCTTATTCGAGCAGTCGACGACCGGCGGTACCGCTCGCTGAAGCAGGTAATGCCCCGGCAGATATCAGTCGCCACAACCCTCGACCTGAAGCGCCCGCCGGACAGGGTGTCCGTGATGATGCCTATGATCGGGTCCTCGGTCTTGGACTGGGATAGTGGTCGACCGTCCTAATGGCTACCCGAGCGTGGCGGTAGCAACATCCACTTCGTCCTCGGACGTGACCCCAGACGGGAACCTTCTCCTTGATGTACGGGTTGCCGAAGTAAAGTTTCACCCACTGTCATCTTATGAAGAAGATCCTTTCTCCCGGCACCCTGTTACCGCTCGCGTGCTGAAGCAGAAGGCAGCCCTAGTAGATATGGAGTTCATCCTCAAGAAAGATCCTACCATACAGCGATGACCCGCCAGATAGATGACCTCCAAGCGCTGGCAAGATCAGCGAATTTCGATCGAAAAGAAGGCCAGACGGCCTACAAACTTATCAGGGGAAGCCGCTTTCTCCGCCGACCAGAAGAAAGCACGTAAGAGTCGATTGCAGCCCCAGAGAAGCAGGCCGCACCCTCGCTGCAAGTACTTTAACTTCCGAAGGCGACCTCTCTCGCGCCGTAAGCGCCTAGCGAAGCCCATACAAGATCGTGACGGCCATGGCTGAGCTCGCACGTGGTGGTCTCCAGCCTATCATCGACCGATCTTTTCCTCCAAGATCGTATATGCCGACCCTGCCCTAGACGTCAGTGAGTCGATCGTCTCCATGCTAGGGCTCAGTGGTCACAGCCAAAGATTATTCAACCCTAATAAAACGTAATAGAAGACCAACAACAAGAAGTTTGATTTCCTCCTGCTCATGCTCCGCCCGCCTCTCGGCTCAGGCCTGCAGAAGACTGTCGTCAATACTGCCACGCGGAAGAACTCCCTGACGTCAAGGCTGCGACGACCAAGATCCAGGACCCCGCTACAGTACGACGCTGAGATCAAGGCGCAGGATGAGATGAAGACTAAGCTCGATCAACAGAAGGAAGAAGCCCAGATGACGGACGTCATCAAGAAGCGTCGCCAGCAGGAACTCCAGGAGGCGGAAGCCGCACGCAGAACAGCCATATCAGAGCGATGCAGAAGAGATCTAGAAGGAGCAGGGAGAAGCTCGCGGGCGCTTTATCCGCACCAAGGTCACGACCGCTATCATCATGGTTCGCGAAGCCCAGGCCGCTATGTTCGAGTCGAGCGTCATGTTGGCCATGGGCAGTACTGCTCGACCTGACGCAGGCCGTCATGATGCGCTTGGCATCCGTCCTGCAGCAGCTGCACCTGCTCGCACCAGCGGAGCTAAGCAGAAGCAATCTCCCCCGAGCGCTGAGCCAAGGAGCTTCCATCACGGAGTGCCTCTCACCCGCCTGCTCGCCACGGATAGATAGTGAGCAGCCCCGATCCTCCTGCTGGAGGATCGGGGCCACTGCTATGTGGCGATCTGGAGCCGTAGCTCAAAGTGATCACCTGCCACTGCTAAAAGGACTGGCTGTAATTCACCGCCCCATAGGCGGCTCACCACCTCGGGAGGATGGGCGCTTGCTTTGTGAAGTCAGCCCTTTTCGCTGAAGGAAACCTATGCTCAATAGACTGGAACCCAGGACCCTGCTTGTAAGGCAGGTGTCAAACCAGCTGAGCTATAGGCCCCACAGGTGCATATCGACGTCTTGTGCCTTATGCCTGAGGGCCTACTAGGATTCTTCCGAACCTATGACCCCGTTTGTAAGGGCAGGTTTCAACCAGCTGAGCTTGTAGGCCCGACGTGAGGTTAGAGGCAAAACGTCCTTTGCTCGGCAAAGGTAGGAAACTATCGAATCTCCAAACTCACAGACGATCTCCTTCCTTCACTTCCGTCCCAAAGGATAATCTAATCTACCACTGCTATAGGTAAGGCCAGCTTGTATTAATGGTCGCTACGCCCAGGGGAAACATACGTACACTATGAGATGAATATTGTTACGATGGTCACACAAGATATACTTACCCGCACCTTGAAGGGGAGCATCATCAGAGCTTTTCAGAACAAGGAAGAGTAAACCTTGCCGCATTTTGCGTTCCTTAACTTTACTAACTTTACAGGATACCCAATCAATAAGTACAGGCTATCCCATGGACGCAAATTTCAACCATCAGCACCTCGCCGGGGGACTCTACCAGAAGGCTACAATCCCAAGGCGATCGAGAAGCAGAAGACCTTCCAGAAGCTCTCGAGGCCGTATCATTAGGAATTATCCTATCCGTCGCTTTTATAAAGGAGAATTTCTACAGCGTCTATGCCTTCCCTATCAAAGGCGCCTGAAATAGCTCAAGAAACCTAGCGTATCAAGGCCAGTGTCGCTAATTTTGGATTATGGATTCATAGTACAGACTCAATGATGGTGGTGGGTCCGGACCATTGGACTGGAGCCAGAGGTGGAAACACCAAAGTATATGCCAAGACCTACGAATATCTCGATGATCGCGATGCCTTGATGGGGTCATCTATACATTGCCTGAATATGGATCCCTTACAGAAAGGCTGCACTGCGCCACGACATACCCTACGTGCTCTTAGGTAAGAAAGCTGAGCCCGATCAGTTTGAACTGCACACCATCAAGCAAAGCGACCGGACTTCCCGCTTCAGAAATCATATATGAGAACTATAACACAGGGCCAGAAGATAGCACTATCAGTTTCATAGCCAAGATCATTGCGGCAGTCGTGGTGATCGGCCACTCCATCTTATCGTTACCCACTCTCATGATCCTACCCGATCTGCAGACCGACCTAAGGAGAGTTCAGGTGCAGATCACCCGACGATAGTGATGTCGCCGTGCGATCGTACCTGTTTTGATTTGCTCCATAAATCGACCTTCATGAGAACTCAGAAAGGATACGAAGGTCTTACTTATAGATCGCTTCACTGACGTACGGTGAGTCGTCCCTGTGACCCATGATACATCCCTCCAGCGACCCAACAAATATAGCCTCAGTCCATCTCCCGTAAGTCCTGGACCCGATCTTACCGCAACCTGCCCCTTATTCTTCTGTAATCGCCCCTGATTTCCTTTTGCAATCTGCTTCCTATCCATTGCTGTCAAGCCACAGCCGATCTCCAGCAGTTCCCCGAGCTTCTCCACAGCATCCTGAGCTCGTAGAAGATTAGCACTATTCTAATCGCCCCATTCCCTTCCATAAAAGATACACGCTTCACTTCCACAGGAGATCCTCGATAAGCTTTTACCCCAGCACAGCCTTTCCGTCTAGCTATATTCTCCTCGGGAGACTCCAAGAGGATGAATAGAGGTTAGTGTTAAGTTCCTGAAAGGAGCAACAACCTGAAAGTGCAGAGGAAGTGACCAAAGGCAAGGCGAATTAGCTTGGGAAGCCAAGCAGAGTGGCTGTAGAGAAGAACTGGCCGTAGAGGCGAGGCTTCGGCGGGGAGGCAGGGAGGATGAGTAGAAAGCTGACCGAGGGTTGGCTGGGAGGGCAAGCGGACGGACACCTGCCCTCGGTGCGTTGGTCAGGGAGGCGAGGGTGAGGGCTTGTGTTCTTCGCCTTTCTTCGTACGTTTGCATAGACACCGAGCCGACGGATGACGGCACTGATCAGCCACTTAAGCCCGGACGTCCTCACAGCTCCTTACGCACCCACAAACAGCAAGCAAACAACGAGCCTATCGAGCAACGAAACCAGGATAAATGAACCCCACCCTTGATTAGAAGTTTATCTATATCTGTGGTAGTACTTCACCGCTCAGCCATTAAACCATCCCATAAAGAAATGTTACAAGAATTCACCCTCAACCGTGGTCGAGCGATCGATCAACTTCACCTCTCAAGTACTGCGACAATCGTCGTAAGATCTCTCACTCAGCTTCCGCCTGTGGGCGTGTCGTCGAGCTCGTTCATCGCCTCGCTCCGCAGGGACAACGTCAATCTGTGCTGCTGCCTCTCATCCCAGGTTTCCGGCGTGAGTGAAAGACGAGCTCATCCGTGACTTCATGAGGTCATCCGTCTGCTAAGCGTCTGCGACATCGACGAGATACTCGAGGTAAACAAGTAAGTATGCGCCCTTCTTCAAGGATCGTGACACTCTTCCTCGAAGTCGATCAGAACTCCTACCACCACTGCGCGTCGTGGCGGAGCGTATCGCCGTCGTCCGCCAACCAGCGTCAGGGGTGATGGGGTGCAGGAATATTGCGCTTCGTCAGGCTTACGAGCTCTTCAACGAGCTCATCCTCTCCCATCTACCGCCGCACTGAAGAAGTCGTCAATAGCTTCGCTAGCAACGTCTCATCGTCAGACGATCTGCAGGAGCCAACGCAGGCTCATCCTCTCAGATGCCCCCATGGAACTACCCCATGGCACAAGGGACTCATCCGCCATCCCCTTTCGCATCAACTCCGCATCGTCATCAACCGCACCTACGTGACGTACACGAAGAAGAATACCCGTGATGGGATGTCCTCCGTGAGCATACGATGCAACCCTGTAGCCAATAATATGATCCTCAACGAGGATGAATGGTTCCTCTACCGCCAAGGTAGGGAGACCTGCTGGCCTCGCATACTTCCACAAGGGACTTCATGCCACGGGCTCGGGCTGGCCAATACTCTTCGAGCTCGCTAAGCGAAGATGAGCACGTCGGCAAGTTAGCCCGATATGATTCATACATCTTCGGCTACCCGACGGACACGAAGAGAAGCGCACCTTCTACCACAAGGACAAGAAGACGACATCTCTCATCGGCTACGCCAACTACTGCGATGAGATCGACTACTTCGGCTATATGAAGAAGATGCCCTCACTGCACAACCTCAAGCAGATGAGCCGTGGCAACCTCCCCATCCATGTGCTATGGTCAACATCATCCTGATGAACGGCTCGTGCAGCGGTATCATCATCATCGCGGGCGACAGCAGTGCTGGGAAGAGCGAGCCTCAGAAGCTTTCCGCACACTCAGTGAGGAAGTACATCCGACATATGCGTGCCATCTTCGACGATATGGGCTTCCTCCGCCTCGAGCGAAGATGGCGTCGTGCGTACCTGTGGTGCAGAGATCGGCGCCTTCGTCCGCGGCTGCATGACGGCCTCGATCCTACCTATGCGCTCTTCAGCCAGCGGTGACCGAGGATCTACACCAATCCCGCGCAGCGTCAACGCCCGAGTCACGATACCTATCTCGACGCTATGAACTTGATCTCTAAGGGCTTCCCGTACGACTACTTCCTCATGCCAATAACTGCGAGGATGCAGCCAAGAAAGATCAGCCTCTTTCGATAGATATGGAAGAGGCGATCAAGTCTTTCGAGAAGCCGGCGCTCGCGTGCGAAGGGACGACGACGGGAGCGAGGGACTTTGTCACCTCGTACTTCACTATCCTTTCGGTCCTTGTGCGGGAGCAGGAGCTGGCTGGTCAGCTGATCCATCAGTTCTTCACGGCACTCTTCGACAGCCATGTCGTCGTCAGAGATGCACGCCTAGCTGGCTTAGTGGACTGACCGAGACAGCGAGCTGCAGCCGAAGAGCTCTGTCAGCATGATCAACGAAGACTAGACTTGGCGAGAGAAATGTAGCTCGGTACTTGCGATCGCGCCCACTCCACGTCTAGTCGACCGATGAGACGCGGTGTAGATCTCACACTGCGTCCTGCATTTGTACTGGCTGTGCTGAGGCGGGGAGCGCTATCGAGTCGGCTTGTCGAAGGGGCAGAGCTCGGAGAAAAGGGTGCAGGCAGCGCACTTAGTGGCCGACCAGCGGGGGTAAGGGAGAGGGGAGATGCACCTGAGGAGGGGAGACCTTCCAGCCCAAGCGACGCGCTTCAGTCAGGAGCGACGCCTCGATCCATCAGCTCCCAGGATCGTCGTCGGTGGCACAAGCAGCCTGACAGGACACTGAGCATCATGTGGAGTGCACGGGGATGAGGTGCGCGTAGCCATGCAGGGAAGCACCTGTAGGGTCGTCCATAGATAGCGAGCGAACTTCTGTACCCAAAGAGTGAGAGGCTGAGCGGGAAGAGGAGGGCTGTGCGCGAGGCTGAGGGCAAGACAACATAGACAGCGCATGATTGGGTGCTGGAGCTCAGCATCCCCAGATAGGCGCAGTGAAAGGCGAATACTCTCCAGCGCTTTAGAGTATGTCAGGAGGAAGCTGGCACTGCAGAGACTCTGCAGCGGACGACAGGCGAGCTGGAGCAAGGCGGGTGGCGCAAGCACTTCAGCGAAGCCCTGGTGGACGGCGAAGGATACGATCTACCGGCAGAGTCAGTCCATCCCCGAGGCACGGAGCGTCGGCACACTGCAGCCCGAGATCGGGGTGAAGGCCCACGCCACGACAAGGAGAAGCGCCCATGCGTAAGCGCTCTCGCCTTCGGAGCTTCGCGAGAGCACCGAGGAGCAAAGCGCCACGCATCCCGACGACGACGGCAGCGGATGGAAGCCACCGGACCGCCAGCAGGATGGGCTGCTACCCACCACGGGCGAACGACTGGGCGGAGCGCCCGCCCTCAGCGTCGTGCGACACGAGACCAAAGCGTCATCCTGCGAGGAAAGCAGCGCTTCGTCTCTTCCTCCGAAGTGAGGTAGCCAAAAGAGGCGCTCAGCGCTCGATCTCTCCGGCCGAAGAATAGCCAGCAGTCGAGGCCAGTGGTGGCAAGGAGCGTCATAGAAGAGGAGGGGTCGAACGTACGGCCCTTTCTCACACCCTACCCACAGCCTGCCGAGACTAAGCAGGTAGCGCCCGTCAGCTGGCTGCCTCTGAAGGAGGTCCCAGGTATAGCTCATCCGCTGGAGACGGAAGAGGCAGGGCATCGCAGACTTGTAGATTCTCGTCTCTTCGGCACAGAGCGGAGCGAAAGCAGGAGCAGGGCTGAAGCGCCCGAAAGGCGAAAGCAGTGCGGAGACACGCAACTGATACGCTCCCTCGCTGACGAGGGATGGTCGTGGTGCCTCTTGTTCGCTCGCACGGAGGCGAGTCGAAGGGGCGCCTTCCTCAGCGCTACGCCACCACCCTGATTGATAGTTACGCCGACTTCTCCAATCATACCGACGGCCTTTGTCACCACCGCCGACGGACTCGGTCCTCTACCTCCTTCCCCGACGGGCTCTGGGCGCTAGCTTCCTGAGCTTCGATGATCGCCGGGAGCTCTCCCGCAAGGGTAGAGGCCCTCCCGTGCTAGCTCCATCGTATGCACATAGTAGAGACGGGCGGAGGGGATGAGGAGGAGGTAGAGACCTGAAGCCTGCAAGCGGGCTTAGCTGAGACGCTGAGCACCCCACACTCCGCTGAGCATCCTCCCCACGGAGACCTCACCAGCGCACCGAGGAGAGCGCATCCCCACGATGGCCAAGCCAGCTAGCCAGCGGATGATGAGAGTTCATGAGAGAGGTAGCCCCGTGATGACGAGGGCAAGGAGGCGGAAGATGAGGGGCTAACGAGCCAATGATCTTCGATCACTCTTAGCGAAATCCTCATCGTAGCTTGCTCGGACTTTAGAGGCGAGCGAGTTCCTTGAGACTATGGATGGCTGCCTTGGGATCTTCATGAGAGAAGACGATAGCCCCAGCCACGAGGACATCAGCACCTGCAGCGACGAGGTCAGCACCAGTCTTAGCGTTGACACCGCCATCGACTCCCGATGAGCGTACTGAGCTACGCTCGTCGATCATCTGTCGAGGCGACGCACCTGTCTATGGTGGTGGGGATGAACTGACCACCGAAACCAGGGTTGACACTCATCAGCAGCACCATATCCAGCTCATCGAGTACGTCGGTGAGGAGTTCTACGGCGTATGGATTGAGTGTCACGGCGGCCTTCATGCCAGCATCCTTGATCGCACCTATAGAGCGGTGCAGGTGGGGGCTGACTTCTCAGTGACATTCATCGTGTCCACCCTCGAGGGCTGGTGAGCTCACGGACGAACTTCATCGGCTCCATGATCATGAGATGGACATCAGAGGCTTTTGCATCAGAGGACGAATCGGCCCTCGAGGATAGGGGAAACCAAAGGAGATATTAGGCACGAAGACCCCGTCCATCACATCGATATGTAGCCAGTCGGCTTCTGCTCTCATTGATGAGCGTACGTCATCCTCCAGGCGCAGGAAGTTAGCCGAGGAGAGGGAAGGCGACATGATCGCCTGTCGCTACTCATTGGGATAGGAATGAGGGGGTGAGGGGACGAGACGAGCGCAGCTAGATGGAGCTGTCTCAGCGTCTCTTGGTGCCGAGGCTGCCTGAAGGCAGTACGGGCAATAAGATCAAGTTTTTCTTTGTCTGTACGGGATAGGGGTTGGGTCATAAGCAACTGGGGTTAGGTAATGAATATCAGTGCTCCCGAGTGCTCGGCTGGGAGCATCTCGAAGACTGATATAACGCTCCAGTGTGAGAGCTCTATTGTTTGGCTTTAGGAAGCGGTCGTAGGAAGGGTAAGGGAGCTACTTCAGCAGCGCTTTGATCCCACACTCCAGTGAAGAGAGGAGACACCCGATGCCTCGTAGGGGAGGTAGACGGTCTTATTATCCTGCCCGAAGTCATCTCCTTCAGGGTCTCCAGATAGCGTACTGCGATGAGGTACTGCGCAGGGTTGGCGCCCGAACCTTCGACAGCAAGGGCGATCTTACGGATGGCCTGTGCTTCGGCTTCGGCAGTCAGGAGCTTAGCTTCTGCTTCAGCCTTAGCATGGAGTACCTGTGCTTGGCGCTCCCCCTCAGCGTGGTTGATGGCCTGCCGCGATGCGCCCTTCGGACTCACGGATCGTAGCTTCCTTCTGCCCTTCGGCATTGAGGATCTGGGCACGCTTGTCACGCTCGGCACGCATCTGCTTCTCCATGGCATCACGGATATCCCGTGGAGGATTGATGTCCTGCAGTTCGACACGGTTGACCTTGACCCCCCACTTGTTCGTGGCTTCGTCGAGGATGATGCGGAGCTTATTGTTGATGGTATCTCGGCTGGTAAGATCTCGTCGAGGTCCATCTCACCGATGATATTACGTAGGCTCGTCTGGGTCAGCTTCTCAACAGCGTCGGGAGATTCTGGATCTCATACATGGCACGCATGGGATCGACGATCCGAGTACAGGATCGCATTGATCTCGGTGACGACGTTGTCCTTGGTGATCACACTCTGACGAGGGAAGTCGTGAACTGGTCTCACGAGGTCAATATTAGTGATCTCCGTGAAGCGGACGAAGGTCTGACCATTGGGTCCTGGGATAGTGCAGCGCCAGCGCATAGGACGGGGGACGGTCGATGAAGGGGATAATGATGTTCACACCCGACGAAAGGGTGCGGTAGTAGCGACCAAGGCGCTCGATGATGACCGTCTGCGACTGCTGGACGATACAGGGACCCTCGTAGATGGTGACGACCGCCAGGACGGCGAGGATGCCTGGGATGATCAGCTCGATGAGGCATAGGTGTAGCGAGTATTAGGATGGAGAGTAGAGGAATGCTAGTGATGGACGGGCTCTGACCTCAGGATGACGCTCTTGTAGCCGACGATGCACTTCTTGTCCCACGGGTAGGTCTTGACTAGAGTGGACTGATGGCACGCCAGCTGTCGCCATCGACGGCGACACGTCCGCCAGCGTCACCGGTGGGGATGGTCTCCGTGACGAAGACATGCCTGCCGATCAGGCATCCATGCTGTCTTCGCATCGTGCGAGGCGAACCAGCGACACATCAGTGGCTGGAAGGAGCCAGAGTGCCACCAGGCTACCCACAGAAGCAAATGATCTGCACCAGCCAGCTCCATTCCAAGAGCGCCGCCGGTATAGCCAGCAAAGCCCCAAAGACCAAAGCAAGCCAAGATGAAGCCTGGGGTAATGACCTCCAGAGCAAAAGAGTAGCAATGCAGCGACGAGCCACAGCTGCCACACGGGGAAGAGGAGAGTATCTCAAACATAGTATTGACCTTAGACTAAAGGAGTAGAAGCAAAAGTTAGCCAATCTCACGATCTATCTACCCATAAAGAATGCTTTAATGCAGTCCCAACCAGCGCTAGTACATAGTGATCTAAGAATCCGATAATAGCACCGAATAGCACCCCTTTTCTCCTTCCTTACTGTTCCAATCCAGATTTTACCAGTTCTAGCAAGAGATCCTACTATAACAGAGTTTTCAAACCGTATCACCCGAATCTGAATACGGCTCTCCCTCCCTCAGACTCGCTACTAGCTCTTGATACTCGATATCTTCAGCCTTTGCCCTTTGTGAAGTATGATGAATTTCGAATAGGACCTTCCGTCTTTGTCTTTTTAGTCATAGGAATTCAACAGATTGTCACTCAGGTAAAACTCTAACGCGATTTCTCGATGCGGATGTTCTTAGAGGAAGCTCCATCTCCTAGAACAACACCACATTCTACATTATAATGGTTGTTCGTAATATTTCTATCCTGACTCTTAAAGATTCTTTCTATAGCATCATCCATATCCCAGACAGACAAAGTAATCCCATTGTGAAGAATCGCCCCCTTGACTGTGCTCAGTTTACAGACCCAGCCGTTATATGTATAGACAATCATTATCTTATCTGCAGTATTAGAACATATCTCCTTAAATAGATGCTCGACGGAAGCCCCAGCTGAGTCTGGACTCGAGACCATCAATATCAATCAGCTCCCATTTTGAGGGATTGAGCCCCATCATCTTTACCCACGAAGAGATTATAAGGCTATCATAAGACAAATAAGCTCTCTATAGCCTTCCTATTCTTTTGATCAATAACCAGTTTGCAAATCAGAGTAGATAGAATCACTGAGAATCCCCATCAACAATCCCAGCATAGGCTTTTTCTCACATCCTCCTCCTCAACAACCCCTTAATGACACAACTAGACAAGGTATAACAGATCATCCCTTATGCACAAAAAGCTGTTTAATAAAATGATACTCATCCAGCTTAACTTCACCCTCATAAAAATCCTTTGGCCACTCAAAAGCCTTCATGAGAAACTTCTTTCTATGATTTGTGATGGATCTACCCTCTTCCTTGGCGGCTCTATAAAGTAAACAGCTACCTGCTCTGAAGATATAACCCCTCCTTAATTCTACTGCATCAATCTCTTTAGTAAATACTCACTGTGCGTTTTCAATTAGCAGATACTTCTGTTTTCCCTCTTGTTTCCTTCCTCCTTTCTTTTGCGAACTCATATCCTTTTGGGTGTCCGCATCTCCTCTGACAATATCAATAAATAAATCAGCTAATTCATGCTTTGCATCTTGAGGGTAGATGTATTTCTGTTGCTCCACCATGGTCAAACTATCATCAAAAGACAAGAAAACCCTGAACAGTTATCGGAAGAATCTATGAGATTCCAAATCCGACATCTGTGATATCTAAATCCAGTTCATGTTGATGAATTTTTAACTGATGGACTACATCTTGTATCGTGGAAACATTAACCTCGAGGCCAAACTTACTCAACCAACTATTCACTCTTTGCTTAATCCGATTATTCTCCTTAAGAACTTCAGCTAGAGAATTGCCATCTAAAGTATCTAACACCATATTGACATTGGCTCTATCTAAAAATAGAAAACGCCTGGATAGCCCTCACGGACTTATATGATTCACCTTTCCCTCGCTCAAAGCTCGACCTAACAGAGGACAATGACACTCCTATAATATTAGAAATAATTCTTACAATAGAGCGCCCTCCAATAACCTCACAAATAAATCATTCTGGTTATCAACGAATTGGAGCCATGAAAAATAGTTGAATCAAATCTTATCAACTGAAGAAATTTGCACAGCTTTCTCATCTAAAAAGCTCGCGAGAGAAACATCATGAGGCAAAAGGTTTGTCTTTATAGACAATGGAGCATAAGTTGAGTTTCCTTTGCTGAGATTAAAGTCATAGACAAAATCACATGCTCTCCTTGTTGAATCCTCATTCCTTTAATCTTAAGGACCTTCTTTCCCTCCTGTTTTAATATAGCATAACTCGACAAAGAGCTGAAAAACATCTTCTTCTATTAATGATCGTGCTGTACTCAGGAAACTATATAGAACATCTATCGCATCTTTAGTATTCCTAGCCCCTCCATCTTCCTAGTATAAAACTTTTATCAATTCATACCTTATCCACCTCACATTTTCGCACAACCAAGAGACTGTATCCAGCAATTCTTGGAACAATCTTCCCTCTTCACAGATGGATAATTTATACCTACCTGTACTAGGATCAATAAATTGGTCAATTTTAGCCTGCCAAACATCATCCATCAGAACAAGTTCTTTTGGATAAACGATCCAGAAGATGCACATAAGCAAAAACAAGCTCTTTTAAACAGCCTGCCCTTTAGAAGGGTTCTTAATTCCCAGCCTCAAATTCAAACTCTATAGAAATATTCTGAGAGGTATCTCTCATGTCTAAATATATTCTCACTACTCTCCCATACTCACATTTTCCCCATGTAGTCTAAGAGCAGACTTATATTCGCTAGAATTTGCCGTTTGCTGGAGCATGAGCAAGAGATTAATTATACTACTTTTTCCCAACGCTATTCGCCCCAGCAGAATTGTTATTGGCTTTTAGTTTAATCTCCTCTCCGAAGGCTTTATAGTTCTCAAAGCTAATTTTTCTAATCATCGGATATCTAAATCATTCTGCTACAAAAAATGAAGCAGGGTTAGCATCTGGGACAAGATACTCTTTCCAGGAGACTAATCCAAGGGAAAAAGGGCAATTCCCCTCCTCATAATCCACTAGATCTTAGAGCTACCTTTATTTATGTAAAGCTCATAAAGCATACACAATACCTCACCTTTAGGCACTTCGATATAGTATCACCCTATCCTCCAAGAATATTCAACCGAATATGTAGAGCACTAAAGATCACAGTAACGATAACTATCGCTGAATATAAGCCAATAGACACTCTAGGAGCGTAGCTATTTCATTGACTTGTCGGTGCTTGGCTTATCAGTCATTGGTATGGGATGCTATGTGTGGAGGGCCGGAGCTGGGCATGATCGTGTCACTCGGGGTAAAGTTAGTGATTTCAGGGGAGTCTAGGTATGGGGCGAGAGGTAACTCAGGAGGGGCGGGAGGAGGCGGTAGCATGGGGATACAAAAGGGACCCATTCATGGGGGTCTCAGTGACCCATTCATGGGTCATCGAGGCGACCCATGAATGGGTCGTCGGAGGGAGCTATGAATGGGGGCTTTTTGAGGTGGGAGGAGGGTGCAGGAAGGAAGGCAGGACGGGGGCAGGAGGGAGGGCGAGGCGGGAACGAGAAAGGGTCGGCACCTTCCCTGAGGAGAAGGGGCCGACCCTTGGGTGAGGGAGGAGGCGAACTATCTCGTAGGTCAAGAGGACATTCTCGTAGACCGTGGAGAGATCCTTCGCCAGGCGCTTTGGGAGAAGCGCTCGACATAGGTGCGCCCCTCTTCGATCATCTTACTGGCGGAGGGAGATGTCGATCAGTACCCGATCGATGAGGGCAGAGAGCATCGTGGCATCGTTGGGATCGGTATGAGACTGCTGGGCCCACCTGCCTCCTCGAGACACGAGCCCGTGGCGCCGATGACGGGAATACCAGCGTTCAGCGCTTCGATCAGTGGGATGCCAAAAGCCTTCGAGCGTGAAGGGTAGACGAAGACCTTCGCCCCAGCATGACACGGGCAGAAGGAGACTCCCACCCCATGAAGTAGATGGACACGGGAGAGCACCCCGAGGCGACGGGCTCGGTCGATGACGTGGTCTGCGCATGGGGCGTCTTGCGTCCAATGGCTACGAGATGAATGTCCTTGTCTTGGAGCTGAGCAAGGCTTCGACGATGAGGGCTAAGTTCTTGCGCCCTCGATACTACCTGACGAAGAGGATGTAGCGCTCGGGGAGGCTGAGGGCTTGACGTGCGAGCCGTTCGTCCTCGGGAGTCATCACGAGCAAAGGCTTTCGGAACACCCCTGATAGACGGTGGTCACACGATCTTCATCCACCCCGAAGATATCGATGACATCCTGACGGGTCTGATCGCTCACCGTGATCACGTGGTCCGCATGGCGAGCCGAAGCCCATACTTCTTGCGGTAGAGCAGATGATCGATGGGCTTGTAGAACTGCGGGCAGCGTATGAACGCTAGATCGTCGGATGGTGACGACTGTGCCGACACGTTGCGCCCGATAGAGCTCCCTACGGGGAGCCTCGTTCGTGAGCCCGTGAAGAGGTCGACCTGATGGGTGCGACATTGGCGAGGGACGGAGAAGTTGCGCCAGATATTCCCCCAGCGAAGGCCAGCGCGATGCGGGGTGATCAGGCGTACCGAGCGATGGAGAGGAGGGACTTGTAGAGCGCTGGATTGCCCGTGGAGGAGAGAGAGCAGTAGCGATTCTCGGGGCGGAACTCCGTGAGCATGTCCAGCACGAAGCGACTGTAGTTCCTGAGTCCCGTCGTTGTGCGTGATGCGCTAGCATCAAAGGCGATATTCATCGACAGGAGGGAGATGAAGGGGAATTCGTGGGGAGAGGAAAGGCGTCAGGCTTCGGTCTCCGTCTGTAGCGGAAGAGGAGGCGAAGAGCACGGTCACCACCGCAGCATAGGCAGCGAGACATACCAGCTCATACTCCAGCCAGCGAGGATAGCCGTCGTGTCGTGCTCGGGAGTTGACAAAGTAATTGATCACCGCCTGTGCTCTGAGCGAACCGAGCGTAGCGCCGATCCCATTGGTCATGATCATGAAGAGCCCCTGTGCACTGGAGCGGATGGAGGGTCCGGTCTCCTTGTCCACGAAGAGCGAACCGAGACATTGAAGAAGTCGAAGGCCACCCTGTAGACGATCATACTCAGCAGGAAGAGCCAGACACCACTACCAGGGTCACCGAGACCGAGGAGGGCAAAGCGAGGACCCAAGCCGTCGCATAGCGATGAGCATCACCCGACGGATACCGAAGCGACGCAGGGCAAAGGGATAAGCAGGATACAGAGCGTCTCGGAGAGCTGGGATAGGGAGATGAGGATGTTGGCATGCTTGACCTCGAAAGGTATCCGCATAGGCGGGTATCTCGCCGAAGGTGCTGATGAAGGATTGGCAGCCATTGGTGATCTGCAAGCTCACACCGAGGAGCATCGAGAAGATGAAGAGTGCCATCTTCCGCTCCTTGAAGAGTACATGAAGGCACGCAAGCCGAGGGCTTCCACCAGACTCTTGCTCTGTCCTTTGGGGCAGTTGGGCAGTTGGGTAGCGTCTGCGAATAGACGGCTACGACCAGACCACAATGCCCGAGACGGCGAACTGACCGCTCGGTAGCTTCGACACCGACCAGACTCACCGTGATCATCGTGCAGATGAAGCCTACCGTCCCGAAGACACGGATCGGTGGAAGCTCTTCACAGATCCAGACCCTGCCTGCTCTAGAGAAGTGTAGGCGACAGAGTTGCTCAGCGCCAGCGTCGGCATATAGAAGCGACACTCAGCGAGTGAGAGCAAAGAGGGTGGGATCAGAGGGCGTCTCAGTCTGCGTGTAGAGGAAGACGCCTAGCATCAGCATCCCTGCGATCACTGTGGCAGAGCCCTAGGAGACGCTGTGCGGATCCAGCGGTCAGCGACGATCCCCATGAGGGCGGGCATGAAGAGCGACACGAAGCCTTGCATGGCATCAGTTACCGATCTCGGAGCGAAGCCTGCAGCGCCGAGATAGCGCCCCATAGATGTTAGGGTAAGCCCCCAGATAGCGAACTGGAGGAAGTTCATCACCGTCGGGCGTAGCTTGATGGAGGTCTGCATGTGGTAGTGTAGAGCTAGTGGTATAAGGGAGACGACGACGCCCACAGAGAGCAGGAGACTCTTCGCTGAGGAAGAACGCTAGCCTAATCTCTGTGGGCGCCTTGGATAGGAATTACTTCTGCTGGAGCTGTACGCTCACGAAGCTCACTCGGAGGTCCTTCGAAGCCTCTGGAGAGGCGGACGAAGCTCGACGGATGAGTTCGGAGATACCCGTGATGGTATTCTGCTGCAGCGTGACCGATACGGGTACGATACTCAGGGTAAGGGGAGTCGTGATCGTCCACCCAGCCGCTTCGGCATAGGTACGCTAGCGAGGTGCTCTGTGACGATACGAGCGATGTTGTTGAACTGATAGGCGTTGTTCTTCGCCTCGTACTTCTTCGACAGATAGGACTTACCCGCCTGGAGCGTCTGTACCTGAGCCGAGAAGTATTCCTTCACCTGATCGGCAGGCAGGAGGAGCAGGTACTCGGGGAGGTTGGTCAGCTGTCTTCGGGGGCTCTCTGACTTGGATGGAGAAGTTAGCATCTGCACAGCATCCAGGAGCGACTCGATGAAGCCTGAGGGGACGGGGAGTCGTGGGCTGGGCGTGGTCTTGAGGAGCTTCTGGAGCTGATCTCACTGAGAGGATGTACTGGGTAGTCACACCAGCAGGGCCCTTTGACGTAGGTGTATTCGGCAGAGCTGCTGCGAGGCTCGACACATCGCCGCTACTGAGGGCATTGAGGCGAGCTGTAAGCTTGGTGTCGACGAAGCTCTTGACGTAGTGGGTACGCCTGTAGGCTTGTCCTTCTTAGGGTACGCTATAGTGAATCAGGAGCGCTCACCTCGGCGATCTCCAGGAGGAAGCCCTTACCCGTGGCTGGCGTCACATAGAAGCGGGGAAGATCTCCTTATCGAAGCGTGCCTGTGTAGAGAAGGCATCCTGAGCGTCGGAGAGATAGAGGCTGCAGAACTTCTTCCCCAGGTCGAGCGTCAGCGGGATGGAGAGGTAGTTGAGCGAGGAGCCCTCTGCACGGGCGTCCCTTGGAGGGCTGTAGCGTCGCAGAGCCTAGGAGGGTAGCCCCCTTTGCGATAAGCTCCGAGGTCTGATACGTCGTGCCTCGAGCCGAGACAGGCTCAGCGAGCTGGTAGACGTTGACCTTGATCTCGGAGGTCTTCTCCCTCGGTTCGGTCGTGTAGATACGGAAGTCTCACGGAGTCGATGGGTGAGCTGTGCATGCCCGACTCTCGAAGGTCGTGGGGCCAGCGGTACGTATCTGCTTGATGAACCCCCGTGACTGTCGAGCCCGTATGATCGATCAGCGCCCCTAGAGCGACGCGTCCCGTCGGTATAGAGTGTAGGGGTAGCGATCGTCTTGGCATCGAACTCCAGGGTCGTAGCTTCCCCTTCGATCTTGTCGTGTCCAGGCTGGATACTCTCTCCGATGCGAGAGAGAGTGTCGTCGCCACATGAGGTGAAGGCCAGCGTGCCGGCTAGGGCAAAAGGAGGCGAAGAGGAGGGACGAAGCAGCTGCTTCATGGGAGGATCTTTTTGTAGAATTCATTGTGCGCCGCTGCACTCTCCTCTAGTGCCGTATAGGGCAGGAAGTGCACACCACTCTCCTCGATATGCTGGCGCAGTGTGGGTGAGAGCTCTGGGCTACCCTGCACGACACCATAGGGCGTAGTGGATGGCTAGGGCGGTTCAGAGCCTCGTAGTCTGTCTTACCGTCGAGGATGGAGAGGCAGAGGCTGAACTCGTCGAACTTCAGGCACTCGAAGAGACCCTCTGGAATCTCTACTGGTGCTGGCTCATCGTAGATCGAGTAGACGATCTTGGCCTTCTTCAGGCAAGGGTCGTCGTGGTAGAATTTCTTGAGGTACAGCATACCCAGCGCCGTGAACGTCCCATGGCAATGGATGATATCTGGGATCCAACGGAGCTTCTTGATCGCCTCAAGAGCACCACGAACGAAGAAGATAGATCGCTCGTCGTTATCGTTGGTCTGCGCCTGGGGTCTGCATCGAAGAGACTCTTACGCTTGAAGAAATCATCGTTGTCGATAAAGTACACGCATACGTGCGATGCGGGGAGGGAAGCCACCTTGATGATCAGCGGATGATCGTTGTTGTTGATGATCATATTGATCCCCGAGAGACGAATGACTTCATGCAGCTGATTGCGGCGCTCATTGATCAGACCGAAGCGGGGCATGAAGATACGGATATCATTTCCTAGCTCTTGAATCCCTCAGATGAGCTTGCGAGCCGTCATCGAGATGTCCGACCTCGGGGAGGTAAGGGAAGATCTCCTGTGAGATGTACAATATTCGTCTTGATTTCATATGTCTGTCGATTAAACATGAAGGCCTCTCCTATGGGAGCGAGGCCTAAGATCCCTGCCGTCTATACGAGACGGAGGTTATACAAAGATACGGAATTTCCCTCTGAGCTAAGCCCATGCGCTCACCTCCTCGGCACGGAGCGAGGGAAGAAAACACACAAGCGAATCAGCTTTCATTCGCAGGAGAAGAGGCAAGGAGAGCGGTGGGTGAAGAAGGGCATCGCCCAGCATCGATTTTGGGGCGCCGAGACGAACTTCCCCATCCCGCTGCCAGCCCGCTTAGAATAAGCCGTCTCGAGAGGGCGAAAACGACCACGGTGAGATCGCCTCGTGACCCACTGTAGGTCGGTCATGCGACCTACTGTAGGTTTTTCCGACGACCTGCACCGTGGGTCGTTCTTTCACCTACCAGCGCCCGCCGAAAAGCGCCTAGGCAGGTGAGCTCCATCCAGTAGACGGGCCTGTAATCGGAGCAGGTCGACGGGATCAGATGAATGAGGTCCTTGAGGATGAGGTCAGGTCGGTAGACACCCGTCTGCCGAAGTCATTCCCTCCAAGGGCACTGACCCGCTTATTGGGAACGAGGATCTTCCTGATCGGGCAGCTTCGAAGTCCTTGTAGGAGCGTTCAGTGCGAGGAAGTCCTGAAGGGTACGGATCTGGGACATGGGCTGGGCGATCCAGATCTTGTCCCCTCGGTGGTGAGCTGAAGATGTACTCCAGACTAACAGGCTTGCCCGTCACGACGTCGGGCGTCACCTCGGCACGTAGCCCCGCATCCTGGAGCATATCTGCCACGTAGCTGTACGCCCCAGGGAGATACCACGCCCCCTGATAGTCCTGCCCGTAGAGGGTGGGTAGCGCTCTTCAGCGGAGGGAAACAAGGCCTTCGCTGCAAGATAATCCCGCCTCGATCTGGGCGAAGCGCTCAGAGGCGAGCTTATTCTTCCCCACGAGGAGACTGATGAACTCTCAGCCACTCGGCACGACCCAGCAGGGTGCGCTCCTTCCATTCGTTATCTTGAAGGACATGAATCCCCGCCCCACGGAGCTCCTTATCCTGATCCTGCTCGCCCATCAGGTCCTGCAGGAGGACTTCGGAGGGCAAAGGCATGCGCTCGATATCCCTAGCCATCCCTTTGGCGATCGTCTCACCTTGCCCGCTTCGATACGACGACGCAGAGGTTCCTCGGAGACATAGTTGGGATCACCGACTCACGAGGAGGTCGACGGCGTCGAGCAGTGGAGAGCTCCCACCTGCGGGTAGCCAGACAAGCCAGCGACTGAATGGGCACGGGGACGCATCGTCCGTCAGTTCGGGCCGAGCTTAGGCGTCCTTCCCCGAGGATAGAGGATGTGGTGTGGCCAGCTCGTGCCCTTCGTCGGGATGGATGAGGATGAGACGTTTGTAGTCGGGATGATTCTCACTCGGATGCCCTTGGCATGGGTGAAGGTGATGCATGCGTAGGCAAAGTCTCGGAGCTCTGCTGACGATGCTGTCGGTCTGGCTCGTTTGGCTACCCCCACCCTGACAGGCAGGGAGCGAAAAGGAGGAGAGAGGCCGAGAGGCCGACGAGAAGAGTACGGAAGCAGACATGGGATAAGGCTTGGGTAAGGTAAGGGGAACTAAAGAGAAAGCACTGACGCCTACCCTCTGTGAGAGGTGCATCAGTGCTTCAATGTGTAGCCCATGGGGAATCGAACCCCCTTTCAAGAATGAAAATCTGCGTCCCACCGGAGTGAGACGAATGGGCTGCCTAGAGCTATCGTCCTTCACCCTAAGGCGGAGGCGACAGCGGATGAATCGTAGCGGGTTAGCCCAGACGATCGATCTGGCTAGCGAGCTTTGCTTTCAGGTTAGCAGCCTTGTTCTTGTGGATGATGTTCTTCCCAGCAAGGCGGTCAAGCATAGAGCCCAGCTGAGGCAGAGCTGCGCGAGCTTCTGCAGCATCCGTCAGCACGCAGCGACGCACAGCGTACGAGCCGTCTTGGCGTAGTAGCGATTGTGCAAGCGACGTGCATTCGTCTGACGAATTCTCTAATGGATGACTTATGATTTTGCCATTTTGTATCTTCTTTTTGTTGTTATCGTAGTCCCATGGGGAATCGAACCCCTGCACAAGAATGAAAATCTTGCGTCCCAACCGATAGACGAATGGGCCTCCCAAATATTCAACTGAGCTGACACAATGGTCTTCGGTTGCGAGTGCAAAGGTAAAACAAATTATTGATCCACCAAACATCCGAAGGGAAATTATCCACAACCTCATAGATTCAGACACTGCCTCTCGAGGGCTTTTCGGGGAGTTGTCTGCGCCCCCGAAAAACGGGGAGGGTCTACAGTAGGAAGGGGCACTCTCGAGGAGGCACAGAAGGGGTAAAAACGACCTACGGTAGGTCGTCAAAAACCGACTGTAGGTCGTCGAAGCGATCCACAGTAGGTCGCCTCGACGACCCTACCGTGGATCCCTAAATGTATCGAAGACTACTGCATCACCTTGCGGTCGGTGAAGATAGACCCGGTCTCCAGGGCGCACCTCTCAGGTACAAGCGATGGAGCAGACTTGACACTTGACGGCCTTCTCTACGGACTCCATCTCCACTCGGATCTCTTCGATGGTGAGGCGCACGAGCGCCCCGTAGTGGGCCCCGTGATGATGATCTCATCGCCGACCTTGATCTCACCGCTCCGACGGCGGAACTCTGACACCGATCTTGGAGAAGTACTTTGGTCTGGCGACGTAGATCTTCTGCTTCGTACCGAAGAGCCGTAGTTCGACGTCCATTCCCAGGCGCTGGCCCAGGTAATAGCCGTCCCAGAAGCCACGGTTGACATACCTGCCGAGGTGATTGTCCCACTTCTCGACCTGAGCCGAAGTGAGTCCCCAGCGCAGTAGGTGTCTACTGCCTCACGGTAGGCACGCACGACGGTATCGACATACTCAGAGGGCCACGGGCACGGCCTTCGATCTTCAGACACGCACGCCGGCATCCAGCATCTTACTGAGGAAATGGATCGTCTTGAGATCCTCGGGCGACATGATATACTGGTTGTCGATCTCCAGTTCGATCCCCGTCTCCTTATCCTTGACCTCGTAGGAGCGACGACAGATCTGCGAGCAGGAGCCTCAGTTAGCGCTCTTGCCCTGCTCATGCGGAGGCTCAGGTAGCACTACCGAGACGGCCATGCAGAGAGCACCATGGGCGAACATCTCGATGCGATAGGCTCGCCAGCTGGGCCGACGATGGGCTCCTCGAGGATTGCCCGGTGGATCGCTGCCACTGGTCCATGTTCAGTTCACGAGCCAGCACGACGACATCGGCGAACTGCGCATGAAGCGTAGGGGCTTCGACATTCGTGATATTGAGCTGGGTGGAGAGGGTGGACTTCGACCCCGATGCTACGAGCATAGAGCATAGGAGCGACATCCGCTGCGATGATGGCCGACACCTCGCTGCCTTCGCCGCATCGATGATCCTCACGCATGAGAGTTAGGTCCTCGTCGTAGATGATGGTGATTGACCGTGAGGTAGCTCTTGACGTCGTGGTCACGGCAGATCGATGCGATCTCATGAGGTCTTCCGTCGTGAAGTTATTCGCACTCTTAGAGCGCATGTTGAGGCCTTCGATACCGAAGCAGATCAGTCAGCACCTGCATTGATGGCGCCATGAGCGATTCATACGACCTGCGGGGAGCCATGATCCTCGCAGTCTTTCCTATTCATAGGGAGTAAATAGATGGATCAAGTGAAAGGGGCCTTCCTACCCTAGGATAAGCCCTCTCGGAGGATCCTGCAAGGGATGGGACAGGCTAGTAAACCTGAGATGAAAACCAACCCTCTGGCGCATCGTGGCGACACCGCTCAGAGGGCTGGTCTCTCAGAGAAGGGGAGGATGGGCCGAAGCTGTCGGCGCAGGCGCCCTCTACACAGGAGCGAAGGGTCTCGGCTAGCTCTTCGACAGGGATACGAGCTAGGACATCTTCAGCAAAAGCATTGCTGAGCATCAGGCGAGCTTCTCAAGCGAGATACCACGCTGACGCATGTAAAAGAGGGCTTCCTCACTGAGCTGACCTGTGGTCATCCCGTGGAGCACTTCACATCGTCGGCATGATCTCCAGCTGGGGCTTCGACTGCATGCGGGCAGAAGGAGAGAGGAGCAGGTTGCGGTTATTCGATAGGCTGGCTCTGCATCTTGTGCATGAGGATACGACCTGTGAAGACTCCTCGGCTCTCATCGCGGAGGATGTACTCGAAGAGCTCATCGGAGGTGCAGTGCGGTACAGCATGCTCGATGAAGGAGAAGTTATCCGTGTGCGCCTGCCGGCCGTCGAGAGAAGCCAGAGACCTTGAGGTCGGCCTCCTCTCAGCAAGGGTGATGAAGAAGTTATTGCGTGTCGTACCATTAGCAAAGCGTCAGGGCACTGAGGTCGACAGCACTCTGCTTCATCTGGCGGACGTAGGTCGAAGTGATACGGATACGCTCTGCACTGATTCCTCTCGGTCGATGAAGTGAAGCGTGCTCGACGCCCCGTAGACTCTCTGAGGGCACGTAGCGCCATGGCTCGACCCGTCTCTTCGGGGGCAATCCTCAGTACAGCGGTAGCCTCAGCGTCATCCTCGACGATGATGAGTGCTCGCTCCTGAGAGATATGTCCTGCACGACTAGGCTAGTGGAGTGAAGCTCGCTATGCCCAGGCATCTTCGCCCCCGAGGCACATAGACGACGAAGCCTTCAGCGACGGAAGAGGTATTGAGCGCCACTAGGCACTCAGTCTCCACTGAGGCGATCCGTCCGTAGTGCTCCTTAGCTACCCCAGGGTAGAGGCGTACGCAGTCGGAGAGAGAGCCGATGAAGATCCCTGAGGGAAGGCGTGCGAAGCCCAATAGGGCGACCCTCGAGAGAAGAAGCTTCCAGTCCCCAGCGAAGAGCTTCGCCAGATCAGTACGCTGGTAATCTTCGCTCTTGAAGCCGAGGGAGTCCTAGGCGAGCAAAGGTATCGTAAGCCCCTCACGGTAGTGACCGAGGAGCTGGGGGCGCTCGTGGCTCTTGGCTGTGCTCAGCGAAGAGCTCGAGGTACTGCTTGCGATCGCTTCCATAGTCGCTTATTCTCCTACCTCGTCCTTGATCCAGTCGTAGCCACGCTTCTCGAGCTCGAGGGCTAGCTCAGGCCCACCGCTACGCACGATACGTCCCTTGTAGAGGACATGGACGTAGTCGTGCGGATGTAGTCTAGTAGACGCTGGTAGTGCGTGATGACGATGGTCGAAGTCTCAGGGCTACGAAGCTCGTGACCCCTCAGCGACGATACGCAGCGCATCGATATCTCAGCCCACCATCCGTCTCGTCGAGGATCGCAAGCTTGGCTCAGCATCGCCATCTGGAAGATCCTCATTGCGCTTCTTCACCACCGAGAGCCCTCGCTGACCGATCGGCTAGCGAGCTTGCTATCTAGCTCGATCGAGCTCACGCTTCTGCTTCATCAGCTTGAGGAACTCCTGCAGCAGGCAGTGGGTCGAGGCCAGCAGCCCTTACGACGCTCGTTGAGCGCTGCACGCATGAAGTTGACCATGCTCACCCTGGGATCTCCACAGGGTACTGGAAGCTGAGGAAGAGCCCTAGATGAGCTCGCCCTCTGGCTCTAGTTCCAGAGAGGTCCTGCCCTTCGAAGGTGACCGATCCTTCGGTGACTTCGAAGGTGGGATGTCCTACGAGTACAGAGGAGAGGTACTCTTCCCTGAGCCGTTAGGTCCCATGATGGCATGGATCTCCCCTGCCGACGGTGAGGTTGATCCCCTCAGTATCTCTTTATCTCCAATGGATGCATGGAGGTTCTCTATCTTAAGCATATATCTATAGGATATGGGTAGTAATAAGGATGGTGTGGGTGCTTGCCTCAGAAGGACTAACCTACGGAGCCTTCCAGAGAGATGGAGAAGCTTCTGCGCTTGACAGCGAACTCCATCGGAGCTTGTTCATGACTTCCTTAGCGTAGCCATTGACGATGAGGCCGACAGCCTCCTCGACTCCGATACCACGCTGCTCAGTAGCAGAAGATCTGATCTCGCTGATCTTGCTCGTGTGGCTTCGTGCTCGACGATGGCAGTGTCATTGTCTCAGCATGGACGTAGGGAAGGCGATGAGCGCCACAGCGATCAGAGACAGAAAGGCTATCGCACTGCGAATGGTTGCGAGCGATTCTCTGCCCCGGGTCCGGCATAGACCAGACCTCGGTAGTTATTCTGGCCTGCCTGCGCTGATCCCCTTGGAGACGATACGGCTACGGGTATTCTTCCCAAGGTGGATCATTCTGTCCCCTGTGTCTGCTCATGCGGAAGTTATTCAGTCACCGCCACGGAGCAGAATTCTGCATGAGTCATCCCCCTCGAGCATGGCTAGTTAGGATACTCCAGGTGATCGCCGAGCCTAGTCTCCACCTGAGTCCGTGAGAGCTAGCACGAGCGCCATGCAGTGACCACGCTTGGTGACGAAGTTGTAGACACCGCCCTTACCCTCCTTATCGCCAGGGTACCAGTTCTGCACGGTCGAGTACTTCACCTCAGCATCCTGCTCGACGATGATCTCGACGATAGCGGCGTGAAGCTGGTTCTCGTCACGCTGGGGAGCGGTACAACCCTCCAGGTAGGAGACGTAAGCACCTTCGTCGGCGACGATGAGCGTACGCTCAAACCGCCCCGTGTTGATCGCATTGATACGGAAGTACGTGAGAGGCTCCATCGGACAGCGTGTCCTCAGATGTAGACGAAGGAGCCATCACTGAGAACAGCGGAGTTCAGTGCTGCAAGTAATTATCCGTATAGGGTACGACGGCACCTAGGTACTTCTTGACTAGGTCAGGATACTCACGGACGGCTTCGCTGAATGAGCAGAAGATGATGCCCTTCTCGGCGAGTGTCTCCCGGAAGGTCGTCTTGACGGAGACGGAGTCCGTCACAGCATCTACAGCGATCCCACTGAGGATCTTCTGCTCCTCTAGGGGGATACCCAGCTCTCGAAGGTACGCAGGAGCTCAGGGGTCTACCTCATCGAGGCTCTTCGGGCCCTGCTTCTTCTTAGAGCAGCGTAGATGATGTCTTTGCAATCGATGGGCGGGATCTTCAGCAGGGCCCAGTCGGGTTGCTCCAGAGTCTGCCAGTGACGGAAAGCCTCTAGACGGAACTGGAGGAGCCATCTAGGTCTTCCTTCTTCGCCGAGATCAGGCGTACGGTCTCTTCGCTGAGACCCTGCCATGGTCTCGGTATCGATGTCCGTCGTGAAGCCATATTTATAATCGCTCGAGGTGACCTCGTCGATGATCTGATCGTTATCTTGCATGCAATAAAAAGTAATACTTATCTCTTCTTTGGGAATGAACAACCAATCCCCCTCAAAGGTTTCCGCCTTTAATCTTCAGCACGATTATCCAACAACCATTTCATCCAAGCTCTAGCAGTTCGAGCTCTACGAGCGACAGTACTATCACTTAAAGTTATACCCTCCTCCCTCATTATGTCACTCATCTCTGGGATTGAGATAAGCTCACCTCGCTCAATAGAGGTCTTCATAGCCAGCCCTAGGAACCGAGGACGAAGCATTTCTCTTGCAAGGGCTAGATTCCTCCCATGGATATCCTGTCCCATTATACGTCTGCCTTCTGCTGTTAACTGATAACGACCATCTCCTTTTTGAACCAACCCCAAAAAAATTGCTGCATTCATGTAGTAGTCAGACTGACGAAGCGTGAAATGCTGTTGCTCCGATATATCTACAGCCTCAAGCTCCTGGCCTCGCATCAATTCTTCCAGAATATTAATAACCCGTCCAAAATCATCTGCTTGGGGAATAATCCCTCGGATGATAATCCTCATCACTAATCTCAAGCTCTTCTATAATGCCCCGTATACTCTGCAGAGTAAGCTGAGGCGAATCTGTTCCGATGACGTATCGAGCTTCTTTCAGTAGCTCTATTGAGTTGTAGCAATTCGTATCCCAAAGGCATACTCCCGGAAATGATAGATACCATTGGAGTAAGTTAAGAAGACAGAGCGTACAGGCTTACGCATCACTGCTTCCCATCGTCTAAATGGATAATACAACTGACGCACAAGGAGTCATTTGCAAGATGATTCTTGGCCTCAATGAGGGTAATGCTACCTCTCCCTCATACCCACCATCGATTTCGATCTGTGCATTATTTACACTGATGGGATGCCTCTTCCTTTCCCCCTACCTCGAAAGAGAAGGAGAAAGAGCTCACATGACCGCTTATCGTTGGATATAGGTACTCCTCTTCAAGAAAGCTGGATAGCATACCACTACTATAAGCACTATTGAGAGCAAGAGCCCTCACTCATAATTTGAGTGTAGTCTATACTTTTCTAGAGGTAATACCGAGTTATGTGCCGAATAGGGGATGTAGATGGCACCTCAAATTTATGGAATAGCTATCGATCCAATGAGGTAAGTACCTCTGGTGTTTGGCAAAATGCCAAGGCCATTATCTTTGAATATACTTGGCAGTCGCCTCGAATCGTCAAACTTAGTCATTAGGCGAGGTTCCCGAAGAACCTTGATCTGCTCTGCTGAAATTTCAAACAATCTACCCTGCCGAACACAATCCAAAATAGCATACCCGAAAAGCACTTCCCATGCCTCTCCATTCAGATCTCTCCTACTCATAATTACGGATAATTAGTTTTCCACGGCACCTCGACTCGAGCCAACAGAGTTAACCGAACGAGTTGCCTGCACAGAAGTGATTATATAATCCTGATATAAATCCTTGATGAACTCAGCAGAGGAATTGGACTGCATGAAGTGAATACCTCTCTCTGTTAAGCTGTCACAAACATCCTTTAGGCGCCTCTGAGACTCTGCATTCCATCCTCCTGCACATATCCAGTAAAACTGGAGGTCCTCTGAGAGCGGATGATATGGAGGGTCTAGATATACAAAAGTTTTCTGGGAGCTCTCAGCGACAAAAGGGACTCATAGTCAGAAGCAGAATCTCAATATCGTTCTCTCAAAGTATCTCACTTAAAGCATAAACGCCCGCCTCATTTATAAATATTCAGCTGCTTATAGTAGCCGAAAAAGGACTATTGAATTCATCAGCTCTATTCACCTAAAGAGACCATTATAACAAGTCTTGTTGAGATAGATGATACGAGAAGCTCGCTCTATATCGCTCACATGCTCAAGGGATCGCGATCCAGAGATCGTACCTGATAGAAGTGCTCTGGTGTATTCACGTGCCTAGCAAGAGACCTCCGATCAACTCATCAGGGTGATCCTCACCACTTCATAGACATTAATGAGGCTCTGCATCAGTCGCTGATAATAGCCTTCTTGGGTTGAAGATGGAACAAGACGGCCTCTCCCCAACAAACGGCTCACAATAGCAACCGTCTACCAAGATCCCTGTGGGAGCAATTTGCGATATTTCGCCAATCAATTGCCTTTTTCCACCTACCCACTTTAGAATCGGACTTACAAAAGGATTCTTCTTTGCCATGAGTTGATTCTTCTAGATTCTCAAGTTCGGGACAACCTCTTATCATCTTGCCAGTTGAGGATAAAAGCTACACTCCCCACAGTCTCACGATTGAGAAACTGCGTAGCCAGCATAGATTCCCTAATACTTGGCTACGATTACTTGGCGTAGCTGACGCTACGAGTCTCGCGGATGACGGTGATCTTGACCTGTCCAGGGTAGGTCATCTCGTCCTGGATACGCTTTAGCGATCTCGGCCGAGAGGGTAGAGATACTGTTGTCGTCGGTGTTCTCTGCCCGACGATGACACGTGCTCACGCCCAGCCTGGATAGCGTAAGTCTCACGACGCCGGGGTACGAGAGGCGAGTTGCTCTAGATCGTTAAGTCGCTTGATGTGGGCCTCCACGATCCCCACGGCGAGCACCGGGACGAGCACCACTGATGGCATCAGAGACCTGGACGATAGGAGCGATGAGGCTCTCCATCTCGATCCGTCGTGGTGAGCGCCGACGGCATTGCAGATGTTGGCTTTTCTCCTGTACTCTCGCAAAAGCTTCATCCCAAGGAGGGCGTGTGGGAGCTCGGGCTCGTCGTCGGGCACCTTACCTATATCATGAAGAAGACCTGCACGCTTAGCATGCTTGGGGTTAAAGGCTTAGTTCGCTGGCCATGACGGCACAGAGGTTAGCGGTCTCACGGGAGTGCTGTAGGAGGTTCTGCCCGTAGGAGGAGCGATATTTCATCTTCTGATGAGACGGATGAGCTCGGGTGCATGCCGTGGATCCCCAGGTCGATGACGGTACGCTTCGTCTCGATGATCTCTTCTCTATCTCGCTTACGCACCTTCGATACCACTTCTTCGATGCGGGCAGGGTGGATACGACCGTCCCTGCACGAGCTGGTGAAGGCCAGACGCCACTCACGGCGCACGGGGTCGAAGCTAGAGAGGACGATGGCTCGGGCGTATCGTCGACGATGATCTCAATGCCGGTAGCGGCCTCCAGAGCACGGATGTTACGCCCTTCACGACCGATGATACGGCCCTGATCTCATCGCCTCGATATGGAAGACGGTGACGGAGTCTTTCGATCGCCGTCTCGGTAGCGACACGCTGGATCGATCGGATGACGATCTTCGCCTCCTTGTTAGCGGTCATCTTCGCCTCCTCGACGATCTCATTGATATAGCCCTGAGCCTGGTCCCAGCTTCGGCACGAAGGCTCTCGATGAGGCGCTCATGAGCTTCGTCGGCCGACAGCTCTCGAGAGCTCGAGACGCTTCTGTTCGCTCTGACGGAGTAGTTCCAGCTCAGCTTTCCTCCTCGAATTCGGCCTTCTTCACCTCATACTTTCTTTCTTGAGCTCGATGCCTCGCTCTGTAGGGCAAGCTTCTCCTTGAGGACGTCGATCTCTTGGCTGCGCTTTCTCCACGTCGCTCTGGCGCTGGGAGAGCTCCTGTTCACTGAGCTTTGAGGCGCCCCTCTATTTGCTTGAGTTTATTATTGCGCTGAGCGACCTGTTGCCTAGGTCACCCTTTGAGCTGGGAACTTCTCTACCTCGAAGCTTCTTCTGCTTGAGGACCTCGGCTTCGCGCTGCGCTCGGCTAATATTGATCGGGTCTTCGACCGAGTACACGTTCCGTCAGAAGCCACGAGAGGGGCAGCGCCGAGCAGGAGCGCAGCGATGCACATGATGATGATGGTGATTGTTCCCATTCCTTGTCGATAATCAAAAGTAGCTGGAGGAAGGGGACGCTGTGGCGATCAGGGCGAAGCGAGGAGCGTCAATAAGCTCGCGAGCCTGGCGGATCAGCTGCTCGAGCTGACCGTTAAGCTGCTGGAGCTTGGAGCAGTCAACTCTCGGGTGTGCGCCCAGAGAGGCGTGCACCGCTTGTAGCGAGTAGCGATATCGATAGCAGCCATCGCCAGGTAGCCTTCGGTAGGCACCTCGGAGCGATTGGGATATTCCGGCGTAGATAGCGCAGCGTATCGGCAGCTCTTCCCGGCCTCTCGGTACAGGCGCTCGTCGGAGCGAGGGCACACAGCGAGCAGGCGGGCGTGCTCACAGCGAGCGTGATGCGCTGCTGAGCCTCTAGGGCTGGTATCGGGTTCCATATATCGGGAGCAGGGCTCATAGAGTCCCCTAGCTATGCGGTCTCTTACTTGATCTTGGGCTCAGCGTCGTGTATCGTCTCTGGCTCAGTAGCGAGCTGGCTGATACAGCGATCCAACCGACTGATGATCCCATCGAGGAGCTTCCGAGCCTCCTGTCGGCGACCGTCCTCGGCACGAGGCGGTGAGAAACTGAGGCAAGGGCTACGGTAGCTTCGTGTCGTCGCACTGACTGAAGCTCTTCCGCATCGCACGAAGGGCTTCGTCCTGCTGCAGGAGGAGCTCCTTGAGCTGAGCGACTTCTCGTTCTGCTCTCGCGACAATCCCAACGAGGCGTTGGATATTGACTTCTAGGCGCTGGAGCTCTGCGTCTTCTGCTTAAGTCATAGCGTCGTCATTCCTTTATGCGCAAAGGTACGGTTTTTTACTGGGAGGAGGGCTAAAAGCGTCTATGCGAGTAGGATTATCTCTCCCTACGGTGAAGAGGGATCTACTCTCACCCTTCGGAGGTGGTCTCTGAAGTACAAAAACGATCCACGGTAGGTCGGTCGACCGACCTACCGTGGATCGCCAAGACGACCCACAGTAGGTTTTTCGACGACCTACCGTAGATCGCTCTTTTGGGGTGTCTCAGAGGGTACCCTTTCTATGGTAGAGACCCCGCCCTTTTTTCACCCTCTACTTCCCGTCGCCGAAGAGCGAACTCTCCCAAGCGAAATCTCGACGATCCCCAAGTAGGTGATTGACGCTCCACGCAAAAGCTGCAACATTGTAGTCGATACACAGAGCCCCACGCATTCACCCCCAAAGTGTGCGCCGCCCATTCACTCAACTACAAATACAGAAAGACATGGAACAGGAAACCCTCCGACAGCCGTCCACCGACCGCTACCCTTCGGAATGCACCACCATCATCGTCGGCGGCAAGCATACCGCTGATGGCTCCATGATCGTCGCCCGTAGCGAGACTGGAACGCTGTCCTAGCGAAGAACCCAGAGCTCTATCGAGACACCGACCACGGCCCCGAGCGCTTCGTCGCCCCTCGACAGTCCCTTCCGCTGTGACCCTACCCAAGGAAGCCCTCGGATACTCAGCCCTGCCCCTACCACCCTACCGGACACTGGGGAAGTGCAGGCTCAATACCTGCAGGTGTCGGTATGAGTGCCACCGAGTATCTTCAGCAGTGACCGAGCCCTCCAGGCCGATCCTCGTACCTGAGGGTGGCGGAGAACTCCGTCTTCAACATCGTCCTACCTACATCCGCTCCGCCCGTGAGGAGTAGAGCGCCTCGGTGCTCTGATCACGAGCACGGGGTAGCTCGAAGGCTTCGGTGTCGGCTTCGTCGACAGCCATGAGATCTGGTATCTGGAGACCGCCTCTGGACACCGCTGGCTCGCCACGTATGCCCGAAGATCAATACTTCGTCACCGGCAATCAGAGTCGCTTCCGCCAGTACGACCCACTGGACAAGGCAAACTACCTCGCCTCTGACGACCTGATTGAGTTCGCCATCCAGCACGGGCTCTACGACCCAAGCCGTGGCGCCTTTGACTTCCACGAAGCTTATATCCGAGACGTAGCGCTTGACACAACTCTACAACTATCCTCGTGTCCAGGGGCCTACAGGGGAAGCTCAGCCCCTCCATCCCCAACGATGTGACGAAGAACACCTTCCCGTCTTTGCCCAAGCCACCGAACCCCATCTCCCTCGGCAAGCTACGCGAACTCTTCCCGCTTCCACTACGACGGTACCGACCACGATCCCTACCTTCATCAGAATCCCCGTGAGGTCTATCGCCCCTGTCTCCATCTTCCGCACCACGCAGACGCATATCCTGCAGGTGCGCCCCGAGCTACCGCAGGCCATCGGCCGAGTGAACTATGTCGCCCTAGGGATGGCTGACCTCGGTGTCTTCCTCCCCTCTATCAGGGTGTCCGCTCCTATCCCAAGGCGTACACGAAGGGCACTAACCACTCGTCGCACGACTCCGCCTACTGGAAGTTCCGCAAAAGGTGCAGGCCCTCGGCATGGTGAACTACAACCGCTATGCCCCGCTGATCAAGGAGACCTACGCTGCCTTCGAAGCCGAGGCCGACCAGCGTCAGCGTGAGATGGAAGAGCAGTATCTGGCCATCTACAAGACCCAGCCCCCTACGGGCGCAAGACCTGCTTCAGGCCTTCTCTGACCAGCTCCTTCGCTCCGCTCTCGACGTCACGGACGAACTGATCGAGACGCTCTTCACTCGCCTGACGGAAGACATCCAAGCCGAGTACGAGTTCACGGCGCCTAACCCCTCCTCCCCCAAAAACCAGAAGGCCGAGACCCTCACGCTGTGAGGATCTCGGCTCTATTCTTCTCGTGGGAAGGTGTCCCTGACCTAGCCCACTTCTCGCTCCCGTCCGTCAAGCGTATCACCTCTCATCCTCCAGGGGCCCCTGACGCTCCTTCACATCCTCCTCCCCACCCTTCTTCAGCCCCGCTTGTAGAGGCATCTCGGATCCTCCGTTTGCGGCCCACGGTAGGTCGCCGAAAAAACCTACTGTGGGTCGTCGAGACGACCCACAGCAGGTCGCAACGACGACCTACCGTAGGGTTCTTTTTCCGCCCACCGAGGGCAAGGGAAGGAGACGCCACTTCCTCCCCTCAAGAAGAGCAGAACTTCATGTCCCGAAGTAAGGAGATATAGTATGTGGAGCTATGACACTAATAAGTATGCAAATATAAAAGGTAATACATACATTTGTGTAGCTAAGGTGGAGTGTATACTAAAAAGGTTGCTAAGACTAAGGCTAATCACGTCTAAGAATCAGGCACATCTCACGATGCACTCACCCCAAGCAAACCAAACAAAACACCTACACAATTAACGAATAACTATATGCACATTTCAAAAAGCTTCCTGCGGAAGGATCTCTTTGCAGGACAGACCCATAAGAAGACAGCTGAACCAGATCACCAAAAGATCTTGAGCTCAAAAACCTCCTTGATGATTGGGATCGATGGTGGCTGGGAGCTCTGGGAAGTCCAACCTCATCCAGATGATAGAAAAAGCGAGTGCAAGAACAGGAAGCTAAAGCCATCTTTCTTCACCTACGATGCTTGGGGACATCAGAACGACATGCCTCGTCGCGCCATGCTGGAGGAACTCACAAGGTCATACAGTTTCCTCGGAGGCTCTATTAGAAGGCAAAGGAAGGACTGGAAGAAAAAGAACGAGATTTGCTGGCTCAGAAGAAAGAGACCAGCACAAAGACCATCCCAAAGTAAGTACAGGAATACTAGTGCTAGCGTTGATGAGCATCCTAACCCCCTTTATGCTCTAAGATCGGAGAATCGCTCCCCAAGACCTGTGGTGCTGGGTGGAATATAGCCATCACAATAGTACCTTTTAGCTTGGATTAGGCTATGCTGGTCATGAATTCTATCGCTCCAGAAAAAGAGCATTAAAGCATCTCTAAACGAACTACTATCCCTATATCAAGAAAGCACCAAGGAAGAGACTACTCATGAAGTAGTGTTTTCTGAGGAGCCCAGTCCTCCCAATTCGAAAAGTGGATGAAGGAGCTCGACGAAAGCCTTCAGACTCATCTAATCCTTGTATTTCGATAACATGGATCGACTTCCAGCTAGCAAAGTACAAGAGTTCTGGGCTGCAATCCACTCCTTTTTCTCCGAAGAGAAGTATGAGCACATCAGGTCATCATCCCTTCGACAGGAAGCATATTATATCCGCCTTCAGGGGCGAAGACGGCGACGATAAACGTTGCTATGGGAATGACTTCATCGACAAGACTTTTGATGTCGTTTACCGTGTTGCTCCTCCTACCCTATCGAACTGGAAAGGCTACCTGTCTGACCAATGGAGGAAGCCTTTGGGGAGAGCTTATCCCCGAGCACTCTATTACCCAGATCTACGACCTCCTGACGGAGAGTAAAACGCCCAGAGAGATCATAGGCTTCATCAACGACTGTGTCACGACAAGAGAAACGTGCTCAGTATCCATCCCCAATGAGTATATTGCTCTATTTGTCATCGGAAAGCATAAGATCAGCGAGTCACCAGAGAAGGAGCTTTTTAGAGCTATCCTTCCTCAAGCCCCTTAGCATACAAAATACGACAACGACAATACACGAAAGTATTTGTCTGCTCTATACTACCAGCTCCCCCAAATGAGGCACTAGAGATCGTTTATACAGACCAGCTTCGACGGGAACTCGACCAAGGAAGAGCCCTCTGCTTGGGAGTCTTGTAAACCTATCTATCCTTCCAAACCTCTTAGAGAATGCCATCGTCGCCGTAACGAGATGTAGAGAATGCGACCCTTGCATTTGCAGAGGTAGAAAAGAATCTAACACGTCGATCCTAGCTGGCTTCTCGGGAGCAGTTGCTCCAGAAAGCTCCAGAAGAAAAAGGGTCGTCTGAAGGTGTATCAAATCGAGCTTCTCAAACATATCGACAAAGGCAGAATCGATGAAACGCCTACACACGATCGTCAAGTCCACCTACAGCCAGTCCTACAACCTCACGAATGAATATGGAGCATCAAATTCACATTCATCAATGCTCCCCAATTCTACAATGACATCTCCATTTTTACGAGAGTGCACCAAGGATACCCACATCTTAATCCCATGGATGAACTTCATGAAGCCAAGACAACTCCAGATCAATTTGTAAGCTTCGTAGAACGCGCTAAAGACACATACAGAGACTATAAGATTTCATGCCCCATAGAGGATATAGACAAGTATCTATCAGAGATGCGCTTCGAAGAATGGGAAGAGCTAGACTTTGTCAGGTTTCTTCCAGGGAGGGACAAAGTCAAACTTTGCTTATTTCGGGAGACGTTAAGAAGCCACATCAAAGATTCCCGAACCTCTTACGAAGCATCTACTTACTGAGTCAATGGGTAGATTTTGGGATAAAGAGATATGAGAGACAAAGGATGAACCGCTAACGTCAGATAGTCTCATAACGTCTATATGAGACTACAGAAAAAATTCTTTCCTAGAGCATTGTCTCATCTGCATGCGTTTAGCTCTGTGGAAAAAATTCTCTTCCTCGTCGATGGAGGATATACTCCAAGAAGAGAATAAGGAGCTTGCCAAGGAGCTAGCACAGGGGCACATCCAGATCTTCGTGACATATGAAGATCTACTATTGATGCATGAAGAGATGGGAGAGTATCCTCTATACACGGGGATAGTTAGAAACCCTATTACTAACAACCTAGGTAGACATTTATCTATCGAGAATGTCGCTTCCTCACTACAAGAGATCTCTCTAAAAGTATCGGAGTTTCAATAGATGAGCTCCTTCGAGACTGGGATCGCTTCCAGGATTCTTTGCGAGAAGATCACCGAACAGACAATATCGACCATACCAGTAGACTTCTTCAAGGACACCGCAGCGATACAACAGCGACTAATTGTATCTCACTGCACGCAGACAGCTGTGAGATACCTCCAATCCATCACGCAAGGCGACTGGGAGAGCATTTCCAAAGCGAGGATTACGAGTATAAACTTCTAATGGAGCTCAGGTACGATTGCCCGAATGCCATGAGGCTTTTTAAGAAGATCATTGAGCAAGAACATGAAGGTCAAGCATTGATTCTACCTGATGAGGTTTACTCAGCTCTAGTAGCTCTCTTTGAGGAGCATAACAAGATCTGGGGCACCCACGTAGTCATGCGATAAGGAACCGATATGGAGAAAAGAGATCGAGACATAAAACTGAATTGTTTATGCGATATGGTAAGGCTCTGATCCAGACTGGAGATCTACCCAAGAATCCCAAGGCAATCCAATACCTTCTACCGACCACCCTCCTAGCAGATCCAGGTATACTGAGGTATCCTTATTGAGAAGAGTACTGAAGTTGCTCAGATACTCAGAGCTGCAGAGGAAAACTATAGAAATACGTTCTCACAACAGAGCTCTTTTCTGTCTATAACTCAAAGCAGGAACTACAGGAGCAGATGAGAGAGCTTCTTTCTGCACTAGGTATCCCAATACCCTCAGACGACGAGAAAGAGTAGGCTGATCTGCTCTTAGAATCTTGGAGGGAATACGCCTCTATAGATGCATCTAGAGGCCAGTACAATGTCTCCAGTTCCTAAGACGATTCCCTGACACATCTCCCCAGAGCACTTTCCCCACCCTTCTCCAGCCCAGCTGTAGAGGGCATCTCGAGAGCCCCGTTTTATGCGACCCACGGTAGGTCGCCGAAAACCTACTGTGGGTCGTCGAGACGATCCACAGTGGGTCGCAACGACGACCTACAGTAGGGTTCTTTTGCCTCCTCCATGGCAAGGGAAAAGCCACTTCCTCCTCAAAATAGAGCCGAGATCCTCACGCTGATGATCTCGGCTCATGGTATTTAGCACTCTGGGCGGGCGACTACCACAGCTCGTGCCAGTGGCGGAAGCTGGCGGAGACAGTGAGCGCCTCGCTCAATGAGGGTGAAGGTACGCCTGCTCCCGCCAATAGGCCTCTTGAGCCGAGGGCGGATGACCCGATCATCGTCGCCGATGAAGCGCATGAGACCAGAGACCTTGCGCCTGAGGTTTGGGCACGGGACGAGGCGACACCGCTCGATGGTGTAGGGACGAAGGAGTTCGTCGTAGATGGCATCCGTGGGGCGCTCCGCACATCTTCGTAGAGGTGACGAGTAGGTCTTCCCTCCAAGCTGCGCCTGTCGAAGCGCTGCCCGATTCTCCTCGGTGATGCTTCAGCGTCGCCTGATAGACGGCTTCGGGGATACCGTAGACATCATCCATAGGGTAGCCTGTCCCAGCTACCGCCGTGCCCGGATGAGGTGCTCTCTGAGGCAAGGATGCTCGAGAAGAAGCGGTCGGCCGCCCACACACCCATCGACCACGCCACGGACGAAGCTCCCTGCAGGGGTGGAGCCAAAGTCAAGCTGATCATCCCGATAGTCCCAGAGGACGAGGGAGATCATAGCCCTGCTCCTCCGCTAAATGCTCTACGGCTCACGCCAAGCGCCCAGCCATTGAAGTAGAGGATAAGACGGCGGGATGGGGTGGAGGAAGAGCCTGGGATAAAAAGAGTTGCTCTCATGGTCGATTACGCTTCCTCCTTCGTCCTCCAGGTTGCTCGAGGGCCAGCATCTCAGGCATAGTCTTCCCAGTCGGGATCCTCCTGGCATGAATATCCAGAGGAAGGGTAGGATAGGGCCCAAGGCAAGCATTCAGTCGCTCGCCGAAGGTGGGGAGGTGACGTGTGTAGAAGGTCCAATCCTTCTGTCCACCGCCGGTATAGGTTGCCCGTGAGGATGGCGAGCTTGTCGCTCCATGATCGCCTCCGAGCTTGAGCCTGATGTCTTCGATGAGACGGGCGGTCTCGTCGGGCATCCCGTCGGCTTCGGCGGGATACGCCAACTAATATCTACACGCACACGGAGCTTCACTGGATCGGAAGCCTCTGATCCCTTACGCACGGTCACGAGACAAAGTGCGCCTCGGTATGCTCAGTCAACCTTATTTTGTAACTTCC
>BNJU01002664.1_pt1 | contig 47986 bp, 52 predicted proteins | sample 8539281 | NCBI WGS metagenome assembly BNJU01 (sample SAMD00202456, study PRJDB9452) | human saliva metagenome | isolation source: human saliva | place: Japan
AAAATCGTGTGATATTTAATGTGTTTGTTTTTTTAAAAATATTATAAAAGACTTTTATGTCTTTTATAATATTTTTATATCTTTTAGGTGTCCGCAACAACGCATAAATAAAGGATTTGATTATATGATAAGGGTACTTTTTGGGGCATATAAGGGTACTTTTTGGGGCATATAAGGGTACTTTTTGGGGCGTATAAGGGTACTTTTTGGGGCGTATAAGGGTACTTTTTGGGGCGTATAAGGGTACTTTTCAGGGGCGTATAAGGGTACTTTTTATTTAATAGGGATTTTAATGCTTAATATCCTAGATATAATCAAGGAAAAACGTGATTTTTTTCCACAAAATAAAGAGGTCTTTTTATTTACAAGTACCCTAATTTGTGATATAATAAATATATCAAAGAAAAAGGGGACTTTTTATGAATGAAATTGTAAAATATCATAATAATTTTTAATTCTGTAGCACTGAAAAATTTTTAGCGGAGTTGAAATTAATTTATTAATGGCTATTTGTAGCAAGTTAAAAAAATAAAGATATAAATGAGATTAAATTAGAATTTTCTGATTTGCGAAAAATGGTAAACTTTGGACACAAGGGGAATTAAGGTTTATTCAAAATCTTGAACAATTGTATAAAAAAATTATTGAATTTAAGCATTAGAATAGAAACAGATGATAGAATTATTAATTTTGTTTTATTTACGAAAATATGAAATTTTTAAAAAAAGAAAAAAAGTAATTGTGATAAAAATTAACGAAGAGTTTAAATTTTTTTACTAAATAATCTTATTAACAGTTTTACTCGATTTGAATTAAATGAATTTATTTCTTTAAAATCCAATTATAGCAAAAGAAATTTATCGTAGATTGAAACAATTTAAAAATACTGGAATATGGAAAGTGAAGATAGATACATTTAGGGAATTATTGAACATTCCTCCAAAAATATAGGATGTCAGAAATTGATAAAAAGTTCTTAAAATTGCTACTGAAGAATTAAGTGAATTTTTTTGAGGATTTCAAAAATTCTTAAAAAGTTAAAAAAAGGGAAAAATAGATTTATTAGAGTTTAGGTTCACTTCAGAAAATCTGAAAAAGGAATCGATAATTTTGGAAGAAACTAAAAAAACAGAAGTCAAACCACAAAAAGATATAAAATCATAGAAAATACTCCTAAAGTAGAAGAAAAAGAGAAAACTTTAAGTGAACAAATCAAAGAAGAACTTGAAGCGGAACAAGAGGCTTTAAATAGAAGTACCACTTTATTAGGAGCATATATTGCTGGATTAAAAGATATAACAAATAACTCAATTATAATCGATTCTAAAAAGACGTATAAACTTGAGAAAAAGAAAATTGAAAAAAATTAGAAAAATTTTTCTAATTTGGCTGATGACGAAATTGATGAGAGTTTGGAGAAGGTGATACAGAAGGTATTGGAGATGGAGATTAAGTAGATTTTTTTGTTTGAGGAAATTTAAAATCAGGATGATAAAACTACCATCCTGTACCATATATTATATTTTGAGTTTACACAAAATTCTGGACACTCTCTTTAAATGGAGTTTAGTATAAAATTTATCTTAAAATTGAAAATATAAAAAAACTCATATGGTTTTTTACTTTATATTCGTGTACTACATTCAAAAATATCTTCTTTTTTTGTCATGAAACATATCTATATCAAGTCCTTCATTTTTTTATCAATTAAAAAAATATTCATTTTTCTTACAACTAGTAAAATTATCGTTCCCTGGTCTATAAAATGTTGTTCCTGAATCAGAACTGACTCTTCCATAGTAGTATTTTTCCTTTTTTTCCCTATTTCTAATATTGGACAACCATAATAATCTTCTAACCTATAATCTCTATTTTTTTCCAATCACGAGAAAATTTATCCCAATAAAATTCTTTTTGGGACAAAAATAATTGTTTACTAAAAATTTTTAATGGTAATAAGATTAAAGTTATTAAAATGGCTTTTATTATTTTTGAATACATTTCAAATCACCTATTTTTCTTTATTTTTTTAAATTATCTTCTACTTCTTTTTTTGATTTCATCTAATTCATTTCCACACCTTGCTTTTAAACCTCTATTTATAAGCAACTTTCACTTTTTCTGTTCAGACTATTAAATATTTTTTTATAACTATATTTTTAACAGAAAGATTTTTTTAGTCATAATAAAAAAACCTCCAAATATTATATAGTTATTTTACCATATATTATTTAGAGGTTTACACAAAAAGTTTATACTCTCTATTTTTAATTTACACAAAATTCTGTACACTCTCATTTTTTTAACTTTTATTCTCTTTCTTTAATCAATTTATTTAATTCCAATAAATCTAAATATACTGAATACTCAAATATTTCCCTTTTATCATATTTATAAATTCTAACTATATCATTTATATCACTTAAATCAAGATTTTTCATAATTAACTTTTCTTTGAGCATTTTTTATATTTATCATAATGTGTAAATTCATCAGCAGTTTTTCCTACATTTATTTTTATCAAAATTTTTTTATCTTTATATAAATACTCAATAAGTCGATTTAAAATTTTTAATTCTTTTTCTAAATCATATTTCTTTTTAACTCTATTTCATAATTTTCTATATTATCTAAATTAAGTAGGAAATTAAATTCATTTGTCAAATACATAATAAAATGTGAACTATAATTACATGATACTTGTTTTGGTGATTTATAAAACCTCATTATCGTATAATCTCCTATAAACCTATCATATAACTCTATCTTTTTTTATTTATCATTTCTATTTTTCTTCTAACTTTTTCTGATTTATCAGTTTTTAAATTTAAATGTATCATATTTCTAATTTCTCTTATCAAAAATTGAATTTGAGTCTTCTTGTACAGAAATAGACTTTATTAACTTTTTATTACTACCACAACTTTCAATACCATAATAAAAAGCGTCTCCTATAATTTCATATATTTTAATAAAATTAATATTTTTTTATAATCACTTCCATTTCCTTCAATCGTTCCTCTAAAACCATCTATATATTCAGAAAATCGACCATCAATAATAGAATTTTTTAAATTTTGTATTAGTTTCAAAAAGTGTTCGAATAATTCGAATAACTCAAACAATTAAAAACTAAAAATAATATTATACATTTTTCATTGATATATCACCCTATCTTTAGATTTTTATTCCTTGTTCATGTAAACCTTTCGTTTCTGTTTCTATAGCCTCTTTTTTTCTGACATATTCATGGTATTAGAAAATGGTGCATTTACATTAATAAAAGATTTTTTTGATTTTTTTGCGCTTTTTTTATACTTTTCTTCAACTTCTATAAAAAAATATTTATATAATTCTGTTTTTTTATTTTTTTAATTCATTTAATGTATTTTCTATAATTTCATCATTTCTTTTATCCTGTCCTTTTTTCTTCATATTCTTCGTACAATTTTTTTCTATAACACTATTAACAATTTTTTGAAGGAGTTTGATTTTGTATAGAAATATTTTCTATATTTTTTTCTCCTGAAAAATGTAATTCACCACTACTATCTCTGTAAATTTCATACACAGGAATATTTCCTTTATCAGTTCCATCCTGCATTTTTACATGATCTCTTTCGTGTAATAATATTTGATACGAAAGACTCTTTTTCTTGTTTTACAATTGGTATTTTTGTCTCATCGTATCTTTCTAATGCGTTATATGTAATTTTTTGAATTATCAAAAGACATTAGTGAAAAGTATCTGATCCTTCAAAATTTTGTATATTTTTTTATTTCACTAGGTAATACCCTATTTTTCTTTGGATCTTCTACATGAAATACAGTATTCACTTTTTACTTTTTATAATAGATTCTATTATTTCGTTCCCTGTTTGTAAAATTTTTAGTTTTTCCAAACAATCAGATTTTTCAGTTATAATTTCACTTTTTATCTTTTTGTATTACATTTTTCTGGCTGAAAACTATCTTTTATTCTAATTTTATTATCTTTCTCTTCTATATATTTTTTCAGTTATAAAAGATATTTTTCCCTTTTTGGAATTATTTCAGATTCATTATCTTGAATCTGAAATTCAGAATCTAATTTTCCGTCCTTATTTTACAAACCATATAAAATCATCTTCGTCTATTACAATTGGTCTATTAGTTGATTTTTGAGTATTGGCAATATAATCTTTAAAAAAATTGAGATTCCCATCTCATCTTATTAGCAATTTTATCAGTATCTTGAGCTACTATTCTTTCTAAAGAAGCATTTTTTTATTATATCCTGCGAAACTTGAGAATTATTTTTTTAAATCATCAATTGTTATACTAATACCAAATTTTTCTATCTATTTCTTTAACTTTCTCATCATCATTTAAATTTTTGTTATTTAAAATTTCTTTTAAATTATTTTTTCTGCATTTGAACTTTTTAAAATTGTTCCTTTTATTATTTCAGATACATTTTTTTCTGCTGTTGCTAAATCAGAATTAGAAATACCATATTTCTGAATTATTTCTTCTCCTATTTTTTTCTTGTTATCTCCACTCGCTTTTTTTATAATCAATTAATTTATTTTTCTAATTCTGTTTTTCAAAGAATTTGTAACATCCTGAGCAAAAAAAGTTCTTTACCTTCTAAATCAAATCCTTCTATTTCATCAGACAATTTAAAATTTTTCTATGCCATATTTTTGTATCTCTTTTTTTCAATTTTAGAAATTAATTCCTTATCTTTTGATGTACTTTTTAATTTTAGTAGTTTCTTCATCAAGAAAGATATTAAATTTTACAAAAATAACTCTTTATTTTTTTCTTTTTTTCAATATCCTATATCCAGCCAATCTATCTTTCTGCTCCTCTGTAAGATTTTTTTCTTTCCAATTCAATCCTCCACCAATTTTTGAAAGATAACCTTTATCCATTGATTCTTCTATGAATTTTGAAGCTCTTGCTTCTCCATAATTAGCAAGTAGTTCTGTATTTTTCCCAGTTACTTTATGAGTTCCTTCGTGAGTAAATACTGAGTTTAAATTAAAATTATTTATTGATGAAATATTATCAGCGTTTAACCATATCGAACCATCTTCAGCTAAAAATCCTGCTGAATTTCTTTTATCTTCACCTCTTGGATCATCACTTGATACTTCTGAATTAACATAGAAATTAACTTCTAGTTCTTTCCCATTTTGCTTAAATATTTCTCCATATTTATCTTTCATTTCTTTTACAATTTCATCTTTTGTTTTGTTTTTAGTATCAATATATCCAATATTTCTAATTGTTTCTTGAAGTCGTTCTGTTTTTAAGAAATCTAGGAAACTATTTTGTTCTTTTGAGCCAATAGTTGCAATTGTTGCTTTTGTCACAGCACCGATTGCTTCAATTTCATCTTTCGCTTTCCCTAAATCCTCTTTCAACTTACCAGAATCCGTCGCATACTCAATCGTCTGACTCTCAACACTAACATTCGTACTACTACGACTATCCTTTGTAACTTCATTCGCCTTTTCCAAATCCCTATTTATCTCATCTCCTGAAGTCTGTCCAATCTCTACATTTCCTACAACTGTATTTCTAGTCACACCTTCTTTATCTCGACTATCTTGGCTAAACTCTAGGCTTGTAACTTTTGGTTTTCCTGTCGAAACTCCTATTGCACCGCCTGTTGTTTTCATTTCATCGTCATTTTGAAGATTTTTTCCTACATAGTTGTTAATCTTGAATGTAGCATTTTCACTTTGTTTTCCGATAATTGCACCTGTATTTTCAAGTGTTCCAACCTGGAGATTGCTTCCTTCTCCGACTGTAAATGAACTTTGATTATCTACAAAATTTCTATTTCCATTCGTTTTATTTGCATTTACATTTACTGATGTTGGAATTCCTTGAGAACTTACTCCTACGCTCATTCCTTTGCTACTTCCAGTTGTTGTACTTGTATTTTGTTTCGATGTAACTTCCACTTTTCCGATGTTTCCAATTAGTTTTCCGCCATCTTGATTAAATCCACTAATTATCATTGAACCTGTGTTGTTATGAACTTCATTTACATTTTGAAAATTACCATTTTGATAAATAGTTTCAGTTGTATTTTGATTACTTTTACTTGCTGAAATACTTCCACCGTTTCCAGTTGTTGCATTTTGTGTCCATAACCTACTGTTGCACTTGCATTTATTCCTTTACTTGAACTTGATGAATTACTGCTGTTGTGCAATTCTACGGCTTCTTTTCTAATATTTTCAACATTGTTGTAAACGAATGTTCCGCCTTGTGCTTGTGTTCCTTGATATTCAATATTTTTTACATTGTTGTAAGTTATGCTTGAATTTCCATCGGTAGGTTTCATTGTAGTTATAACAGCACTTTCTATGTGCGAATCAGAACTACTCTTAGATTTAGATATTCCAGCGTTTACTCCAATATTGACATAAAAATTATTGTTGGCTGAAGCATTTTTTACTCCTTGTTTTCCAACACTTCCATTAACATCATAGTTTGTCTGTCTTGTTCCTTGATTGTCTGCAAGTCCTTTAATTGTACCAGTTGCTGCATTTATTGCAGTCATTGCTCCACCAGCAGTATCGCCGTCCTTAACCTGTTTTACAGCATTCCCAGCCTGTTTTGCCCTGTCTAATATTGGGCTGTTTATTCCTGCTGAAATTCCAAAACTGCTGCTCTTGCTTGATGTATGCACATCCCTTGTGTCAATTCTTGCTCCATATTTTACATCGCCATTATTGATTTGAATATTTCCGTATTCAAAGTTTGTGGCAGTAATTTCTGCACCTTTATTCAATACAGATCCGTCTCCAATTTGTAAGTTAGAGCCAGCATTTATCGTACTCTTCTCATCGTATGAATTTTGTGATTTTCCATAACTTAATGATGCTGTTCCGTGACTTATTCCACCTGAGAATCCTTTTTTCTTGTTCTCTTCAAAATAGCTATTATGTAGCTGTTGTGCATCTGTTGTAAGTTTTCCAGCAATATATGTATTATCTCCAAACACAACGTTACTTCCAATTGAATTTACATCGCCTAATATTACAGCGTTCTCTCCAAGCATTAGGTTACTTGCTGAATTTTCTTCAGCATGTGAATTTTTGTAACTACTTTTTGATGACATGAAACCTTTGCTTGTGCTTTTTGATTCATTTTCATAACTGTTTACTGCCGACTCTGCTTTTATATTTCCTGTTACTGTAAGTCCTGTCGTATCTTTTGCGATAAATGATGAACCTTTTAAGTTCATGTCTCCAACTGTTCCTGAAGCTGAATTTGCTGATACTCCTGCTCCTAAATGGGTTGTTTCAGCATATCTACTGAAATTGCTTCCTCCTGAACCAAACTTGTCTTCTCCTGAAAGAGATAAGGCATTCAGGTTTACTTTGTTCACATCTAAAGCCAGATGATCTGCACTTAACATTCCGCCTGTCGATTCATAGCTATTTGCTTTAACAAATACAGTTCCATTTGAAGAAATTGTTCCCAAAGATTTCACTTCTTCATGCTTAGTTCTGTCAAATTCGCTATTGTAATAGCCAACACTTCTCTTCGTTGTATCGTTTATCACTTTTCCATTGTCAGAAATTAAGGCAACTGCTTCATCACCACTGATTTTTCCACCGATATTTTCGATGTTTCCTACTGACTGAATGAAAGTTTTGTCTCCAGTAATTTCTGAAAGTAAATTTGTTGCAGTTTCATTTTTTATAGTATTTGCCTGAACATAAGTAACTCCCCCATTACCAATTTTCATTCCATTATTTACAAAATTATCGGTTTTGATGTATGTCCCATTAACTCCACCAATTTTATTACGACCATCTGCAGTTATTGTATTCAAAGTATTTTTGCTTAAGTAAATTTTTGGAACTAATACTTCAACACCATTAACATTTTGAGTAACATACCATATTAAATCTTTAGACAGTCCACTAATCTGCTCAGGTGTCAGCTCTTTTCCAACCTGCAATCCCAATCTAGAACTTTCCATTCCTGCGTTATCCATCAATGATTTTATCAAATCTTCATTAGATTTACCATTGATAAATGCTGTCCCTAATTGCTCTGTCAATGCCCTAGTTATCAACTGATTTCATAATATGCATCTCCAAGTCTTCTAACTCTGTTCCAGCTAGGCGTGTATCCTAATCTTGATAAAAAGTAGTCACTTCCATAATATTTATTCAAGTCGACATATTTACTTCTAGTTTCCAGCAAATATTTTGAACTAGGATTCATATTCTGAGTAAACATTGCACTAGTCAATAAAGGATTTACAGAAATTGTCCCAGTATTCAAAATTGCCTGAACAGATGACATATTATTCACAATTTGAATATTTGGATTCGCCAAATTTACATTAATTGCACCATTTGTTGAAGAAATTCCTTTACCAATCGCATTTGTAAATAAGCTTCCAGCAACTCCATGTGTTACACTTCCATTATTGATTTTTCCATTTGCTTCAGTAATTGGAGATGTAATAACAGGAGCATTTATATTTACAACAGCCCCTTCAATGATAGAAGGCTGTCCGCTTTCATATCCTAAGTCCCCATCATATAGTGATCTTGAGTAATTTATATTTCCATAGTAATATCTTTTTCCTCTGTGTGTTTTCTTGTTAAGATAAACTATTATTTTTTCTTCACCATTTTTCAGTTGAACTGCATTTCCCAGCGTTACAGAATTTTCAAAATTAGCTGCATTTATATCAACAAGACTTCCACCTGAAATTATGCTATCCTTGTTTTTAAAATTGCCTGAATTTATCGTAATGTTCCCGCTTGCCAAAACCTTACCATACTCTGTTGTTGCATTGCTCCGTATTTTACCAGTCAATGCAGGCTCTTTTATACGTGCATCTCTTGTAGAGTATACATTTGTTGTTCTTTCCCCTATCTGATCTGCAGGTATATCAGAATATTTAGTTAATATTAGCGAGGCATATCCCCCGATGTTATCTTTTTTAGATATCAATTCATTGTAATATTTCTTCTGCTTGTCTATTACTGGCGGCTCTTTTCTTTCTCTTCCAAACCTTTTTGGCAGGAAATATTCCCAAGAACTTACCTCAGCTTCAGACAGCTTTCTGCCATCCCAAGTCTCATAATACTTCTCATAACTTCCTAAATTAGAGATTCTACCGATGTTCTGAAAATCACTGGAAGTAATGAAAATATTCCCAGTTGACTGTATTGTCGCTACATTGTTTGTAATCTTTGCAGCGTTTAAGTCCATATTTCCACCAAGTATTTCAGCCTCGTCATTCATTATCTCGTTTGCCTTGATGATAAGCGTTTGCCCTCCATAAATGGCTTTTCCTTTGTTGTTCTGAACCTTGCCCTGTGCGTTCATTTCAAGATATTTCTCAAATGCAATCAAATCATTGTTTGTAATGTCATTTCCACTAACTTTTCCATTATCTCCAGTAATCATCGCATTGTTCACAATATTTCCTTGCCCATTAATAATAACTGTATCTGAAGAAATATCACGGTTATTTGTAAAGTCATTTGATGTAATCTGAATAAGCCCTGTACCCGTTGTATTTCCATTGTTTGTGATGTTTCTTCCTGAGATAATTAACCTTTGCTGTCCGTGAAGATTTCCATCTAAATTAATATCCTGCGTTGTTGTCAACACAGTGTTATTAGCTTTAATTGTCCCAGTATTATCAAACTTCTGAGCATTCTGCATTGATATATCGCCTGATAGTATCTCTCCTGTATTCGTAATCTTTGAATTATCAAGTAAAATTTTGTTGTTAGATGCGATTTTACCATTATTCATAACATCTGCATTCGGTGAATTCACATCATTCACAGCCAAAATTTCCCCTGTATTTGTAAGTTTTTGAGTATCAAGATCTACATCTCTACTTGAATGAATCTGTCCACTATTTGTAGATTCATTTACTTTAGCCTTAACGTTGCCAGCACTAATTTTACCAGCATTTCTTAACTCAAATCCTTTAACTTCAACATTTTTCCCCTCAATATTTCCACCATTATGATTCACAAGTGAATCTGTAGCTGAAATATCAGAGTTAGTAGCAACTGTTCCTGAATTTTCCAATCTCTTAGATGAAATTTTGTCTCCTGACGCAATTTTTCCTGAATTTTTTACATTTTTAGCTGTTAATCTACCGTTTGTAAGTATTTTACCGCCATTATCCACATCGTCTGCAGAAATTTTTCCTGACGCCAAGACTTTTCCAGTATTCGTTACATTTTTTGATTTAAAGTCTTTGGTATTAATTTTTCCTGAATTTTTCACATTATCAGTACTGATATTTTCCGCTTGAACTTCACCTGAATTTTCTGTATTTTTTCCTGACAAGTTACCATTTGCTAAGACTTTTCCGCTGTTTTTAATATCTTTTGAAACAGCTATATCGCTTCCAGTCTCTACATTTCCACTGTTTTCAAGATTTCCATTGACTGTAATTTTTCCATTTGACCTAACATCTCCTGAAGTTTCTAAATCATCTGTTGAAATTTTACCTACAGCTACAATTTCTTTTGCATTTTTCACTTTTTTTGCTTTAAAATTACTTGCAGCAATGATTTTACCATTATTTGAAACATTATCTACCTGAATATTTTTTCCCGAAACTTTTCCAGATGATACAATATTTTTAGCTGTAAAATCATCATTTGTCGATATCTCTCCAGTATTTTTTACATCTTTTGTGACCGTAACCTTATTAACTGAAGCCACTGACCCGCTATTATTTAATTTCCCTGAAATCTGTGTCGTTTTTGAAACTTGAATTTTTCCTGAATTTGTTAAATCTTTTGTTTTCAAATTTCCATTTGCAAATATTTCAGAATCATTTTCAACATCCGCATTCAAGCTAATATTACCATTAGCCTGTGTTTGACCTGCTAATTTTACAGTATTTGCTGTAATATTAATATCCTTGTCAGAACTGGCTATCTCTGATTGCGAATAATCAGAACCTTTAATTTCAATACCATTTCCCTTAATTTTAGCAACATTAATTTTACCGTCAGCTGTAATTTCCAGCTTTTCATCTTTCGAATAAATTAATGCCCTTGAATTTACTCCAGCACCTTTATCTGTACTGATTATTCTAACCTGTCCAGCATACATTGACCCAAGATTACTTGCGTCTATAGCCACTGAATTTATCCCACCTTTTGAAGTCACTGCTCCACTATTATCTACAAAATTTTCTCCCAAAGTTACGTCAACCTTGTTTCCGACAAGATTTCCCTGCATTTCCAAAGCTTTTGCGATAACATTAACATAGTCAGTATTTGTCGCATCAAATCCATTCGCTCCAATTACGATTCTCCCTTTTTCCACATCAATTCCTACAACATCTCCATCTTTCAGCTTAACTCTTCCTGTTGTCGGTATAAAATTCCTTATATTTATTGTTCCTGCCCCATTTAAGTAAATTCCATTTTCATTAGACAGAATCACATTTACCTTATCACGGCTCAATGCTTCAATATATCCCTCAATTTGTGAACGGTTAGCACCGTTTACCTGCAACAAGATTAAATTTGCAGCCTGATTTGGACCTAAATTCGGATTTGCATTAATTAGTCCAGCAAGATGGCTTCGTCCCAAATTATCAGCGTTATTAAGCACTTGACCTTCATGTCCAACATTATATTCCAAAAATTCATTAATACTTACACCCCTATTATTCGGAGTAGAAATATTAATAATTGGCGTTCCATTTGCTGAAGTGTCCAGTTTCGTATTGTGCTGAGAATTAGGGTCCAGCACTAAATTTGCCGCGAAAATGTTCATATTCATTGATACCAAAAGCAAAAATGCTACTGATTTTTTTAAAATTTTATTCTTCAAATATACGCCTCCTTCTTTTCTGTTATCCTTAGTTTTTTTATCAATCTTTCAATCAAAAAGAAATTTTCAATGCCGTATTAAAATATATTTCCTGCTTTTTCGGATTCAAATATTCTGAGTGTGAAATTGGCTTTGCATACCCAAAATTAAAATCTAGATACTTTGTATCCAATCTAATCCCTGCCGTAGCACCTGTCATATATCCTTTCCCGTATTTTGAACTATCATTGTTGACTCTCACATATCCATAACTGTACCCAAAATATGGTGATACAATTGCTATTTTTTTTATAGGAATATTGTAAGATATTTCATTTCCAATCTCTATTGCTTTATCCCCTGAAATTGTACTCCTATGATAACCTCCTACACTTCCAACACCTCCTATAGACTGTCTCTCGCTTCCATAGAGCGTGTCATTTGAAAAAGTTGAATAAATGTTCGCCCTATATACAAAATGCTCTGTCACGGGCTTGTAATAGCTCATATCAAGCGTATACTTATCAAATTGTGCCTTAGGAGTTGTGCTAAGCTTCCCATCATCTATCTCTGCTCCAAAAATTTTAAGCCCTTTCTCATAACCTAAATTTACTCCAAAAAGTCCCTTAAACAGAGATGTCGTATAACTAATGTTAGCTGTACCTATTGCCAGCTTTCTATTAGATAAAACTGCTCCTTCCAAGTAATTATCATTATGCTTTCTTTTAATTCCAATTCCAGCTGTCAACTTACTTTTCTGATTTCTAAAGAGTATTTTATCTAAATTCATAGAAAGCGTATGACTGGAAGTATACAGGTCATAAACTGTATTAGATGCATAAAAACTGCTTTCCTGAATACTTTTACTCGAACCTAGTTTCATTGTATAGTCTCTGAATTTCATCGTGTATCCGAAATTAAACATATCCATACGCCTTTTATACGGCAGCCAGTCTCCCTTTGATGGATCATACCCAATTGGTCCAATTGGCAATATTTCTCAGGTTTTTAGTTGTTCTGCTCTTTTTTTCCAGCTTCTGTCAGGCATTTTCTTAGGAACGGTCAAATATGTAAAATATACATTGTCTCCTATCCCTAAAGGACTATCGATACTAAGGCTGACACCTTTTCTCCAAATACCATCCTGCTTGTTGTCTCCGTAATTATTTGAAATTAAGCTAACAGAATATTTATTTTTTTAAGAATATTTTTTTCACTTGAATTTTTGAAGTATTTTTCTTTCTTTCCAGGTAATACCTCCATTGTCATGTTATTTGCCTGTATTGAATTAAAATTTTCTGTAGCCGTGTCTAAATCTCTTATATTGAAGATTTCCCCCTTATTTTTTTTAAACATGAAAAACTCCTTTAATTTATCAAGACCATTTTCCGAATTAATTTTAATCTCCTCTATTTTTTTCCTGGAATAACTGCCAAATTTAATTTCCCTGTTGTCAGGTCATTATTAGACATAACTGTTACCGTCGAAGTTGTATATCCTTTTACAATTAATTTATTTGTGAATTCTGTTAAAAGATTTGTGATGTCCGCTGAACTTAATTCTAGATCCTTGTACTTGTCAATGATTCTTGATTTGTCTTTCTTTGACAGTAATCTATTATTGTCTCTTAAATTAATTTCAGTAATTAAAAATTTTTTTAGAATTGTCAGAAGAAACTATTCCTTTAGCTTCAACATTTGAGCCTTTATCAAATTGCGTATTTTCAAACTCTGATTGTTTTTTTGCTTTTTGTTCTATTCTAAGCCTTTTCCTGTTCCAACTGTCTTTCTTGGTTATCTAAAATCTTTCTAGCTTCATTTTCAGGAGCTGACATACTTATAACAGAAATTAATACTGCTAAAATTACAATAATTTTTGTTCATCGTTTGCACCTCCTTTCAAAAACTATGACTTAGAATAATAACGAATTATACAGGAATTTTTTTAAAAAAATGTCAAGCTTTTTGAGAAAAATAGAAAGAATTATATCAAAATTTTTTTAATTTTTAATACAGAACCTTCTTTCAAACATGCTCTATATCCTTCAAAAAAATTGGTCAAATTTAACATAAAACAGATTTTTGGTATAAATCCTTGAGTAATGGTAAAAGAATGCGTCTATGAGCTTTATTTTGCCAAATTTTGATTATTGATATAATTCTTTTTAAGAATAAAGGGAACTTTTTATAATAAAAAAATATTAAAAACTACATTTTGGGAATTAAAGACTACAAGATTCATATGATGTAGTTTTATTTATTTTTAAATTTTATTTTTTTATATAGAGGGCTTTTTATATACCATTTTTATATATTACTTTTTTTAATATACCTTTTTTTAGATAGTCGCAAACACTTGTAAATAATGGTTTTGAATATATTAAAAAAACAAGAAAATCAGTAATTAAAAACAAGCACTTGTTGGGAATTATAATATTGATTAAATATCGTAAAAAAATATAATGATATTTAATATATCTATTCTTTTTAAAAAAAGTTTTAAAATTTTTTTATATTTTAAAACTTTTTAAAAGTTTTCTCCCCTGCGAAAAAGCATTATAAAATGGGACTTTTCACTTATTTTTGAAGTAACAAATTATCTTCATTAAGTAACAAATTATCTTCATTAAATAACAAAATATCTTCAATAAAGTATCAAATTATCTCCATTAAGTAACAAAATATCTCTAATAAAGTAACAAATTATCTTTAATTAAGTATCGTTATTAAGTACTATGTGCTTTACCAATAATTTTTTTATGTGATATAATTAAATAAAAAAATAAGATTGGAGACGTTCTATGGAGAAATTAGTAGTTTATCATAATGATTTAAATTCTATAAAAATTAGGTCAGTTTAGAGCTGTTGAAGTTGATATTTTTTTGCAATACTTTATAAATTAAAAAAATAATTCTGAAAATAAAGTTGTTTTAACATTTGATGAATTAAAGAAAATATCAAATTATAAAAATGACAGCAGATAGTAAATTTATTTATAATTTACGAGAAATAAATAAAAAGTTATTATCATTAAATTTTTGAAAAAGAAATAGAAAAATGGAATTTTTTTGTAGGAGCTACTTTTTTTAACTACTATATGATTAATCAAGGAGAAAGAACTCTTACACTTTCAATTAATGAAATGTTGATTTATTTAATCAATGATTTAAAAAAATACTTTTTACTCAATTTGAATTAAAAAGATTAGTTCAAATGGAAAGTAAATATTCAAAAAAATAATATTCCGTTTTTTTAAAAGCAATTTGATAATAAAAAAATAAAAACTTGTTATTGGGATGTTAGTCTAGATGAATTTAAAAAAATTTATTGGAAATTCCCATTAGTTATAAAATGTCAAATATTGATAATAGAGTTCTTGCTCCTGCATTAACAGAATTATCCCCATTTTTTTCATAATTTAAAAGTTACAAAAAGAAAAAAAGGTCGAAAATATTGATCGTTTAAGATTTGAATGGAATACAGAAACTGTTGAAATGAAAAAAAAGAAGGAAAATGAACCAAAAAAATCAGAAGTTGAATCAAAAAGAAAATACAAAATCATAGAAAATACTCCTAAAGTGAAAGGAAAAGAAAAATCTTTAAGTGAACAAATCAAAGAAGAACTTGAGGCGGAACAAGAGGCTTTAAACAGAAGTACCACTTTATTAGGAGCATATATTGCTGGATTAAAAGATATAACGAATAACTCGATTATAATCGATTCTAAAAGGCGTATAAACTTGAGAAAAGAGAAAATTGAAAAATTGGAACAATTTTCTAATTTGGCTGATGACGAAATTGATGAGAGTTTGGAAAAAGTGATACAGAAGGTATTGGAGATGGAGATTAAGTAGTATTTTTTGTGTGTTTGAGGGAATTAAAAATAGGATGATAAAACTACCATCCTGTACCATATATTATATTTTTAGTTTACACAAAATTCTGGACACTCTCTTTTTACTGTTACCATTTATTTTTTATTTATCTCCATAATGAGAACCACATTGAACAATTTTTATAATCCCCTCTTCAATTTTATAAACAATCCTGTTCCCAGCATCTATTCTTCTGCTCCAATATCCACTAAAATCATATTTCAGAGCTTCTGGTTTGCCAATTCCTTTATAGCCATTTCTATCAATATCTTTTATAAGTTCCAAGATTCTTTTAAAAACTTTTTTATCATTTTTTGCCCAGTATTGAAATTCTTCCCATGCTTCATCAGTCCACGATTTAATCATAATCGACCTCATGAACCGTTCCACCTGTTTTTTCCATTTGCTCAATAGATTTTTTTAATCTTTCAATATTTTTTGGACTATAAAAAGGATCTGAATCTAATTCAAATGGCATTCTTCTTTCACGAGTGAATTTTTTTGCAAAAATATTAAATGCTGTCCCTATTGAAATTCCTATGTCCTCACAAATTTTTTTCCATTTCTTTCTTTGTATCTTTATCTATTCTAAAATTAACAACAACTTTTTCCATATAACATCAATTCCTTTCGTTTGATATAATTATTATATCATTTGAAATTGTTTTGTCAATATATTTAATAATATTTTTTTGAGTTTACACAAAATTATGGACACTCTACACTCAAATTTGATATCCCTAATACTCCTATCATTATCTTGAATTTATAAAATCTTTAGTATTTTTTTGATTTTTCTTGATTGTGTTAGTAATGACTTTTTTTGAATATTTTAAATTTCTCCTTTAATTTATTAAGTATTTTTTTCCATATTGGATAGGCATTCATTTTTTTCATCATATTCATAATTGTAGTAGCTATAATCTTCAGCATAATTTAGTATAGCGAATACTTTGTTATTATCTTCGTCCTCTTGACTTTCTAAACCTTTCAAAAGCGTTATTTCACTATCTTCTATGTCGTTATTTTCAAAAATTTCCACGGCATTATCAATTCGATCAAATGTTTCAAATTCAAACTTTCTGTAAAGATTTTTTTATTGAATTGAAATGGAAAATCATTAATAACAAAAATCTTTATTCTTTTTATTTCATTGTAATGTTTCAAGATTAATTCTTCTTTTACTTCATCTTCAATCTCTTTAATTTCTTTATCGCTTAGCGAAACTTTCTGCGAACTTGTTCTTTTAAATTTTTCAATTTCAGTTTTCTGATTATTAAGAAGTTCTTGTTTTTTAGCTAGATGGTTTTTTTTAAGTTGTTTTAGCTCAATTTCGAGCTTCTGTTTTTCATTAACGTTAATCATATTGAGCTCTAATCTTGCTGTATTGATATTTTGATTTAATAGAGCATTTTCATTTTCTAATTCTTGTTTTTTTACTTTAAGCTTTTCTATATCTTCAGAGAGACAGTTTTTAAATCATTGAATGTACTTTTAAAAGGCAGCTCTGGTATTTTTTTATCTAAATTCTTTAAAAAAATTATTTAAATTGGCGTCTAATGATTTTAACTTTTCAACTGCATTATTATTTATAGAAAAAAATTACCATCTCTAATTATTTCTTGTGTTTTTAAATATTCTTTTTGATATTCCTCAAATGTCATTTCTGATTTTCTTTTAATTTCTAATTCCTTTAAGTTCATTTGTAATAATTCATCGAATTCAATCTGATTCATTTGTTTGTTATTAAATTTTTTTCAATAAGTTGTTTTTTTCGATAATTTATTTTTATCTCTCAAATCTTTTTAAATTTTTCTGCATTTTTATAATTACTATTTTCTAAAGTTTTTAACGACTTCTATTTTATCATCCAAAATTTGTTCAGCGATGTTTTTAAATTTTTGTAAATTCATCTGTTTTTAGATATAAAAGTCAACAAATTGTTGGTGTACGTCATCTTTAAAAAAATTTATTAATTTATTACAACTTTGATCATAGTAATATTTTTTTAGTTCTTTCTTTTTTTATTAACTTTATCGATCATTTTTTTCTGACTGTTTTTTTGTAGTTTTTTCTATATAAAAATTTTTCAAAATCTTTATATTTATCAAAATTTTTAATGACATCAAAATTCTGTAAGTCAAACAGTTTACAAAAAGCTATTTTGTCATTAACTTTTTTTGTCAATTTTATGAAAATTTTTTTGGTATCAATCTCAAAATTTTTTTAGTTGTCTCGCACATCTTGTTTTTTTAATGTTTTTATTATTCTCAAATTTTTATTTTTTTATTATTTCAGAGTCACTCATTTTTCGTTTATTTTTTTCGTTGGGCAAACATTGTATGCATATGAAGATTATCCTCATCACGATGTACTACACAATACACAATATTTTTCTTCTTCCATATTTAATTTTTTTCATTAAAAATTTTTAGATTATTTTTGAAATATTTTTTTATTTCTTCTTGAGTTAAAATCATGTTCAAATCAATATTTGTTTTATTATTTAATTCAAGTTCTCGTATATTAATTTTACTTAAAAACATACAATATCTTTAGAATTTTGTTCAACTTCAACATCATTAAATTGTTCATTTAGAATTTCTTCGTTAAAATCTCGAATTTTAATATTTAGAGTACTCAAATTTTTTTATTAACATTATTTGCATAATTTTTCAGAGACTCTTGTAACTTCATTTACATAGCTTTTTTTATCATATTTTTGCTTAACACTTGATAAAGTTGTAGCTTTATTTAAAAAAATTTAACTGTATCATATTTTTTTGTCTCCTATCTGTAATTTTTTTATCAAAAATTATAAATTATTGAAAAAAATTTTATGCAAAAAAATGAAGATTTTCTTTATTTTTAATTGAATAATAACGACTAATGTTGTAATCTCGCTTACCACATTTTCGAAGAAAAATGTTGCAGTAAGGGAAAAAAATCCCTTAACCCCTTATTTGTTGCTACATTGGTGATTTTTTTAAATTTACAGTCGATTTTTTTATTAATTAGTTTTTTTGTACGATAGATGTTTAACCGTGATTAAATAGATTTATAACTTAAATAGCAATAATTTATAGCTAATTAATCTAAGAGAAGAAATTTTTTTGATTTTTATAAAAAAATATGAACTTTTTCAAAATAGTTGTTTTAACAACTATTCTGTATTAATTTTATTAAGTTTTTTTCTCATTTTTTTCAATTTTATCATTCTATTTTTTTAGGTAAATTTATAAATATTTTAGGATTCTTTTCACTACATCTTTTATAAAAATTTTTCAATAAATTTTTAGAGATTTTTACTCACTGAATTACATCAAAGTTTACTCCTAATATTTGATTATAAATTTTTCTTCTATTATTTTTTTATAAACCGAATACATATATTCCTATCTTTTTTTATTTTTATAAAAACAGATAGATTTGAGAAAAATGGATTTAAGTTTGGTATGTCAAAAAAATATAATAAAAGTGAACTTATTCGATAAACATTTTTATAAAATTTATTTAGGTAAAAAGTTATTTTTAAATTATACAAAATATAAAAAAATAATCGCTATCTTTATACAACGATTATTTGAAAATAAGAAATATACATCATATTTTTGAATTTATTTTTGAAGAAAAAAACTATTTTTCTGTTTAATTATCCCAAATTTTAGATATCGATTTTTTTAAATTTTTATTTATCTAAAATGGACAAATATAAATCTAGTCTCTGATTTATATATCTAGCAAACAAATCTGACATCGCTGATATATTGTGCTTTGTATGATATTCATCAAAAGCTTCATAATATTTCAATCGATCAGTAAACTTGATGTCTATCGGTGGATATCCTTCTTTCATAAGTTCCAAATTTATTAATAACCTTCCAGTTCTTCCATTTCCATCAATAAAAGGATGAATACCTTCAAATTCTATATGGAAACGGGCAAGTTTAGTCACAATATCTTCCTTACTATTTATATTGTTCTAATAATTCTTCCATTTTTGGAATAATTAGATATGGTTGTATAGGTTCATGACTTGCACCCATGATTCTAACAGGAACTCTCCTATATATTCCTCTATCTTCTTTCTTATCAGCCAATACCAAATAATGAATATCCTTAATTACTTTTTCAGATATTTCAACATTTTCACTAACAAGTTTTCTTACATATTCAAATGCTTCTTTGTGTCCAATTACTTCCAAATGCTCCTTTAATGATTTTTGGTCAATGGTAAGCCCTCTAAGAACCATGTCCGTTTCACGCAAAGTTAAAGTATTCCCCTCGATTGCATTTGAATTATAGGTATATTCTGTAAGGAATTCTTCATTTAGTCTTTCCAATTCGCCTTCTGTTAAAGGTCTTCTTGCTTTAAGATCGACTAATTTTTTTTCTAATACGGGAATAAGCGATTTTGTAGTTTTATATCTTTTATCAGTTGGCTTCGTTGCATCATACGGTATTTTCCAAGCTCTTCCTTCTTGATATGCACCAGGTATTTTCCCTTCAAAGCATAAAATTCTTACTCTTCTATCAGATATACCCCATTTTTCAGCAGCCTGTTTAACTGTAATGTACATAAATTATCCCTCCAATCTTTCATAGTATACTATTTTATCGGAATAATATCAACGCTATCGGAATAAAAATATATTAATTATTGGAACAATACTTTCTTTAAAAAAATATCAAAAAAATTTTTAAGTTAAGGATTTGATTTGTTCTTCAATATCTCTATTTTTCACACCTTGCTTTTAAACCTCTATTTATAAGCAACTTTCAATTTTTCTGTTTAGATTACTAAATATTTCTATAACTATATTTTTAACAGACAGATTTTTTTAGCCATAATAAAAACCTCCAAATATTATATAGTTGTTTTTACCATATATTATATTTTGAATTTACACAAAATTATTCTTTTTGATATTTAAAAAAATAGAACCTATTTTATTATACCTTTTATATATATACTCTTTTTTATACTTTTTAGGTACTCTGCAAACCCCATTTTTTTACTGATATACAAGATTAATAAAAAGTACCAAAGTAACAATTAAAAAGTACTAAAAACAACAAAAATATAACTAATAAAAAGTACCAAAATAACAATTAAACAGTACCAAAACAACATTTAAAAAGTACTAAAATAACATAAAATCATATTTTTAAAGTACTAGTACTTGTAATTTTTTTGTTTTTGGATGTATAATTAAACAAATTATTTAATAATAAATTTTGATAAAAAAATAATTTGGAGGTTTTTATGGCTAATGAAGTTGTAAAATTTAATAACGATATGAATACAGTTGCATTGAGGAAATTTAATTCTACAGAAATTAATTTATTAATGTCAATTTGTAGTAGAGTTAGAGATCAAGATTTAAAAATATGTTGAATTTGATTTTAATTATTTAAAAACTTTAATTAAATACCCTTATAATGATATAAACTCTTTTGTAAATACACTAGATAGTGCCTACAATAAACTTTTTGAAATGTAATATTCGCATAGGAAACGATATTAAATGGACACGATTTGTTTTATTTACTAAATATACAATTGATGTTGAAAAACCAAACTGTTACTATTGGAGTAAATGAAGAATTTAAATATGTTTTTGAATGAATTAACATCAAATTTTACAAGATTTGAATTAGAAGAATTTGTAGATTTTAAGTCTACTTATACAAAAGAATTTTTATCGAAGAATGAAACAGTTTAAATACACAGGGGTTTGGATTGTTAGTATTGAAGAATTTAAAAATTTTCTAGATATTCCACAAAACTATAAAAATTGATACAATTGATAAAAAGTTTTTAAACCTATAATGAATGAACTAGGAAAAGAATTTAATTTAAAAATTATCAAAAAAATATAAAAAAACTCAAGGACGTGGAAGAAGTCGTGTTTCAGGATTTGAATTTAGATTTAAAAAAATCTGGTAAAAAGAAACCAAAAAAAGAATTTAGGGAGATTTGTGGAAATATTCTAGAAAAAGAATTTAAAAGTAAATAATCCTGAAAAAGCTATTAATTATATAAATCGAAAAAAATAAAAAAATGAAAGATAAAGTATTTGAGAGATATAATTATTTGAATATCATTAATTTTAAAGAAATTAATGAGGAATTAGTGTAACTGTTAAAAAAATGTAGATGATAACCATTTACAAAATTTTAAATTTAGTAATTTTTCAGCATTTTTGAAAATTGGTTTAGGAAGTATGAAAATTTAATATTATTTTTTTGAAAATAGAAACTATATAATAACTTTAAGAAAAACATTCAATATAATTTGATAAATAAAAAAATTGCAGAAATAAGACTCTTTTCTTTAAGTAGAGGGTGTGTAAAAAAACAGGATAATAAAACTACCATCCTGTACCATATATCTGGACACTCTCCATAAATCTCCAAATACTATATAGTTTAGAGGTTTACGCAAAAATTTTTACACACTCTAGTTACTTTTTAAATCAGTTTTACTGTATCTGAAAATTAAGAACTTTAGTTAAATGTAATCGTAGCAGTAGCTCTTCCAGAACTTTTTCCTTCTCTTCTATAAGAATGAAATTTTTTTCATCAAATGTATCTTCATTTGTTGTGATCAAATTTTTCTTCTTTTTATTCCAAGTTTTAATACCATTATTTCATAAAATTTTTACTGCATTCCAATTTTTAGTCCCGTTAGTACATTTTCAACTTTTGTTCCATAATTTTTTTCCATTTCCAATAATCCAGATTTCATAATTTCTTTAAACATTTCAGACCATCCTGAATGCCAGACTCCAATAACTTAATTTTACTTTTGTCAAAAATCCATCAATGTATTCGTCTTTTTTTCATAATAACATTTCGTTGTATCTTCACTAATAATTTTCACATTGTTAGAATGCGTCTGAAATGCCATTACTTCCTGTTTATCCATTAAATTAAGTTCTTTTTCCAGCAACTTTTTCACGATTTTTTTCTGTATTCCCTTTACCTGATTTTCAACTTGGCAATAGTCAGACATATTTCTAGCAATTTTTTTCTATAAACATTTCTGCTCCTTTTTTTCCCATTTTTTTATCTTTTTACAAAAAAATATCATTATAATATACCCTGAAATTATAGAAAAAAAATCCAAAGCATAATACCAAACAAAAGATTTTTTTCCCATCATTTTTTTAATAGTCTGTACATTTAATGAAGTTCCAATCATATAAAAGTGCAAGGGATAATAGCATTTTCCCTATTTGAGTAAGTAAACTGTAAATTGCTGGTAAATTTATTATTGTTGCAACAATTGAAGCTAAAATGAAAAAAATAATATAAAAAAATCGGAAATTTAATCTTCTTATTTTTCAGATTTATTTAAAATGCTAAGAATGATAACTATTGGAATAATCCAAAGAGTTCTGGTAAGTTTCATAATTGTAGCTATTCTCAAAGCTTCTGTGCTGTGAAAAGCTGCAGCTGATACTACCGAACTTGTATCATGAATGCTTAGTGCAGTCCATATTCCAGTTTGTTCAGCATTTAACTTAAAATAATTTATAAAAAATGCAAAAAGAAATAATGCAACTGTATTTAAAATAAATACTATCCCCGTAGACAAGGCAATATCTTCATCAGAAGCTTCAATTACTGGAGAAGTTGCCGCAATAGCACTTCCACCACAAATTGCAGTCCCAAACACAATTAATTGTGATAACTTCTTTTCCATTTTAAAAATTTTTGCAAAAAATAACCCGATACTTATAACTACAATCAAACTAATTGCCGTCTGAAAAATCCCTTTACTTCCAACAGCAACAACCTTACTTATGCTAAGTCCAAATCCAAAAAATACGACAGCTGAATTTAGTGTAAGTTTTTCTATTTTCCCTAAATTTTTTGGAACTAGAATTAAACTGAAACTCGCCATAATAATTCCCATAAGAAGAGATATTCCCGAAGCAAAAGCGTGAACACTTTTAATTAATGGAAGTATTAACGCAATTACACATCCCACATAAAATATTATTTTTTTATTCATTTTATCACTCCTAACTTTCAAAATATTTTTATTATTTTTTCCTATGTGAACTACTCCCGCTTTTAGAAGCGGGAGCTTCTTGGGAAGTACCTGCTTTTGCTAGCCAAATATATTTACCAAGCTCTTCGGGTAGTTCCTACCCTGTCTTTTTATTTCCTAATATTCCAACATCAATTTCCCAATGTTTTTTATATTCAGTGCCGCATTATAATCCCTATCAATTCCAATTCCACAGCACTCACATTTATAACTTCTTTCTGATAATTTCAGCTCCTCTTTAATATTTCCACATTTACTGCAAGTTTTCGACGATGGAAACCACTTATCTATCTTCAAAAATTGTTTCCCTAAAAACATCAGTTTATACTCAAGCATTCTCAAAAACATTCCCCACCCATTATCTCCTACACTTTTCCCAAAATTTAATGCCTGGCTCATTCCTTTTATATTCAAATCCTCAACAACTACAGCATTATACGCTTCAGACAATTTTTTCGATAATTTATGTAGAAAATCTCTTCGACAATTTTTGATATATTCATGCAATTTTGATATTTTTCATTTTTTGTTTATACCAATTTTTTTAGAAAATTTCACTTTTTCTTGACAATGATTTTTTTGTAATTTTTTTCAATTTTTTTCTTCCAACATCCTAAAATATCTTGGATAATCAGCCCTTTGGTTTTCAGAACTAATAAATAATTCAGACATTGAAAAATCAAGTCCAATTACTTTATCATTACTAGCTACCTTTTGAATTTCCTTTCCAAATTCCGTCAAAATAGAAACATAGTAATTTCCATTACTGTTTGTCAATGTTACTGACTTTATTTTATAATCCTCTGGTATTTCTCTATGATATTTCAATTTTACTTTTTTCAATTTTGGCAAAACCAAATATTTGTTTTCTTCAATTCTTATTGGATTATTCACACAATTTGTCGTGTAACTTTTAACACTAGTCTTTTTAGATTTGAACCTTGGAAATTTTGCCCTCTTCTGAAAAAAATTCGTAAACGATCGTTTTACATTCAATTGAGCATTTGAAAGTGCCAGACTGTCTACTTCTTTCAAAAATTGATTTTCACTTTTCAAACTGGCAGGTGTAATTATTTTATTTTTCCCAGTTTCTTCATAAAATTTATTTGCAGTATACAAAATCGTATTGTAAACAAAACGAACACATCTATAAATATAGTTATGCTCATTGTGATATTTTTTATCATCTTTTTTTCAAAATTACTTCCTTCTTTCTTTATTTCCAATTTTGAACTTCTTTTAAAAAAATATTGCTCTTCTAGGCGAAACATAATAATTAGAATTTTTTTACTTTTTATCGTATTCTCTAAGTTTCCATAATCTAGTTTTTCATTTCTGATAATTTTATGTTAGTATGATTTATCTTATTGTATTTTTATCGGAATAATACTTTCTTTAAAAATATCAAAAAAATTTTTAAGTTAAAGATTTAATTTGTTCCTCAATATCTCTAATTTCTTCTCTTATCTTTTTTTATCAAGTGTTGCCTTTTTTTACTTTTTCTCTCGTTAAAAAAATTCTTCTTTCTTCCACATCTGATAACTTTACTGCTTCTTTCTGTTCTTCAATTTCTTTTTAATTTTAAACTTGGATTATCTGATTTTTATTACTTCTATAATTTCAGTTTCTTGAAAGTTTTTCTTTTTTTATGCCCCGTTAAAGTTTTTTTACAGTTCTGTTAGGTAATGTTAAAACCTTCTCTGGTTCTTCAAGTCCCTTAGCTTGATATTCTAAATATAATGAATATTTTCTTATTGCTACATTTGCACTGTCTCTATCTATACCTAATTTTTTTCTATCCATTTTCCAAATGACCCATTTCCTTTATTTGAAAAAAATTTGATTGGCTTCAAATATTGCTTTTGAATATTTAAAAAAATATGTTCCATTGACTTTTTCTTTATGGAATGTTATGTCATTTTCATATTTTATAAAGCTCTTCTTTTTCTGTTCCTGATATATCAAGTTCTTCATAATCTATATTATAAATACTTTCAATCTTTGCTACTACAGGAACTTTCTTGCTATTAATTTTACTAAGATCTAAATTAAATTTTTTGCTCATTTTATCCCCTCTTTTTTTATCATTTCTTTTGCTAAGCTACTATAATCTTTTGCTCCATTTGCATTTTTTTGAATAATCAAATATTGATTGATGTGTAACAATACATTCCGATAAAGCCACATTTTTTTCTTATTATACTTTTTAGTAAATAATCTTTATATTCTTCTTTCAACTGTTCCTGTATTTGTTCCGACAATGCTGTTTTTTCTTTTCTAATTAATATGATTCCTGATATATCTTTTCCCAAGCCTTTTGTAAAATTAATCGTAGCATTAAGTCCTAAAAGCTCATTTATTCCAGGTAAAATTACAGGATAAACACTTGAAGTGTAAATTGCTGAAGTTGTATAAGCATTGAATGCTGGAGCTGTATCAAATATTATAACATCATAATTTTTCTGATAGATTTTTCTAAAAATTATTCAACAGTTGATAATAATATGGTCCTTGATTTCTTAATTCTTCCATATCTTTTTTTCTGCTTCAGTCCCAGCACTTATTAAATATAAATTTTTTTATTTAATTTTTTTCGGGTTGAAAGTCATTTGTTCTTTCAAGTAAATAATCTCCTAACGAAAAATTTAATTCATTAACATTTATTCCGAAATTTGTAGAAAGATTTAACTGCGGATCAGTATCGATTGCCAAAGTTTTTAATCCCTGCTTTGAAAAAAATAATGTGCCAAATTAAAAAAACCGTTGTTGTTTTTTCCACAACCACCTTTATTATTAACTATTGCTATTTTTTTCATAACATCCTCCCTAAAATAAATTTTTTTATCACTTTTAGTATAACATTATTTATAAAAAAATCAATTTTTTTAATTTGTCAGTCATGACTGACAAACTGATTTTTTATTTCTGAATGTAAAAAAATTAAAGAAAATCATAGATTATATTCAGTTTTTCCCCTACTTATTTTAAAATACTATCTAAATTTACAAGTTTGCTATTGATATCTGAAAAACTCAAGTTAGCATAAATTAAAGTATTGTTTATGTTTTTATGCCCAAGAACTTTCTTTAATTCTGCCAATGATAATCCAGCATTTAGTAAATGTACTGCTCGACTGTGACGGAATACATGCGTATGTGCAAATTTCTTATCAATTCCTAACTTTTCAAATAAACGTTTCATGTATCTATTTGTGTGATTTTCATCAGCTCTTCCTTTTCTAGAATTTCGTGCAATATAGTCTTTACTTGTTAATCCCAAATGTAGCTGCTGTTCTAGTAATAGAGCATAAAGTTCTGATGACATAACAATTTCCTTGTAATCCTTAAATTTTTGTTTTTGAGTTATTGATTTTTTTGCCACTGTTAGATTTTTTCCCCTGTAATTAATTTTTCTGTATATCACTATACTTTAAGTTAACTACTTCATTAATTCTTGCTCCTAATTCATATAGTAATGAAAAATACTACTTTGTAATTAAGACTTGCATTTTCAATAATTTTTTTATATCTGATTCACTAAGATATTTAACCTTTTCTTCTTTTTCATCTTTTTTTCATCATCTATAAGAATTATATCATTTCTATTTTTGTATAAAAATATCATTCATTTTAGTTCCTTTCTATAAGAATATCTCATACCTTATTAATAATAATTATATAATATAAATTATCAAAAAAACAATATCAATTTTAGAACTTAAAACAAAAAGGTATGAAAAATAATTCATTTCACACCTTGCTTTTAAACCTCTATTTATAAGCAACTTTCACTTTTTCTGTTCAGACTATTAAATATTTCTATAACTATATTTTTAACAGAAAGATTTTTTTAGCCATAATAAAAAAAACCTCCAAATATTATATAGTTATTTTATCATATATTATTTAGAGGTTTACATAAAATTTTTTTACACACTCACACAAAAATTTTTGGACATTTTTCAATTTCTTTTAGATTAATCCTAATAACGGTTTTAAATATATTATTCATTTCCACAAATTCTTCATAAGTAATATCTGCCTTGTCATTAAAGATAATGTATATACCCTTTTCAAGTAACTGAACTTCATTCGCTTTCCCTTTGAGTCTTTCTATAAGCTCTTCCTTTGGTACTTTTATCAGCTTATTATAACTTTCTTCATTGAAATACATCACTGGAGATAGTATAAATAATATATCTTTAAGTTTTCCTATCTTTAGCCCTTTTTCCTTTAATTTTAAAATTTCTGATTTATAGCTTTCTTTATAAGCAATTGAGTAACTTGAAGAAACAAAAATATCAGCAACATAAGGATCAAAAATATTTATCACTTTTGGAAGGTCTTCATATATTATTTTCTTATAGTTTATCAACTTGTATGTTATCTTAAATTCATAACGTAACTCATCCCAACATGCCGATAACATCCTTTTATCTCTCCAATCATATGAACCTTCTATTGAAACTCCTTTAGTTTTAATATTTTTAGCATCATAAAAACATATCAGTTCTGTCCCAAAGTCAGGTATTTCTGGAATTTCACTATCTTTCAATCCTAAAGGTGCTCCCAGTTTTGACAGTCCTTCCATAACTTTCTTATGTCTTTCTTCCATTGATTCATTTACGTCTACTTTTCTGTATAAGTGAATTGTTCTTTCTACTTCCTTCATTTCTTTTTTTCCTTTCTATGAATTATTTTCTAATTCTTATTTCATCAATCGTACCTTCATAAAATTCATTATTTTCAAGCCATTTATCAAAATATCCTTTTGCTTTTTCGTCTGGAAATTCATATATTATTTTAATTTCTGGATTTTGATTTTTAGCTTCATTTATTCTTCTGAATGTTTTTCCTAAATTTTTCATAGCACTTTTATTCCAATAAGGAACATTTCTCTTTGTATCGATAAGATAAGTTGTACCATTCCTTACTTCAATTCCATCAAATTTAATAAAATTCATTCCTCGAGGGCTAGAGTTATCATATCTTAAAGCAGGTATTATATTTTTGGGTCCTGATGGTGTTTGTTGCATCATACTTCCTGTTAATCCCCATTGAAATTCTTGAGCCTCGAGTTTTCCAGCAGGTTTTTCAAACATATATTCAACCCCTCTATTAGGAGTAGCATTGCTTCCTCTTCCTAATTGATTTAATTCACTTCCAGTATAAATTTTTCGTCCTTCATAGTATGAATCTTGATTTTTACTAGAATTAGAACTATTACCATTACCACTAGAACCACTATTTCCATTAAACTTATACCCTTCATCATTATTACTATAACCACTCTCTTTACCAGAAGTTTTTCCACCACGATAACTTTCAAAATAACTTCCACTTCCTATTCCTGAAGTTTTCTCTTTTCCGCCTTTCGTCATTCCATCTATCATATACGCTGATGGTATTTCCGAGTTTGTTTTTTCTATTTTTATAGTAGCAAAATCACCTATATTCCTAATTTCTGTTTCTGTTTCTTTTGAAGAATCAGTAATTATTATTCTTGATGTTTCTTTTCCAGTAGTACTTGATTTAGATGATGTTTTACCAGTACTTGTAGTCTCTGTTGATTCTTTCTTTGTAGTAGTTTTTTTATATACTTCTTTAGTTTTAGAACTACCAATTTCTCCAGTAGTACTTGATTTAGACGATATTTTACCAGTACTATGTGGACCTTTCTTTGTAGATGTTTTTACTACTGTAGAGTGTGGTTCTTCTTTTCTTGTAGTAGTTTTTTTGTATACTTCTTTATTTGTTGAAGTATTATTTTTTAGTAACGGTAATACTGGAACTAAAGTACTTGATGATGGCATTTTTGTTGCTGATGATGTAATTTTAGGCAATAAAGCAGGTTTATTTTTGAATATACTAGGAGTCGCATTGTTAGTTGCTACCCATACACCATTCTTTTCTTCTAAATATATTGCTCCTTGTTTTGCTATTGCACTTTCTTCTTTAGTCATCCTTATAACATTATTTTTTTTGTATTCAGCATTATATATCGAGAGTTTACTAGCATTACTTAAAACAGGAACATAAGGAGCCATTGAGGCAGTTCCTACTTCAACTAATGTTTCAAAATCATCGTAATATTCTGGATGTCCTGTTATAGCTTTTGTTCCAGCTCTAAGAGGATTTAATGATTCTCCTCTAACTTGCTTAGCATTTCCAAAAACTCCATCCCATACTTTAGCTGTTCCTGAAATTACTTTATTCCCACCTACAGTTGCTGCTACTCCTCCTCCTGCTGCCATTCCAATTGAAAGTGGTGTCGAAATTCCAAATGAACCTACTTCAGTTACTCCTGAGGCTCCTATTAATCCTAATCCAGTTCCCCCAGTTCCTAAACCAACAACAACCTCTAATCCTCCTGAAACTACTTTCTGAACTCTTTCTCCTACTGTTACTTTTTCTGTTGAATTCTGTTTTTTAGGCTGTGTTTTCTTCTTCGGTGGAGATTTCTTAGTTGTTTTTTTCTTTGGTGGTGCTTTTTTAGTTTTCTTTTCTTTTGCTATTTTAGCCTTTGTCTCGTTGTAGTCTTTTTTTATTATATTAACTGTTTCCTTAGGCTGTTTCAGAACATTTTTTACATTATTCTGAGCTCTTTTTATCCGTGCATCTCCTGCCTTTTTATTCCCAGTTGCATAATGATAACCTGCTATAATAGTATTACCAGTTGCTTTACTGCCCTGTACCATCATATTTTTAGCACCAGCTCCAAGATTCCCAATAGTTCTAAAAAAGAATTTAGTTCTTTCCCATTTATCAGCCGTAACCTCACTATCAACCGCCATAACCCCAACATCAAGGTCATCCGTACTAATACTTCCAGTCTTACCTTCCCCAGCCCTTTTCATCATATCATCATAAGCCAGTTCCCCTGCAACAGTTGCTTTTAATTGACCTTCATCATTTGCTTTTCCTTTTCCATCTTTTAAATCTTCAGAGATTTTCCATTCTCTTGCAACCAAGGCTCTTGTTTCGCCATCTTCCACATTTTCATTGATAAATATTTTATTTGTTGTTTTATCATAAAATGCTTCAATTTCTCCGCCATTTCTTCTTACTTCATCAAGTCTTGTTCTTACATTTTCTGGCAAATCAGGGTCATCAGGATTAAATTTCTCTATCGCATTGATATCTAAACTATTCAATACTTCTTGTGAGTTTAAATCTCCTGTTGCTATCAAATTCATTTCAGGTGCTGTTTTAACCCGTATTACTGTTTCCTTGATTTCGTTTAGGCTTCTTTTTTCAGGGTCTCCGATGTCTTCTTTTCCACCATTTACAACATTTTCAATAGATTTTAATACTGTTTCTCCTGTTGCTTTTCCTTCAAGAACTGCTACTTCTAAATCTTCCTTGAATTTAGTTGGATTTGAAGTATATTCTATCAGTTGTGGCTCTATATTAATATTTGTAGTTTTGTGAACATCTTTTGTTGTTTCATTTGCCTTTGATAAATCCCTATTTATCTCATCTCCTGAAACTTGTCCAATTTCTACATTTCCTACAACAGTATTTCTTGTAATACCTTCTTTTTCTTTGCTATCTTGATTAAATCCTACACTTGTAATTTTTGGATTTTGACCAAGAGAAGCCCCTACTGAACCACCAGTAGTTGTCATTGTATCTTCATTTTCAAGATTTTTCCCAATATAATTATTAACCTTGAAAGTAGCATTTTCACTCTGTTTCCCTATAATTGAAGCAGTATTTTCAAGTGTTCCAACTTGAAGATTACTTCCTTGTCCGACTGTAAATGAACTTTGATTTTCGACATAGTTTTTGGTTCCGTTAGTATTGTTTTGGCTAACATTTAGTGAATTTGGGATTCCGTTTCCACTAAATCCAACTCCAACATTTCTTGAACTTCCAGTTGTTATACTCGTATTTTGCTTACTTTCTACAACTAATTTTTCGATGTTTCCTGTTACTTTTCCGCCTTCTTGGTTAAATCCCGTTAGCGTCATCGAACCTGTATTGTTGTGTACCTCATTAACATTTACAAAATTTCCATTTTGATAGTTAGTACCTTCTGTGTTAAGATTTCCGTTGCTCTGAGAGACATTTCCACTTATTCCGTTTGATTTTATGCTACCTTTTGAACCTATTCCAGCACTTAATCCCATTCCAAGACTAGAATTTTTAGAACTATAACTGTTTTTTAGTTCTACGGCTTCTTTTTGAATATTGGCAACATTGTTGTAAATGAATGTTCCACCTTGAGCCTGTGTTCCTTGATAGGTAACATTATTTACATTGTTGTAAGTAATTGTTGCATTATCATTTGATGGTTTCATTGTTGTAACAACAGCACTTTCTGTGTGTGAATCCGAACTTGATTTTGATTTATTAAAACTTGCTCTTAAATTTCCACCAACATAAACTGTTATTTACTTTGAAATCTCCATTTTCAATATCTTTCATTGTAGCCCTAGAACCATTAATTTTTGTGATGTTTCCTGACATTCCTTGTACTGTTCCAGTAATAGCATTTGCTACTTCTATCATTCCACCAGCAGTATCGCCGTCCTTAACCTGTTTTACAGCATTCCCAGTCTGTTTTGCTCTGTCTAATATTGGGCTGTTTATTCCTGCTGAAATTCCAAAACTGCTGCTTTTACTTTCCGTATGCACATCTCTCGTATCAATTCTTGCTCCATATTTTACATCGCCATTATTGATTTGAAGATTTCCGTATTCAAAGTTTGTGGCAGTAATTTCTGCACCTTTATTCAATACAGAGCCGTCTCCAATTTGTAAGTTAGAGCCAGCATTTATCGTACTCTTCTCATCGTATGAATTTTGTGATTTTCCATAACTTAATGATGCTGTTCCGTGACTTATTCCACCTGAGAATCCTTTTTTCTTGTTCTCTTCAAAATAGCTATTGTGTAGCTGTTGTGCATCTGTTGTAAGTTTTCCAGCAATATATGTATTATCTCCAAACACAACGTTACTTCCAATTGAATTTACATCGCCTAATATTACAGCATTCTCTCCAAGCATTAGGTTACTTGCTGAATTTTCTTCAGCATGTGAATTTTTGTAGCTGCTTTTTGATGACATGAAACCTTTGCTTGTGCTTTTTGATTCATTTTCATAACTGTTTACTGCCGACTCTACTTTTATATTTCCTGTTACTGTAAGTCCTGTCGTATCTTTTGCGATAAATGATGAACCTTTTAAGTTCATGTCTCCAACTGTTCCTGAAGCTGAATTTGCTGATACTCCTGCTCCTAAATGTGTTGTTTCAGCATATCTACTGAAATTGCTTCCTCCTGAACCAAACTTGTCTTCTCCTGAAAGAGATAAGGCATTCAGGTTTACTTTGTTCACATCTAAAGCCAGATGATCTGCACTTAACATTCCGCCTGTCGATTCATAGCTATTCGCTTTAACAAATACAGTTCCATTTGAAGAAATTGTTCCCAAAGATTTCACTTCTTCATGCTTAGTTCTGTCAAATTCGCCATTGTAATAGCCAACACTTATTTTCGTTGTATCGTTTATCACTTTTCCATTGTCAGAAATTAAGACAACTGCTTCATTACCACTGATTTTTCCACCGATATTTTCGATATTTCCTACTGACTGAATGAAAGTTTTGTCTCCAGTAATTTCTGAAAGTAAATTTGTTGCAGTCTCATTTTTTACAGTATTTGCCTGAACATAAGTAACTCCCCCATTACCAATTTTCATTCCATTATTTACAAAATTATCGGTTTTGATGTATGTCCCATTAACTCCACCAATTTTATTACGACCATCTGCAGTTATTGTATTCAAAGTATTTTTGCTTAAGTAAATTTTTGGAACTAATACTTCAACACCATTAACATTTTGAGTAACATACCATATTAAATCTTTAGACAGTCCACTAATCTGCTCAGGTGTCAGCTCTTTTCCAACCTGCAATCCCAATCTAGAACTTTCCATTCCTGCGTTATCCATCAACGATTTTATCAAATCTTCATTAGATTTACCATTGATAAATGCTGTCCCTAATTGCTCTGTCAATGCCCTAGTTATCAACTGATTTTCATAATATGCATCTCCAAGTCTTCTAACTCTGTTCCAGCTAGGCATGTATCCTAATCTTGATAAAAAGTAGTCACTTCCATAATATTTGTTCAAGTCGACATAATTTTGAACTTGTCAATATGTTTTGCTTATTTCTGCCATATCATATATGGTGATATTATTATATCGCTTTTAGTGTGGAGATTCAATAAGGGAATGGAGGTTTATTTGAGGAGATTTTGATGGAAGGGTGAGTTTTATTGGATTTGTTGGAATTTACAAAAGTATTTAATAACAAAAAAAATCCTGTGATACTTAATGTGTTTGTTCTTTTTAAAAAATATTATAAAAGACTTTTATGTCTTTTATAATATTTTTATATCTTTTAGGTGTCCGCAACAACGCATAAATAAAGGAATAGAAGACACTATAAGGGGAGTTATTGTAACACATAAGGGGTGCTGTTGTAACAGAAAGGGGGAGTTGTTGTAACACATAAGGGGTGCTATTGTAACAAAAAGGGGGAGTTGTTGTAACATATAAGGGGTGCTGTTGTAACAAGTTAAAGGGGAGTTTTTTATTTACTTCTCCCCTATTTTATGCTATACTATTTTCAGTAAATTTTTGGGAGGTTTATTTATGAAGGAAATAGTAAGGTATCATAATCACTTTAATTCAATAACATTTAAAAAAATTTTTAATAATGTCGGATTTAATTTATTTATGGCAATTTGTTCAAAAATTAGAGATAAAGGTTCTGAGGAAATAATTTTAAATTTTTTTCAGAACTAAAAGAAATGGTAAAAATATAAACATAGAGGAAACGCTAGATTTTTAAAGGATTTAGAACAAATTTATAAAAAAATTAATAACTTTAAGTGTTCGGATAGAAACAAAAGAAATTATTGATAATTTTGTTCTATTTACACGATACAGAATAATAAAAGAAGAACAAACAGTTTCTATAAAAAGTAAATGAAGAGTTTGATTTTTTTATTGAATAATTTAGTAAAAAGATTTACTCAGTTTGAATTAGAAGAATTTATTAATTTGAAATCTAACTATAGTAAAGAAATTTATAGAAGACTAAAACAATTTAAAAGTACAGGATTTTGGAAAAATAAAGATGGATAATTTCAAAGAACTAATGAATATTCCTCCAAAATATAGAATGTCCGATATTGACAAATATGTTTTTAAAAATATCAAAAATGAATTGGAAAAATTATTTTTGATAATTTTTAAAATAATTAAATTAAAAAAGGAAGAAAAATAGAAGCACTAGAATTTAGGTTTTTCAACTGATAAAAATGGAAATTTTAGAAGCAGAAACAATCGGAAAAGAAAATAAACTTAAGAAACTAGAAATTGAACCACAAAAAGATACAAAATCATAGAAAATACTCCTAAAGTAGAAGAAAAAGAAAAAAACTTTAAATGAACAAATCAAAGAAGAACTTGAGGCGGAACAAGAAGCTCTAAATAAAAGTATCAATTTATTAGGAGCATTTATTTCTGGGTTAAAAGATGTAACAAATAACTCGATTATAATTGATTCTAAAAAGGCGTATAAACTTGAGAAAAGAAAAATTGAAAAAAATTAGAAAAAAATTTTTCTAATTTGACTGATGATGAAATTGATGAGAGTTTGGAGAAGGTGATACAGAAAGTATTGGAGATGGAGATTAAGTAGTATTTTTTGTGTTTGAGGGAATTTAAAAACAGGATGATAAAACTACCATCCTGTACCATATATTATATTTTTGAGTTTACACAAAATTCTGGACACTCTCTATTAATTATTTGGATGTATAAAAATGAGAAAAAAATAACCGCTGTCTTTTTACAACAACGATTATTTAAAATTTTTAAATTTAACTACTCACTTTCAATTTCTAATTTAAAATTATCCTCATCAATATTTTCAATACTTTCTTTTGGATTATTTTTAAGCGAATTAATATGATGAATTATTTCATGGTAACGTACCAATTCTTCTGTATTAACTTTTTTCTGTTTTTTTATTATTTTTCAGTTGAAAATGTAATTGTGCATAATGTTAAAAAAATAATAAAAGGTTCAAAATTCTTTTTTTGTTTTTATATGGCATTATAATCATCCTCTCTTTATTGAAATTTATTTTTAAAAATTCTTTACATTCACTAGAATTATTGCATTCCACAATTTTTTTGCCATTTTTTTCTTTTTCTTCCAACAAATCAAATAAATCTATTATTTCTTTTTTTCAATTAGTTTTTTCAATATTAAAAAGTATCAACATTTTTTTAATCTTTGTTGTATTTTTTTATCTAGATTTTTTTAAATGTAACTTCTTGATCATTATAGATATATTCTATCAATTCATTTACTTCCTTTAAATCTGTTTCTTTTAAATTATAATTGTATTTTTATTATTTCTTCTCTTTCGGCTAAATCTAAAAATATAGCTAAAGTTTTTCTGTTCGTAATACAATATAATTAGAAAAAAATTATATTAGATTTTTAAAGGAGGTATTACAGAATCAAAATCGAGAAATTTATTGCTCATATAATTTAAAAAAATTCAGTTTCTTAATTATGTTTTTCTAAATTTAATTTTATATTTTTATTTTTAGAAAGATAACTGAAATTATTTTTTTATCTACAAAAAGATAATCTCGATATTCAATATTTGATTTTAAAAAAATAATAATTTTTTTAAATTATATTCTTCATCTTTAAAAAAATTCTGTTACATCAAAAGGACGCTTATTATCATAAATTCCTGTATTATTTTTTTCTAAAAGAATTTAAATTAGTTATTCTACCTCCTCTTATATTTAAAATTTCAAATTGTTCGTCTTTCTCAATCTCAATTTTAGGATATCTTGAAAATTTTGATGAAAAAAATCTATACCTCTTGCTTTATCAATAAATATTTCTTCCCTTGAAAAAAACTTTTTTTAAACTTATCAACAGAATTACTATATAACATATTATTTTTTTACCATTCTATTCCTCCGCTATAAGAACTTCTATTGTGTTCATTGCCTCTATGTTCACTATCAATATTATTCTGTGTTGGTTCATTATTTCTTTTTCCCATTTTATTTCCAACAGCATTAAATTCTTCTTGAGGAATTTTTTTAAAAATGGAACATTAATATTAACGTTCTTTTTAGAATTATTTTTTTCTTAGCTTCATCTAATTTTTGTTTAGCTGTTTCTATGAAAAAAATTTATATACTTCTGAATTATTATCTTTCATTTCATTATATGTTCCTAAAGTATCATATTTTTATAGAATTTTTCAGGATCATTAATACCTGTGAGATAATCATTATTATTCATCAAATTTTGATACATTTCTTCCGCTGTATAATATCTGTTTTCATCATGATTATATATTTCAAAAATTTTTCTAATTTACCTTCTCCTGAAATATGTTTTTTTATTATTAGAATCTAAAAAGAAATAATGTTTCATATCATAATCAATAGTTCCTTTTTAAAAGCATGGTATGAATGTACTAATTCATGAGCATATGTAATATAATTTGGAAGAATTTCTTTATGAGCTTTTATTTTTTTCTAATTTACCTTGAAAATTACTATCTTTAACTAAATATTCAGCTTTATAATTATAATCCATAAAAAGATTATTTGTTTTAGGAGAAAAAGAAGGAGATTTCCTGGTATAACAGTTATTACTTCATCATCGTCTATTATTGTTTCAACGAGAATATTTCCGTAATGATATTTATTTTTATCATTTCCCCAAACTACAGTATCATCTGTTATTTTTTCATCTGCTCTTTTAGTGAAGAAGCCATCTTTTTCGTATCCGTCAAAAATTTTAGCATTTTTCATTTTCATTTGAATTCATATATCTTTCACTAACGAATGATACATTTCCTGAAGTTGAATTTGGTGATAAATAGCCTTTATCTCCTACATACCATACAAAATCATCCTCATCTATTACAAGTGGTCTATTTGTTAATTTTTTGAGTATTCGCATAAAAATCTTTAAAGAATTTAGATTCCCATCTTGCAGAATTTGCCAATTTTACGTTATCTTGTTCAACTATATTTTTGTATAGAAGAATTTTCTTCTATATTTTTAGTTAATTCAGAAGGTTTTTTTAAATCATCTATTGTAATATTAATGCCATATCTCATATTAATTTCAGATGCTTTTTTGACTATCTGTTAAATTCTTATTGTTTAATATCGAATTCAAGTTATTTTCAATATTTATATTTTTTTCAAAATAACATTTCCTACTATTTTTTTCACCTTCTCCATTCCATTTATAAGAATCACTATTCTCTAGTGATTTTTAATTTTTTCTTCTGAAATTCCATATTTTTTTAATTATTTCATCTCCTATTTTTTTCTTATTCTGTCCTTGAGCTTGACTATAATTAAATATTTCATCTCCAAATATCTTTACAAATTCATTTACGATTTCTTTTTGCTAATTCAGATTTCCCATTATTATCTAAACTCTGTATATCATTAGAAATATAAAAAAATTTTTAAGTCCATATTTCTTATTTATTTCATTATTCAATTTATTTTTTTACATTATTATCTACATAATTTCCAACTTTAAGTTTCTCCTCAATATCTTTATAACTAGCCAGCCTATCTTTTTGCTCTTTCGTTAACGTTTCGCTATTCCAGTTCAATCCTCCACCAGTTCTAGCAAGATAACCTTTATCTATTGCCTTCTCTATAAATCCTGAAGCCCTTGCTTCTCCATAATTAGCAAGTAGTTCTGTATTTTTCCCAGTTACTTTATGAGTTCCTTCGTGAGTAAATACTGAGTTTAAATTAAAATTATTTATTGATGAAATATTATCAGCGTTTAACCATATCGAACCATCTTCAGCTAAAAATCCTGCTGAATTTCTTTTATCTTCACCTCTTGGATCATCACTTGATACTTCTGAATTAACATAGAAATTAACTTCTAGTTCTTTCCCATTTTGCTTAAATATTTCTCCATATTTATCTTTCATTTCTTTTACAATTTCATCTTTTGTTTTGTTTTTTTAGTATCAATATATCCAATATTTCTAATTGTTTCTTGAAGTCGTTCTGTTTTTTTAAGAAATCTAGGAAACTATTTTGTTCTTTTGAGCCAATAGTTGCAATTGTTGCTTTTGTCACAGCACCGATTGCTTCAATTTCATCTTTCGCTTTCCCTAAATCCTCTTTCAACTTACCAGAATCCGTCGCATACTCAATCGTCTGACTCTCAACACTAACATTCGTACTACTACGACTATCCTTCGTAACTTCATTCGCTTTTGATAAGTCCCTATTTATCTCATCTCCTGAAGCCTGTCCAATCTCCACATTTCCTACAACTGTATTTCTAGTTACACCTTCTTTATCTCGACTATCTTGGCTAAACTCTAGGCTTGTAACTTTTTGGTTTTCCTGTAGAAACTCCTATTGCACCGCCTGTTGTTTTCATTTCATCGTCATTTTGAAGATTTTTTCCTACATAGTTATCAATTTTGAATGTGGCATTTTCACTTTGTTTTCCGATGATTGCACCTGTATTTTCAAGTGTTCCAACCTGAAGATTGCTTCCTTCTCCGACTGTAAATGAACTTTGATTGTCTACAAAATTTCTGTTTCCATTCGTTTTACTTGCATTTACATTTACTGATGTTGGAATTCCTTGAGAACTTACTCCTATGCTCATTCCTTTGCTACTTCCAGTTGTTGTACTTGTATTTTGTTTCGATGTAACTTCCACTTTTCCGATGTTTCCAGTTAGTTTTCCACCATCTTGATTAAATCCACTAATTATCATTGAACCTGTGTTGTTATGAACTTCATTTACATTTGCAAAATTACCGTTTTGATACATTGTTTCTTCTGTATTTTGATTACTTTTACTTGCTGAAATACTTCCACCGTTTCCAGTTGTTTGCATTTTGTGTCCATAACCTACTGTTGCACTTGCACTTATTCCTTTGCTTGAACTTGATGAATTACTGCTGTTGTGCAATTCTACGGCTTCTTTTCTAATATTTTCAACATTGTTGTAAACGAATGTTCCGCCTTGTGCTTGTGTTCCTTGATATTCAATATTTTTTACATTGTTGTAAGTTATGCTTGAATTCCCATCGGTAGGTTTCATTGTAGTTATAACAGCACTTTCTGTGTGCGAATCAGAGCTACTCTTAGATTTAGATATTCCAGCGTTTACTCCAATATTGGCATAGAAATTGTTGTTTGCTGAAGCACTTTGAACTCCTTGTTTTCCAACACTTCCATTAACATCATAGTTTGTCTGTCTTGTTCCTTGATTGTCTGCAAGTCCTTTAATTGTGCCAGTTACTGCATTTATCACTTCCATTGCTCCGCCAGCAGTATCGCCGTCCTTAACCTGTTTTACAGCATTCCCAGCCTGTTTTGCCCTGTCTAATATTGGGCTGTTTATTCCTGCTGAAATTCCAAAACTGCTGCTTTACTTTCCGTATGCACATCTCTTGTATCAATTCTTGCTCCATATTTTACATCACCATTATTGATTTGAATATTTCCGTATTCAAAGTTTGTGGCAATAATTTCTGCACCTTTATTCAATACAGATCCGTCTCCAATTTGTAAGTTAGAGCCAGCATTTATCGTACTCTTCTCATCGTATGAATTTTGTGATTTTCCATAACTTAATGATGCTGTTCCGTGACTTATTCCACCTGAGAATCCTTTTTTCTTGTTCTCTTCAAAATAGCTATTATGTAGCTGTTGTGCATCTGTTGTAAGTTTTCCACCAATATATGTATTATCTCCAAACACAACGTTACTTCCAATTGAATTTACATCGCCTAATATTACAGCGTTCTCTCCAAGCATTAGGTTACTTGCTGAATTTTCTTCAGCATGTGAATTTTTGTAGCTGCTTTTTGATGACATGAAACCTTTGCTTGTGCTTTTTGATTCATTTTCATAACTGTTTACTGCCGACTCTACTTTTATATTTCCTGTTACTGTAAGTCCTGTCGTATCTTTTGCGATAAATGATGAACCTTTTAAGTTCATGTCTCCAACTGTTCCTGAAGCTGAATTTGCTGATACTCCTGCTCCTAAATGTGTTGTTTCAGCATATCTACTGAAATTGCTTCCTCCTGAACCAAACTTGTCTTCTCCTGAAAGAGATAAGGCATTCAGGTTTACTTTGTTCACATCTAAAGCCAGATGATCTGCACTTAACATTCCGCCTGTCGATTCATAGCTATTTGCTTTAACAAATACAGTTCCATTTGAAGAAATTGTTCCCAAAGATTTCACTTCTTCATGCTTAGTTCTGTCAAATTCGCTATTGTAATAGCCAACACTTCTCTTCGTTGTATCGTTTATCACTTTTCCATTGTCAGAAATTAAGGCAACTGCTTCATTACCACTGATTTTTCCACCGATATTTTCGATATTTCCTACTGACTGAATGAAAGTTTTGTCTCCAGTAATTTCTGAAAGTAAATTTGTTGCAGTCTCATTTTTTACAGTATTTGCCTGAACATAAGTAACTCCCCCATTACCAATTTTCATTCCATTATTTACAAAATTATCGGTTTTGATGTATGTCCCATTAACTCCACCAATTTTATTACGACCATCTGCAGTTATTGTAGCCAAAGTATCTTTGCTTAAGTAAATTTTTGGAACTAATACTTCAACACCATTAACATTTTGAGTAACATACCATATTAAATCTTTAGACAGTCCGCTAATCTGCTCAGGTGTCAGCTCTTTCCAACCTGCAATCCCAATCTAGAACTTTCCATTCCTGCGTTATCCATCAACGATTTTATCAAATCTTCATTAGATTTACCATTGATAAATGCTGTCCCTAATTGCTCTGTCAATGCCCTAGTTATCAACTGATTTTCATAATATGCATCTCCAAGTCTTCTAACTCTGTTCCAGCTAGGCGTGTATCCTAATCTTGATAAAAAGTAGTCACTTCCATAATATTTATTCAAGTCAACATATTTACTTCTAGTTTCCAGCAAATATTTTGAACTAGGATTCATATTCTGAGTAAACATTGCACTAGTCAATAAAGGATTTACAGAAATTGTCCCAGTATTCAAAATTGCCTGAACAGATGACATATTATTCGCAATTTGAATATTTGGATTCGTCAAATTTACATTAACTGCACCATTTGTTGAAGAAATTCCTTTACCAATTGCATTTGTAAATAAGCTTCCAGCAACTCCGTATGTTACACTTCCATTATTGATTTTTCCATTTGCTTCAGTAATTGGAGATGTAATAACAGGAGCATTTATATTTACTACTGAACCTTCTATAATGCTTGGCTGTCCAGCTTCATAAGCAATTGCTCCATTTTCAAGAAATCTAGTCAAACTTGCAGCCATTCTAACTCTTCTTTTCTTTGGTCTTGAAATATCTATATCCATTCTTTCAATACCGTACTTAACATTCACAGCATTTCCAGTTGTTACTGAATTTTCAAGACTTGGAGAGTTGATATTTACAACTCCTCCACCTGAAATTATACTATCCTTGTTTTTCACATTTCCTGAATTTATTGTAATATTTCCACTTGCTAAAACTTTTCCATATTCCGTTGTAGCATTACTTTTCAATATTCCTTTTAATGCTCTTTCGGGATCATCTGTACTATCTGTCTGTTTAAGAGGATAACCTCCTCCTAAACGATTTCTCCAGTAAGTTTCTCCATATTTATCAAGCAATAATGATTTTATTCTACTTGTATTATTAGTTTTAATAATATTTTCAAAGTGTCCTTTTTGTTCTTTTCTAGCTTTTTTCCCTCTACTACCTGTTGATCTTTTTGTCCAACTATTTCCTATTTCGCCTATCCATTCATTATTTACTTCATTTTCGCTTAATTTTATTCCATCCCAAGTCTCATAATATTTCTCATACTTATCAAGGTTGCTGACTCTCCCAACATTCTGAAAATCACTAGAAGTAATCAAAATATCTCCTGTAGCCTGAATCGTCCCAACATTGTTCACGATCTTTCCAGCATTCAGATCCATGTTTCCACCTAGAATTTCTCCCTCATCATTTAATATCTCGTTTCCTTTGATAATCAATGTCTGTCCACCGTAAATCGTCTTATCCTTGTTGTTTTGAACCTTGTTTTGAGCATTAATTTCAAGATATTTCTCAAATGCAATCAAATCATTGTTTGTAATGTCATTTCCACTAATTTTTCCATTATCTCCAGTAATTATTGCATTGTTCACAATATTTCCTTGCCCATTAATAATAACTGTATCTGAAGAAATATCACGGTTATTTGTAAAGTCATTTGATGTAATCTGAATAAGCCCTGTACCCGTTGTATTTCCATTGTTTGTGATGTTTCTTCCTGAGATAATTAACCTTTGCTGTCCGTGAAGATTTCCATCTAAATTAATATCCTGCGTTGTTGTCAATACAGTATTATTAGCTTTAATTGTCCCAGTATTATCAAACTTCTGAGCATTCTGCATTGATATATCGCCTGATAGTATCTCTCCTGTATTCGTAATCTTTGAATTATCAAGTAAAATTTTGTTGTTAGATGCGATTTTACCATTATTCATAACATCTGCATTCGGTGAATTCACATCATTCACAGCCAAAATTTCCCCTGTATTTGTAAGTTTTTGAGTATCAAGATCTACATCTCTACTTGAATGAATCTGTCCACTATTTGTAGATTCATTTACTTTAGCCTTAACGTTACCAGCACTAATTTTACCAGCATTTCTTAACTCAAATCCTTTAACTTCAACATTTTTCCCCTCAATATTTCCACCATTATGATTCACAAGTGAATCTGTAGCTGAAATATCAGAGTTAGTAGCAACTGTTCCTGAATTTTCCAATCTCCTAGATGAAATTTTGTCTCCTGACGCAATTTTTCCTGAATTTTTTACATTTTTAGCTGTTAATCTACCGTTTGTAAGTATTTTACCGCCATTATCCACATCGTCTGCAGAAATTTTTCCTGACGCCAAGACTTTTCCAGTATTCGTTACATTTTTTGATTTAAAGTCTTTGGTATTAATTTTTTTCCTGAATTTTTTTCACATTATCAGTACTGATATTTTCCGCTTGAACTTCACCCTGAATTTTCTGCATTTTTTTCCTGACAAGTTACCATTTGCTAAGACTTTTCCCTGCTGTTTTTTAATATCTTTTTGAAACAGCTATATCGCTTCCAGTCTCTACATTTCCACTGTTTTCAAGATTTCCATTGACTGTAATTTTTCCATTTGACCTAACATCTCCTGAAGTTTTCCAAATCATCTGTTGAAATTTTACCCTACAGCTACAATTTCTTTTTGCATTTTTTCACTTTTTTTGCTTTTAAAATTACTTGCAGCAATGATTTTACCATTATTTGAAACATTATCTACCTGAATATTTTTTCCCGAAACTTTTCCAGATGATACAATATTTTTAGCTGTAAAATCATCATTTGTCGATATCTCTCCAGTATTTTTTACATCTTTTGTGACCGTAACCTTATTAACTGAAGCCACTGACCCGCTATTATTTAATTTCCCTGAAATCTGTGTCGTTTTTGAAACTTGAATTTTTCCTGAATTCGTTAAATCTTTTGTTTTCAAATTTCCATTTGCAAATATTTCAGAATCATTTTCAACATCTGCATTCAAGTTAATATTACCATTAGCCTGTGTTTGACCTGCTAATTTTACAGTATTTGCTGTAATATTAATATCCTTGTCAGAACTGGCTATCTCTGATTGCGAATAATCAGAACCTTTAATTTCAATACCATTTCCCTTAATTTTAGCAACATTAATTTTACCGTCAGCTGTAATTTCCAGCTTTTCATCTTTCGAATAAATTAATGCCCTTGAATTTACTCCAGCACCTTTATCTGTACTAATTATTCTAACCTGTCCAGCATACATTGACCCAAGATTACTTGCGTCTATAGCCACTGAATTTATCCCACCTTTTGAAGTCACTGCTCCACTATTATCTACAAAATTTTCTCCCAAAGTTACGTCAACCTTGTTTCCGACAAGATTTCCCTGCATTTCCAAAGCTTTTGCGATAACATTAACATAGTCAGTATTTGTCGCATCAAATCCATTTGCTCCAATTACGACTCTCCCTTTTTCCACATCAATTCCTACAACATCTCCATCTTTCAGCTTAACTCTTCCTGTTGTCGGTATAAAATTCCTTATATTTATTGTTCCTGCCCCATTTAAGTAAATTCCATTTTCATTAGACAGAATCACATTTACCTTATCACGGCTCAATGCTTCAATATATCCCTCAATTTGTGAACGGTTAGCACCGTTTACCTGCAGCAAGATTAAATTTGCAGCCTGATTTGGACCTAAATTCGGATTTGCATTAATTAGTCCAGCAAGATGGCTTCGTCCCAAATTATCAGCGTTATTAAGCACTTGACCTTCATGTCCAACATTATATTCCAAAAATTCATTAATACTTACACCCCGATTATTCGGAGTAGAAATATTAATAATTGGCGTTCCATTTGCTGAAGTGTCCAGTTTCGTATTGTGCTGAGAATTAGGGTCCAGCACTAAATTTGCCGCGAAAATATTCATATTCATTGATACCAAAAGCAAAAATGCTACTGATTTTTAAAATTTTATTCTTCAAATATACGCCTCCTTCTTTTTCTGTTATCCTTAGTTTTTTTATCAATCTTTCAATCAAAAAGAAATTTTTCAATGCCGTATTAAAAATATATTTCCTGCTTTTTCGGATTCAAATATTCTGAGTGTGAAATTGGCTTTGCATACCCAAAATTAAAATCTAGATACTTTGTATCCAATCTAATTCCTGCCGTAGCACCTGTCATATATCCTTTCCCGTATTTTGAACTATCATTGTTGACTCTCACATATCCATAACTGTACCCAAAATATGGTGATACAATTGCTATTTTTTTTATAGGAATATTGTAAGATATTTCATTTCCAATCTCTATTGCTTTATCCCCTGAAATTGTACTCCTATGATAACCTCCTACACTTCCAACACCTCCTATAGACTGTCTCTCGCTTCCATAGAGCGTGTCATTTGAAAAAGTTGAATAAATGTTCGCCCTATATACAAAATGCTCTGTCACGGGCTTGTAATAGCTCATATCAAGCGTATACTTATCAAATTGTGCCTTAGGAGTTGTGCTAAGCTTCCCATCATCTATCTCTGCTCCAAAAATTTTAAGCCCTTTCTCATAACCTAAATTTACTCCAAAAAGTCCCTTAAACAGAGATGTCGTATAACTAATGTTAGCTGTACCTATTGCCAGCTTTCTATTAGATAAAACTGCTCCTTCCAAGTAATTATCATTATGCTTTCTTTTAATTCCAATTCCAGCTGTCAACTTACTTTTCTGATTTCTAAAGAGTATTTTATCTAAATTCATAGAAAGCGTATGACTGGAAGTATACAGGTCATAAACTGTATTAGATGCATAAAAACTGCTTTCCTGAATACTTTTACTCGAACCTAGTTTCATTGTATAGTCTCTGAATTTCATCGTGTATCCGAAATTAAACATATCCATACGCCTTTTATACGGCAGCCAGTCTCCCTTTGATGGATCATACCCAATTGGTCCAATTGGCAATATTTCTCCAGGTTTTAGTTGTTCTGCTCTTTTTTTCCAGCTTCTGTCAGGCATTTTCTTAGGAACGGTCAAATATGTAAAATATACATTGTCTCCTATCCCTAAAGGACTATCGATACTAAGGCTGACACCTTTTCTCCAAATACCATCCTGCTTGTTGTCTCCGTAATTATTTGAAATTAAGCTAACAGAATATTTATTTTTAAGAATATTTTTCACTTGAATTTTTGAAGTATTTTCTTTCTTTCCAGGTAATACCTCCATTGTCATGTTATTTGCCTGTATTGAATTAAAATTTTCTGTAGCCGTGTCTAAATCTCTTATATTGAAGATTTCCCTTATTTTTTTCTTAAACATGAAAAACTCCTTTAATTTATCAAGACCATTTTCCGAATTAATTTTAATCTCCTCTATTTTTCCTGGAATAACTGCCAAATTTAATTTCCCTGTTGTCAGGTCATTATTAGACATAACTGTTACCGTCGAAGTTGTATATCCTTTTACAATTAATTTATTTGTGAATTCTGTTAAAAGATTTGTGATGTCCGCTGAACTTAATTCTAGATCCTTGTACTTGTCAATGATTCTTGATTTGTCTTTCTTTGACAGTAATCTATTATTGTCTCTTAAATTAATTTCAGTAATTAAAAATTTTTTAGAATTGTCAGAAGAAACTATTCCTTTAGCTTCAACATTTGAGCCTTTATCAAATTGCGTATTTTCAAACTCTGATTGTTTTTGCTTTTGTTCTATTCTAAGCCTTTCCTGTTCCAACTGTCTTTCTTGGTTATCTAAAATCTTTCTAGCTTCATTTTCAGGAGCTGACATACTTATAACAGAAATTAATACTGCTAAAATTACAATAATTTTGTTCATCGTTTGCACCTCCTTTCAAAAACTATGACTTAGAATAATAACGAATTATACAGAATTTTTAAAAATGTCAAGCTTTTTGAGAAAAATAGAAAGAATTATATCAAAATTTTTTTAATTTTTTTAATACAGAACCTTCTTTCAAACATGCTCTATATCCTTCAAAAATTGGTCAAATTTAACGCAAAACAGATTTTTGGTATAAATCCTTGAGTAATGGTAAAAAGAATGCGTCTATGAGCTTTATTTTGCCAAATTTTGATTATTGATATAATTCTTTTTAAGAATAAAGGGAACTTTTTATAATAAAAAAATATTAAAAACTACATTTTGGGAATTAAAGACTACAAGATTCATATGATGTAGTTTTATTTATTTTTAAATTTTATTTTTATATAGAGGGGCTTTTTATATACCATTTTTTTATATATTACTTTTTTTAATATACCTTTTTAGATAGTCGCAAACACTTGTAAATAATGGTTTTGAATATATTAAAAAAACAAGAAAATCAGTAATTAAAAACAAGCACTTGTTGGGAATTATAATATTAATTAAATATCATAAAAAAATATAATGATATTTAATATATCTATTCTTTTTAAAAAGTTTCCTCCTTGGAAAGTACTATAAAGTATGGCTTAAAGTATATTTTAAAATAACAAAAAGTCTGTATTAAATAACAA
>BNJU01002977.1_pt1 | contig 47969 bp, 80 predicted proteins | sample 8539281 | NCBI WGS metagenome assembly BNJU01 (sample SAMD00202456, study PRJDB9452) | human saliva metagenome | isolation source: human saliva | place: Japan
GAACTATGGCGGGGAAAAACACGGGTTGTGATTGCTCGAGCTTTGTTACAAATCCAAATTACTTTTAGTGACGAGGTTACAGCTTCTTGGATAAATTTATTCAAAAGAGATTTTGAATTATTTTTGAAATTAATTATGACAGGACTACTATTTTAGTTACTCATGAGCTTGATGTTGCAAAAGTTATGCGACCGTGTTTCTGTTATTGAGAAAGGGAAATTTTGGATACTTTTGATGTTGTGAAAGATGATATCATCAATCATAAAAGTGAATATCTAGAATAAAGAATTTTAGGATAATCTTTTAGATTATTTTCAAAGATAAAAGAAATTTTTATGGAAATTTTTAGTAATCTGTATTATTTTGATTACTTTAATCACTATTTTATACTAAATGAAAGAGTTTTTGAACAATGAATTGGAAATTTTAAATGCGTTGAAAGATACTTTAATTATGATTTTGATTCCTACTTTATTTGCTATTTTTTTGGGAATCTCTGTTCGTTGCTTTTTAACGAATAAAGGGACATCAAGGAAAATATGAATTTATATTCTAAATATTTATGTTAATGTTGTGAGGAGTTTATTTCAATATTGGTTGTTGTATTAATGCTTGCAAGATTGATTTTTGGACGGCTTGGATTGATTCTGCGAGTTTCCCATGTGTTGTGGCGGTTGCACTTATGCAAGATTTGTAGAACAGTCTTTTTATGATGTGGACAAGGATTCTTGATGGGCTTTTTCAATGAAAGCTACTCATTTCAAATAGTTTGGCATTTTTAATTGTCGAAGCGAGAAGTAGCTTGTTCTTGGACTAATAACCTCATTATTATTAGTTTTATTTCATATTCGACTAGTTATAGTGTTGTTGGAGGTGGTGGAATTGGCGATTATGCAATGAGACATGTTACAACGAGTACAATTATGCTCTTTGTATTCAAAATGGTTGCAATTGCTAGTAATCATTGTCTTTTCCATTCAAATATTAGGCAATTACGACTGCCATTAGATAAAGAGAGGAGAAATTACTAATAGTTTCAAAAATTATATTCGATTTGAGGCCACAATTTTAGCCTTGAGTTGTGGGAGAAACTATTAAAGGTAGCTGCAGCTGGATATCCGATGGAAATCGTAAAATTGCGGCTGAAGATTTGAAAGAAAGAAAGGTTATGACACTAAAATTACGCTGACAGATTGTATGTCACTGCGAAATGTTGGGTTAGCTAATAAGGATGATGCTAATTTCCATCAACATGTTCCTTTTATGGAAAATATTAAGAAAGAAACAATGCTCATCTTGTGAAAGTGCTGCCACTATGATGTTTATGTTGGTTTTTGATCTGATATACAGCACGAAATTCCAAACGAGTGCAAAAGTTTGTTGTGCCAAATGACCCAAACAAATCAAGATAAGAGCCTTGAGAATACTGGAAAACAAGGATTAATCAAAGCTTAAACAAAAAGTGGATTATACAACTTAGCATGTGGATAATTCCTATTAAAACTTAAAAATTACAGCTTTTGCCGATTCCTTCACTTGCACAAGCATACAAAGAAGCGACTTAGTATTTAACTGGCCTCTATATGCTAAAATTGAATACGCCAAAAGACGCTCTTTTCTTAGAAGAAGGAACTAAAGGACGATATGCTATTGTTCTAGCTTCTGAGAAGCAAAACAAAACGAAAAAAATACAAGCACTAGCAAAAGCAATGACTTCAGAAGTAAAAATTTTAAAAGAAAATTCAAAAGAAGGTTATCCTATTTTAATAAAAATAAGGTTTGAAAGCAACGATTAATTTCAATAAAATTCATTGACAATGTAAAATTTGAGGTATACTCATTACGAATAATATAAAATATAGAAAAGGATGATTTACTAGGTACTTTTAATTGCTGTTGTATCATTTGAAACTGAAAATGATGTAACAACAAAACCAATTGTATTATCTAAAAGCTCTGAAGTTGTAGATAGTTACAATATACTACCTCCACCTGCAGTAGATAGCATATTTTAAATGAAGCTAAGTGTACGAAAAAGGTAAACCAAAGAAATACTCCTAGAGGAAAAGTTGCATATGATGATGCAAACTTGAAGGACTGGACTTCCAAATGCTTTCAGAAGCATCTGGATACACTATTTCACCAAAACAACACCAGAAATTTAAATTAGTTACAAATCTTATTGAAGATATGGAGATTAGCTGCAAGATCTGCTAAAAGACTTATATAAGAACTCGTCCATTTGCGTATTCAAGGAATCTACATGTCGTCCAGAAGATGAAAAACATTGTCTACAAATGGTTCTTATCCTTCAGGACATACATCTATTGATGGGCAACTGCTTAGTTTTAGCTGAAGTTAATCCTATAGACAACAAGAAATTATCCAAGAGGATTCGATTTAGAAGCCGTGATTTGTGGATATCACTGGCAAAGTGATGTTGATGCAGCTCGTAGCAGGTGCAAGTGCTGTTGTTGCTACATTAGACACGAAACCCTAATTTTAGCGCTCAATTAGCAAAAGCAGTCGAATTTGCAAAATTAAATATTTCAAATAACATAAGATTATGTCATAATTTGACATGACTAAACTGTTACTAGTATCTCGTATGATAAAACAACAACAAAATAGAAAACGGAGATGATATAATATGAAAATACAAATGATTAATTTTAGCTAGGAATTTAGAGTTTGCACATCATTTGCAGCTACTAGGAAACAACTGCACCTCGACCAAACAGCAAGAAACATCGTAAAACATGAAAATACTCAAGAAAAGAACAGCACCTAAAGCTCGCAAAAAGAGTTATAACTATCGTGAGCATAAACATGAACCAAGAAGATACCATTATAAAAACCCTGAGAATATTGATTCCTTTGCAGTTTCCTCTTTAATAATATTAAAGACTGCCGCACTAATTAATTATCTTCCACCACAAACTGTCGCTGATCTATTATTTGGCACAGTAATTCTATAATATGCTCCTGCTCCGTACGCAAACCAGCTGCTGTGGGCTAATAGTAAGCATGAATTTAAGCTCAGAAGTGATAATATCATTAATATTAAAAATCTTACTTTTCTCATCACTCTCTTTTCATCTCATAAGCAAATATACTCACAATTGCAAAATATGGGTTGACTATTTAACATATCGAGATTGAAAGCTCTGGTCTACCATCTTATATTTTCTGATACATTCATAACTGGATTACCCAATAATAACAACGCACCTAGATTTGGAATTACCATAAATCATTAACACATCAGCCATATTTCCCAAACTAAATTAACTGCACTGAAACCAACGCCGATACGTACCATTACTAAAACCTCTATAAATTAAAATTGCTCGAAATAAATATTTAATATTTGCTTTCCAAAAGAAATACCATCCGATACCATTGTTGAAAATGCAAAGAAAATGCGCTAGGTGCATCAACATTCCTCCAAAATTTCTCCAACGTCTTCAAACGCTTTTGTGTCAATGAAATTCTGTAAAGTTTGATAAATCTGTGTTGTCAAAATTACAGCGCTGATAATGTTAAAATTATGCAAAAGTATCGATAAACACTGTTACTGCTGCAACGTGACCTTGTTCTTCAGGATTTTACTTTTGCATGGCATGCGTGGTGTCGATCCATCTTCGCTTCATTTGAGAACAACTTTGGCAACCCATATCTTACAGCTTTTTACACCTTTGTCCTAAAACCACCTATCGCTTGAGTCGAAAATGCATTAACAAAATTGCTCAAACGCTTTAAAATATTCATATCATCTGATTCCGATAACAATTACAGGAAGCAAAATGTATAAAATGCCATGATCGGTACCATTTTGCTGTAACTGCTGCAATTCTACTCCTCCAAAATACAAATCCTGAGCTAAACTGCTACCACTACTCCTGTTATTACACGTGGAACAATGGAATGAATTTTGGAATGTTTCACCACTGAGTTAGATTGAACTGCATTTCCATAAAATCCGATGCCAAAATACATGAAATCGAGAAAATATTGCCAATCCTTTTGCAAATTTATTTGCATTGAATAATCGACATAGTAAGATGGACTCTGCCCACATCTCCTTCATTTTCTAAATAATTGACTGAAACAGCTTCAATGAAATTGTTGCCATTCCACGCACTGTAACCACATCCAAAATGTGCCCTCGGACCTCCAGACATTGCTGCCAATGCTGCTCCAAGCAATTTCCAGCTGTCATTGAGCTGTACTGCTGCTGGAAGCCTGAAAGAGACATTCCGTCTTCTCCAGCTTCTTCCATTCATATTAAACCCTTTAGTTAAATGCTGCACCTTTTAAACTCTAACTTGGATAAATCTTAATCTGATTGTATAAATAATCCTGTTCCTAATAGCAAATGATTAAGATACTTCCTCACTTCATTGATTTGTGAAAGTAATCGATCGTAACATCTCTTCTGCCTTTCGTAATTTGATGAGCCTTCTATTTTGTACTCAGCTACTTGCATTAGAGTGTAATTTCTGAATGTTTATTTGACTTTGACTGACCCCTTTATTCCCACCCTTTAGTTTTATGCTAAATGTTTAATAGATTCTTTTGAAAGTATTCTATTTCTTTTAAATCAGGTCTTTAAAATTAAGACCTCTGCAATAAAGAAATTCACGAAATGTAATTTCTTCCAGTCCTTACTCTGAGAGTTTAGTTTACTATTTCAGAACTTGCTCCTTCAGTGTCCTGTTATCGTTTAATCTTCCAGAGGTCTCGTCCAATATGCGTCCTACCTGAAAGAGTCACTCTTCGGTGCTTTTGCTCTATTGCGTAAATCTCTTCTATATCGTCCGATTAACATTAATGAACTATTGTACCAACAAAACATATGCTACTCGCAATTCTGAAATTAGTACTCACCTTTATTTTTATAAAGTCAATAGAAAAAGATTTTAGCATACAAGAAATCAACCTAAACTCATATTCACTATGTTTCATCTCAACTTTTCCATTATGGACATCCATAATTTGTTTTTACAATAAAGCCCTAAACCGTGCTGCTGTTCTGTCGTATTTTTGTCACAAACCATATAATGTGGCGTATTATTGAGCTTTTCTAGCTCTTTATCAGAAACTCCTATTCCATTATCTTCAACACAAATTATACAATTTTTTTCATCTTCTTTTACTGAAACATAAATTGTGCAACCATTTTCATTGTGATTAATACTATTTTGGATTAAATTCGCCAAAGCTCGTTTTATCAGATTTTTGTCAACATTAACAAAGCAAGATACAAATTCACTTTTTCGTCTTCCATTCTATCGGAAATTTCTCGTCAATATCCATATTCTAAAAAATCAACAATTACTTGCCGAACGAGTGCAACTGCATTTTCTTTTTTCTTCTCAAAAGGTTGCATATTATATTCTAATTTTGAAGCAAGATTCAAATCATTTATCAGATTTTTTATACGCTCACTTTGTTTCAAAATAACAGAAAGTTTTTTTGCCATTTCTTCTGATAAATTTGAAGATGTTTTTAATTGACTTGCATAGCCCATTATCATTGACAATGGAGTACGAATGTCGTGGGAAACCCCTGCAATCCAGTTTGCTCGTGCCGTATCTTTATTTCGCAGTTGTTCTCTTTGATTTTGCAAAATTTCAGAAGTTTTATTTATACTTTTTGCAAGTTCAGATAAAACGCCTTTTTCATCTATGTTTACTGGATTATCTTTTGGCAAATCCTGTATACCTTTTATTATTGGATTTACTGATTTTAAAAGTTTTGAATTTGAAAAAATGTAAATCAAAAATACAAAGAATATATTGGATAGTAAAAAAATGTAAGAAAAAAATTAGGAACATTTTTGAATTAAACGATAGTTCCAGGTAGCTGTGGAATATTTCCAGTAACTGTCTTTTTGGATATCCTAATACAAGTAAATCATTTCTAATTTTTTTGCTGTAAAAACTGGATAGCCTTTTATGTAAGCGTGTGAAAATAGTGCTATATCGAATACCGAATATTCTTTTTGGAATCTCGCCTGGCAAGTTTTTCTGTTTGCCATATCACTTTTTTTAGAATCATTGTCAATCACAATTGCCCAAATATTTTGCTTTTTCAAATTGGAAATTTCTTTATCTGGCAAAAAAAATATTTTCTGTCTTTAAATTTTATCATTTTCGCTATTTCAAAAGTTTTTATCTGAAGGAGAATCATCTGTCGAATATTTGAAAAATATAAATTCAAACAAAAAAATATTTAAAAATATAAAGCAAAAAAATATGCTTAATATTATTGTTATTACAAAAACGGCGTATAAGTTTTAATATTTTTTTCATGCTATTTTTCCCTCCACGATTAATTTATAACCTAATCCTTTCATTGTTATGAGAGAAACTGGATGTGACGGCTCTTTCTCAATTTTTTTCCCTAATCCGTCTAATATGAGTCATCAAAGAATTTGAGTAAACATAAGCATTTTCTCCCCAAATAGCTTCACATAGCGAATCAATCGTTACAATTCGTCCAGCATTTCTGTATAAAGTTTTTAGTAGTTCATATTCCTTTGCAGTTAAGGAAAATTTTTCCCCATCTTTTACAATTTCTCCTCGTGAAAAATCAATCTGACAGCCATTTAAGTTCACAATAAAAATTCTCTTCCTTGTAAGTCCGTCGCAAAAATTGCCGTAATCCTAAACAAAAAGTTCTTTTTGGCAAAAAAAGGTTTTACAATATAATCGTCCGCTCCCAATCCAAATCCTTTAAACTTATCTTCATCTTCTCCTCGTGCTGTTAAAAATAAAATCGGATAATCGCTGTCCTTTCTCAACTTTTCAAGCAACTCAAAACCATTCCCATCTGGAAGCATCACATCCAATATCGCAAAATCTGGCTCCACTTCTTTAGCACATTTTAACGCTTCCTTCACATTTCTAGCAGTCCTTGTATTTTTCATAACCTCCATCTGCCAAAAATCGACACAACCATATTCAAAATTTCCTGCTCATCATCCACAATTAAAAATACATTTATCTCTCAAATATTTTTTTCAACCATTTCAAACTTCCTCCAATTATCACTAAAATTCATAGATCATTATATCACAAAAATCACTCCCTAACTTCCCAAATTTTCCAAAAAAAGTAAGGTAAATGTAAAGTAGCGAAAAATGTTGCCGTAAGGTTGATGTGGTAATATATGAATATAGAAAAGGAAGAAACAAAATTTAATAAAAAAATAATGAGAGGATGATTTTTATGAACAATGAAGTAATCAAAAAAACAACTGAAAAAGAGTTTTTTTCTTTCAGACAAGGAACAACATCAAAAAGTTAGTAAAATTGCATTAATTATGAGTTTAATTCCAATTTTAAGTCAATTTACTGCATTTTTTTAAAAGTGCATTATACAGTGTCACATATATTTGGTATTGTAAATATTTTTATGTATTTTATGCTCTTTTGTTCTATCTATTTTATGTATCAAAAAAATCGAGAAAATCGAAATTTGATGAATATTTTTTTCAATGATATTAAGTGGACTTTTTATGGTAATTATAGCTGTAATTGCTTTTGCGGTTGTGGTTTATGCGGTAAAAGGATAAAAAATTGATATTAAATCAAAAAGAGACTTTGTTCAATTAATAAACAGAGTCTCTTTTTTGCTATATTCGATAATCTTCTTATTGGGTTTCCTATTAGTCTTATACTACTTTTTCATAAAAATTCAATACAGCACAAATACATGTTTTTATTTTCTTCATTCAACTTTTCATATCGTAAAAATTCTCCAGAATCAGCAAAAGCTCCTCCCCATAATCTCTAACTTTCCGTTTCCCCATTCCCCTTATTTGCGAAAGTTCTCCAACATTTTTAGGATTTGCCTTTATTATGTCTACTAAAAGCTGATTTGAAGCAACGATGTAAGGTGGATAGCCCAGCATTTGTGCTTCTCCAGCTCTCCATTCTTTCAAAATCTTATATAGTTCAGCTTCTTCCTCTGATAGATATTCTTCATGATTTCTGTTAACCTCTTTAATATCTCTTCCGTTTTGCAAAAAATTATTTTTCTCTAAATTTTTATCTATATTCTCCACCTTTTCATATTCAACAAAAGCCGTCCAGTAATATTTCCCCTCAATTTTCACTAGCTCAGCCTGATACTTCACAATCTGGACATTTCCTAGCATCCTTTCCAGCTTCCCTTGCTCAAATTCTTCTGTCCTCTCATTAAATGGCAGAGTCACAATTTTTAACACCTCAATTTCCCCCTTTTTGTTTCATTTTTTTAATCCGATACTTAGCAATCTTAAAATTGAATTCTATCTTCTACTTTCTCAAAAACCGCTCCATAATCTTTTCTCAACTTTAGCCACGAATTTTATTTGAAATATCAACAATTTCCTTTTCTTCAAGTGTTTTGTTTTTATCTCTCAAGATTACACTAATTGCCACACTCTTCATTCCTGGCAACACTCCTGCACCTTGATAAATGTCAAATAATTCCACTTTTTCAATCTTTTTATCAACTTTTTGAATAGTTTTTAAAACATCTCCAACTAAAATATCTTCTCTCATAACGAACGCAAAATCTCTTGGAACAGCTGGATATTTTACAATTCCTTGATATTTAATTTTTCTTACCAATATTTTTTTGAATCAAGTCAATGTTAAATTCTCCAACTAAAACTGATGTTTTTTTCCTAAATCAAAGTTTTTCCAATACGTCTGGATGAATTTCCCCGAAGCTTCCAATCAATTCACGACCAACAAATACGTCAACTGAACGACCTGGATGGTATTGACTTTGTTCAGAACGTTTTATCATATAATTATTGAATTTTAATTGTGTGAAAATTTCTTCCACAATTCCTTTTAAGTCATAAAAATCATAAGGGACTGGTTTTGGATTCCACAATGTCTTGTTATTTTCTCCAGCCAAAATTATTCCCAATTTTACTTCTTCCTTCGCCAATTCTTCCGCTTTCACAAAAGTTCTACTAACTTCAAAAAATCTAATATTTGTAGCATTTCTATTCATATTTTCTTTAGCATTTTTTAACAAGCTATAAAGCAATGTTGGACGCAATGTTACAAAATCTTCTGTAATTGGTCTCAATAAATCAATTAAATTTTCTCTTTCAACGCTTGTGTATTTAATTTTTTCCATCGCATCTTTTGGTACAAAACTGTAATTAATAACTTCTTTAAGCCCAGCATTTGCCGCAATCAATTTCACTTGTGTAGAAAGTTTTGTTGTGTCAATAACTGGTTTTTTTCACTAATATCCAATTTTGGTAAAATATTTTCAATATTATCAAAACCGTACATTCTAATAACTTCTTCAAAAGTAATCTTGCTCATTTTTCCAAGTCATCACGGTAAGTAGGTGCAGTCAATGTCAATGTTTCCCCATTATCCACAACCTCGATTTCAAGTCTAGTCAATATCCCAATAACTGTTTCACGTGGAATATTTTTTTCCCAACAAAACGGTTCAATCTCTCAAAGTTTAATGTAGCTGTTTTTTTCTTATATGGAACAGGATAATTGTCAACTGCTCCTTCTAAAAATTTCTCCACCTGCCACTTCTTGAATGATGTTTGCAAGTCTATTTATTACATTAATTGCATTTTTCCTCATCGACTCTTCTTTCAAATCTGTATGAAGATTCACTAAATAATGTCAATCTTCTTGAAGTTTTTCTAACATTTTGTGAATTGAAGTTTGCTACTTCCAACAAAAATATTTTTTTGTATTTTTCAGTAATTTCTGAATTTTGTCCACCCATTACTCCACCAAGTGCAACGGCTTTTCACACCATCAGAAATTACGATATCATCGCTATTCAATTCTCTTTCTTGCTCATCAAGCGTAACCAATTTCTCATTTTCATGTCCCGCTCTCACAACAATTTTTTTCCACCTTCAATTTTTATCCAAATCAAAAGTATGATTTGGTTGATTCAATTCCATCATTATGAAATTTGAAGCATCTACAATGTTGTTAATACTTCTAATTCCAATAGATTCCACTCTTTCTTTTAACCATTTTGGACTTTCTTTAACTGTAACATTTTTAATTATTCTAGCTACATATCTTTTTCGCCAAATTACTGTCTTCAATTTCAACCGAAATGTTATCAGCCGTTTTTTTCAGAACTTTCTGAAATTTATCACAAAACTTGGATATTTAACCTCTTTATTGTAATAAGCTCCTAATTCTCTTGCAATCCCAATGTGCGACAAACAATCAGGACGATTTGGAGTGATTTCCAATTCAAAAAAACTGTATCGTTAATTCCTAAATACTCTTTCATAGGCACTCCAACAGGCGTATCTTCAGGCAAAATCATAATTCCATCCGAATCTTTCCCAATGTTTAATTCTTCTTCAGAACACAACATTCCATTCGATTCTACACCTCTAATTTTACCTTTTTTTAATAACAAAAATCTGGAGCTAATTTTGCTCCCAACTTGTGCCAACACAACTTTATCTCCCAGCCTTATGATTAGGTGCTCCACACACGATTTGTAAAATTTCTTTTCCCATTATCAACTTTACAAATTGTCAAGTGGTCAGAATCAGGGTGCATTTCTTTTTCAATAATTTGCGCTGTTACAACATTTTCTAAATTCTCCCTAAAACCTCGATTTTTTTCTACTTCCTGACCAATCATAGTCAAGGCATTTTCCATTTCATTTATTTCTATTCCATCTAAATCTATATATTGCTTTTAACCAGTTTAACGAAATTAGCATTCTATTTTTTTGCATGACAAACCTATAAATTCTCAATTTATAGATTATCACACTCTCCTTTCTTTAATTTATAAATTATGTCTTTTCCACAATAATGTGGATAACTTTTTTTATTTAATAACAATCCCAATTATAGAGAATTTCTGTAAAGTCTTTGTTTTTTTCAACTTTTCACGATTTATAAAAAAAGTTTAATACTCCAGCATCTCCGATACAAACTTTCCATTTTTCCTTTGGTTTTATCATGTTCACTGTCAAGTTGAAACAGCAATGTATCATATTTTTTTGGTATTTTTTTCCTCATATTTTCTTGGATCTTCCTGTGTAAAAATATGAAAAACCATCACATTGTGAATGTGGTTCTTCTGAATATTCCATTTCAATATTCAATATTTTACGATAAAGCCAATCTTCTTGATGCTGCTCCAAATTTTTCTCTTTACAAAGTTTATCAAATACATTATAAATCGCTCTTCAAATCTTTTCCTTCTCTGTTCGTAACTCAAATTTTTATTTTATAACTTTCATTATTGTTTGTAAGAAAACTTTCCTCATAGTTATGCGGTTTATAAATATTTTCAAGCTCTTTTTCATCATAAAATTCTTCAATCTCATCGTAATAAATCACACGAAAAGTATCTTGAACCGTCGGATTATCAAAGTCAAGTCCAAACATAGCATCGTCGTCATCAAATACAAAAAACTGTAAAATTCCCTTTTGTGGAAAATCCTTTAGTCCCTTCAAATCCTCACAATTAATCTGTGCAATCATCAGCATTTCCTCACCATTAGGTGCTTTTGGAAACTCTGCTCCTTTTGGAAGATACGGCAATCCCACAATTTTACTATCTGTTATTTTCAACTTATCTTCCACCAGATTTATTTTTGCAAAAGTTTTCGTTGGTGAATTTTTTTCATAATCCTCACGAATTTCTTCGTAAAATTTTTGCACATACTCATCATCCATTTTGATTTCTTTATCATCCATTTTAACACTCCAATTGATTTTTTCTATTCTACATTCAAATAAATTTTCCATCAAAAATTTTTAGCTAAAAAAATACTATTATAAACTATTAGAACTGATCCAAAAAAATCTCTCATCATTTTCAAAAAATGCTCTTAAGTCATCAATTCCATATTTTAACATCGTAATTCTTTCAAGTCCCAATCCAAATGCAAATCCTTGATATTTTTGTGGGTCAATTCCAACACCTGAAAGCACTTTTGGATTTACCATTCCACTTCCAAGAATTTCAAGCCATCCTGTCCCTTTACAAACTCTACATCCTTCACCTTTACAAACTCCACATTCTACGTCCATTTCTGCAGAAGGTTCTGTAAATGGGAAAAAGTGTGGTCTAAATCTTACTCTTCTGTCTTCTCCAAATATTTTCTTTACAATATTTTCCAAAATTGCTTTAAAATTAGCAAAAGAAACATTTTCTCCAACCATAAGTCCTTCCATTTGGTGAAACATTGGTGTATGCGATACATCGTAGTCTGGACGGTAAACTTTTCCAATCGAAATCATTCTAAATGGTGGTTTTCTGTCTTCCATGTATCTAATTTGCATTCCAGAAGTTTGCGTTCTCAATACAACTTCATTTTCTTTAATATAGAATGTATCAGTAATTTCCCTCGATGGATGTGTTTTTGGAATATTTAATGCATCAAAATTATATTTTACATACTCAACTTCAGGTCCATCAACTATGTCAAATCCCATAGAAGAAACGATATCTTTTATTTCCAAAACTGTTTTAGTAAGTGGATGAAGCGATCCAACATTAGCTTTTCTTCCAGGCAAAGTCACATCTATTGTCTCATTTTTCAATCTTTCCTGTTTAGCAATTTCCTTCAAACTAGTTGTAGTTTCATCAAATTTCGCCAACAACACATTTTTTTATTTCATTCGTAGTTTTTTTCCAAACTCAGCTCTTTTTCTCAGCAGCGATATTTCCCATTTCCTTCATTATCGCCGTAAATTCCCCTTTTTTCCCTAGGATTTTTACTCTCAATTCATTCAATTCCTCAAGATTTCCAACTTTATCAAGTTTTTCTAACACTTCTTCTCTCAAGTGTGCTAATTTTTCTAACATTTTTCCTCCTATTTATTTCGCTATTTCAGTATTTTAACCATAAAAATTTATGTTTTAATTATATCACACTTTAAATATATAAAAAGTTTAAATTTTTTTATTTCATTTCTAAAAAAGAAAAAAAGAATACCCTTTAATCAGGTATTCTAAAAATATTTAAATTATAATTTATATTTTTAATAATTACTTCTTATATTTTTTTCAACAAACTTCTGAAGTTCTGCTATTTCTTTTTCGCCCTATCTGATAAAAACTTTTTACATCATTAATCATTTGTTTAGAACGAGCCTGTAATAAAGTCCAAATATTCAGTATTTTTAGTTTTTCAAATACATATCTTTAGCGTAATACATATCACGAAAAATCATTCTTAGCCTGTTTTATAAGCAACTTTTTGCCCAACCATAACAATTAGAGCCGCTGCTAAAAGTCTATTATTGTTCCATAACCTTTTGTAAATGGATATAAGATCATTCCAATAATCATAAGTCCTGTAACTAAAATAGAACTATTTTTTTAATATATCCTTCCTTTGCGGAACCTTCACAAATTTTTTTCTACTTTTTGAAATCATTTTTCTTAAACATATTATGCCAAAATTCCTAACCAGAATCCGATTATTCCTATTGCAAAGAAGCCAAAAAAATTATCCAGATAGCATTTACTTTTTTCTCTTCAATAAGTGCATACATCCAAATGTTAATAATAATGCTAATAATCCAGGTAATAATGAATCTAAAATACTTTGAACAGTAGTTACAACTTCTTTTCCTGTTGAATCAGTATACTTAGACAATACCAACGGAACATTTATTGAAGTCCATTTAGAAACCAAGGCTCCCATTACGAAAAGCCCTAATATAGAAGCACCTTGAGTTAATTTTTGAATAACTCCACCTTCCATATCCCCAACGATTTCAGTACCTTTTTCATAACCATATTTTAATCCATACCATCTAGTCAAAACTCTTGCAATATTTATTCCTATGAAGAAAATCAATGGACCTAGTAAATTTCCTCCAGCAATAGCTAGTGAAGCTCCAAGTGCCGCTAAAACTGGTCTTAATGTTCCCCAGAAAATTGGATCTCCAACTCCAGCAAGTGGTCCCATAAGCCCTACTTTAATACCACTTATAGTTGCATCATCAATGTCTACTCCATTTGCTTTTTCCTGTTCCATCGCAGCCGTAACACCCATTATAGTTGAACCAATCCAAGGTTGAGTATTAAAGAATTCCAAATGTCTTTTTAATGCAGCTGCTTGATCTTCTTTTTTAGAATAAAGTCTTTTTATTGCAGGAATCATCGTTACACAAAATCCCATTGACTGCATTCTTTCAAAGTTGAAAGAACCTAATAAAGTAGTAGATCTCCAATACATGCTTTTCAAATCTTTATCAGTTAATTTTTTTCTACATTATTTTTCTGCCATTTTTTTCTTACCTCCTATAGTCCTTCCAATTCATCGTCGCTTTCTTCTGTAATCCCAGCTCCACCGCCATCATTTCCACCACTTGGCAAAGCAATAGAAGCGTGATATTTAGGATTTAATTGAATGTACAAGATTGCAAGACATAATCCCAAAATACCTAAACCAACCAAGTTAAATTCTGTAAATGCCGCTATTACGAATCCTAAGAAGAAGAATGGCATCAAAGCTTTTGCTTCCATCATATTTATAACCATCGCATACCCAACAACTACGATAAATCCTCCTGCAATTTGCAATCCTCTAGTAATTACTTCAGGAATTGCATGTAATGCTCCTTCTACAGCACTTGTTCCCGCAATTAGACCAACTAGAAGTGCTGGTATCGCAACTCTTAACGCTTGTAAAGCCAATCCTGCAAGGTGACACATTTCAATCCCTTTTAAAAATTAGACTTTGTTCTGCAAAAATCATCCGCTTTATGTTGAAAGAATACTGTTATTGTTCTAACGAAAAATTGTAAGAACTTGTCCTGCCGCTGCAATCGGTACTGCAACTGCGATTCCTTCTCCAATTGACTGTTTACCTACTATTACTAATATCGCTGAAATTACACTTGCTAGCGCTGCATCTGGTGCCATTGCTGCTCCTACATTCATCCATCCAAGTGCTATCATTTCAAGTGAACCACCTAAAATGATTCCTGTTTTTAAATCTCCCAGTACAAGACCGACTAAAGTACACGCCACTAATGGACGGTGAGTCTGTCTTTCATCAAGCATGCTTCCCATTCCTGTTATTGCTACTAATACCAGTAAAATTAACTGAACAACATTCATTTTTTTAGCCCTCCTAAATTTTGAGTTTTTTTATACTTTACAATGATTTTTCAATTTTACTAAATAAATCAGGAAATTTTTATATTCCCTGATATTTTTTTATTAGTCAAATGAAATAGAATCTAGTTTAGAATTAATATCTTCTTTTTGCAGAAGTTACTAATTGTCTCATATCAAGTTCTACTCCCATAGATCTTAATTTGTTGAATGCTTCCAAATCATCTTTATTAATTGCAACTGCTTTTTGAAATTAATTTGTCTCCTTCTTTAAAAAGTCATTCCTCCAACATTAACTGTTTTAATGTCAACTCCACCTTCAATTAATCTAACTACATCAGCTGGACAAGTAACAAGCAACATTACTTTTTGTTTTTTAGCATATTTAGGGTTTTTGTAAACTGCGATTGCTTTTTTTCAACAGGTATTACAAATGATTTTACTCCTTCAGGTGCCACTTGTAATAAAAAGTGATTTTCTAATTTTTATCTTCTGCCACATCGTCATTTACCGCAAAAAAATTGCTTTCAGGTTTAGTTGCTTTTTACCCATGAAGTCGCAACTTGTCCGTGTATTAATCTTGAGTCTATTCTTGTTAAAACTAATTCCATAATCCTATTTCCCGCTACTGAAAACTCTGTAATTATTTTTATTTTAATTTAGTTTGCAGTAACGCTCCTTCTTTTTTTATTTTTTTATATTTTTTTACTTAATTTTTTTAAAATTTTTGTATTTTTTTCGAGTGTGCAAAAATTTTCACATTTATTTTATATTTTAATTTATAATGTTTAGTAAACTTTTATAAATCCAATTCATCCAAATCTTCATCTTCATCATCAGAATTATCTACAAATAATTCACTAAAAATTTTAATTCCGTTTATTCCAGAATTTTTTGCAATTTGAACTAATTCTGCAACATCGTTTGTTTCTTCTCTAGCGTCTAGCACTTCCAGCAACATAGGCACATTAACCCCTGTTATTACATCAGTATTTTCTGTTTCAGCAACTACACGGCATGCTGCATTGTATGGACTTCCACCAAATAAATCCACCAAAAAAATAATGTTCCTTCACTGTTATATTTTGCAATAATATCCTGATATTTTTTTATCAAATCTTCAGGTCCTTCACCAGGCACAAAAGTGACAAAATCCAGCTGTTCACTTTCTCCTAAAACCATTTTTGTAAGATTAACAGTTTCCTCCGACATTTTTCCGTGAGTTGCTACGATTAAATTAATCATTTCTGCTTTCTCCTCCCAAATTAAAATTTTTTAGCCATTTGTAAAAATCAAAAATTTAAATAAATATAATATCTCTGTAATTTAATTTTTTTCTTGTTCCCCCATTTTTCTGACAAAGGACCTTGATTATATATTCATTTACTTTTACAAATGCCTAAATAAAAAATATTTTTATTTCATACTTTTTAGTATACCCTCAATAAAATGTATTGTCAATATCAATTTTTTTCAAAAAAATTTATATTTATCTGTTTTTTTGTTGTTAGAAAATTATAAAAAAATTAAATAATAAAACTATATTACAAAGTTGAATACAGAATATTCTGAAAAAAATATTATTCCTTGTACTAAATTCGCTTGAGTGCAACAAAAATACCAAATTTCAAATTAATTATTTTTGCTTTTATTTATTTCTAAAAAAATTTGATATGCTACGATTGAAATAAAAAAATAAGATATGCTAGAATTAATAAAGAAAATAAAATTAAAGGAAAAAAATAATAAAATGCAGGAAAGTAAAAATTTAAATACAGATAATGAAAAAAATTATTTTTTTATAAAACTTATGAATATAAAAATAAAAAAAGGCTTTTGAAGATTTTTTTGGATTTACAAGAGAAAAGGGGAAAAAAATTCCTTAAAAGGTTTCAAAAATATTTGGAAAAGGGATTTTCCAGGACTGAACTTTATGAAAAATAACGAAGTATAAAGTTATAAAATATATGCCGCTTCATATAAAGATAGAAACTGTCTTGGAAAAATATAAATAAAACATTTAATGGAAATTTTATATCCTATTATGATTATCTTGTGGAAAAAGGATGATTTTGAGCTTTACATATAAGACAATTGACTTATGGTATAAATTTGAAAAAAAATTTTTTGAAAAAGGGATACTATCACATGGACTTTAGTTTGGGGAACTTTTTTTATAGACAAAAAAATAGCGGGAAGATTGCATTTATTGACTTTGATGATATTGTTAGAAAGCCTCCTTTTTTTAGAAAACGGCTTTATTTAACAAAGTCCATCAGAAGTTTTGAAGGCTCTATGAAATTTTTTTCTATCAGTAAAAAAATTTTTTTCCAGAGAAGAAAATAAAAGAATTATTGATAAGTTAGAAGAAATAAAAAAATATATCATGTTGTTTCAAGGGAAAAAGATATAAGAAAAAAACTGAAAAAAAATTTTAAACAGATAAAAAAACAAGGGCTTTGACCCTTACTAAAAATTCACGTCAAATCTGTTATTCAAACGTAAATTTATAGTAAAAACTGCTTTTAAAACTGAATTCAAAAAAATTATGACTATTTTACTCAAACCCTAGATTTATATAATTTTTTTAGCAGTTCTATTTTTAAAGAGGTTCGAGTATATATTATTTTTTTATTTATATTTTTTTCGATATTGTCTGCAAAATCTAGAATATCATTCACAACCATCGGATCTAATCCTGTTCCCCAAGTTCTTCCAAACTCTTCAAACCATATCCAGTTTTTACCAGGACAGGCATAATCCCCAATTTTTTAGCAGGAATCAAATCAGTTATCTTATCCCCCATCATAAAAGAATTTTTAACATCAATATCAAACTCCTCTATCGCCAGTTCAAAATTCCCCGTATTTGGCTTTCGGCAATTACACTTTATTCCATATTTTCCAGTAACATTTGGGTGATGTGGACAAAAGTAAGATTTTTCAATTTTTATCCCTTTTTTTAGCAAATCTTCTTCAATAAAATTTTGTAATTTTAAATAATCCTCTTCCGTATAATATCCTCTCGCAATTCCTGCCTGATTCGTTATAATCGCAAATTTATATCCCAAATCCCGCAATTTTTAAAAAGTCCTTCCACTACATTTTTTTCATATTCAAAAATCTTCTATTTTTATGCAAATACGATTTTTTTCCATATTTATAACACCATCTCTGTCCAGCAGGACAAATTTATTTTTCATAAAATTACATTTCCTTTTTTTATTTTTTTAGTTTAACAATATTAAACCCCATTTTAAAAAAACAGAAATTATATTTTTGGTTATTTACTGGCAAGAGGTCTTGATCCCTTGTAAAAAAATCTGCTATTTAAATGGGGAATATAAAATATTGTTCTTAAATTTTTGTTTTAATTGAAACTAGTTCATTACAACATCTCTAATAAAGAATTCTCCACCAATTGACACAAATCCCAAATTTTTTTAACTTTTTGGATTTACTAAGTAAAGTTTTTGTTTTTTGGAATAAGATTGTAACTGGTTGTTCTTCTGAAATAAGTTTTTTTCCATTTCAATCATTGCTGGAACTCTTACTTTTTGGATCAGCAGAACTTTTTACAGTTTTTAGTCAATTCATCATATTTTTACGTTTTTTTGAAATCTCCACGGTTGTTTGCATTTGTACTGTCAAATAGATCTAAATATGTAATTGGATCTAGGAAATCTCCAGTCCAGTTTTGTAGTGAGATTTGGTAATCTCTCTTCTTAGTTCTTTCAATACGTTCCTTACCGCTTACCATATCTAATTCAACATTTGCACCCAAGTTATTTCTCAAACTTTCTTGAATATATTCTGCAATAGCTTTTTCTGCTTCCTGTGTCGTTAAATAAAATTTCAAATCTTGGAAGTTCTGATAGCCCTTCTTCCTTAAGTCCTTCTGCAAGCAATTTTTTAGCTTCTGCCACGTTAAATTTAGGCTGGTCAGTTGCTACTTCCGCTGGAAAATCTTTTGAAACTCCGTTTAATCCAATTCCAGATGGAGTAAATGTCTTAGTTAATTTTTCAGATCCTTCCAGCACTTTATTTACAAGTTCTTCCTTATTTATTGCCATAGTTATTGCACGTCTTACTTTTGCATTTTTAAATACATTTTCTTTTGTATTAAACAATAAATAATAGATTCCACCATCATTTGCTTTTACAAGTTCTGGTTTTTCCTGCAAATTCCTTACTTTTGCTCGAAAGTTACCGCTGTTACATCAACTTCCTTATTCTTAAAGGCATTAATGCTGAATCAGTTGCAATTATTTTTAATTCAACATTATCAGTTTTTACATTGCCTGCATCCCAGTAATTAGGATTTTTTTCTTAAACTTTAACTCTGAGTCATGAGTCCATTTTTTTCCAAAGTGTAAGGACCATTTGAAATTGTATATTCAGCTTCTGTAAAGTATTTGTCCTTTGCTTTGTTATAGAACTTTTGATTTAATGGCATGAATGATTTAAATGTAACTAAATCATCAAAAGTACGGAATAGGCGATTCCAAAGTTACTTGTAAAGTTTTTATCATCAATAACTTTTATTCCAACTTCATTTTCTGAAACTTTTTTAGCATTATATTTTTCTCCATTTTTTATTACAAATAACATGCTTGCATTGCTTCCTGCTGTATCAGGATTCAATCCACGAATCCATCCTGCCTTAAAGTCGTTTGCAGTTACAGGATCGCCATTGCTCCATTTAACTCCATCTCTTAGATGAAATGTCCATACAAGCCCATCTTTTTGATTTTTTTCCCATTTTTTTGGGCAATTCCAACTACAGATTTTTCCAGTTTTGTCTTTTTCTTAAAAAGCCCTTCCAAAATCAATTCATCAACAGTTCCTCCAGGAATATCCGTAGTTATTTGCGGATCAATTGATGATGGCTCTGTAACTATATTTAAAGTAAATGTACTTCCGTTTCCTCCTTTTTTTCCACACGAAAGTGCAAATACCAGCAATGTCAATATTAGAAATATTTTTTTCATTAATACATTTCCTCCTCACTTTAAATTAAAGAATTTTTTTCCAGCCACTATTTCAATGACAAGTTTCCGAAATAATATTCTCCACCAATTGGCGTAAATTCAAGCCCTTTTACTTTTTTTATCAACAAGATATTGTTTTTTTCTCTGTGGAAAAAGCACACCTACTGGTAAATCTTGCGCAATTATTCCTTCAATTTTTACAAGTGCAGGAATTCTTACATTTTTGATCGGCTGTGCTTTCTAACAGTTTTAACTAGCGCATCATATTCAGGGTTTTTTTATACGAACCATTATTATTTCCACCAGTTGATTCAAATAAATCTAAATATGTAATTGCATCAGGATAATCTCCAGACCATCCAGCAAATACCATATCAAAGTCCTTTTGAGACATTCTTGAAAATCTTTCCTGAGCAGTCATTATTTCCAGATCCAGTTGAATATTCAAATTTTTTCTCAATTGTTCTTGAATATATTCGGCAATAACCTTATTATTTCCACTTTCATTAATCAGCATAGACATTTTTTTGGAAAAACTAGCCTGTCCAGACTTTCCTTTAATCCTTCAGCTAATAATTTTTTTAGACTTTCTTGAGGATTATATCCAAGTGTTGATGTAGGAACAAATTCTGTAAAGTCTTTTCCATCTTTTCCTGTTATTCCAATTCCTTTTGGAACAAATGTTTTTGCCGCAGTTCCATATCCGTTTAATACATTATTTATCAGTCCTTCTCTGTCGATTGCCATAGAAGCGCTTTTTCTTACTTTTTAAGTTTGCCAAAGTCTTGTTGTTAAAATTAAATAGCAAATACCATACTGAACCATCATTTTTTTGAAACCATTTTTGGATTGTCCTTAAATCCTTTTTGCCTGTTCAGATGTAATTGAAGTTACATCTACTTCCTTGTTATTAAATGCATTTAATGCAGAATTATTATCAGGAATTATTTTATAGACAATATTTTCAACTTTTACATTATCCGCATCCCAGTAATTAGGATTTTTTTCTTAAACACTATTTCTGAGCCATGTGTCCATTTTTTTCCATTGTATATGCTCCAGAAGACATAGTTTTATTAACTTTCTGTAAAAGTAAAGCTGTCACCTGTTTTGTCAAAGAATCTCTGATTTAACGGCATATATGTCTTAAATGCAACTAAACTGTCAAAAATATGGAACAGGAGCTTCCAATTCCACTTCCAAAGTTTTGTCATTAATAACTTTTATTCCGACTTTTTTTCACTTGAAACTGCCTTTTTATTATATTTTTTTCAGCATTTTTTTATTGGATAAAGCATATACGAATACTGTGAAGCAGTTTGAGGATTTAATGCACGTAACCATCCATTTTTAAAGTCTTGCGCTGTAATCGGATCTCCATTGCTCCATTTTTATTCCATCTCTTAGATGAAATGTCCATTTTAGCCCGTCAGCTGATTTATCCCAGCCTTTTTCGCAAGTCCTGCCACAAACGTACCATCTTTTTCCTCTTTTTAGTAAGTCCTTCAGTTATCAGGTCATCAACCGTTCCTCCTAAAACATCCGTTGAAAAGTTTTGTGGATCAATGGATTTTGGCTCATCCGTCAAATTCAACGTAAACGTATTTCTGCTTCCACCATTCTTTTCCACAGGAAATGGCAAAAAAATTAACATTGCCAATAAAATTATTATCTTTTTCATAACAACTTCCTTCCTCTATAAAAATTTTTTTGATTATTTTTATATAAGTATTATCCAGCACAAAGTCTTTTTCCTATTGGGCTAAACACAATATTATGAACTCTTGGATTTAACAGCTTTAGTATTTTTGTCTATAGTAAAGCAATCCCACAGGCATATCTTCAGCAATTATTTTTTTCCATCTCAATCATGTCTTTTTACTCTTTCTTGCTGGTTTCCAGAACTTTTAACTTTTTTTAACAAAGTCTCATCATAACGTGGATTTGAATAATCTGAATAGTTATTTCCATCCTTTGTCAAGAATCTGTCTAAATAAGTTATAGCATCGTTATAATCTCCATTATATCCAGCTAGAGCAATTTCATAATCTCTATGTTGCATTTTATCCAATCTTGATTGGAATGTCATTCCTTCAATATTAATATTTACTCCTAAGTTTATTCTCAAACTTTCTTGAATATATTCAGAAATAACTTTATTATTTCCAGAATCATTAAAAATCATTGTCAATTCAGGTAATTTTTTTGTAATCCTAGCTCCTTTAATCCTTCAGCCAATAATTGTTTTTGCCTTTTTGCGGATTATAAGCCGGGAAAAATTTTTTTCCTGCTTCTTCAGAAAAAGTCTTTTGAAACACCGATTATTCCAACACCTTTTGTTGTATAAGTATATGCAGCTTCTCCTGTATTGTCAAGCACATCTGTAATCAATTTTTCCCTATCTACAGCAAGCGACAATGCCTGTCTAATTTTTTTGTTCGCAAGCACTTTATTTTTCATATTGTATGTCATATACCATACTGAACCATCTTTTGTAAGAATTTTTACGTTTATCATTTTTTTAAATTCCTTCGCTTGTTCTATTGAAATATTTGTAGAATCAATTTCTTTATTTTTAAAGGCATTTACACTGGCAGATGGATCATTTATAAATAACATTTTTTTACATATTTTAATTTAATATTATCCTTGTTCCAGTAATTTTCATTTTTTTCAAATACAATTTCAGAATCCCTTGTCCAAGATTTTTATTACATAAACACCAGATGAAATCGAAGTTTCAGGAGATGTCATATATTTATCTCCCACTTTTTTTCATAGAACTTTTTTTATTTAGCGGAGCATAAGTTTGAATTCTTACAATTGAATCAAAATATGTAAGAGGATTGTTTAATGTTACTTGCAATGTGTAATCATCAATAACTTTTTATCCCCAATTGATTTTTCATCTTTAATTTTTTTCCAGCATTAAATTGTTCAGCATTTTTTTATGTAAAACAATTTATCTGCATATTCTCCAGCTGTCTTAGGATCTAGCGCTCTAACCCAACCATCTCTAAAGTCCTTTGCTGTAATCGGATCCCCGTTACTCCATTTTCGCATTTTTTTCTCAAATGGAATGTCCAAACTGTTGAATCTGCATTATGTTCCCATTTTTTTCAGCCTACTCCAGGAAGAGATTTTTCCATCATCCGACTGTCTTGTCAATGTTTCAGTAACAAGCGAATCCACAAATTCTCCAGTAGAATCATTTGCAAAGCTGCGGATCATAAGATTTTCCCTCCTCCTTCAAATTAAGTTTCAATGTTTCAGAATCGCTGCTTTTTTTCCACATGAAATCACAAAAAGCCAGCAATATTGTAAATATCAATAATATTTTTTTCATATTTACATCCATCCTTTCTTTTGTCAAATAAATTTGACAAAATTAAAAAAATTATTTTTGTTATAGATGCATTATAAAAGTCGATAGAATCTCCAACTGAACGTATTACAACTCCCTTTAATTTAGGATTTATCAAATAAACTCCCACTTCATAATAAAGTGTTGAATATGTAAAGTTATCTGCTAATAATTTTTCCGCTTTTTTCATCGCATCCATTCTAGTTTTATTATCTTGATTAACTTTAGCCAAGTCAACTAATCTGTCATACTCAGGATTTGAATATTTAGCAAAGTTAATATCCTTTGCCTTTGAATGGAAAATTTCCAAATAAGTCATAGGGTCTGCATAATCAGGTCCCCAAGCATATCTTACAATTTCAAAGTCTCCAGCTTTTGCACGTGCAATTCTTTCTTTTTTAGTAAGAACTTCCACATCCACATCAATTCCCAGTTTATCCTTCCATTGAGATTGATAAAATTCAGCTTCCTTTTTACCAGTTCCATTTTCATCTACCAAAAGATGTAATTTAACTTGTGCAGGCGTCATTTTAAGTTCCTTCAGCCCTTCATCAAACAATTGTTTTCGCATTAACTTTTGCAAATCCAGCAAATAAGTCTCCAGCTTTCTTCCCTAAAGTCACCTTTTTTTCCCCAAACTGTTCCATTTGAAACAATTCCAGAACCCTACAATTCCAGCTCCATTTAAAATACTGCTTACAAGTTCTTTTCTATCAATTGCAAGAGATAATGCCTCTCTTACCTTTTGATTTTTCAACACAGGATTTGAAGTGTTAAATCCTAAATAGTAAACTCTTCCATTAGGGAATTTATGCAATTCAGGTTTTTCCTTCATAGTTTGCCATTTTTTTCCACAGAAATTTTTTTGTCAAATCCAATTCTCTATTTTCAAAAAGGTTTGTAGCGGCTTCAAAGTCAGTTACAATTAAACCTGTAAGTGTGTCAATTTTTTTATATTTTTTTAGCATTCCAGTAATTAGGATTCTTTTTTTCATGACAACTTTGTTGTTGTGTACCCATTTTTTTCCATTATAAACGGTCCATTATAGATAGACTTGTTAGCTTCAGTTGCATATCCATCTCCGTTGGCAGCCAATGCTTTTTCATTAACTGGGAAAATAAATTGGCATAATTAACGTTTTTTAAAGAAAGAATGGTGCAGGTTGTGACAATCTAAATTCAAGTGTATAATCATCCTTTGCCTTTATCCCAACTTTTTCCAAAATCCTTTAATTTTTCCAGTATTATAATCTTCTGCATTTTTCAATATAATAGGCAAGAAATGCGTACTCAGAGGCTGTTTTTTTGGTTCAATTCCTCTTTTTATACCATTGTAGTAGTCTTTTAGCTGTAACTGGATCTCCATTTGACCATTTCATTCCCTTGTCTAATTTTTAAATGTCCATACTTTTCCCATCGTCTGATTTAGTCCAGCTTTTCAGCTCCAGCAGGAATAATTTCATTTTTTTCATTCAATCTTACAAGACTTTCATAAGTCATACTTGTTACAAAAAGTCCACTCATATCAGTCAAAATTTGCGGATCCAACGAAGTCGGCTCAGCTCCATATTAAATGATACTGAATTTCCCTGAGCCTTTTCCTCCTTTTTCCACAAGAAACAATAAACATTGATAACATTAAGCAAAAAGTATTAAAAAAAGTTTTTTTCATATCTCAACAATTCCTTTCTCAGTCAATAAATTTTTTTATAAAAATTATTTTTGAAAAAAATATTCAAAATCTTTACTAAATTAGCCCCTTTTTCTTCCAAAAAAAGGAAGTTTCTACAAAATGTCCCAGGTCTATATTCAGTTAATTCAGGCGTTTTCAGGAATAACCTCTATTTCAGACACATCTCCCATTGGACTTCTCAAATATGATTCATCCATATCAATTTTTCTGTGTCTTTTTATAATCAGGGATCTGCTATTGGCACAGGCTGAAATAAGTGATTTTTGTGTAGCTATGAACAGGATCACCATAAACAGACTTTCAGGAGTTCCCAGTTCAACCACTTTTTCCACGATACATAACTGCCACTCTGTCTGAAATATATTTTTACCATCGACAAGTCATGGGCAATAAATAACAATGTCAAGTTTCTTTCCCTTTGCAAATCCTTTTAATAAATTTACAACTTGAGCCTGAATCGACACATCCAGAGCCTGAAATCGGCTCATCACACACAAGCACTTCAGGATCAACTGCAAGCGCTCTTGCAATCCCAATTCTCTGTCTTTGCCCACCTGAAAATTCATGTGGAAAACGGCTTGCATGTTCTCTGTTTAATCCAACAATTTCCAACAATTTATAGACTTTTTTCCATTCTTTTCCTGCTTTTGAGCTTTTCGCCAGCTTTATGAAGATCAATTCCTTCGGCAATAATATCTCCAACTGTCATTCTTGGATTAAGCGAAGCCTGTGGATCTTGAAATATCATCTGAACTTTTTTTGTAAATTCTTTTTCTTCCATATTCTTCCACTGGCTTTCCATTAAACAAAAATATCTCCATTTGTCTTTGCATAAAGTCTGCTGACAGTTCTTCCAAGCGTTGTCTTTCCAGACCCTGACTCTCCCACAAGACTTAAAATTTCACCCTTTGTAAATATCCATTGTGACATTTTTCCACAGCCTTTAGAACTTGTCTTTTTTTCATTGGAAAAATATTTTTTTCAAGTTTTTTTCATTTCTATTAATTTTTTTCTTTTTTTATTTTTCATTCGATGCCATTATTTCCCCTCCGTTCCTTTGTTTTCTTCTTCCGATTCAAAAGGAGATTTTATTTTTGGAGCACCCTTTACATATAGCCACGATTTTACAAAGTGCCCATTTCCCAAATCAATTAACGGAGGTTTTCTTTCATAGTCAATTTTCATCGCATATTCAGAACGTGCCGCAAATGGATCTCCCACAGGTGGATTAAGCAAATCTGGAGGTGTCCCCGGAATTGAAGCCAATTTTTCTCCAATTTTCATATCCAGTCTTGGCAGTGATTTTAAAAGTCCCCAAGTATATGGATGTTTTGGATTTTTAAACAGTTCCCTTACAGGAGCTTCCTCCAATTTTTCTCCAGCATACATAACAACTACTCTATCGGCAGTTTCAGCAACTACACCCAGATCATGCGTTATAAGTATTACTGCAATATTCAGTTCTTTCTTCAATTCATTTATCAAATCTAGAATCTGTGCCTGAATCGTAACATCCAAAAGTCTGTTGTCGGCTCATCACAAATTAGCAGGTCTGGCTCACACGAAAGAGCAATCGCAATAACAGCCCTTTGCCGCATTCCTCCAGAAAATTCATGCGGATACTGATGAAATCTTTCTTCAGGTTTAGGAATTCCAACTTTTCTAAGCATTTCAACTGCTTTTTTTGCTTTGCCTCTTCCCTTGTTACTTTTTTTATGAATCAAAAATCCCTTCCATAATTTGCTTTCCAACTTTAATAGTCGGATTAAGCGATGTCATAGGATCTTGAAATATCATTCCAATTTTTTTCTTCCACGAAGTTCACGCATTCTCTCAAGAGGAGCTTTTTACCAAATCTTCCCCATCAAAAAGAATTTCTCCATTTTTAATTTCTCCTGGAGGCATCGGTATCAATCTCATAATCGTCTGCACAGTAACTGATTTCCTGAACCAGACTCCCCAACGATTGCAAGCGTTTCTCCACGATCCACAGAAAAAGTCTGATTCCTCTAAGAGCCTGCACTTCCCCAGCATACGTATTAAAAGAAACACTCAAGTCCTTCACTTCTAATAATTTTTTTCCCATTCTCTAATCCTCTCTGTATTAATATGGATTGTTTTTACATAACTTTTATAACTAAATACTTTTTCTTTATTAACTCTATTTATTTTTTTAATTCATTTAACTTTTTTTATTTAATTATTAAAAGCAAAATTTCGTTAAAGAAAAAAATAACTGTTTGAGATTTTGAAATATATTTTTGAATTATATACGATTATTCGTATTAAAAATAACTTATATTCAAAAATCGAGTTTTTATTTTTTTCTTTATAAGAAAGTTTTTCGTAAAGCAGGGGATGCAAGGGTATGGCGTTTGATACCCTTGCTTAAAGTAAACTAAAAATAAATACAATTAAGAAAAATAATATTAAATTATAGAATAATAAATTTTATAAAAATTTTTTTAATCTCTTAGTTTTTGGATTCAATGCATCATTTAAAAGCATCTCCAACGATGTTAAATGCCAATGTAATTAATGAAATTACAACTGACGGAATAACAAATAAATATGGATATGAAGTCATATTTACGAAAACCATCAAATACCAAGTTTCCTAATGAAGCCTGTGGAATCGGTACTCCAAGCCCGATGAAACTTAAAAATGCTTCTGTAAAGATAATATTTGGTATATCTGTTGTAAGTCTTATTATTATTACACTTAACGTATTTGGAATCAAGTGCTTCAAAGTTATCCACAAGAAATTTCCACCAAGCGATTTTTGAAGCCAATACAAATTCATTTTTCCTTGATCTTTAAAAACTTCTCCACGTACAAGCAACGAATAATTCAGCCATCTTGTAAGTGACATTGCGATAATTATTGTCTTTACACTATTTCCCATAACAACCATTAATAAAAATTATATAAATCATTGATGGGATAATTAGTAAAATTTCTACAATTCTAGTCATTATCGTATCAATAATTCCGCCGAAGTACGCTGAAACAGCTCCATAAATTGTTCCAAAAATAACGCAAATAGCAGCTGTTATTATTGATAATTCCATTGAAATTCTTATCCCTTGCGAAAGTCTTGCAAACAAGTCACGTCCTAAATTATCTGTTCCCAAGTAATGACCTTTTACAATTCCCTTTGAAGGGCTTAAAAATTTTTCTGACAAATCTTGGGCTCTGTAGGAATATTTTGTTAAATGCTGCCCAAAAATTGCTAAGAACAAAAAGATAATTGTTATACCTAAAAATGTCAGAGCCAATTTATTTTTCTTAAATCTTCTCCATCCATCCTGCCAAAATGTTAAACTTGGTTTGTAGATTTCTTCACTTTGAGTGGTATCTGGACCTACGATTTTAAAATCTTCAGGTGTTGGTATATAATTATTTTTCAGTTACAACTTTTTTTCTATATTTTCTGCCACTACACTTCATCTCCTTTTCCAAGTTTAATTTTAGGATCAACTAAAACATAAATAATATCCACAAGTATCATCATTATAATCAGGAATATTGCATAAAACACAGTAACTCCAAGCACCATTGTATAATCCCTGTCATTAATACTGTCTACAAAATATTTTCCTAATCCTGGAATTGAAAACATCTTTTCAATTACAAATGAACCTGTCAAAACTGCCGCAATTGTTGGTCCCATTATTGTAATAATCGGTAAAATCGCATTTCTTAAAGCGTGCTTAAATACAATGTTTTTAGGTTTTACACCTTTTGCAACAGCCAGCCTTATATAATCCTGTCCCATTACCTCAATCATCTTATCCCTTAACAAACGTGCAATTAATGCAACCGTATAAAGTCCAAGAGCCACAACTGGTAGTATCTTTTTCTCTGGGCTATCCCATCCAGATAAACGGATTCTAAAAAATTCCGGTAAAAATCCATTGTCAATTAAAAATCCATTATGTATATCAACGAAGTACTTCTGCATAAGTCCCGCCAGTACAAAGCTCGGCACAGATATTCCAATTATCGCCACAATCATAGCCAGCCTGTCCTGATATTTTCCCCTTTTAAGGGCTGCAATAATTCCAAGCGGAATACCCAAAACTAATGCAAATATAATAGATCTGGCTCCTAAATCAGCCGATGTAAGAAAACTCTGGTTAATTACATCATTAACGGTTCTCCCACGAACTTTCATGGATGATCCTAAATCCCCCTTTGCTATATTTTTTAAGTATTCAACATATTGTTCCCCAAGCGGACGGTCTAAATGGTATTTTTGCCATCAAGTTTTTCCTTTACTTTAGGCGGAATTGCTTTTTTTCACTTTGAAACGGGTCACCAGGTAACATATGTATCAGAAAGAATGTAATCGTAATAACTAGCCACAATGTTACAAGTCCCATTGCAATTCTCTTAACTAAAAATTTTAAAATATTTTTCATACTCGCTTCCTTTCACTAAAATTTTATATATCTATATTATATCTTATATTCAGTCATATTTGCAAGCAATTTTGTCTATAAAAAAATATTTTTTTACTATTAATTCTATTTATGAACAAATAATAGTTCCCTAAATATAATATATTTACTAATACTGAAATTTCGTAAAAAAACAAAAAAAGCAGCCTAAACAAAAATTTAGACTGCCCAATTTAATTTTTTTATAAACTTATGCTATTGCCCACTAAAAGCAATGGATTTATTATAAAAAAATAAATAAAATATAATTTCTATTTTTCAAATGGGATTTAGTATTAGTTTTTATAAGTATCGCAACGATTTAACCAGCCTTGCAGCCATTTTTTCTCATTACTGTCGGGACCAGCATTTTTTACACGTCTTTCAAGCACAGCTTTTGCAGAGTTGCTAAATTCTTCAAGAGCGGCTTTTCCACTTCCTGTTCCCTTCATATTTTCCAAGACTTGAAGAAGACCCCAGCCTTCTCCATTATAGGTTTCTGTTCTCGTTATTCCTTCCCCCTTGAAATTGACATAGTCAATCAGAGGATAAAGTCCGTTTGGCGACTGTGCAACACGGTAAAACTGTTTTTTTACATTTTCTGGATTATCTGAAATTGCCATCATCTTTTCCAAAGAATTTTCCAATCTTTCAAAAATGAATGCAACTTGAATATCTTTCGTATTATACAGAAAATTAGTCAATTCAGTAATATCATTATCCATAATTCTTTTCAATCTAAAAAGCTCATCACTATTTGCCCAAGGAGAATATTCATTTTCCTCAATAATTTTAGGTAACTTTTATATCATGAGCCCTGTAATAAGCCACAAGCTGTGGAAAACTTTCAGCAAATTTTCCCCTTTGCCCTGCTCTATACCATATAAAATGTCCAATTCCAAGTGAAGGAAAATCCTCTCCGGTATTCCAGTAAACAATATTTTCTTTTTTACCTCCAGCTTCATTTTTAAAAATCTTGTCAGCAACAGCATTTAATTCAGCCTTTGAAATTTTAAGTCCGGCTTTTTTCCCAATAGCACTAGCATTGTCATTAACTGTATCCACATCTGCAGCCTCTGGCTTTGAAGGCGATTTATCTGGATTTTTACCAGACATTCCGAAAGATGCAACTGAAATTACCATAATACTAGCCCAAATTAATAACTTACATTTATTTTTTCTCATAAAATTTTTCTCCTTTTTATAAATTTTTTTCTTCTTCACATGTCAAAAAGTTTTTGAATAAATTTGTTCATAATTTTCCCACAAATTCTATTTTTTTATTTTTATCAATTATATCTTTTACTTATAAAATTTACACAATCTTCATTTTCTTTTTGGAACAAAGAATTTTCTTATTCCAGATTTATAAGCCCCTTCGATTTTTTCGCCACTCCTCCAACAGGCAATATCTCCCCCAAAATCGTAATTTCTCCAGTAAAAGCCATATCCTGCCTTAATTCTACCTGATTTAACGCTGAAAGGATACACGTTGTAATAGCGATTCCAGCGGAAGGCCCATCCTTTTGAACAGCATTTTTCATTAAAATGTACGTGGATATCATTTTTCCTTGTAAAAAGTTAGGATTTTTTTAGATGATATTCTTCAGTTTTTTTGTTCTCAAATATGTAATTGCCACATTTATTCCCTCTTTCATAACTTCTGAAAGATTTCCAGTTATTATAATTTTTTTCCATCTCCTGGCATAACAGCCGTTTGAATTGGCATAACTCTTCCTCCCAGCGAAGTTACCCCCATTCCCATCACTTCTCCTATTTTTTTGACTTTTTCAGTGTTCACTTTTAATGAAATACTGGGATTTTTTTGTCTGCACAAATGAGAGAATCTATGTTTTTCCAAAGTTACATTTACTTTTTTTCTTTTTTTCCAGCCATTCTTTAGCAATTCTTCCGTAAATTTTTCATCAAAATTGTCTTTAATTTTTCTAACTCCAGACTTCATTTGTATAATTTTTGTATCACATATTTTTAAAAATATCATCACTAAAGAATAATTTTGAACCTATTTTTTTATTTATACTTGGAACTATATAGTTTTTTTGCAATTTCAACTTTTTTTGTTCCAAATTATAATCTTCTAAATAAATAATTTCCATTCTACTTTTTTTAATGGCTCTGAAACTTCGCTTAAATTATTAAACTGTTGCTAAAAAAACATTACATTTGACAAATCATACTCCAACTCTAAAAATTCATCCCTAAATCTTTTTATTTTTGATCTGGATCCAAAATTTCGAGTAAAACTCCTCAATATCTCCCTCCGATTTTTTTCTGATTAACCTTATCTATTTCATCTAATAAAATTAAAGGATCATCACATCCAAATTTTTGCCAAAGTTTTTTTATAATTCTTCCAGGAGCAGTTGAAGTATATCCTTTTTGTAAGCCCTGTTAATTCAAATGTTGTAGATACACCACTCATAGAAATTTTTTTCAAATTTTTTTCCCTAATGCTTCGGCTATTGCTTCAGTTTATTGAAGTCTTGCCTGTTCCAGCCGAACCTGCTAAGCACAGTATAATTGGGGTTTTATTATCATTTTTTTCATAAAGTGCCGCATTGCCAAAGATTCCAAAATAGTTTCTTTTTACTTTTTTTCCATTCCATAATGTCTTTCATTCAAAAATATTCCGTATTTTAGAAATATCAATTTTTTTCTTTTTAAAGTTCTCTTCCAGTCAAGTTCGATTAACAATATCAAGACATTTTTTTATTTTTTTATCACATAATTATCTATTGAACCTTCATTTTTTTATCATAATGTTCCATGTATTCCTTTATTTTTAGACTTGTTTTCTTCACTTGTATTCAGTTCTTCCACATCTTCAATTTCTAATATTTGCTTTTTTTAATATCACTTTTTTTCCAGCCATAGACTTTCGCTCCTAAAAATTCAAAAATTTTTCAAACTTATGCATAACGTATGAATTGTACAAAACTTTGTTATATTATAACATTCTTTTTAGTAGTTTTTTTCACTTCTTTTACCTTAGAGTATCAAAGAAAAAAATTATGTGAATTGTTTACTTTCACGTTATTTCAATATGTGATATAATATTAACGTATATTTTTAAAAACTTGGGAGAAAAATGGCTAAAATAATGGAAGAAGAAAATGAAAAATTGTGAAATAAAAAGTTATACATAAAGATATTGTGGAAAAAGTGGAAAAGACAATGCCAGAAGAAGAAGTTGTACACGATTTGTCAGATTTTTTCAAAATATTGGGAGATACAACCAGAATGAAAATTTTAAGCGCTTTTGTTTCAAGAGGAAATGTGCGTTTGTGATATTGCATACCTTTTTAAAAAAATGACACAATCCGCTATTTCACATCAACTGCGAGTATTAAAGCAAGGAAGATTTGTAAAATATAGAAAAGAAGGAAAAGTAGTGTATTATTCGCTGGAAGATGAGCATATAAAACATATTGTCGAGCAAGGAATGACACATATTCTGGAAAAAAGATAATTAATTATTAGTATGTAAAAAAATCAGTTTTTTTAAAATTAGTTTATTGTCAAGGCAAATGCAACAAAAAAAGTAAAAAAATAATTATTATTTGAAAACCAAATAATTTTTTTCTGTACAAATAATTTTTAAATATGTTATAATTACAATAAATAGACAATTGTAAATACAAAAAGAAAAAAACTAAAATAAAGGAGCAGAAAAAAATGACAGAAATAAAAAAATAAAGTAACATTCAAGGGAAATCCTATAACTCTTACTGGAAATGAAGTAAAAGCTGGACAAACAGCACCTGATTTTACAGTTTTATCACCAGAACTAAAGGAAATAAAATTAAGTGACTATAAGGGAAAAGTTGTTGTAATTGCAGTATTTCCATCAGTTGACACTGGAGTATGTGCATTACAGCTGGCTAGATTCAATCAAGAAGCCGCAAGTTTTGGAGATGATGTGCAACTGCTTACAATTTCAGTTGACTTGCCATTTGCACTTGGAAGATATTGTGCAGACAAGGGAATTGCAAATGCCCTAACGAAACTTTCAGATCACAAAGATTTAGACTTTGGAACAAAATATGGATTTGTAATAAAAGAACTAAGATTGTTAGCCAGAGGAGTCGTTATTGTTGACAAAAATGGAATTATTCAATATGTAGAATATGTTCCAGAAATTGGAGAACAGCCAGATTATGAAAGAGCATTGAAAGTAATAAAAGAATTAACTAAATAGGGTGTGTAAAAACAGGATGGTAAAACTACCATCCTGTACCATATATTATATTTTGAGTTTACACAAAATTCTGGACACTCTCTTCAAAAACAAAAAAATAACCGCTGTCTTTTTACAACAACGATTATTTAAAAATTTTTTTCTAGTCTTTTTACATTTTCGCACTGGATTTTTCAGATAATTTTTTGGTTTTCAATTTTTTTATCAAGTATTTTTCTGATTATCTTTTTGTACAACATCAACTACTGGCTGTGGTTGATGTATCGTAACCTAATTTTTTTGTAAACATTTTTTTAAAAAGCATTTACAATTTATATAAGTCCTTAAGTATATTCCAGAATTCTCAAAATAAGAATTTTTTTAAAACAATAAGTATATTTTTTTATCTTTTTGTTTTTTTCAGCAATATATCTTCTATAAGTTTGTTAGCCATTAATCCAAACTTTCTTGATAGTCTATTCCTTGGACAAAATTGTAGGAGTTATTAAAAATTAATACATACTCTTTTTTTATTTGAAAAATTGATATTTTTTTATCTATTCTTTTTTTATAAATTAGTCTGCTAATTCATTTTTGTTTTTAAATCCATAATAAAAAAATATTTTTATTTTTCTTCTAATTTAAATATTTTTATCTTCATTTGACATATCGTCTCTTATAATCTTGCTATTAAAAAAATTTTTGTCATATTATCAAATACAAGATAAATTTCCAAATTTAATTTATTGCTCCACCATTGCATAAGTGCTATTAAGTATTGATAGCTAATCCCCCTATCTATTTCACTCATAATTAATTTTTGAATTATCGTAAATTATTACAACATTTGCTTCTTTGTCTCCAAATAATTTTTTTACTATATGTTCAGATTCCATAGCAGCATCTCTAAAAAGAATACCAATCATACCCGTATAAATGTTTATAATCATATATAATATCAATTTCATCCATTATTGCTATACAAAAAAATCATTTATATTTTTTTATTTTTTTCACTATCTAATTCTATAACCCATTTACCTTCTAAATTTTTTTATACAATTTTTTTGTTGTTCCTGATTTATTATGGTTAAACTACTCCCCATTATTGCTACCCTTCTTTCTTTGTTACTTAGTATTTATTTGTTCAGGTTTAATTTCTTTTAAAAAGTCTTATAATGATCATCTGTATAATATGTATTATCTCACAACATTTGTCCAAGATTTTGGGTACACTCCAATATCCTATTGTCGCTCCGGTATTTATTCCCATACTTGAACTATTTGAGTTTATAATTATTATGCAATTCTACAGTTTCTGAAGTAGCAACTTATTGAAAAAAATTTTAAATAAAAGTGCTACTTTTACTAAATATTTTTTTACTTCATAGATGGAAATTTTGAGACTTTATTATCATTTTTTTATTACTGAAATTGTATTCAAAATCGCCGCTTTTTATATCCAAATTATCCTCCCTTTTAATTGCTCTTCCAAATCAGGCAACGCTTCAAAAAAAGCCCTTTTATTCCCAAAAAAATCTAATTAAATTTGCTTTTATCATATATATTATTTCGTCAATTTTATATATTTTTAAAATAATAGGCACTATTATTCTATCTTTTTTTCAGTCATATGAATTAATTCATAAACTGTTTTTTTAAATTATAATTTACATTTTTCAATTCTTCCAACATTTGATCTTCAAATTCCATTTCGAGTATCATAATTTCTTTTTAGCAGAAATTTTTTTACCATTTATTACTACAAGATTTAATTTTTTTGTTCCACAATTTCTCTTCTCTCAAACATTATTTTCTATAAATTTTAAAACTTCATTTTTAAAAAAGTTTTTTGAGATATAATAAACACCTTTTTCTGTTTTTTTAAATTCTCTATCACTTTTCCCAGGTAATTTCAATTTTTGTTTCCTGTTACAGAAAAAAAAACTCTTGGATATATTTCTCCACTCGCTTGAGGTAATTGATGATTGTACTCCCAGTCGTATAGAAAGCCAAAAATTCCGTGTTATCTAAATCAAATGCTACATTTTTTTATAAAGTTCATTAGCTTTCTTTACTAATTCGATTGCAGTATCTTTTCTGTCCTTTTTTTATTTTTCAATTCTTTATCTGGAAAAAGGCTCATTTAAGATTTTATCCAGTTTATCTTTTAAGTAAATATGCTGTGAAAATATATATCTCCCAATTTATCATATTTATATTTTTCATTTTTTTAATTCACATAAATCTTTTTCCCATCTACATAAAAATTTCAAAATATAACTTTCATACGAAATTTTCTGGGAAAATATTTAAAATCAAAAATAAAATTTTATACTTTTTTTCATTTTTTTGATCTCTCCTTTAATGCCATTTATTATATTGTAGCTTTTGTTATAACACCATCTTTTTAGCATTTGTCTTTAATACATCTGTTGGAACTTGTTGAAATTTTTATTTGTTTATCCGTTAGTTCATACGCGTGCCATTCATTATTAGTGCCAGTTGGTTGAAATTTTATCATTTTTCCCTTTATATATAGCAAACCTCTGTTTTTTTGGTCGCCGAATTATAAGAATGATTTTTTTAATAAATCATTACCTGTTTTAATATCAGGAATTGAATCAGGACTTGCATTTGGAGGCATTTTAGGTCCTTTATGTTTTGGGGATGGTTTATATTCTCCATTTCCACACCTTGCTTTTAAACCTCAATTTATAAACAGATTCCACTTCTTCTGTTCAGATTATTAAATATATAACTATATCTTAACAGAAAGATTTCTTTTTATCCATAACAAAAAAACCTCCAAATATTATATAGTTATTTTTACCATATATTATATTTTTGAGTTTACACAAAAATTATGGACACCCTCTAAATTAACAAATAAACCTACACTAAATTCAATACTTTACTTTTTTTATTTACACAAAAAATTTTTTTACACACCAAAAAAATCTACATACTCTCATGAAAAATGTACATATTCATACAGTTATGGAATGTACTCTTAATTTTTTTCTTAGTCATTAATAGGTTCAAAATCTGGTCTTCGTATATAATGAATAACCGATGGTAGTTCATCCGAAAAAAATTTCTATTATTTTTTTCATAAAGTTCCTTATAGTTTCCTGAAATTCCTCTATCTGAGCCAAAAATATTTTATTTTTTTCTTGTTATAATAGCAATAATTTCTTTAGGTACAGTTGTAAACTTTCTTTTTGATGTAGGATATTTTTTTCTTCATTAATTTTTTTCAACAATTTCTTCAATTGCATTTATTTTTATTTCTGTCCATTTCTCTAAATATTTTTTTATTTTTGAGGTCATTAGTTTTTTTCATCTATATAATACAACCTTAAAGTCAATAATTCTCTTCCGAGACTTACTTTTTCCATACAAAAATATATATCTTGTTTTTTTATAAACAGCAGGTATGTAATGATCTAAAAAAATAATCAACTAGACTTTCTTCACTCATAAATTGTTCATATCTTTCTATAGGATTTAATTTTTCCACTTACATCTGACAATAAATCTTGTCTAGAATAATAAAACAAGTTTCCACTAAAGTATAGGGTCATTTTTGACGCCATTCCGTCATTTGGTGATTCAAATAATATTTCAAAGTCACTACCTAAAGGCATATCTTCATCATAAATAGTAGGAATCTGTTCTTTTGAATACACAACTAGACTTAAAAAGCAATAAAAAAATTAAAAAAAAATTTTTTTGAAAACATTCTATCTACCTCTTTCCATTTCTTCTCTTATTTTTTTCATTTTTCAATTCCTGTTGTTGTTCTTCTTCTTTGGTTAAATTATTAAACATAACACTAAGATAAGTTGCTCTAAAATCTAAATTATGATCCTGTCGTATCATATTTTTCTGTTATATCGTCTTTCTCTTGAAAAATCTCCTGTTAATCCAAATTTTTGTTTCTGTAGTAGATTTTTTTCTTTAAAACCTGTACCAACAGTTCTATATTCTTCTATATCTCCAAATACAGCCATTTCGTCTTCTCCATCTTCAATGTTACTTATTTTTTTATTCCATCTTTACTAAGCCAAGTATCTGTATAATCACGACCTTTTAAATCTAATATAACTTGTTGAAACTTTATAATTATTCAAAAATTGGGGCTGTTGTTGTGTTATTTCCACACCTTGCTTTTAAACCTCTATTTATAAGCAACTTTCACTTTTTCTGTTCAGATTATTAAATATTTCTATAACTATATCTTAACAAATAGAAAACTAGTTTTCTATTTATTTGTCCAAGATTTTGGGTATACTCAGTATTATCTCCAAGCACAACGTTACTTCCAATTGAATTTACATCGCCTAATATTACAGCGTTCTCTCCAAGCATTAGGTTACTTGCTGAATTTTCTTCAGCATGTGAATTTTTTTGTACTGCTTTTTGATGACATGAAACCTTTGCTTGTGCTTTTTGATTCGTTTTCGTAGCTGTTTACGACTGATTCAGCGTTCACATTTCCTGTGATTGCTAGCCCTGTCGTGTCTTGAGCAATGAATGACAAACCTTTTAAATTCATATCGCCGATTGTTCCAGAGGCTGAATTTACTGAGATTCCCATCTTTTTAATTTTTTTAAAAAGTTATTTATAAAAAAATTTAATCTCTTGAATAAAAACCTCTGGATAATATTCCTCTTCAATCAATACTTCTAATATGATATTCGAAAAAAATATTTATGTGAATTCCAATCATCAGAACTATCAATGCCTAAATTGTCATAATCAGAATATTTGCAAAATTTTTGAATTTTGAGTTTCAACAAAATAAAAATTTTTCTTTATTTTTGTGCTATATCAAAAAAATCTTCTGTATTTGCGTATTTTTTTATGTATATATTGAAAATTGTTTATTTTTATCTTTATCATATTTGATAATAAAATAATATTTTTTTATCAACTTCTATTTTTTTATTTTTTTAAATTTTTCAATATCTTCTATATGGCAACAAGTAATATTTCTTTTTAATTCTAAAACAGAATTTATTTTTTTCTGTAATTTTCTCATTTGTTAATTCCATAGTATGTTCTTTTCTTTATTTTTTTAAATCTTTTTTTCGCTTATACAAATCTAAAAAGTACTTTTTTTCAAATTATTTTTCCATTTCTTTTTGAATAACATTTGTTTTTTTCCTATTAATGGCTTTTGTATTTTTTTCTCAAAACTATTTCATATTTACTGCTCGAGTCTATAAAAAAACTAGAATATCTGAATTTTTTTATAATTTTTTTAAATACCAACCAATATAAATTGGATTTTTTTAAATTTATAAATTAAAGATATTTTTTTCAATTTCTTTAATATTTATTAAATTATCTAACGACATAAATAAATCCATTTTTTTCTAATTCCTAAAAATATCATTTTTACAAAATGAAAAAAACTACTTTTTTTCAGTAAGATATTCTATATTTTCTTTAATATCAATAAAATTAAAAAAATCACATCCAAATTATCATTATTTTTCTTTTCAAATATATTTGAGAAACATTTCCTTTATACTCAAAAAGAATAAAATGGTACTAATTCCTCGCCAGTTTCATATTCAATCCATTCAAACGCTTCTCCTTTTTTTATAAGTCGTCCCATAAATCACCTCTAAAAACCTAATTTCAATATGTTTACTTTTTACTTACCCAGATATCGATAGTTGGAGTTTTTTTAAACTGCTAGAACTACTTCTAACTGCAATTTTTATTTCTTTACCATTTATCTTTATTTTTTCCTGAAAAATCCTTCTGCTATGCTCGATTTAAAAAAATTTTTATATTAGTTGGTTTCAATCTATTGAATATTTTTTTGCAACTTCATAACCTTTAAATTTCGAATGATAATTATTTGTTCCCTTAATTAGAATCGAAATTAATTATGATTTTATATTCTTCTTTCTTAGAATAAATGGAGTGTACCCAAAACCTTACCTTTCTTTTCATTTCCTAAATTCAAACTTTTTTTGTATTATTTTAATATAACAGTTCTTTAGCTTTTTCACTAAACTATCACTCAGAAATGAAGAAAACTTTATCCTATGTTTATAATATCCCCAGATACTGAAACATCTTTTTAACTCTTCAAGTTCCGGATTATATCTTTTAATTAAATCTACAACATATTCGCTGAAATTCATTCCTGTTTCCTTTTAAAGTCCTGTTCTCTCTGCTGTAATGGTATACTTTTAAATCATTATCCCTTGTAGTTATAAAAATGTATTCAGACCTATTTTTTTCAATTCTATCACAAAAAAACTTTCCACAAGCAACATCATAAAACTCATCTTCTATTAAATATTCCTCAAGTGTAAAGTTTGTCAATACTACTTCCCTTACACTACAATCATTATAAAAATATCAATTCTTCTTCTCCTAATAATCCTCCCAAACTTTTTCCCTGCTATACTTAAAAATTCCCTGAAATCTCCCTTCACTTCTATATCATATAATTCTTCTATTCCTCTTATCTCATCATCATTGTATCCTGTAAATTTCCTTCCTGTTCTTTTCAAGATATCTTTTCAAGAAGGATAAAAAAATCTCTTTGTTTTCTTTTTCTTTCTGAAGATATATATTCCCTCATTTCCTTTAATCCTGTAATTCTTTTTTTCAGATGTATCACACTGTACCAGTAAGTTCTCCTATTGATGGAAATTTCCAGTATAGGTTTTTAATTCAGGATTGTATCTTTCTACTAAATCAATCATGTATTCATTAAAAATCCATTCCAGTATCCTTTATCTTTTCTTCATTCTCATCAAAACAGTATACCTTTAAGTCTTCATCTACTGTCCTTATAAAAAAATAATAGGTTTCCATTTCTATTGAAAATATGAACGGCTTTCTTTTCAGTTCATCATAAAATACTTTTTCTTCAAAAATCTTCTCATCTATAAATCCAAAATAATTTTTTTCTTAAGAAAGACTGTATACTCCAAAGTTCTCTATAAAGAATTATTGTATAATCTTCAAGTAAACCCTCCCTCACATCTTCCAGCATATTTTAAGAACTCCTGAAATCTCCTTTTGCTTCTATATCATACAGCTTTTTCAATCTTAGTTATTTCTTCTTCACTGTATCCTATTGCCTTTCTTTCATTTTTTCAGATATTCTTTTAGCATATCCATAAATCTTTCATTCATTTTATCTCCTTTCACTTATGGATTTATTCCTGTTGTTCCTTCATAAATAGTTATTCTCATATCAGGATTATTTTTTAAAAAAATCAAATATTGAAGAATTACAGTTTGGACACATACTCTCACTTCTTTTTGATGTATTTCTGAACTCCGATATCTACTTTTACTTCCCTTACCTGAATAATTATCCTGAATATAACTGCCAGTTTCTTCTCTGCATGGTTTAGATTCCATACTTTATTCCCATTTCGAGAAATCCCTGTATATGTCTTTACTGATTCACTGTCCTTAATAATAACCTTGTACTTCACATTATTAATAGTAACTTCTTTTGGAGCATTTCCACACCTTGCTTTTAAACCTCTATTTATAAGCAACTTTCACTTTTTCTGTTCAGATTATTAAATATTTCTATAACTATATTTTTAACAGAAAAAAATTTCTTTTTAGCTATAATAAAAAAACCTCCAAATATTATATAGTTATTTTACCATATATTATTTAGAGGTTTACACAAAAATTTTTTACACACATGATAAACTATTATATTTTTGAGCTTTACACAAAATTATGGACACTTTTTACAAATCATTTATTTTTTTATTTCTAAATAACTTTCTAATTCTTTTTGGCAACATTAAAAATGCTTTTTTTCCCCAACAGAACTCTTTTATATTCTTCTAAAAGTACAGACTCCAGTCTGGCCAATCATAAAAGTCCGATTCAAACTCTACCCTGTCTTTATATACGGAAGTGAAAAAAATATCTCTGTTCCTGTTTCAAAGCACTCTATTTCCCCACTCTCCACTCTTTTCTATTTCTTCCAGTTCATAATCTACATCTGAAACATATTCCATTTCCCATACAGATCCGACTAAATAACCTGAGTAGTTATCATCATACTTTTTCAGACTTCTATAATTTCGCATACTAAAGGCCATAATTCTCCAGTTTTTAGATAATTTATAAAAAAATTTTTACTTTCATTATTTACCTCCTTCTTTATATTTAGGATAAGCCCTCGTTCCGTGATTATTTAAAAAAACCTTCTATTTCTACTCCACTTGGAGAAGTCCCTTTCCATTCAATACCTTTTTCTTGTTTGTTCTATTTTTAAAAATTATTTCTACACCTTATTTTTAAACCCCTATTTATAAGCAACTTTCACTTTTTTTCTGTTCAGACTATTAAATATTTCTATAACTATATTTTTAACAAATAGAAAAACTAGTTTTCAATTTATTTGTCCAAGGTTTTGGGTACACTCCACACTTTTTTGAAGGTTTTGTCACATTTTTAGGAACTCGGAATACTCCATCAGATCCCTCTTCAAGAACTGTCGCTCCTTTTTCTTGTAGCGACGATTATGTTATTTTTTTATTATGTGTTAAAAAAATTTTTAATATTTAACTTTGTAATTTAGATAAAATTTCTCTATATCTTTTTTTATTACTTTATCTTTCTGTCAAAAAAACTGAGTTCCATTTAATTTATTATGTTCTTTCGATATAATTTCATTTTTACTTATATCATTATTTTTGTATTATTTTTTTAATTTCTTTTTAAAAATTTTTTTCCATATTTTTTTATTATCATGAATCATTTCCAATATCATGTTAATTGAAAAATATATCTAGATATTTTAAATCTTTTTTTCAAACGCACTTATTGTTTTTATCTAAAAGATGATTATCTTCTAAAGTTTCAGTTAATATATATAGAATATTCCAGTATTTATCATATTTTAAGTTTATATTCTTCACTTCACTTATTGTTGATAGTATTTTTCTCTACTTTTTCTTTTTAACCATTTTCTTTCTTCTTTTTTTGAAATATTAAATTTCATATATTGATCAAGATACTCCTCTCTTTGCATATGAAAATAACTTCCATTATAATGTAAAAAAATATTTTTTTGCTTCACTATAGTCTTTTATAATCATTATTGTTTCACCGCTTTCCAGAATTCTCCATCTTTTTATAAATTTAAAACCATTATCTTTTTAAAAAAATTTACTTCTTTTTGAAAAATATCCACTTGCTTTCATAGGATCATGCGAGAGATAAAAAAACTTTTTTTCCTTGCTGTAATTGTCGTTCTAAAAATTTCTTATTTATTTCCCACATATTCGATTCCCCAACTTTATTTAATGCTTCATTCCATCCTTTATCTCCTAAATCAAAAATATGTATGTTTCATTACCAGCAGCCTCTATATAAGAAATTCCATCTTGATTGTATTTTTCCTAACATCATTTCCACACTTACTTTAAACCTCTATTTATAATCAACTTTTCACTTTTTTTCTGTTCAGATTATTAAATATTTCATAACTATATCTTTAACAGAAAGATTTTCTTTTTAGCTATAACAAAAAAACCTCCAAATATTATATAGTTATTTTTATCATATATTATTTAGAGGTTTACACCAAAAATTTTTACACACCCTTTGTTTTTATTTGAGATAAAACTTTTTAAAAATTAGTATATTGATTATTCATAGTATAGTATTCTTCTAAAAAGAAATAAATTTAACAAATCGTATTTTTCTTGTAAAGGTATTTCTTTATTTCCAAAAAGAAATTATCAATTTTATTTTTTTATTTCTATAATATCTTTTATTTCTTTTAAAAACTTCTTTATTTTTCTGGCAAAAATATCTTCATAAGGTAAACTTATCATTATACCATCAATAATTTTTTTCTATTTCTATATTTTTTTGAAAAAAATATATCAATATTTTTCCATTATCAAACAAATATCTCCCTGTGTACATATCTTCATCGTATTCAAAAATTTGTATTCTTTTTTTATTTCTTTTTAAATATTTTTTTATTTTTTTGGAAGTGTTTTTCTTATTTCATCACCTATTCTTATTTTTGTTTTTATCATCAAAATATAAACTTTCTAATGCGAAAGTTAAAGTTTGAAATTCTGGAATATTAAGATTTTTCAACATAAAAAAATACAATGTATAAAAAAATTCTAAAATTACTATATATCAAATTAATATTTATTGAAATTCTATCATCGCTTAAATTTATATTTATATCATTTGGAAAAAGAAAAATTCTTTTTATTACTTTTTTTAATGAAATTTTTACTTATTCCATTTATTCCGTATGTTTTATTTATATAAATTTTTTAACATCATCTTCTTTTACTTTTTACACCTCCTTTATTAGATTGTCCTTTTTCCTGCACGAGAATGTTCCGCTGATTTTTGACATGTCATCTAAGGCATCTTTCATTTTTTTCCTTCCGCTTTATCTAACAATTCTTTATCTTCCTTTGTCTTATTAGTTTTTTTGATTTCAATTCTTTGTACTCTTTTTTAGCTTCTTCATATCTTTCTTGTGCACTTTTAACTCTGTCTGGATTAGTTTTTTTCTATGATTTTTTTGTTTTTCTCTTTATAGCTATGTTCAAGACTTTACTTTTGACAGTTTCAAAAATTTTTGAAAACTAGTTTCAGAAAATATCATCATATAACTGAAAAAAATATTCTCTAAAAAGTCTCACATAACATTCATGCAATTTCAAAAAAATCAATTTTTGGTATAAATGCCATAAATAAAAAAATTTTTAGATTGTAGGAGTTATATGGGCGAATTTGATATAATTAAACTCAATATACATAAAATTTCTTTCTCTAGTTATTCTTTTTTTAGAATTTAAAATTTTCATTCAATACATAAATCGCTCTTTCATTATTCTTATCTAACTCTAAAATCTCTTTTGCTACTTTCTCTGCCTCTTCAGCATCCATTAAATGTTCTGGAAGTCCGTAAAAACTTAATAATAATATCAAATTATCAATATTTTTTTCTAACGATACTAATTCTCTAGCATGAAATATACCAACAGCATATGCACCTTCCATCCGACATAACACATAAGCCATTATACTTACAGATAAACTTAACCAAACGGTATTACCTGTTTTTTTCTAAACATATATTGTGTAAAACCATAAACGCTCAAACTTTCTGTCCTATCAGCAATATTAAAATAAATTATATCGTGTATTTCTTCATCACTCATATTTTTTTAAATTTTTTTAGCTACTTGATTATATTGAGCATTTAATATTCCTTTTTTTCAATCTCTTTCAATACATTTTCTTCGTACATTTTTTTCATTTTTTTCACCTGCTATTTCTATTTTTATATTTTTCTAATTTTTTTGATTTCTTCAAAAATCTTCTAGTTCCTTTATAGTTGTTCTTTTTATTATCTTAAAATACATCTGTTCATCCAATGATTTTTGGTAATTTCAATTCTTCATATATACCGTATCTTTGTATGTATTTCTGATTTTTTTATTTTTATTTCTTTTATTAAATTATTTAGTTCAACTATATCTTTTGCTAACATATAAAAAGTAAATCTTTTTATATGTATTATCATATCCTTGTTTAGACTTCTCTTTCAGACTTGAATACGGCTATCTTCAGCTTCAATAGATAATAATTTTTTTAAATTTCTTTTTCTTCTTCTTTTTCTTCGTACGACAAAGTTCTATTTTTTTGTCAATATACTCAACAAATTCCTTCAATTCCATAATTTTTTTCATCTATATTAGGAATTGATAAAACTTCTTTTTCAAATTTCTTAAATCCTTGAATATCAATTAACAACGAAGCTTTTAGAAAATACAATCCAAATAAATTCAGAAGAAATGCTATCAAAATTAGGCTCTGGAGCCATTGAAGGTGAATAATAATTTGCTTTCATTCTTTTTATAGTACCCTAAAATATTAGAATTTTTTTCAATATTTTCTATTTTTTTCTCTAATCTTTGATTTTTTTATTTTTCATTAAATCTTTTTCATTAAAAAAATCTAATTTTTTTCATTTATGCTAATGTTAAAGTTTCTTAAAAGGAACTTATTATCAATATTATTAATTGTCTTACTAGCAAATGTATAATCACTGAGTAACCAAACCGGAATATTATTTTTTTATTAACTTCTATTGTTACATTGCCTTTTAAATTGAATCAGTTTGCTTCCAATTTCGTAATAGAAAAAAATCTTCAACTGAGTTAATATTTTTCAATTTGCTTATCACTAAGTCTTCTAGTAATATTTTTTTACATCTGTACTAAAACCAATTAAATAAATTAAGTTAAATAAAAGAAAAAAATATTTTTTTCATTAATATGCACCTCTATCTCTCATCCCATGTTGTCTTATAACTTTATTTTTCTTTTTTTCAACAGCGACTTTTTTTCTTCCATATTTACTTTATAATCTTTAAATCCTGAAGCCCTTGCTTCCCCAAAGTTGGCTAATAATTCCGTATCTTTACCAGTTACATTGTGTGTCAGTTCGTGTCCAAATACTGAATTTAAATTGAAGTTGCTTATTGATTGCATTTAGCCATATTGAGCCGTCTTCAGCTACAAATCCTGCTGAGTTCATCTTATTTTTTCCATTAGGATCATCTTGTGAAACTTCTGAGTTGACATAGAAGTTAATTTCTAATTTCTTGCCGTTCTTTACAAAAATTTCTCCATATTTATCCAGCATTTCCTGTGCTATCTGCTCTTTTGTCTTTCCTTTAGTGTCAATATAGCCTAGATTTCTTACAGTTTCCTGAACTCTTTCAGTTCTCAAGAAGTCAAAAAAGCTATTTTTTTCTTTAGAGCCGATTGTATTGAAAGCCGCTTTTGCCACAGCACCAACTGCCTCAATTTCATCCTTGGCTTTTCCAATATCCTCTTTCAGTTTACCAGGATTAGTAAGATATTCAATAGTCTGGCTCTCTACATTGATATTAGTGCTGCTGTGAGTGTCCCTCGTTACTTCATTGGCTTTTCCTAAGTCCCTGTTTATTAGATTTCCTCCAGCTTCTGCTATTTCAACATCTCCGACCACTGTATTTCTTGTGATTCCTTGCTTATTTCCTATTGTTTGTATCTTATTGTCCAAAACTTATTCTAGTCATCTATAATGTAAAAACTACTCTCAATCATAAACATTTTTCCTTAACATTTTTTTGCTTATACACTTCTGTAAATATGACTTATTGAATATATTCTAAAAAAATAATATTAATGATCAAAAAGTCAATCTTCTGATTTTTTTCCTTGCTTTTACAAATAGTATATCTATTTCACGTTTTTAAATTATATATTTTATTATTAGCCTTATCTTTTATGACAGTTTCAAATATAAATTCATTTTCCATATATGGTCCAGAAGATATGTTATATTTTTCATTCTTTTCTCCTAAAAATCCAGAGCAAATCATTATTAATAGGATATTCAAAAAAATATAACTGTTGATATCAATATATTTACTATTACTTATACTTTCAATATACAAATTTTTCATTTATATAAATTTCTCCTATTTTTTTCTCTTTATAATAGATTATTACGGTTTCTAAATATAAATTGTTCTGCAAACTTTTTTTAATTTAATAATTATATTACCATTGTCAAAATTTATATCTTCAATATTAGAAATTTTCTCATCATCCCCATAATTTAAACGGCGCATTGAAATTTCATAATGGTTTTCTTTAATTATTTCACCCCTATTAAAACAATGATAAATTAGTAATAAAAAGTAATGTTATTATTAAAAATTTTTTCATAAATTATCACCTCAAATCCATTATCTGGGAAAGTCTATTTACTCAGGATTAAATCTTAATAAATTGTTGTATCGGTCCGTTATTTCATATCTTTTTTTCAATTGTATATTGAGCCAACTCTAATTCTCCTATTGAAGTTATACCTTTACTTTTTTTGCCCATAATTTTTATACTATCACAATTTACTGATACAATTCCTCTAATATTACAATCTATGATTTTTGAAATAACCTATTTTCTTTAAATCCCTATTTACAAACAACCTTCACTTCTTTTTCCATAAAATGCAATTCCAATTTTTCAATATATTCTTTATCCCTCTTGCCTTAAAGCTTTTTGTGTCATATTTCTTCTCATCAATCTGCTTCAACGCCTTCTGCGCTTTCTCTTCCATCCC
>BNJU01002966.1_pt1 | contig 47964 bp, 66 predicted proteins | sample 8539281 | NCBI WGS metagenome assembly BNJU01 (sample SAMD00202456, study PRJDB9452) | human saliva metagenome | isolation source: human saliva | place: Japan
TTAAATAGTGCAAGAACACTCGCGACTTTAGTCGTGAGATGAATTGCACGAAATTTTAGTAAGCATATAGGGAAACTTGTATGTAGACACGGAGCAAAAACCGTGCAACAAAGAAACTGAACTGCTGGGAACTCTTAAAAGCTAGTATAACCACAACATAATACCTAAGTGAAATACAGGTATAAGTGTGATGGTGGCGAAAGCAGAAAAATATACTAGATGATGCAAGGTTAAATCCTAAACATTATGATAATAGACAATCAGCAGCTAAGCCTGAAAAGGAAAGTTCAACGACTATCCCTCGTGAGGGGAGTACAATACAAGCGATTGGTATTGGAAGTGGTTTCGCCTAAGTCCTTGAAATAGGATATGGATAAGATATAGTCTGTGCTTGTTAGAGATAACAAAGAAGTTCATAAGAGAACTGCATAAGTAGTAGCGTACTTATGTGAACGACGCTTCCACTGTTGTGGGGGTTTTAAAAACTTTAAAAAAATATTTAAAAAAATAAAAATTTTACAGATAAAAATGTAGAATACATGGTATAATATCTCTGATGAAAAGGAGGTGATATCTATGTATTTAACTTTAAAACAACAGGTAAAACATCTTAGTAAAAAGGAGTTTAGGAATTTAAAATATTTATCTCATATAGCCAAGAACTTAACTAATGAAGCTATATATAATATTAGACAGTATTATTTTTAATAAGAAAAAGTATTTAAGTTATAATGAAAACTATAAAATGCTTAAAAATAGTGAGAACTATAAGAAATTAAATTCTAATATGGCTCAACAAATTCTAAAAGAAAGTAGACGGAAGTTTCAAATCATTTTTTGGACTTTTTAAAACTTGCTAAAGAATGGTCAATATGATAATAAAAATATAAAATTACCTAAATATCTTGATAAAGATGGTTTTACAACTCTTGTTATAGGTTTTGTAAGATTAAAAGATGATATGCTGATAGTTCCTTATTCAAATTCGTTTAAGAAAACTCATCAGGAAGTTAAAAATTAAGCTGCCACCAGTATTAAAAAGACAAGAAAGATAAAAAGAGATTAGAATAATACCCAAAACAACATTCTAGGTACTTTGAAATTCAATATACTTATGAAGTAGAAGAAGTTCAAAGGGAATTAAATAAAGAAAAATGCACTAGGAATTGATTTTAGGGTATAGATAATCTTTGTACTTGTGTTACAAATACTGGAGCATCATTCATAATAGATGGTAGAAAATTAAAATCAATTAAATCAATACTATAATAAGATAAATGCAAAATTACAAAGTATAAAAGATAAGCAAAAAGACTTCGCGAACAACATTAAGGCAAAGAGAATAACTAGAAAGAGAAATAATCGTATAAATGATTATCTTTCAAAAAGCAGCAAGAATAATTGTAAATTATTGTCTTAATAATGATATAGGAAAAACTAGTTCTAGGATATAATGAAGATTTTTCAAAGAAATTCAAATATAGGAAGTATAAATAATCAAAACTTTTGTAAATATACCATATGGAAAAATTAAGAGATAAATTAATATATCTATGTAAACTATATGGAATAGAATTTAAACTACAAGAAGAAAGTTATACATCAAAAAGCAAGTTTCTTTGATGGAGATGAAATTCAATATATGATAAAAGAAAATCACAAAGAATATGTATTCAGTGGAAAAAGAATAAAAAGAGGACTATATCAAACAAGTACAGGTAAACTCATAAATGCAGATTGTAATGGAGCATTAAATATATTAAGAAAAAGTAAAGTTGTGGATTTAAGTATCCTATACAATAGAGGTGAGCTGAACACACCTAAAAAGAATAAGGGTAGTGTAAAAGCTATCAAACTTCTTAGAAAATTTTTTAAATATTTTTAAAGATTTTTAGAACCCTGCGACTTTAGTCGTGGGAGGTTCAGATATTTGGCCATGGAGGAACATCAAGAAATAAAAATCCAGTCACTTGAAGGAGGACTTCCTATTTTGAAAAACTTTGGAAAAATCTTGGAAAATGTAGTTGCACTTGTGAATAAATCTGGAACTGCAGGATTGGAATGGAAGGATTTGAAACCATTGTCAAATGCAGAGTAGCTAGTAAATGGACTATAACTGCAGTAAGTGAAGATGGAACATCAGCAAAAGCAGCGGAAAATGTTGCAAAAGCGGTAGATCAGGTACGTGAAAAATTTCCTGGAATGAAAAATGGATATGATTAGAGACATAATTCTTTCAGCAGCTACTGATATCGGAGCAGCAGGAGTGGATGATGTATTTGGATATGGACTTTTTAGATGCTACTACTGCTTTTAAATGGACCAAGAAACTTGAGATTATAGGATTAAGCAGTTTTATGTTCCAGATACAAAAACTTGGGTTTTTAGAAATAATATTTATGGTTCGTATACAGATTTGAAAACGGAAAAAGGGACATTAATTTTTAGAAGGAAAAATTCTTTTTATAAAATAAAAAGTAGATGGTGGAACACTAGTTTTTGAAAAGGAGACAATACTTCTGAATATGAAACAATAATAAAAAGATGGAATACTCGATGTTAAGAAAAATTTACTCCCGAAAATATTGAAATAGAAACAAATGGAACATTGATTACAAAATCCTGAAACTGTGATAGGAGAAATTTCTAAAAGATTATTATACGGAGGAGATAACTGTTAATAAGGCAGTTGATGTTATAAATAAAGGAACATTAAAGAATATTGGAACAGGAGCGATTATAACTGGAAATTATACAGCGAAATATGGTTCAATGACAGAAGCAGAAATTGGATCAAAATTGATAGTAAAAGGACAATAAAAATTGATGGAAGAGAAAGAAAGTCAAACTTTAGGGAAGCTCAGTAAAAACTTTTTAAGTAATGGATACGTTACTGCAACACCAACAACATCGACAGTTATTGAAGCTGAAAAAGGAATAGAAGGACAATTTGCAAAGTGGAAACTGATGAATTGATTAATGGAAAAAGTCGAAAATAAAAAGGAATTCAATTGAAGCTACAATTAGTAGAAAAATGTGGAAGATTATGTAAATAGTTTGAAAAATGGCGATGAAATGCAGAAGAATACTGCTAAAAATATAGAGGTTTCCTTTAAAGAATTAGATATAGCTGAAGGAAATGCAAATGTTTCTAATTTTGCTTTAGGTGCGGCAAAAATTCAAAAATTCTCTATCTCTGAGTTCAAGTATATTAGATAGTTTATCAGGACAAATTTATGCTTCAGCTCAAGCTCTAACATTTCAACAATCGCAAACAATAAATAAGGATTTATCAAATAGACTTGTAATGCTCGGAACACTTGATAATGCTAGTGATAAATTTGGATTATGGATTTCTTCCATTGGAGCTAATGGAAATTAAAACAAAATGGGTATGCTGAAGGAAAAACTAAAGTTTATGGAGGACAGGTTGGAATTGATAAGCAATTTGGAAAATTTGATTTTAGGAATGGCTTTAGCTTATTCAAAAAGGAAATATGAAATTTGATAGACATGGTGGGAAAAATCAGATGCAGATAATTTTTAGATTTCATTGTATGGAAGAGTTGGAAATAAAGATAATCCGATGTATTTGCACGGAAGAATTGGACTTGGATTTGTAAATAGTGAAGTTAAAAGGGATATTTTATCTGAAAATGATATTTCACGAGGAAAAATTGAGCATAATGATAAAGTAATTTCAGGATATTTGAAAACAGGGTATGATGTAGAAAAAGGTGATTTTGTATTGACACCATTTGCTGGAATCTCGCATGATACAGTTCAAGAGGAGCATTTCACGAGGAAAAATAGCCAATTTGGATTAAAGGCGGATAAAAAGACTTACAAACAAACAAGTGGACTTGCTGGAGTTAGAGTTAGTCAGAAAATTTAATTTTGAAAATGGTTCAAAACTATCATTACAAGGATACATAACACATCAAGGGCATTTAATAATGAAGATTTGAATTTTAAAGCATCGTATTCAGGACTCTGAGATGCAAAAATTTAAAGTAAAGGGAATAGGGCTTTCAAAAGAGCCAAACATGGATAGAGCTGGAGTTTTAAATGAAGTTAGTTCAAAATTTGCCTGGTATTTGAATTATGATGGAAAAAAATTGATAAAAAGGCTAAAAATAATGTGTTTCAGCTGGTATGAGAGTTAATTTTTGATAGACTTTTTAAATGATAATTTACAGATTTTTATGAATTTTAAAGTGTATGTTCACTTATCATTGGTAAGATACTTTTTAAATGAAAGTTTAGTTCAAAAATTAAAAAATAAGTTTTAGGAGATGATTTTATGAAAAAGAAAAAGTTTTAATGTTAATTCTATTGGTCTTTATGATGGTAACACCGGCAACGAAAGCAGATTTTGGTCGAAATTAAGAGATGCTCTTATAGGTGGTAATAATTATTCAAATTCAAGTTCAGAGGATAAAAATATTGTAGATGGTAAAATGTATAATCAAAAGGATAATAGAGAATATAGACTAGTTGAAAAATGAAAGATGAAGAGAAAAATTCTCAAAGTGACTATAGAAAATTTGAAAATTCATCAAGTGAAAACTTTTATTATGAATGTATAATAAATCCAAAAGATTTTTATCAATAATAGGATTTGGACTTTTATGGATATGCTGATTTTTCCTGTATATGAAATTAGTTCAGGAGTGGAAAGAGTGTTATGAAAAGAAGGAAAATGAATATAAAAAGGAAGTTTCAAAAAGAAAAATTTATATAGACAATAAATTGGCAAAAATATATTTTAAAAATGAAATTAATGTTCAAAAATAGCAGTTTATGATGCAAAATTAAATGATAGAGGCTATCCTTTGTTTAGTTCAAAAAATCAAGAGTTTTGATAAAAATGATAAATTAGTATCTTATTAAAAATAATAAAAATAAGAAAAATGTAACTAACAATTTGAGTTAATTACATATTTATCTCAAATAAGTTAAAATTATAAATTAAGTTTTAAATAAATTAATGTTTATGTCCACAACCACAAGAATGTGAATCATATCAATTACCATACGTCCTTGAATTGTTCCTTCTTCCATTTCCTTAAGATTTCAGGAGCTTCTTCAATAGTTCTAGTTTTGAACTACTGGCACAGCAATCCTTCAGCTCCAAATTGGAATGCTTCTCTCAAGTCTTCTCTTGTTCCAACAAGCGAGTCCGATACTTCAATTCCGTCCAATACAGTTTTCACGATTGGCAAGTCCATAGTTTCTGATGGAAGTCCAACTGCAACAACTTTTCCTGCAGCTCTTACCGAATCAACAGCTTGGTTAAATGCAACTTTTGATACAGCAGTAACTACAGCAATATGAGCTCAATTCCTGCAATTCTTTAATTTTTGCAACCGGATCTTCTTTTTGCCATTTATAACATAATCTGCTCCAACTTCTTTAGCAAGTGCCAATTTATCATCATTAATATCAACAACAATTACGTGAGTGTTAAACACTTTTTAGCATATTGAACTCCCAAATTTCCCTAATCCTCCAGCACATAAATTACAACCCATTGTCCTGGTTGAGGGTTTTCCAACTTTTATTGCTTTATAAGTTGTAACTCCTGCACAAGTGATGCTGCTGGCTTGAACCGGATCCAGTCATTCAGGCACTTTTCACCGCATAATCAGCCGTAACGATACATTGTTCAGCCATTCCACCATCTGCAGAATATCAGCATTTATTACATCTCTACACAATGTTTCCTGTCCATTAATACAGTATTCACATCTTCCCACATCCTTCAAAAACCAGGCATACTAACTCTATCTCAGGTTTTAATGACGTCACGCCTTCAACAACTTCCTTACAATTCCAATTCCTTCATGCCTAAAATTCTTCAGGAACTTTGCCCAAAAATCCCCATGGAGCCACATGCAGAAGTCAGTATGATCAGACACCACAATATTCCACATCAACCAATGGCTTCAGCTTTTAATCCTCTCAACTCTTTTCTACAACTTCTACTCAGTTCCTTCTTTACTTAACTACTACAACTTTCATTTAAATTCTCTTCCTTTTTACTTATGTTCTAAGTTCCTAAATTTTTAAATTTAGTTATATGAATATTTCAAACATACGATATATTTATACCTAAAAATTTAAAAAGTCAAAGTAATAAAATAGTTTGTCTTGCTTACTATTTGGATAGAAAATTTATTTTAATAAAATATTATTAAAAGAGACTGTTAAATTTCTTGAAAATTTATTGACAATCAGTGGTTTGTTTGGTAGAATTTCTGTGGGCATAAGTTTTATTAGTTATTTATATGTAATTTTTACTTTGGTTTTAGATATAATTAAATATTTAAAATTTATGCTAATTTATTGTTTTGTGAGGTGGATGTTTTGAACGAGGAAGTCCCGGAAGAGAGATTTGAAAAATTTAAATAATTTAAAAATTTATAATTTATGCAAATATATGAATAAAGGGAATATCTTCGTATTGTTATTCTCCTGATTTTTATTTTGCATATAAAAGTTAAAAATGCAAAGCAAAAGAAGAGATTGGAAGTTAATGATGGAAAACAACATTGTTCAAAAAACTTATGGATGATATTTGAAATTAGAAAATATTTAAACGAGTTTTAAACATTGTGGAAGTTTCAGATTGCTGAATCAGTTTGAGTCTTCTGAACTAATAATGATTTTTCAGCTACTTTCTAAAATAGGGCAGCCGATGTATTTTTCATATCTGGTTTGACGAACATCAGGAAATGATTATTAAAACAATGACAGATGTGGAAACTAAAATATATTTGATGAGCTGTGTTTTGACGATATTGTCGATATTATCGAAGAAATGCTGCATCGAGATATAGTATATAAGGAATGCTGATGCAAAGATGACACACAATAAATCTTTTGTTAAAATATCCTGAAATTCAGCTGGAGCATTATGACAACTGAATATATGGACTTAAAAAGGATATGACAGCTTCTTCTGCAATTTTTAAAATTAGGGATGTTATGGAAGATATGGCAAAATGTCTATACCTGCTATAGTGATTGACGAGGTAGAAAGGCTGGAAGGTAATTTCCCTAAAAGAACTTATTACGAAACAGGATGATGAGCCGATTCAAAATCTTATGAGATAAAAATGTGATAAGTGTTCATGCAAATGATGATCAGGAAAAGGTTGCGGAAATAATAAAAAATATAATCTTATCGTACTTACTGTGACTGATGATGAAAATAGACTTTCTAGGAATCATTACGATTGATGATATGATGGATGTTGTGGAACAGGGAAGCGACAGGAGGATTTTCATAGAATGGCTGAGATTTCATGCATGGAGGTCTTGTTTAAAAACAAAGCGCCTTTACAATGGCAAGACAAAGAATTAGCTGGTTAATTGTGCTTATGATTTCTACCACATTTACTGGAAGAGATTATAAGCAAATATGAAATGTGCTGCAGTCTGGTTATACTTTCTTCATTTATTCTATGCTAATGGATACTGGAGGAAATGCAGGTACGCAGTCTTTAGACAATTGTAGTCCGATGCTTTGGCATTTGGGGAGGTTGATACAAAGATACTTTTTAAAATATTAGAATTTCTTATTTTCATTTATAGTGGCTATTGTTTTTGGCGGCAATCAAATTTTTAAAATTATAACTGACAAAAACACCTTTAAATGTTGCAATGACAGTTTTCAGTAACTTTAATTTTGTAGTTATAATTTCTAAAAATAATAGGTGCTTTTTACCAGTTATCACTAAAACTTTTTAAAATGGATCCGGCGATAATAGCAGGGCCTCTAATAACAACGATTTTAGATGCGCTTACTCTTACTATTTACTTTAGATTTGCAACTATGTTTTTAAGTAATGTTATAAAGTAAATATTTTTATAAAATTTAAGAATATAAAAATTGATTGTCTAATCGAGAGTTATATGACTAACTATAAGAAAAATGAAATTGAGATGAAAATAAAAGAATAATTGAAGATCTTTTGAAGATATTTTGAAATATTAGATAAATTAAATGCAGTTGAAATTTCTGATGTGATAAATTTATTTAAGCTGCCAGAGCTATAATAATGATTTTTAGACTTTTAAAAAGGATAAAGCGGCGGATGTATTTTTCATATTTGGACAGTGAACATCAGGAAATGATTATTCACTTCAACTGATGTTGAAACGAAAATATTTGATGAACTGTATTTTGACGATATTGTCGACATTATCGAGGAAATGCAAATCGGATATTGTAAAAATTTTGAAAAATACGGATGAAAAAGATAGACACTTGATAAATCAACTTCAAAATATCCAGATAATTCCAGCTGGAGCATTATGACGACTGAATGTGGTTTTCGAAAAATATGACAGTTCAAGAGGCGATAGGGACGGCTGACTGGGAAGAACAAAGGAAAATATTTGTACTTGCTATGTTACGGACAAAAAGGAAATTGGAAAGGTGTGCTTTCACTAAAAGGAATTGATTTCTAAAAGGACAGTGCTGTAATTGAAGATATTATGAATACAAATTTTGTAAGTGTAAATACACATGATGATCAGGGAAAAAGTTGCAGATTTATTTAAAAAGTACTGATTTTATCGTTATGCCAGTTGTTGACCATGAAAATAGGCTTTTTAGGGAATAATTACGGTGGATGATGTTTTGGATGTTGTGGATCAGGAAGTTACGGAAGATTTTCACAAAATGGCTGGAATTACTTCACCTACCGATGATTCCTATTTAAAAACAAGCATCTTTACGATGGCAAAGCAAAAGAATCAGGTGGCTTGCAGTTCTTATGATTTCTGACACAATTTCTGGAAATATAATACAAGGTTATGAAAAAAGTTCTGGCAAAAGTCAATAATTTTAACGGCATTTATCCAATGCTTATGTCAAGCGGAGAAATGTTGGTTCACAATCTTCAACGGTTGTAATCCGTTCACTTGCATGGAGAAATTTCTCCAAAAGATGCGCTTAAAAGTAATAAAGAATTTTCAATTGGAATAATGGTTTCCAATAGTTTTTGGCGCTGTTAAATTTTATAAGACTTATAACACTTGAAAAACTAATTTTTGTAATTGCTTTTTGTCGTTTTCATTGACAGCTTGTATTTACAGTAATTGTATCAAAAATTGGTTGGAGCACTGCTTTGCGCTTGGAGCAAAAATTGTGAAGGCCGATCCAGCAGTTATGCGCAACACCTTTGATAACAACAATTTCAGATGCTGTGACACTTGTAATTTATTTTAATTTTGCTGCGATGTTCTTAAAACTTTAACAAAAGATAAATAGAGCAGTTTATAAGTAATGTAAATCTAATGAAATACTGGAAATATCTTTATATATTTATGGTATAATATAATAAACTTTTAGGAAGGAAAATAATCTTATGAAGGCTAAAATATTAATTTTTATTAAGCATGCTTCTATTTGTAGTAAGTTATGGAACTCATCCGGCGCAAAAAGGAATTTGAGAGACAAATGAAAAGTAATGCAGTCAGGAAATTTATCAAAATTTGGCAAGAGCAAGTGGAGATGTAACGGTTATTTTAGATCAATTTAGTAAAATGTATGGCGAAGGATGAAATAACCTACAAAATTAACAAAGTTGAGGCAAAAGGGGATACAGCCACAATTAATGTTACTGTAAAAATCTCCTGATTTAACACCTTATATGTCAGAACTTCAAAATAGAATGTCTGAAAAAACTTTCAAAGGCTATGCCAAAAATAACGAAGAACTGCAAAAATCAAATAAAAGAAATTTTTAATGAAAAATTTAATAGCAAGGATTTGAAATATACAGAAAAACTTTGGATGTTAAGTATGTAAAAATAGGAAAAGATTGGGAAATGAGCGATGAAAAATGAAGAATTTTTCAAAATCTTAACTTTTGAACTATGAACTAGTTTATACGATTTCCCGTTTTTAAATGGGTTTTAGTATTGAATAAAAGAAGAAGATTACTTGAATTTAGATAACTTCTGAAAATAATTACAACAAGGGTTATGCTGTTTTCCATTTAAATAGTGGATAATTGTGAATTTCAAAATTTAAAGGCTGTTAAATATTGTAAAACTCTCGAAGTTCATTTTCTTTGAGTGTATCTGGATGCTTTCTAAATTGAATTTTTCAAAAAGATTCTGTTATGTCAAATTCTGATATAAGATATATGTGTAGTTCAAATTTTGTCTGCGTGCTGCAAATCCAGATTGTTCCCTTTGGATGAATCTGTAAAAAGCGTAACCGATATTGCTGCTTCTCTTCCATTTGAAAAATATGGTTTTTGGAACTGGAAGTTTTGACATTCTTCGGTTAAGTTCCTTGCTAACTATATTTTCAGCAGGCATCAGTGCCAAAAACTATAAAAATGAAATTACAAAAACAGATACCAATAACAAATATTCCGAGTTTAAAAAGAATTGGTGTTAATATACAGGCTAAAAAATTAGAACTCTTGCTGTATAAGCTAATTTTATATTTGTAATTTTTATAATCATTGTCCTTTTCTCCTTTGCATTAGATAATATTCAGCTGGTTATCTAAAAATTCCTTTATGTCATTTAATTTTGAGTTTTAGCATTAGCAGTTTGATCCAATTTCTATCTGGATGTACTTTTTTTATTTCCCTCCTGTATGCTTTTTTATTACATCCTCATTTATTTCTCCGTTTTTATCAATTTTTAAAACAACAGAGATATTCTTCAAATTTCTGAATAATTTCTCCATCATTTTATTAGCTTTGGTAATCAAAATTTGAATAGTCATTATTTTTCTTTCATATTGCTCCCTTGAGTATTCCTGTTGATGTCTATAGTATGAGTATTCTTGGGATTTTTCTTTTCCAGTACTGTTTTTCCCTGTCCTGCTGCTTCTGATATTCTTCCTGATCTTTTTCTTCTTCTTTCATATTCTTGATTCCTTGTACTTTCAAACCATTGCTCATATTTTTGTAAATTTTTTTATTTTCTCCTCTTTCATTCAGAAGAATTCCTAAAATAAAATTCAAAAAAATTCTGGAATGAGCTTTAAAAATCAGAAAAACTGCACAAACAATTAGAACGTAAATAAGAACACCTAAAAGCCAGCTCAGTTTCCAGCAAAAATAAAAAGCAGAAGAGCAAAAATACTAAAGATTGGCAATATTGTATAAAATCCTATAGCCATTATTGCCAATGAAATTAAACTACATAATTCAGCAATTTCACTTAATATAAATTGTACTAATCTTATTAAGGGTTTTTCACTATTTTCCTCCTTTTTAGAATTTAAATCCCGTTTAAAAAATTTAAGTAAAGAGATCTTTACCCTTGCAAAGAAATTCATAGCTATTTGCTGTTTAAATGGAAAATAGCATTAAACAGTATTTGTTGTAGCAAAAATTCAAAATTTCTATTTCAAATAAAAAGATTCTTAGATTAATGAGTATTTTACTCAATTATAAGATAGATGTCAACTTTTTATATCTTTTATAAATACGATAAAAATGGGGCATTTCATAAAATAAATAAATAAAATTCCTAAATCATAAATCTATATTTATAGAATCAATAAAAATAATACCTATTGATTTTTAAAATATATAATATTTATGTTAGTAAAATTATTTTTGAATTATGAAGACAACCTCACCGTATACTAAACTATGAATTTATTATTAAATTAAATGCAATAAAATTAATATTTTGTAATTAAATAGTCGAAATGCTCCAAGAGCCACTTTTGCTCCTTCTCCCATTGCAATGATTATTTGTTTTTTGCTGATATTTGTAACATCTCCTGCTGCGAAAGATTCCTGCTGGAAGTTGAGTTGTTTTCAGGGTTGATTACGATTTCTCCAATTTTATTTGTTTCGACTAAATCTTTTACAACTTCGCTTCTGAGCGATAATCCTACTTCCACGAACATTCCTTCCACATTTAATGTTTTCTTCTTCAGTTTCTCTGTTTTTGTAGATGATATTTTCTACAAATTCATTTCCGTTACTTTTAGTAGTTGCGGAATTTAAAAATTACTTTTATGTTTGATTGCTCAGCCAATTTTTCCTGTAAAACTTTATCAGCCTAATTCAGGCATCAAATTCGATTAATGTAACTGATTTTTGCAATTCCAGATAGGTCAAGAGACCGCTTCAACACTGAATTTCACCTACCAATTACAGCAACATCAGTCCTTTGTAGAAAGGCCCGTCACAGAGTTGAGCAGTAATGAACCCCTTTTCCAACGTATTCAGCTTCTCCTGGAATATTAAGACTTCTTGGTTTTGCTCCAGTTGCTATAATAACAGTTTTCGATTTATAACTTTTTCCATCATCAGTTACTAAATTTTATCTTTTCCATCTTCTTTATTTCTTTTTACCAAATGTCCTTCTTTAAATGCAACTTCGTATTCCTTCAGATGTTTTTTCCAAAGTTTGAGGCAAATTTAGCTCCAGTAGTCGAGATAGTTCAATAATATTTTTCAATTTCATTTGTATCAAGAACTTGCCCTCCGATTTTTCACACCAATCATCGCCACATTAAGCCCTTTTCTAGCTGCATAGATTGCCGCTGAGACAGCTGCAGGTCCAGAACCTACTACAGTTACATCGTAAAGTTTATTTTCATCAATTTTTGCCAGTTTCCCTTCATCTAAAAAGCCCCAAGGTTCAGCTAAAATCCATTTTTATACCTCCAAATTTTATTTTTATTTATACAAATTTATTTAATTTTGTAATCATTACAATTTATTTTAATATAAATTTTTAAAATTGTCAACATCTAAATTTTTAATTTGGTCTGCAGAATAAATTTTTAAAAGAAAAATTCAATATCAGACTTGTTTGAAAAACTATATGTATTTAGAATTTAATGATATAAAAATTTTGTCTATCAAAAATTATTTATATTTATCTGGAGATATGCTATAATAATTTTAAGGGAAATTAGAGAAATAAAATTATTTTTAAAGAGGAATTTTTATGGATAAAGTGAAAAGAACTGGTTATAATAACTGGGATGAGTGGCGCTGGAAAATCTGAGGCTATGAAATGAAGATAGGGAATATTTTTGCATTGATAATTTTCCTATTAATTTGTTTCAATATTTGAATGAAATTTTTAAGCAGTGAAAAAGAAATCAAGTGGCAATAGCAATAGACGTTAGAAATCAGGAATTTATTGAACAGTTGACAAAACAGCTGGAAATATTGGACAAAGAGGAAATATCTCATACTATGATTTATCTGGATGCAAGAACAGATGTTTTGCTTAGTAGATATGAGCTTTCCAGAAGAAAGCACCCGTTGAATATGATGACACTTTACTTGCCAATATAAAGCGGAACGTAAAATTATAAAGTTTTATGGTAAAAGCTGATTTGGTAATTGATACAAGCACATTGACAGTGAAAATTGCAGGAAGTCTTGGAAAAAGGATTTTTCAGGGCAAAAGATAAGTGTTAATTTAACTTCCTTTGGATTTAAATATGGAATTCCTTTGGATTTACATTTAATGTTTGATTTCGATTTCTGCCAAATCCCTATTATATTGATAATTTAAAAATAAAACTGGAAATCATAAGGAAGTGCAGGATTACGTTATGGGACTGCCAGAAAGTCAGGAGTTTTATAAAAATGCTTTTTAAATATGCTTTTGTACTAATTCCAAAATATGAAAAGGAAGGAAAAATCACATTTACGTATAGAGTTGGATGTTCAGGCGGACAGCATCGTTCGGCTACTTTTGTAAAATAAACTTTATGATGATCTTTCACAAAAAAATAGATTATCATATTGGAAAATTTCATGAGAAGTGGGAGATAAAAGGAAATTTGAGTTTTACTAATTTATATAATTTAAAGGAAAGAATAAAAAGATACAAAAATGGAAGAAAAATAAAGACAGAAAAAAATAGAAAAAGAAATAAAATCGCTGATTAAATATAAGGATATTCCCACAAATCCAGGAGTTTACCTGATGAAAAATGAGCGAGGGAAAGATTATTTATGTGGAAAGGCAAAAATCTGAAAAATAGGGTAAAATCTTATTTTACAAATGTAAATTCGCATAATCAAAAACGCTGGAATTGGTGAAAAATATTAGGGATATTGAGTTTTTATCTGTAAATCAGAAGTTGAGGCACTTATTCTGGAAAATAATCTGATAAAAAGAATAAGCCAAAATATAATATTTTGTTAAAGGATGAAAAAGACTTATCCGTATATAAAGTTTACAAGGAAAAATTTCAAAGGTGGAAATTGTGAGAAGTACAAAAAAATTAGATGATGATGCCGAATATTTTTGGGCCTTATCCAATAGGGAATATTTTTGCAATGAAGTCAGCTTATTAAAATATTTCCTGTTCGAGATTGCAACCGAAATATGGACAAAATTACAAAAGCCGTGCTTAAAGTATTATATGAAAACTGCTGCACCTTGTAAATACAAAGATACTGAAGATGAATACAGTACAAACTGTAAACAATTTTATTTCTTGAAGGGACATTCTGATAAAGTTCTCGAAATGCTGGAAAATAGGATGAAACAGTTTAGTGATGAAATGGAATTTGAGCGTGCGATTAACGAGCGTGAAAAATTGGCTGTGTTAAAAAGAATGCTGGAAACACAAATTATCGAGTATAGCAAAGGAAATTGACGAGGATGTGTTGTATTTGAGGAAAAAGAGAAAAATGTGTTTTTATGTGTGCTGAATATTCGGGAAGGAAAGTTATTAATAAAAATCACATAATAATTTCAATGGAAAAAAGCCAGGAAGAAAGTCTTTTTGAGCGGCTGATTACTTCATATTATGAAAAAGGAATATTCCAAAGCATATATGTTGTGATGAACGATTTGTGCAAAAGCGAATTTTTGATAAAGGAATGGGCAAAATTGAAAAACATAAGGAAGTAAAACTTCATTTTCCAAAGATTAATAGCCGAAGATTGCAGCTTTTGGAAATGGGATATTTGAACTTACGGGAAGAAGTTGATAAATATTACAGAAAAACGGAGTATGGTTCAGGAAGGGCTGCGGAATTTGAAAAAAGAACTGCGATTAAAAAGTTTGCCTTATAGAATTGATTGCTTTGATATTTCAAATATTCAAGGGAAAGATGCGGTTGCGGCAATGACTGTAGCTATTGACGGAGAAACAACGCCTAAGGAATATAGGCATTTTAAAATTACTGTAAAGATACGCCAGATGATTTTTGATGATGAGGGAAGCTATTAACACGAAGATATTCTAAAATAGAAAACGAGAAAATGCCCAATCTGATTCTAATTGATGGTGGAAAAAGGGCAGCTTGGAGTGGCTGTGGATGTATTGGAAAAACTTGGAAAAATGGAGTATACTGATGTAATTGGAATTGCAAAAAGAGAAGAGGAAATTTTTAAAAAGTTATGAAAGTGAGGCCGTATTTATTTGAAAAACGGATGAAACGTTAAAAGATTTTGCAAAGATTAAGAGATGAAGCTCATAGATTTGGAATTACACATCATAGAAAATTGAGAAGTAAGCGGAAATGTCAAAAGTGCGTTAGATGGCATTTCTGGAATTGGACCGAAAAGGAAAAAGTTGATAAAAATTTGGATTGATAAAAATATACGAAATGCAACATTAGAGGAACTGATGGAAGTGTACCGGAAAATATTGCTATTTCTATAAAGGAAAAATTTATAAAAAGTATTAGGAGGAAAAACTTGAAAAATTAATAATATTAATGTTGCTTGGATGCAGTATGACGAGTTTTTGCTCTTTTTGATAAAATAAAAAGGAGATAAAATGGAGGGAAGAGGAAAAGCCGCGATTTAATCAGGTAAAAAGTAATGATCGATGGGAAGGAAAAATGCGAAAGTTATTCCAGGACGTTACGAAATTAAATTATTTGAAATTACGTATCCGACAGATCTATTTGGAAAAATAGATTTTTATAACGAATTTAATGCTTTTTGAAGGATATAAGAAAGGGAAAAAGTATTCATTAGCTTCGGAAGAAAGATTTTTATCAGGAAATACGGGATATAAAAAGTTGATCAGTTATCAGAAGAGGAAAAATACTGGAATTGCCAGCATCTTCCCTGGATGAATATTATAGACAGCAAAATAATTGCAATGTCTAATGGAGTTAATTTAACCGAATATGTAGGAACAGATCAGGAATATTTGAATAGACAAATTTATGTTCTCTATGAACTTTTGAATAAAAACTGACTTTAATCCATCAAATGTTTATTCAGAATTGGATAAAGGAAATTTTTAATTGAGGAACTAAAAACAACCGTAAAGAAGTTGTAGAAAACTTTGAGAAATCAAACGTTGAATTTTTATAAAAGGAAACCTATGAAAACTCAGGATTAAATAGAATTTAAAAGATGATTCCAGTATCAAATTTGATAAGGACATTTTAATTTCTGACAAATTAGAAGATCAGAGCAATATTGCCAGAACTCAGAGAAAATGTTTATTTAACAGATTTTTCCAAGTGAAATTATCGAAAAACTTGCAAAAATCAGTTAAAATTAAAAAGAACGCCATTACTACTTGAAAATAGCAGTATCATGGGTATACTTATAATGAAAAATAATACAGTAGTGTTTGTAGGGAGGGAAAAACCAAAATACTATTATAATGATTATAAGATAAAATGTAGTTAGAAAAGCCGATAGCTGTTCTTGATTTATTAAAAACAAGCTCAAATTATTATGTATCAGACTTTTTTAAAAATTTTTATTAAATAATGCAAGAACTCCGAGAGCTTTTAGTTGTGGGAGGTTCAGTTTTGATATAAATAGTAAATTTGTTCAATATAAAATCCTAAATTATTCACGAAAAATAATAACTAAAAATATAAATAAAAATTTTTAAATGAATGATTTGAAATTTAAATAAAATTAATTTAAAAGCAGGAGGAAAGATGAGCGAATATATTTTGGAGATGAAAAATATACTGGAAGGGATTTCTTTAGGCGGGAAGATTAGTTTGCAAAAATGATGATATTACGCTGAGAAGGTTAAAAAGGGGAGATTCATGCGATTGTTGGAAAATGGGGCTGGGAAAGTCTACGCTTATGAAGATTTTGAACAGGCTGTATTCTCCGACTTCTGGTGAGATTTTTTACAAGGGGGAGAAAATTGACATTGACAGTCCTACAACTGCAGCAAATTTAGGAATTGGAATGGTTTATCAGCATTTTATGCTAATTGATACCTTGACAGTTGCCGAAAATATGGTTCTGGGATTCGAACCTAAAAAAGGTGGAGTATTTTTTGACTTGAATACTGCTAGAAAGCAGGTTAGGGAAGTTTCTGAAAAATATGGCTTAAACATTGATCCAGATGCAAAGGTGTCGGATTTGTCAGTTGGGATTCATCAGAGAATTGAGATTTTGAAAATATTATTTAAGGGTGCGGAACTTCTGGTATTTGATGAGCCGAGTGCGGTGCTGACTCCGCAGGAAGTGAAGGAACTTTATGAAATTATGAGAAATCTTATAAAAGAAGGAAAAACAATTATTTTTATTTCACATAAATTACAGGAAGTGCTTGATTTATCTGATAATATTACGGTTTATTCGACGTGGAAGTGATGTTGGAGAATTGAAAACTAAGGAAGCTACGAAGGAAAAAGATTGCCAATCTTATGGTTGGGCGTGTTGTACTGTTTGAAGTGAAACGTCCAGATGTGAGATTGGGAAATGTGGTTGTGAAAATTGATAATTTGACAGTAAAAAGTGGAGGCATCGAGAAAGTTAAGGATGTTTCGTTTTGAAATCACGTGAAGGTGAAGTGCTAGGGAATAGCTGGAGTGCAGGAAATGGACAGACTGAACTTATTGAGAGACTTTGGCAGGACTTGCAAAAGTTGATAGTGGAACATATTTTATAGATAATGATGAGCTGGAAAAACAAGACACCAAAACTTATTAGGAAAAGGGCTTTCACACATACCTGAAGACAGACACAAAAAGGGCGACTATTGATGATTTTACAATGGAAGAAAATATGGCCTTGGGACTTCAGAATCAGTATTCTAAAGGGAGCATTGCTGGATTATAGCGAAATTGAGAAACTAATGAATATATAGAAAAAAATACGATATTAGACCAACAGATGGGAAAATCAAGTTTGGTGGACTGTCTGGTGGAAATCAGCAGAAAGTCAGTAGTAGCAAGGGAGCTGGAACGTGAAAATAAATTTGTTATTGCGGCACAGCCTACAAAGGGAAGTCGATATGGTGCGATTGAGATGATTCATAATACAATTTTAAATGAAAAACTGAGAAAAAGGCGATAATGCTTGTTTCGGCTGAGTTATCGGAAATAATGGCATTAAGTGATAGGATTGCAGTGATGTATTCAGGAGAAATTGTAGGAATTTTGGATAGAAAAGGATGCAACAACAGAAAAATTAGGAATATTAATGGCAGGAGGAAAATAAATGATTAAAAATAAGATAAAGTTTTTCTACCATCTATAATTGCAGTATTAATTGCATTAATTATTGGTGGAATAATAATGATAACAAAGGGTGTAAATCCGTTTACAGCCTACATTGATATGATGCAGGGCGGCTTTTTATCAGCCTTATCCAAGATCTCCATTATTTAGTGGACTTGCAAATACATTATTTATCGCAACTCCGTTAATATTTTCTGCACTGCAACAATGGTGGCCTTTAAAGCGGGATTATTTAATATAGGAATGCAAGGACAGATGATTGCTGGAGGATTAGCTGCGACTTTTTGGGCAATCACATTTAAAAATTATGTTTTCGGAAATGTGATTGTTGTAATAATAGTGGCTCTAATTGCTGGATTTTTGTGGGCTGGAATAGCAGGATTTTTACGTGCAAAATTTGAGATGAGAGTAATTAGTACAATTATGTTAAACTATATTATGCTAGAATTACAAAATTTCTTATTAAATGGGCCTTTAAAGGATCCAGCTTCACAAATACACAATCTCCACGTGTTTTTGAAGGGCAAGATTACCGTTACTTTTTGCAAATATTACAGACAAAACTTAAATTTTGGTTTTATAATCGCAATTCTTTTGACAATAGGGATATTTTTCTTTTCAAATATTTCAAAAAGGATATGAGATAAAAGCAGTTGGACAAAGTGATACAGTTGCTGAAATGCAGGGAATTAATCAAAAATATATCATGTTTTTAGCAATGGGAATCGCTGGAGCTTAGTAGCTGGACTTGGTGGAGCTGAACGTGTTTTTAGGGAGGAGCTTAGAATATTCATACACTGAACTTATAATGGAGATTACGGATTTACAGGACTTGCGGTAGCCTTCTTGGAAAAATAATCCATTTGGAATATTAGTTGCGGCAATATTTTATGCGGCACTTGAAGTTGGGGGACAAATGTTGCAGCAAAGATATCAGATTGATAAAAATTGTATTTATTATACAAGCATTAATCATCATTTTTGTAGCCTCAGAAAATTTATTTAAATTTATGTAATACAAAAGAAAGCAGCGTAAATTGATTATCAAATAAAAATATTAAGTCAGAAAGGAAAAATTAAAATGATTATAAAGCAAATATTCGATTTAATACAGCAAACAATAAATAGCACCTCAATTCTTATAACAGCCGTGGAGCGTGTATTTCTGAAAAAGTGGAGTCATTAATATTGGGCTAGAAAGGAATTATGCTGAGTTCAGCATTTGCAACGGCAGTTGTCAATATTGCCACAGAAATCCATATTTGGGGATAATTTTGGAGTAATAGTAGGAATCTTAATTTCACTAATTCACGCAGTAATCAGTATTAACCTGAAAGGAAATCAAATTATAAGCGGAGTTGCAATCAATCTATTCGCAGCAGCAACAACATCATACCTAATAAAAGCCATTTACAAAAACAGCTGGAAATACTCCATTAGCAAAATCATTGGCAAACTGCCCAGTAATGATAATCGTAATCTATGGAATCGCTAATCGCAATGTATTTCTTCTTATACAAAAACAGTTTTAGGTTTAAGAATCCGTTCAGTTGGAGAACATCCGCTAGCAGCCGACACGGTAGGAATAAGCGTTTACAAAACAAGATATATAAGCGTACTATATCAGGAGCATTGGGAGGACTAGGAGGAGCTTATCTTACATGCATCCTACTCCCCAGCCTTTTTCAAAACAACATGTCAGCAGGACGTGGATATATCGCAATGGCTGCAATGATCTTTGGAAAATGGAATCCGTTAGGAGCAATCTTGGCAAGTTTATTGTTGCTTTCGGACAAGCATTCATCGACGTTTCCCAAAAACAATCAGGGCTACCAATATCTCAGCAATTTTTGACAATGATACCGTATATTTTGACATTGTTGGCATTGGTTGGATTTGTAGGGAAATCGAAAGAACTGCAAAGCATCAGGATTGCGTATGAAAAATAAAATTAAATGATTTAAAAGAGGAATAAAAATGCTAAAATCTTATCAGGAAATAAATGCTGAAACAATTGACCGTTGGATTGAAGAAGGCTGAGAATGGGGACAGCCAATTAGTCATGAAAACTTATTTAAATGCTAAAAATGGTAATTGGAATGTTCTTTCTACACCAACAAATCCATGTACCTCACGAATGGTTTGGAAAGCTTAAAAGATAAAAATATTAGGACTGGCTTCTGGTGGTGGACAGCAAATGCCTATATTTAGTGCTTTAGGGGCAAACTGCACTGTTTTGGATTATTCAGATAAACAGCTGGAAGCTGAAAAAATGGTTGCAGAACGTGAAAAATATGAAATAGAAATTATCAAAGCCGATATGACAAAAATTGCCATTTGCAGATAACAGTTTTGACATAATTTTTCATCCAGTAAGCAATTGTTACATTGAAAAAGTCGAGCCTGTATTTAAAGAATGCTACAGAATTTTGAAAAAAGGTGGAATTTTATTGTGCGGCTTGGATATTGGAACAAATTATACTGTAGATGAAAAAGGAAGAAAAATCATCAATAGTCTTCCATTCAACCCATTAGTCAACGAAGAGCAAAAGAAAACAGCTGGAAGAACAGGACTGTGGAATTCAATTTTCCACACAATATCAGAACAGATAGGGTGGACAATTGAAAGCTGGATTTAAATTAACAGATATTTATGATGATACAAATGGATTTGGAAGGTTGCATGAACTTAATATTGCAAGTTTTGTGGCGACAAGAGCAATAAAAAGAATAAAAATGAAAAAGCTGTTTTGTAAGTTTTTCAAAAATAACTGACTTATGAAATGCAGTCTGTAAAAATTTTTATGGACTGGAGTATAAAAATGGTAATATTAGATGATGAAGAATATGATAAAGTCTGGGATATGGTTTATGATAGATTTAATTTTAATCCTAGTATTGATAAAAAGAAAATAGCGTTTGAATTTAAAGAGCCATATATAGTTTATGATATTAGTTATCATTATGAAAAATTTAGAAGAAATTAAAGGATTTGTAGTTTAGGGGATTTAAAAAGAAGTTAGAGATAAAATAACGGAAATCTTTTAAAATGTACTAAGGAGAATGAAGAATTGTATGCGATTGGATTGGCAACATTCTTGTTTTTAGGTATAATCCTCGTATTAAAGATAAACCCAAATTTATAAGTTAAAGATGAACGCTATTGGGGTGGTGGTTATACTGCATATTTTTCCAACATATTGTCCAAATGGAGATTATTATTTTTTTATAGATGTTGATTTTCGCTTTGGATATTTAGGGACATCACTTAGCAACAAAAAGTTTTGATATATGGGAAAAATTGATAGAAGAATTTAAAAAAAGCTGATTTAGAGGATTTAAGTTAATTGAGGAGAAAAAAATTAGAGAGGAACATTGAAGAAAATGAAAGACAACAAAAATAAAGATTGCAGGGAGCTAGAGAGCATAATTTACAAAATATTGATATTGAGATTCCGAAAAATGAACTGGTTGTAATTACTGGAGTTTCTGGGAGTGAAGTCTTCACTTGCATTTGATACGATTTATTCAGAAGGGCAGAGAAGGTATGTTGAGAGCTTTGTCGACTTATGCAAGAATGTTTATTGGGCAGATGAAGAAACCTGAATTAGATAGTATTGAAGGGCTTTCTCCTGCGATTTCGATTGAACAGAAAAGTGTGTCGAAGAATCCACGTTCGACTGTTGGGACAACTACGGAAATTTATGATTATATGAGGCTTTTGTGGGCACATATTGGGGAAGCGCATTGTCCGATTTGTCATAGAAAAGTGGAAAAACAGTCGATACAGGAAATTGTCGATAATTTGATGAGTTCTAGAAAAGAAAAGGATAAAATGATAATTTTGTCGCCAGTTGTGATTGATAAAAAGGAACTCATAAAAATTTATTTTTGAATTTGCAGAAAAGAGGGTTTCAAAGGGTTCGAGTGAATGGCGATATTCTTGATTTGAGCGATGAGATTGTTTTGGATAAGAATAAAAGGCATCATATTGAGGTTGTTGTTGACAGGGTCGTGTTTAAAGTGGATAATAAGGAGTTTTTAAGTCGATTGACAGAGGCGGTTGAAACTGCGAGTGAGCTTTCTGATGGGAAAATAATTGTGAATATTAATGGAGAGGATAACAAATTTAGTGAGAATTTTTCTTGTCCAGACCATCCAGATGTTGTATTTCAGATGTTGTGCCAAGACTTTTTCGTTTAATGCACCATATGGAGCTTGTGAAGTTTGTAATGGGCTTGGTTCAAGATTAGAAGTTGACGAGAATAAATTAATTGTTGATGAGAATTTGTCAATTAATGAAGGCGGATAATTTTTCCAGGAGCAACGACTAAAAAAGGGTGGAACTGGGATTTATTCACGGCGATGGAAAAGGCACATAAAAATCGATTTGGATAAAAAGGTGTCTAAATTGACTCGAAAAGAGAAGGATATAATTTTTTATGGAAGTAATAAAAAGTTTAAGTTTTCTTGGAGCGGAGATAGTTTTAGTTATAATGGAAATAGGGATTTTGAGGGAATTGTGAATGGTATTGAGCGTCGATATAGAGAAACTGCTTCGGAGTCGGCAAGGAAGAGATGGAAGCCAAAATATATGACAGAGAGAACTTGTAAAAACTTGTTACGGGAAAACGGCTTAAAGATGTTGTATTGGCGATAACGGTTAATGGCAAGAGTATTATTGACCTGACTGAAGTGAGTGTTGTTGATGCACTTGATTTTTATGAAAAAATTCAGCTTACGGAAAAACAAATGCAGATTGCAGCTGAAATTTTGAAGGAAATAAAAGAGCGGCTAAAATTTATGATAAATGTTGGGCTTGATTACTTGAGTCTTGCTAGAATGACGAAAACGCTGTCTGGTGGAGAATCGCAAAGAATTAGGCTTGCAACTCAAATTGGAAGTAGGCTTACTGGCGTGATTTATGTGCTTGACGAACCGAGTATTGGGCTTCATCAAAGGGATAATGACAAGTTACTTGCGACTTTGAAGGATTTGCGTGATATTGGGAATAGTTTGATTGTTGTAGAGCATGATGAGGATACGATGAGAGAAGCGGATCATTTGATTGATATAGGTCCAGGTGCTGGAATTAATGGAGGAAAGGTTGTAGCACAAGGAACGCCAAAACAAGTTATGAGAAACAAAAAATCATTGACAGCACAATATTTGAACGGAAAAATTAAAATTGAAGTGCCTGAAAAAAGAAGAAAAGCGAGTAAAGAAATTGTTTTGAAAAATGCAAAAGGAAATAATTTGAAAAATGTAACGGCACATATTCCTCTTGAAGTTTTGACGGTCGTGACAGGAGTTTCAGGAAGTGGGAAGTCGACATTGATTAATCAGACATTGTTTCCAGAGCTTCACAACAGGCTAAATAAAGGGAAACTGTATCCACTTGAAAATGGTGGAGTTGATGGGCTTGAAAACTTGGAAAAAGTGATCGATATTGACCAGTCGCCGATTGGAAGAACTCCGAGATCGAATACTGCAACATATACGAAAATTTTTGATGATATTCGTGATTTATTTGCACAGACAAATGATGCGAAAGTGCGTGGATACACGAAAGGAAGATTTTCATTTTAATGTAAAAAGGTGGACGATGTGAAGCGTGTAGCGGTGCTGGAGATTAATAAAATTGAAATGAATTTCTTACCAGATGTTTATGTGGAATGTGAAGTTTGTAAAGGAAAACGGTACAATCGAGAAACATTGGAAGTTCAGTACAAAAGGCAAAAAAGTATCGCAGATGTACTAGAAATGACAGTTGAAGAAGCATACGAATTTTTTAAAAATATTCCATCACTTGAGAGAAAAACTGCAAACATTGATGGATGTGGAATGAATTATATTCAGTTAGGGCAACCTGCGACAACTCTTTCAGGAGGAGAAGCTCAACGGATAAAACTTGCGACTGAATTATCAAAAAAATGTCGAGAGGAAAAACTATTTACATTTTGGACGAACCTACGACAGGGCTTCACTTTGAAGATATCAGAAAATTATTAGAAGTGTTAAACAGATTGGTTGATAAAGGGAATACAGTTTTTAGTAATTGAGCATAATTTGGATGTAATTAAGGGTTGCGGATCACATTATTGATATAGGGCCTGAAGGTGGTTATAAAAGGTGGACAGATTATTGCAGAAGGGACTCCTGAAAGAAATTGCAGAGAATGAAGGATCTTGGACTGGGAAATTTTTGAAGTATTTGAAAAAGATTCTTGATGGATTTTGTAGCAAGTGATAAAGGTAAATTTTATCAAATAGTCAGTGAATAAAATAAAATTTTAGAGTTAAAAGGTAAAACTAATTTGAAAAATATGAAATAATAAATAATATTTTTGTATGATTAACTAGAATAGTTTTAGTCATAAAAAGTTTAAAAATACTATTTTTAAGACTAGATTATAAAAAAGAAAAAGGAGAATGGAATTGGTTATGAAAAGAAATTTATTTTTAAAATGGCATTAGTTATGATTATAACGGTTTTTGGAATAATTTCTTGTGATTTTTCTGGCAAATAAGACATTGAGGGTGCCAGATTCTATGATTACAAAGGAATTGAACAAGAAATTTCCAATTGAAAAAGAATTTTCTGCTGGGGAAAGTTGGACTTAAAAGTCCCTGTGATGAGTTTTGCAGAGATAGACTTTACTTACAGCTGATTATGATGTTTCACTGGCGGGAAAAGCGAAGGGAAAAGTATTTTTGAATAGTCAAGTGAAATTTGATCCAAAAACAAATAAAAGGTATATTTAGTGGATTTGGATATTACTAAAAGTTACTGATGAAAAGGGTAATAAAATAGATGATTCGGTTATGGCAAAAATCACTGAAAGCCTTTATTTCAAATTATTTGGAAACTAATGAAGTTTATACTTATGATGATGACAAAAAGTTAAAAAGTAAAAATATGTTTATAAAAAGATGGAAAACTATTTGTTCAAACTTAATAAATATTTTTAAATTACGGCAAAGTTTCAGTTTTGCCGTTTTTATTGAAAAACGAAAAATTCTTTTGGTAAGATAATATTTAGTGTGAATTGAGAATATTTTTGAAGGAAAAGTAAAGTTGGAAGGAATATTTGACAGATTGAGAAAAATTAACTGCTTTGTCTATTGTGAATAGGGGAGTTGAGTATTTTTAATAAGCAAAAAGTAAAATTAATGTTGTTTATGGAAAAAGATGATAAAATAGTGGTAGAATCACAAGTTGATGGAAATTATGAAATGCCTACAATATTAATATAACTTATTTTTATGAAGATGGAAAGCCAGATAATAGAATTATATATGGTTGTGACTGTCCTAACTTTAAAGATACAAAAAGCCTTGCAAGCATATTATTGCAACTGGGATGGCTGCAGATGCTGAAGTTAAGGCTGGAAATATTTATTTTAAGGAAAATAGAGAATTTAAAGAGAAAAAGAAGATAAAAATAGCAGTAATCGTATAAAATTTCAGAAAATGAAGTGTATGATGAAATTCTTAGAAGCTGAAAAATTTTAGGAAAAAGAAGAAATACTTATGAGAAGATTGAAGAAAAAGAAATTAAGAGTTTAGGAAAAGCTGGAAAAAAATTAAAGAATTGATAAAACTAAGATTCCAGATTCAGACAGAGTATAAAGCTGGCATGAAATAGAGCAGTTATCATCTACATTATCAACATTGAGAGTAAAGGCAGGAGAAAAAGTTTAAAATTATATAAAGGATTTAGAATCTTTATTTATTCAGTAGAAAATGAGCAGTTTATGATAGTTACTCAAAAATATTTATAATCCGGATTTGCATTATTTTCAATGAAAACAGATAAAAAGGTGATAAAATCTTAGCAACTATTTTAAGATGAGTTTTGGAATGAATTTTAATAATTATTATGTATGGAAAAGCCACAGGTGAAATAATAGATCAATGCTGGCAGAACAGATATTTTCAACCATAGAAAATAAAAAGACAATAAGATCTGGCAGCAAGACAATTTATGTGACTGGAGAATACGAGCCTATGTTGCATTTCAAAAAAGATGAGAATGAAATATAATTATAGAAATTTTACAGTTTTATCACCAACAAGTCGTTATTTTACTTTAAAAATGATTGTGTCAAATATTGAAAAATTTCATAAAATGAGTGATGCAGAGTGGGAAATAATGAATACTCTTACAGATGGAACTAGAAAAGGGACAGAATATCTGAATGAGAATATCAGGAAAGTTGTTTGATGAAATAAAAGGAGTTCTTTCAAAATATGAAATTCAATTGCTAAGAGTTACGAAAGAGTATGGAGCAGTAAATATTTTTGTAGAGGAAGGCAATGGGAAAAAAATAAACTTCAAGTAACAATTTCCTGCCTTGAGGAAAAGTATTAGGACAGATGATGGCTATTTTGTTCCTATAAAAACTTCAAAGGAAATTTCTGAAGATTTTTCAAAAATATGCAGATGCTCAGATTATTGAGTTAGAAGTATAGAATGTATGTTGGTTAGGGCAAAGCAGTTAAAGAAGTCAGATGACATTGTACTAGTGATTGATAGAAATGAATTTTTTAGCAATGGCTGATATTATTGATGAAAAAATATTCAGAAAGGTGAATATTAATGTGGTGATAAAATAAAAAGTTCGTAAAATTGGTGTGGATATTATATATAGATCTGTTGAAAATGAACTTTTTAGTGTAAATTTTCAATAATGAGGAATTGATGAGAAGGATGTTGAAACAGTTCTGGAATCAGTGAGAAATGAAGAAAGATTTGTGACATTGTCAAAGCGGTGAACTTGTAAAAAGATTGCCAATAGGGAGCACTGAAGAAATGGTTGGAATCGTTGATGCAATGAACGATTTGAAAATTGGTGAAAATAAAATTTCTAAAATAGAGGCATTGCAGCTGGCACTAGGGTTTCTAGCAGTATTAACAAGGAATTGAATGAAATTGAAGAATTTAAGCAGCTTTTTCCAGAAAATAAAAACGTGAAAAATAAAGGCCTTCAAATATAAAGGTAAAAATTATTTCCATATCAACAAATTGGGTTTAATTGAGCTTAAAAATATGTATGATATTGGTTGGCGGAATTTTGGCAGATGATATGGGACTTGGGAAAACTTTGCAGGCGATTTCGCTATTTCGGAAAATTCAGTTGGAAAATGAAGATTTGCTTGGGATAATTATTGTTCCAACTTCACTTTTGCATAACTGGAAGGAGGAATTTTATAAATTTTTCGGATATAAAAAGCCGATTCTTGTGAGAGGAATACTGAGACAAGGAAGAATTAGTTAAAACTGAAAGAAAGGTTTTTGATAACGACTTATCAGACTTTTAGAAATGATGTGAAAAATTATAAGGATAAAAATTTGATGTGGCGATATTGGATGAAGCACAAAATATAAAAATGTGTCTTCTCTTGTAGCGACAAACAGAGTTAAAAGTGCTGTAAACTTTGCTGACAGGAACTCCTATTGAAAAATAGCATTATGGAACTTTTGAGTCGATTTTTGACTTTATTTTGCCTAGTTATCTTGATAATATAACAAAATTTAGAAAAATATAAAAATTCATAAATAATCCAGATTCATATTTAATTTGAAAAATATAGTTTCTCCATTTATTCTGCGAAGAACAAAAAGATGAAGTGCTAACAGAATTGCCTGAAAAAGTTGAAAATAATATGATTGTAGAATTGAGCAAAAAGAGCAGAAAAAGCTGTATATGGCTTATGTTAAAAGGGCGAAGAAGGAGCTTGGGGGTTGACAAGGAGAAAATAACAATCTAAAAAGTTCTGGCAATTTTGACAAAATTACAACAAATTGCAATTCTCCACAATTATTTGATGAGAATTATACTGGTGAAGTTGCTAAAATTGAATTATTGAGGGAAATGATACCAGATATTTTAGAAAAATGGTCATAGAATGATTATTTTTCACAATTTTTAGAACATTGAAGAGGAAATAAAGGAGGAATGAAAAAGGAAAACGTAGAATATTTTTACATTGATGGAAGCATAAAGTCAAAGAACGAATGGAAATTTCTAAAAATTCAATTCAGGCGAAGAGGGCAAGTTGTCTTAATTTCGCCTAAAAGCTGGAGAAAGGACTAAATTTAATTGGAGCAGATGTCGTAATTCACTATGATCCATGGTGGAATTTTTGCTGTGGAAAAATCAGGCAAGCGATAGAGCCTACAGAATTGGTCAGAAAAAGAGTGTTCAAGTTATTAAAACATAACTGGAAAGGAACAATTGAGAATAATAAAAATTCAGGAGAATAAGCGGGCTTTGGTGAAAATATCTTAGGGAAGATAGCGGAAATAATGATTCAAAAGAAATTTTTTGAGATGGATGAGAAGGAATTAATGGAACTTTTGAGTTTTGAAAATAATTTTGTTTAATAAAATATAATTTCTTATGATGTTGACAATTCTGAGAAAAAGTGATATACTAGTTAAGTCATACTAGCCGGGGAGTTAGCGGTGCCCTGTATCTACAACCGCTTTAGTAGAGGTGATCGTCAGGTTGAGGGAAGTTTTGAGTGTCAACGTCTTATTTCAAAGTGTTGAAAAATAGTCCCATATTGTAGAGAGTTAGCGAAACGTGTCAGGTCAGGAACGAAGCAGCACTAAAGTTAATTTCTTTAGGTTTATGAGTAGCTGTTTTTTGAGCTCTTGACTTAGAAACGGATGGTAGAACCTTTTCGAGAGTTTGACGTATGACTTTTATTTTTTTAACTTCCTAAACGGAGGTTTCAATGAAAGTAGTCGAGTGGGATAAAAAGAGATATTGGTAATATTTTGAAATAGACATATTGGAGGCAGATCCAAAATTTTTCTTTTAATAAGAAAAAGGAAGATATATATATGCAATAATGAAGATTTATACGGTTATGCAGTTCTTAGTTTAGGTAATATTGCGGAACTGAAAAATATTTATTTTACCGAAATTGAGAAATAATGGATATGGGACGTGAAACATAGATTAATTGACTTACAAATAGAAATTTTTGATTCACTAATCGTAACTAATCATAAAAATGAATAATTTTTCTTGAAAACAGCGGTTTATAGAACACAAGACGGATATATCTTGAATAATTTAAGAAGGAAAAAGCAGGAAGAAAATATGCTTTTTATTTCAAAATTTGCAATTTGTGTAAATATTATTTTAAAGCTTTTTAAAAATTGTCAGCTGGAAAGATTTTTCAGCATGTCGCTACTTTCAGACGGGTTAAAATTCACTTTCAGATTTGATTACAAATATTTTAGTTATTGTAGGATTAAAGTTGGAAGCAATCCTGAAGATAAAGACATCCTTTGGGCATGGAAAGATAGAGTCAGTTTTGTAGTGATAATTGGGACATTTTATAATGATAACAGCTTTCTGAGCTGATAAAGGATAATTTTTCAAAATTGACATCTCTTAGATGAAAATGAATTTGAAGATTACAGTTATTCAATAATTGTAACAATTTTAGCGATATTAATAAAAATATTTCAATTGTCTTTTATGAAAAAAAGGGTAAAAAATAATAATTCATTAATAAATTCAGTTTGCTTACAGATTATAATTCGAATATTGTAATTTCTGTTTCTGTTTTAGCTCGGACTGTTTTTATCAAGGATTCATCCTGTATTTGACACAATTGTGAGATTTATCGTGTCAATCTATATTATAAAAAGCAGTTATGAGCTAATAAAGGAAAATTCATTAATATTGCTGGATTCACAAGATGATGAACTGATTGAAAAGAATACGTTCGAAATATTGCGATTTGAAGAGATTGAAAATGCCCACGATTTTCGGATGACAACTTCGGGAAAGAGATATTTATATGTTTGTTGATGTTAGAATGGATAAAAATAAGACGATTGAAGAAACACGATATTACAAATAAAATTTCAAAAGATTAAACATAAATATAAAAATATAAAAAGCTTTTGATTCATATTGAACCTGTTTATGAAGATGATTAAATTTTTGAAATAGAAATTAAATAAGTTACTAATTTATAAAAATATAAAGGAGATATAGTAAAATGATAGATAAAACATGAGAAATACAAGATTTTAAAAAAATATTATTGAAGATTCTGATTTTACAAAGACAATGTTTTATTCTGGTGTGCAATGATTATAGCTTCAATAGGATTAAATACAAAATTCTGTTGCAGTAGTTATTGGAGCATGTTGATTTCAGCCACTAATGTCCTTAATTCAGTCGCTAGGATTAGGATTATCAAATGGAAATAAAAAGAGTTTATGTGTCACTTTTTAGATTGGAATTTTTATGATTAATAAGTGTAGTAAGTTCCACTTTTTATTTTTAGTAAGCCCTATAAATGATGCAACATCACAGATACTCAGAGAACTTATCCTACTTTATGGGATGTTTTAATCGCAATTTTTGGTGGAACTGCAGGAGTAATTGGAAAAACTGAAGAAGATGGTGGAAATGTAGGTTCCTGGAGTAGCTATTGCAACAACATTAATGCCTCCTTTGTGTGTAGTAGGTTGGGATTGCTCATGGGAATCTGAAAATTTTTCTTGGAGCAGGATATTTGTTTATAATAAATGTATTTTTTATAATGATAGCAACATTAGTTGATTGATAGTTTATTCTGGAAAATATTTTTGAAAGCAGGACATAAAATTTCAATAAAAAGACAAATAATATTTTTATATAGTAAGTTTAATCTATAATTATTCCAAGTATATATACAGCAACAACTTTAGTTCAAGATACAGCGAGAAAATTCATTAAAAATTTATTTCAAGGAGTTAAAAATCATTATGTTTTTGATAATTCTATTAATAAAAGATAAAACCGTTACTTTTAAAAATTGTGGGAGATACCTTTAAAAACAGGATATTGAAATTAGACTGGAAAAATATAGATTGAAAACTATGAAATTAAAAATACAGCAGTTATCAAATGAAAAATATTTGACAGACTGGGACTATCAAAAATATTTAAATGAAGAAAAAACAAAGAAAATACAGATGCGTTTAGCATGAAAGTGAAAAATGAAGATCAGGCAATTTTGGAAAGTGATTTAAAAGCTGTTGAAAACGTTTTATGTAAAAATTTTTCAAATAGCATTAGTGGAGATTAAAGGATTGGGAAATTGATAGATGCAAAATAATAATGAAAACTTTGTTGTTTTAGGATATTGGAAATGAAACAATGACAGATGAAATCGCTGATAAAATCTTGAGTTTAATACTGAGATATGAAATTATTATTGATAAGCAAGAGAAAGTTAATGCAATATCTAAGAAAAATCAAAATAGATTTTTGAGTAAAATAATAGAAATTCAATAAAAGTTAGAAAAATATAAAAATCTTGTGAATAAATGGATGATTAGAAAGCCTTGACAAATAGCTTTGAATTTATTATAATAGTTTGTATAATGTAAAGAAAAATTATAAGTTTTATAATTCTTTACAATGTTAGATTAGTATTAATAATATAAAATTTGAAAGGAGTCGATAAATAATGGCAGTACCTAAGAAAAGAACTTCAAAAGCAAAAAGAAAATATGAGAAGATCACATGGTCAATTAAAGCTCAAATATTGTGTAAAGCTGATGGATCAATAAGAAGACCACACAGATTAAACTTGAAACAGGGTTTACAGAGGTGAGACAAGTAATAGCTAATGAAACTACAGGAAGCTGAATAGTTTTCAAAACAAGTTTTATGTCTTGCTTTTGATTACAATTTGATAATTTGATCGTTTTGCAGTTGTATTTTTAAGTAGTGATGAACTTTAGTAGAATAATTTTAAATTTGAAAAATATAAATAGGGAAAAATAAAAAATAAATTTGAGGTGAGATATAGAAAGTTGGGATTTGAGGAACAGGATCTTACTGTGCCTAGAAAAGATAATGACAAATGATGATTTGCCAGGATTGTGGATACAAATGATGAATGGATAACAGTTAGAACTGGTATCAAGGAAAGAAAAGAGTTGCAGATGAAAATGAAGCTACATCTGATTTGGCATTTAGAGCTGCTGAAAAAAGGCAATTGAAGATGCGAGGAATAGATAAAAATGAGATTGACTTAGTTATTGTTGCAGCAATGCACTCCAGATTACAGAACACCGTCAACTGCGGCATTAGTTCAAAGATAGGTGGGAATAAATGCTGCTGCATTTGATTTAGGTGCAACTTGTACAGGATTTGTTTATGCCTATTCAGCTGGACATAGCTTTATGGCTGGACTTTTATAAAAAGTGCTTGTTATTGGGGCAGAAACAGTGTCAAAGAGTAGTTGACTGGACAGACAGAGAACTTGCATCCTATGTTGGAGATGGTGCAGGAGCTGTTGTGCTTGGAGAGTGGAAAATGGAGGATATTTGTGCAAAGCCATCTTGTGGCTGCAGTTCTGGAGCAAGTGAACTTTTAGTGCCTGCTGGTGGAACTAAGAGCCTGTATCAAAGGGATTGAAAAGCAAGGATATTTGCTTGAAAATGAATGGAAGAGAGAGATATTTAAATTTGCAGTGAAAGTATTTCCAGAAACAGTTGAAAATGTGCTGCAAACAAGCTGGAATTACTGCAGATGATGTTGATTTATTTATTCCGCATCAAAGCAAATATTAGGAATTATTGAAGTCGATTGCAAAAACGAGTTTAAGCAGCCAGCTGAGATAAGTTTTTGTAAATTTGAATAAATATGGAAATACTTGGCAGGATCAATTTCGATAGCTCTTGATGAGGCGATAGGAAGAGGAAAACTTAAAAAGGAATAAGTTTGTTGCTACTGGATTTGGTGGAGGACTGACTTATGGTTCGATTATGGTTGAGAGTTTCAAAATAATAATTTATAAATATATGATTAATTGTTAAAACTTGTAATTTTTAAAAATTTCGAGAGTATAATGTAATGAAAATATTTAAAAACTAGATTTATTAGGTTTGACTATAAATTTAGAAAATATAATAAAATAATATAAGTTATTTTTAAAGTATAAAAATAAAAATAATAAAATTCAGTAATTTATTATTCTGAAATTATAAATAAGTAACTTAAATAGAAATTTCTGAATCATAAAAATAAAAAATTTTTAAATATTGAGGAGGAAGAGTATAGAATTCAAAAAATATTTTGGGGATTAGTAATTGTAGTTTTAAGTTTATTTAAGTTTATACCCGAAGATATTATGAAGTACATATGCAAATTATCAGGTAGTAATGATTCTTGTGAGGGCTTATTTCACTGGTTAAAAAGACATGGATGGATTTTTCTTTGTGTGAGTTAATATATTTGTACATCACCCCTAACTATGTATGGGAAAATTTGCCGCTATTTATAGTTCCATTGATTTTAGGATTAGTTGTTGATTGGTTGGTGTAAAAGAACTTTGTTGACAAGAAGCGCTGACTAGGTTCAGTAATAAGAATATAAGGATCAAGGAAGAAAGTAGTTGAAGCGGAGAGAGAAGATAGTTTTTCAATTAAAAATTTTTGAGTATTAAAAACTACAGAAAATTAGAGGAAGTCTATATGGCAAAAATTGCTCTTTGTATTTCAGGACAAGGGACACAGTATGCTGGAATGGGTAAAAGAGTTATATGATGAAGTAAATGGTAGAAGATAATAATTGATAAGATTTTGAAAATAATGAGAGATGTGAAAAAGGTTATTTTGAAGGAAAGATGAAGAAATAAAAATACAAAAATATGCACAGCCTACAATTGCGCTATTTTCAGTTGTCTTAACAAAATTATTAAGGAAAAAGGAATAAATGCAGATTTTGCAGCTGGACACAGTTTAGGAGAATACAGTTCATTATATGCTGCTGGGTTTTGAATGAAATTGATACATTAAAATTAATTTCAAAAGGAAATCATGAGCAATGCTAATATTAGTGAGTGAGATAAAACATGCAATATTGGGACTTAGTGCAACAGATGTTGAAAATATCTGTAATGAAATTGATGGAACTGTGGAAGCGGTAAAGTATAACGAACCAAAGCAGACTGTGTCATCATGGAGAAAAAAGTAATTGAAAAATCTTGACTTATTTAAGGAAAAAGGTGCAAGAGAAGAGCATTGCCACTAGCGGTTTCAGGGCCTTTTCATTCATCATTAATGAAAACCTGTTGCCAGAAGTTTTGAAAAAGATTTGAAAACTATACTTGGAACGATCCATCAACTCAGTGTTGCAAATACTACAGCAAAGTATTTGACTTCAGCTGAAGATATTAAGAATGAATTAGCCACAAAGCAAACATTTTGGTCCAGTAAAATGGGTTGACACAATAAATAAACTGGCTGAAAATGAAGTTACAAAAATTTATGAAAATCGGTCCAGGAAAAAGTATTGGCAGGATTGATTAAAAATTAATAAGGAAATTGAAGTTATTAATATTGAGAAAATGTTGAAAATTTATCAAATTTAGTTGACGAATAAGTACTTTTTCTTTTGAAAAACTTTGTTTTGTAAATATAAAATGAAAATCTTAAAGAAATACAAAAAGTATGAAAAAGACTGACTTAGAGAGTGAATTTCTGGGTTCAGTCTGTTATAAGAAAATCAGTTCATATTTTTATATAAAAAACTAGAATTTATAGTTATTTAAAAATATTTTTAATTTAATATTGACTTTATTAAAAATATAGTATAAATTTATTAAATAAAAAATTAATTAAAGGAATTAGTATGGTGAAGTTATAAAAAGGAGTAAAATTGAAAAGATGAAAAGAAGGAGGCAAGTAGAAAATTAAAGGAAGAAAAAGGATTTACACTTGTGGAAGTGATTTTAGTAGTGGCAATCATTACGATAATATCGGCGTTGCAGTGCCACAGGTTGGGAATATTTAGAATCAAAGCTAATAGAAACAAGGTGATCAGAGGCGGTTGCAGAGGCAATAATACGACAACTTCTTGGAGTAGTGATCATGGAGGATTCACTAAAAACTTGCAGGATATTTTGACGAGCATGGAAATCTAAATAAACTTGGGATTGGGCTGGATAGCAATGGAAAATTTAAAATTGGAAATATTGAAGAAATGTAGTTTTATCAGGATGGAGAGGTTTTTGCTAAGGTTGCTGCGGGAAGTAAAGAGCGTTTGCGGGAAGAAAGTAGGAAGTGATGAATTGGGAAAGTATTAAATAACATGAATTGAAGTTGTAAAAATGTTGTATCAGAATAATTTGGGTTGATGTAAAAAGAATAATTCCTGAAGAAGTGCCCAGTTATTTTGATTATTTTTAGGACATAACAGCAGTTCAAAATGACAATTTTTGAAAAAGTATTATTTGGGAATTTGTGCCTATTCAATGCCGATGATTGTACTTTATATTTTAGAGGATTATTTTTGGAAAAATGTTAATCGGCTTTGGAGATGTAAAAGCTGATGATGGGGAGTTGGAGGCTTCTGGGATATTTTGAAATAGAAAAAGTGTTAAATTTTTATATATGATTTTTGTATATTTTTCAGGAATTATGTGCTTTTTATTTTTATTTTTGAAAAAATGGAAAAATGATGATATATTCCATTGCACCGATTGTTGTCGTAAGTTATGTTATTTTTAGAATTTTTAATAAGTAGCTGGTGAAAAATATGAAGAAAAATAAAGGAGAAAGCGTTAATTGAGAGTCTTATTTCAATGTTTTTGTTACAGTTGCAAGTTATTCAGTTTCAAATTTATTTTTGAAAACATTTCAGACAGATGTGAAGTGGATGAGTTTGGATATGTAAGCATAGAAAATATGATTGAAATAATAAGGGGAAAAATATGAGAAATATTGAATTTTAGCGGAAAATATAAGATTTCAAAAGTAGATGATTTTTATAATAGATTTGCAGTTGAGTATCAGATTTTATTTTGAACAAGGAAGGATAAAAGGAAAAATTCAGGATAAGATAAATGTGGAAATAAAAGAGGACAGATGGGTATTTTTGCTAAATGAAACTGGGGAAGAGAATATATTTTTGAAAATAAATGTTGATAAAATAAAGGATTATTACTACTACTAGATTTTTGATAAAAATAGTCCAATTATAAAATATAAGGGGATAATGATTGGAAAAATATAATGGGTATTTGCTCATTGAAAATATTAATAAAGCATGTTTATATTTCTGTGCTTGATTTGTGATTTCTGTATTTCTGAAGCGGATGGTTGATATGGAAAAAGCTAAGAAGGACAGCCAGAAAATGTATGAAAATGTATTTTCGAGTGGATAGTGTTTTGGATATGAAATAGAGATATTCGAAGTTTTTCTTATGAAGAGAAAAAATAATAATATTTTTGTCAGGAAAATTTCATAATTTTTAAATTGAACGAAAATTTTTATAAGATTGAATATGACAAAAGGAAAAGCTTTTTGTTTCAGATGCTGAAAATAATGGAAAATTTGGAAATGCAAAGGTGTGAAGTAGGAAATTTGATGACAAAAGTTTGAAAAATTGGGAAAAATTGCTGATTATTCGATGAGAAAATAATAAAGAGATGTCAGAGCTGTAAAAATTTAGTATAAATTGAGTTTTTGGATAATGAAAAATAGATATTTTAACGGGATAAAGAAATATTGGACAGGGGAAAATTAAGCTTAAATAGAGAAATAAAGGGAGCAAGTTTAGTTTATGTTTTGGTAATTTTATCAATAATTTCAGCATTTTCAATTAATTTTGCCTATTATGTACAGAAGAAGAAGGATATGGTATTTTTGAAAAGTCGTAAGGAAAGCAGAGTAGAGAAAAAGTTTTTAGTTCAGAAGAAAATCAGAATGTGGAAAGAATTTTGGAGGTGGGATTAACTTTTGATGAAATTCAATTTTGCTGGGAGAAGAAGGGCGGTATTTTGACAGTGTTTGAAAAAGATGGACAAAATATTAGTTAACTTGATATTTTTGGAAAAAGATATTGAAAGTATTAGAGTACAGGATTAAGTCTATAAGTGATGAAAGTGATAATGAATATTCATTTGCCGCTTGAGGAAAATAGGTTTATAGTGATTTGAAAGTTATTTTTGGAAGGAAAATTTTGGGAGAAGAGCTTTTATTTTTGTGAAAAAGTTGGGTTTAGGTGAGCCCGCTGGAAGTGGAGATGAGAGTTCTGGAATCAGAAATTTTTATAAATGATTAGAATTAGTAAAAGGGGGTGATGGAAGAAAAATATATATATATAAAATAAAAATAAAAGTTTATATATATTTTTAATGATGAAATATATTTTTGAAAATCAGGAATTGAAATGGCTGGAGTCGTTTTTGAGGAAAATAACATTGACGTAAAACTGTCTATATTTGCATTATTCGTATTTTTGTTTGATAATTTTGATGGAAATATGGAAAAACTGGTAAAGAGAAAAATCATATTGAAATTCAGGACTGTAAAATTTGAAAATATTTCAGAAATTTTAAAGATTAATTTTGTAAAAAGAAAAATGGTTATAAATCATTTTGGAAAATCGTTTTTAGATATTTATTTGGATAAAGGGAATATTGGGATAAAACTGCTTGAAAAAGTATTCGGCAGTAATTTCAAAATTGAAAGTGGATTTTGAGGCTGTTTATAATTATTATAAGGATGGAAATTTTAGAGTAAGTCAGGATGATGATTTTGAGAATGAAAAGTTTCTTTTGAAAATGAAGAAAATTTTCAGGATGTGGTCAAGAAAGTGATGAAGAAAATCTCAAAAATGGAAATTTTTGGAAATGAAGGTACTGATGAAACTCAAAATAGAAATTATTGAAAATACAGATGTAATAGAAATTTTTGGCGAGATAGAGAAATTGAGTCAAATGAGAATCTTTAGAAAATGAAAATGGTAAAATTAATTTCTGCAGCTGGGAGAAAGAAAAATAGTCTTAGGATTTTGATTAAGGATGGGAAAATTATTGAGATTGAAAAATTGAATTGAAAATTGAAGATGTGGATGATGTTGAAAATTTTGAGTTTTGGAGATATAAGAGCGGTTATAGGAGATGAAGAAAACGATGTGAAAGTTATATTTGCAGGGGCAGAACTTTCAGATAGCCTTGATTTTATAAAGAAAACGGCTATTTTTGACAGGAAAAGTGTGAAAAATATAAAACACTTTTAGAGATTATTATTGCTGGAATTCTTATATTTTACATATTTCTTGATTTATAATTCAATTCCTTCCAGACTGTGGAAAATGAAGTTATCAGAAAAGGAGATAAAGTCGCTGGAAGGATTACTTGAAAAGAAAAGGCTGAGAAATTCCCTGATTATTCAAAGACTTGCGACTCTTCGTGAGATTGATGGCGGGATAAAAAGGCAGGGTATTATTCGGTTATAAAATTTTTAGTTGAAAATAGCAAAAATGGGATTGATTATACGAGAAATTAATTAGTGACAAAATGGATTGTACAGAAATGGAAAAATTTAACAATTTTGAGACTTGAGAATAATATTTTAAAGAAAGATATCCAAATTCTGAATTGGATATTTAAAAAGGATAATAAATGCAGCAACAGTTTTTGATATGATTGAGCCATTTTCAAAATTATAATAGGAAGAGAAAAATGATAAAATTAAATTTTAAGATGATATTTGTGAGTTGGAATTGTATACAGTGGTAGTAATAAAAGTATGGGGAAGTATAAAATTTTGAATAATAGAAAATTTTAATTGAAAATAAAGGAATCTGGAAAGTAAAATTGTGAATGTGGTGGAAAGCAAAAAATGCCGAAAGAAGTAAAATTGTGGGAGAATATAGCGAGATAATAGCAGTGCAGAGAAATTATCGTTTTATCCATAAAAATGAATCGGAATTTAAGAAGATGATTTATGTATTTTTCACATGATACGGACTGAAAATGAAATTTCAAAGTCTGAGAATGTGTGGGGAAGAAATGGTATAGGCAAATATATTCATTTTACAGTATATGGAAGTTTGAATGATTTGGGAAATTTATTTGTTGTGAATAAAAAGCAGAAAAATATATTGATCATCTAAAAATGTTTATGGAACTTACTAGTGATGGGTTCAAAATCTCGCTGGGATTATAGAGAAAAGTTGAAGATAAAGTAAATTAGTATTTAATGCAATCTTTTGCAAAAATGTAAGTTGAATTAATGAAAAGGACGATTTGTTAAAAATTATAAAAAATAAAGGATCAAGAATTGAAAAAGAGTTACAATTTTTGATGGAAAAGAAAAATTTAAGTTTATGATCACTTTAATTCTGTATTTTTCAGGAAATAATATTTTTGGGGCAAAAGTGGCTGACTATGTTAATAAAAGCGATGTGGAAAATGCTCATATTTTTATGAAGTTCAAAAGTGCAGACTGATAATAAAAAGATAAATGATAGAATAAAGCCCATAATAGTAAGCAGGTAGTAAAAATAGTCAGATGGGCATAAAAATAATAATTCTGTGTAAAAAGGAAGAAGATAAAAATAAAAGAGAATAGTCAGAATCAAAAGCAAAATCAGGTACAACAGACTGTAGAAATAGAAAACTGGGGAAGTTGATTTAGAATATGAAAACGGAAAAGATATTACTGAGGGCCTTAATGGATTCTTTGGATTTGAAGTGATTGGAATGACAATAAGGGTTATTTTAGTGGGGATGAGAATAAAATTGAGGAGATGAAAAAGATTATAAAGTCGCTAGATAAGAGAAAAGGAGCAGTTATAATAAAAGGGACTATAATTGATACAAGTTCTAATTTAGTTTGAAAGACTTGGAATTGATTGGAGCATAAATAGTGATAAAATGGGTGCGATAAAGATAATTTGGTGTAAAATTTTTGAATGGAGGGTTTCATTGCATCAATCTAAAAGGCGGAAATTTTGCAAGATAGATTTTGAATTTACTGAAGGAAAATGGGGATATCAGGTTGAGAGGCCATGCCGACCCACTTATGATTGTGGAAAACGAAGAGGAGAATTGAAGGTTACAGAAAGAGAGTGCTTGTTGGAGAAAAGAAAAGCTACGAAGAATGATACTGAATATGTAGAGCCGATCTGGAAGCGAGTTGTTTTAAAATAAATCCTAAATTAGGAGAATTAATGGGTGAAGAAAATTTTGCTTAAAAATTGATACGGAAATAAGCAATTTTAAATTGACTTCGAGTTATAGTACTATTCTGGCGCTAAAGCAGAAAAATCAGACTGAACAACGATTACACTGAATAATGGCGGTTCAACTTTTATTGGAGGATTAAACAGGATGTAAGCAGAAACGATGAAGAGTTCCGAGTTTGTCAAATTCCTATAATTGGTCCATTGTTTAAATATCAGAAATAATAGGGAGTAAGGGATATTTATATTGAAATTGAAGCGATTATACAGGATAAAATTTAATGGATAAAAATAATGAGATAATCCGTAAAAATTTATAAATTATATGGAAATTTCAAAAATGTGAGTATAATATTAAGTAAAGACCAGAATTAAAAATAATTTTAAAATAAAATTTTAGTTGGGAAAGGGAAAAAGATGGTTTTCAATTCAAAGGATTGAAGAAATAATAAAAAGTTTAGTAGTATTAGAATAGCTGTTATTGGTGATATGATGCTAGATGAATATTTGATAGGGAAAGTAAATAAATTTCTACGAAGCGCCTGTTCGGTGTAAATATAGAAAAGGAAAGATTTGTATTGGAGGAGCTTCAAATGTGGCAAAATTATTTAACTTCGCTTGAAGGAAAGTTTTTGATATGGAGTTATTGAAAATGATGCAACGGAGAAAAAGAGTTTGTTAAGGAGCTTGAGAATAAAGATGTAAATTCAGTGGAATTGTGAAGGATGAACACGTCCAACAATCATTAAAAAGTAGAGTTTTATCTCAAGGACAGAGTTGCTTAGATTAGATTGGGAAAAAGATACGATATTTCAGAAGAAATTCAAAATCAGCTTTTGGAAAATTTTGAAAAATATCAAAGAAAATATTGATGCGGTATTGCTTTCAGATTATAATAAAGTTGCTTACGAAGCATTTATCTAAAAAGTAATTGAAAATAGCTAAAAACATAATAAAAGGATAATGGTTGATCCACCATAAAATTTTAAAAGATTATGTTGAACAACTTCATGACTCCAAATAGAAAAAATTTTAGATTATTTTAGGAATGAAAAAGTTTTACAGTGAAGAACAAGTGCTGAAAAATGGCTCGGATAAAAGATGAACTTAAATTGAACAGCGTTGTAGCTTACTCCCGAAGTGAGAGGAGTTTTCGTTATTTAAGACTAAACATGAGAATACCAACTGTACGACGAAGTTTATGATGTAACAGGAGCTGGAGATGCAGCTATATCGACATTCTTACTTTCAATATATTATGGAGCGGATTTATATGAGGCTGGGTAATGATACAATATGGCATCTGGAGTTGTAGTGGCAAAAATAGAGACAGCTACTGCAACATGAGATAGAATATTGGAATTTTACAGGACAATGACAATTTGAAATATAAAAATTGTTTATTATTATTAAAATAAAAATACAAATAAATATATATAAAAAGAAAAGGAAGTGAAATTATGGCGGTTATTGCAGCAGTTGAAGCTGGAGGAACAAAATTTATATGTGGATTAGGGACTGAAGATGGGAAAATTGACAGAGTAAGCATTCAGACTAACACCTGAAGAAACTATGGCTCAAGTCATTGAATATTTTCAAAAGATAAAGGAATTTGATGAATGGGGAGTTGGAAGTTTTTTGGACCAATTGATCCTAGTAAGGTTCTAAAACTTATGGGATATTACAAAAACTCAAAACCTACTGGAGTGATTATAATTTGATCGGAGAATTGATATTATGATGTTCCAGTGGAATTTGATACAGATGTGAATGGTGCGGCACTTGCAGAAAAGCTGGTGGGGTGCTGAGAGAGACCTTAAAAATGTTATGTACATTACGGTAGGAACTGGGAATTGGAGCTGGAGCAGTTGTTGATGAAAATGCTTCGAGTTGACTCATCTGAAATGGGACATATATTTTTGAAAAGACATGAGATGATAAATTTGAAGGAAGATGTCCTTTCCATAAAGACTGTATGGAAGGAATAGCAGCAGGTCTGCGATAGAAGACAGATGGGATGAAAAGGGTTTTGAACGCTGATAGAGATGAAGTTTGGGATATGGGCATATTATTTGGCTCAGGCTGTGGTAAATTACATTCTGATTTTATCACCACAAAAAGGTAATTATGGGTGGAGGTTGTGAAACAAAACAGCTGTTCCATTAATTAGAAAATATGTTCAGAAATTTTTAAACAGCTATGTTCCAAAAAGAAGAAATTTTGGAAAAAATTGATGATTTTATTGTTTATCAGGGCTTGGAGATGAAGGCAGGATTCGTTGGTTCGGTACATTAGGAAAAGTTGCATTGGAAAACAGCAAAAATAATAATTGAATTATAATTAATCAGAGTTAATTAAAATGAAGAATATAAAAGAATAAGGAAAAGCAAAATAAGTGAAAAAGACTTGCCCGTCTTACTAAAAGTGTGTATCGTCTGTTGAATGGAAAGATTTCACTAATTGATACATGGGATTGTTGCGGACAAATTATGATGGAGATTTGAAAAGCAGGATAATTCGTATGCAAAACAGCAAATTGAAAAGGAGTTTTCGCTTCACAGGGCTTTTCTAAGATTACTGCAAATAGAATTTATGAAATGGTTAAAATTGGGGAAGAGACAGAAACTTGGAAATGTTTTTAAAATTTTGTGTGAAAAGTATGAATTTAATCAGAAAATAGGATATAAAAGGTTTGAGCATTTATCCAGTAACAGTTATAATTACAGCATTGGTTATTTATTTATACTGTTAAAATTTATTGTCCTACAAATTTGTCTTGATTTATTCAGATATTGGGCAGGAATTGCCCGAAAAAGTTACACAAATTGTTATAAATTTCAGTAAAAATAGCTGATAAATATGGGATTATGATTTACCCATGGTATTTTTGGTTTTCTAAAAATGGACAAAATGAGAAAATTTTTGAGGATTTTAAGATATTATTGGAAAATGTATAAAAATATTTGTATATACATTTTACCAAGAAATATGTATTCAGCACAGATGCCAATGTTCCATTAATTCAATCTTTAAAAATGTGTACAAAATTCTAAAGTTATGTTTTCAAATGAGAATTGAGATTATTTTGAAGATAGAAAAGGGTGAAAGTATTCAAAAATCGTTTAAAAATGCACTTGATAATGAATATGTAAGTTTTCGACAATTGGAGAAAACTGGAGAAAATAAATATCATTTTAATTTGAATGAGAATTTATTATGAGGATTAGTGAAAAGATAAAATGGCTTTTTGAAAATGTTTGAACCGATTTCGATTATTTTATTGAATTATTGGAATGATTGTATTTTCCAGTTATGCTACCTATAAAAATAGGAGATAACTGTAAATATTAAAATTGAAAAATTTAATTTTAAAATTTTAAAATAGTAGTGATAATAAAAATAAAAACAGACTAAAATTAAAAGAAAAAAGGATAATTTATGATAGAAAAGATTTTGTTAAATAGTGCAGAACACTCACAACTAATCATGTGAGATGAGTTGCACGAAAATTTTTAGTAAGCATATGGAAACTTGTATGTGAACGCGGAGCAAAACCGTGCAGAGAAACTGGTGCTGGGAACTCTTAAAGCTAGTATAACCATAACATAATATTTAAGTGCGAATATAGTATAAGTGTGATGGTGGCGAAAGCAGATATGCTAGATGGTGCAGGTTAAATCCTAAACATTATGATAATAGACAATCAGCAGCTAAGCCTGAAAAAGGAAAGTTCAACGACTATCCTCGTGAGGGGTACAATACAAGCGATTGGTATTGAGGTGGTTTCGCCTAAGTCTGAAATAGGATATGAATAAAGATATAGTCTCTGTGCTTGTTAGAGATAACAAAGTTCATAGAAGACTGCATAAATGGTGGCGTGTTTATGTAACGACGCTTCCGCTGTTGTGGGGTTTTAGAAAACTTTTAAAATATTTAAAAATATTGCTTTTAATGAGATAAAAATGTGGGATATATAATATAATATCTCTGATGAAAAAGGTGATATCTATGTGTTTAACATTTAAAGACAACAGAGTAAAACATCTTAGTAAAAGGAGTTTAGGAATTTAAAACGTTATCTCATATGCTCAGGAACTTAACTAATGAGGCTATATATAGATATTCGAACAATACTATTTTTCAAAATAAAAAGTATTTAAGTTATAATGAAAACTATAAAAATGCTTAAAAATAGTGAGAACTATAAAAATTAAATTCTAATATGGCTCAACAAATTCTAAAAGAAAGTAGACGGAAGTTTCAAATCATTTTTGGACTTTTGAAACTTGCTAAAAATAGTCCAATATGATAATAAAAATAAAATTACCTAAAATATCTTGCTAAAAGATGGATTTACAACTCTTGTTATAGGGTTTTTGTAAGATTAAAAGATGATATGCTGATAGTTCCTTATTCAAAGTCGTTGTGTAAGTCATCAGGAAGTTAAGGTGCTTCTTGAGTGTTAAAGGCAAGAAGATAAAAGAGATTAAGAATAATACCCAAAGCAACATTCGAGGTACTTTGAAATTCAATATACTGACAAAGTCAAAAAGTTAGTGTTAAATGAAACAATGCACTGAGGAATTGATTTGGGTATAAATAATCTATACTTGTGCGTATTTCATGATGCTGGAGCTTCATTCATAGATAGATGCGAAGAATTAGAGATCAATAAATCAATACTGTAGAGAGATAAATGCAAAATTACAGTATTATAAAGATAAAGCGAGACCTCCGAACGAACAACATTAAGACAAAGGGGATAACTAGAGAGAGATATAATCGTATAGATGATTATCTTTCAAAAGCAACAGAATAATTATAAAGTTATTGTCTTAGTAATGAGTATAGGAAAACTAGTTCTACACGGATCTAATGAAGATTTTCAAAAAGAAATTCAAATATAGGAGGAGTATAAATAATCTAAAACTTTGTAAATATACCATATGGAAAATTGGGAAATAAATTAATATATCTATGTAAACTATCTATGGAATAGGAATTTAAACACTACAGAAGGCTATACGTCAAAACGTAAGTTTCTTTGATGGAGATCGAAATTCCAATATATGTATAAAGAAAGGTACAAAGAATCTAAAATTCAGTGGAAAAGAGGATGAGGACTATATCAAACAAAGCACGGGTGACTCATAAAGTGCAGATTGTAGTGGAGCGTTAAACATATTAAGGAAGAAAGTAGAGTTGTGGTTAAGCGTCCTATGCAATAGAGGTGAGCTGAACACGCCTAAAAGAATAAGTGAGGGTAAAGGCTGTCAAACTTCTTAGAAATTTTTAAATAATTTTAAAGATTTTACAGAACCCTGCACGACTTTAGTTGTGGGAGGAGTTCGAGATCATCAAAATATGCTACAAGGGTACATGTAAAAATTCAAAATGAAATTATACAAAATGTGAGAGGATTAATGAAAGTCAGTGGAAAATGTGCCGATTATTACATAGATGAAGTGCTGAATTATGTATGTGCGGCTAAAATATGAAGAGGTAGGAATATTTTGGAAATTGGAACAACAACAGGATGTCTGGGCCTTTTGGCACGGAGTTGCTAATGAAAATATGGCGGTTTTGACAACGTTGAAAGTGATGAAAATCGTTATGGAAAGACTGTGGAAAATTTTACAGTGGGATTGTTGAAAGAATAGGAGAACCGATTTTGGGTGATGCTTGGAGAAATCCCAAAGGCTTGATAGGGTATAAAACGTAAATTTTATTTTTATTGATGCATCAAGGAGCGATAGTGATTTTTGAGATGGGTATGAACTTCTCGGCGTGAAAATGGAATTCTTTATTGATTGATCTGATGTTTCGTGGACTTGTAGCAGTAAAAGAGAAAATTCAAAAGATATAAGACTATTGTAAAGAGTTCTAAAGAATTTATAAGAAAAGTTAAATGAAGAATATAATTTTGTGCTGCCGTTTGGAGATGGAGTTGGGATAGTATAAGTTTTGTGAGCCTGTTTGGCAACTCAGCAAATATGATTGAGATTTATTAGCATAAGATTACTTGTAAAAATGAAAATATTGAAAGTTGCTGAATATATATCATTTGATGTTAAAACAGCTGAAACATGAATTTTATGAAGAGGCAAGGAAAGAGAAGTGAAGAAGATGAAATTTCTTGTATAATATTCTACGATATGGAACTGGAGAGTATTTGAATCAGCCATTTTAAACATATAGGGGACTCTTGGGACATTCTGTGAGGCTTACATATTTATCAGGATTGGGAGTTGTTAATAGGTGTAAATCGGATCTTGTGGGGCTTGTGGAGTAGATCTTGGATCATTTCGGATGTATAGCTTGAGAAATCAGGCCACGCTTCTTGGAGAGTGCGATAATATGTGTTTATCGGTATAATAAATGTGAGGAAGATTCACGGTATATGGAAAATTTCCAATGGTTGAGAAACGTAGGAAATGCCTTCTTTCAAAATCCAATTTTAAGAGGGAGGAATTTCATTGTTTGGATGTAGATAAGAAAATTGATTGTGGAAGAGTGAAACAGGGGATGTGATTGTGTTTCTTGTACATTTGGCACTAGGTAGGACACAGCAAAAGCTTAGATAACACAGCTTTATGATCATATGGTATGATTGCCGAGCCAGTGGTAGCAATGGTGATTTTAATGGCTCTGGGGTGAGGAGGAAATTGAGGATGTTTTTACAGGCTTCTGACTTGAAAATATAAATGCACGAAAGAATCCAACTTTCCGAGGCTGGAGTCCAGAAGCAGGAGCTTGAGTTTTGCACTTTATCAAAGAAATAAAGTTAATGGTGTATGAAGTGGTTCAAACTCAACAGATCATCTTATGATATTGATTGCTTTTGATATTGTTAGTCGTTCATAAAATCAAATCATTAATTTTGATAATGAAACTATAAAACTTATATATTAACATATTGATATAATGCTATAACAAAGTTTATTAAAGATGATAAAATAATCAGGAGGAGTATTATGAAAATGATAAGAAGGATGAGGATAATAGAATAGCTGTGCAATTTAATTATAAGCCCTTGTCTGAGGTATATAATCATTTTTATAATGGATTTTCATTTTACACAAAATAATTTTTGCCAATGACTTTTTGGGTTGTTGATGCTCTGTTGTTTTGTATATAAAATATAATTGTTAGAGCAACTTTTAGGGAAGGCTCTTTTGATTTTCAAAAGATATTTTAAGGAGAGTGATTTATATGATAAAAGCTGGTGTGTGGAGCAACAGGATATGCTCGGACGGCAGTTGGTTTGGATATTATAAATAATCATGAAAGGAGTGGAACTTGAATTTGTTCCCTCACGATTCAAAATACTAGAAGATATGAGAATGTGCAAATTATCTATATTTTAGGAAAGACAGTAGCTGCTTCGGAAAGATAGCTGAGAGAAAATTTAAAAATATTGATGCAATATTTTGGCAGTGCACATGGATTATCTGATAACAAGGCACTTGAAAAGTGATGTGGTCTTTTAGGATTTGAGAGACGGATTTTCAGATTGGATGATTCGAAGT